>Ga0137362_10003599_pt1 | contig 10390 bp, 12 predicted proteins | sample MadtaG_2_FD_104801 | JGI IMG/M metagenome (GOLD analysis project Ga0137362, IMG submission 104801) | Vadose zone soil microbial communities from Angelo Coast Range Reserve, California, USA - Mad1_100_16 metaG | ecosystem: Environmental > Terrestrial > Soil > Vadose zone | place: USA: California... | reverse complement strand
ATGATGCCCACGCCTGCGCCGGCGCCACCCATGCCAATGCAGGCAATACCAGCGCCAATGTACTTCGCGGCAATCGGATCCATGAAACGAACTCCTTCTTGAGGTTTGGTGAGACCGGCCTTGTTCAATGGCCCGGATGGAGAGCATCATTGAGGTAGATGCAGGTGAGGATGGCAAAGACGTAGGCCTGCAGGAACGCGACCAGCAGCTCGAGCGCGGTCAGCGCGATGGTCAGCCCGAGCGGCAACACGGCGCCGGCCCAGCCCAGAATTCCGAGGGCGCCGAGCATGGCGACAAAGCTCGCGAACACTTTCAGCGCGATGTGTCCGGCCAGCATGTTGGCGAAAAGTCGTACCGAATGCGAAACGGGCTTCAGGAAGAACGATATCACCTCGATCAGCACCACCAGCGGCAAGATGTAGATCGGAACACCCGAGGGCACGAACAGCTTGAAGAATTTCAGGCCGTTCTTGTAAAGGCCGTAAAACAGCACGATGAAGAACACCAGGAGCGCCAGCGCCGCGGTGACGATGAGATGGCTTGAAACCGTGAAGGCGTAGGGAATGATCCCGATCACGTTCGAGACGCAGATGAACATGAACAACGAGAACACCAGCGGGAAGAACTTCATGCCTTCCGAGCCGGCGGTGCTCCTGATCATGCCCGCCACGAATTCGTAGCTCAGTTCAGCCATCGATTGAATGCGGCCGGGAACCAGCTGCCGTCCGGCGGAGCCGCCGATCATCAATAGCGAGATCACAGCCACCGAAAGAAACATGTAGGCCGACGAACTCGTGAACGCGATTTCCTGTCCGCCAATGTGACCGATGGTGAAGAGCTTGGTGATCTGGAACTGATGAATTGGATCGGCGGCCATTCGTTTCTCAGTCTATCGGTTTCGCGATCTCTCGCGGGTCGTGTCGAACGTTCAACTGCGCTTCAACATGCACGCGTCAGAGCCTTTCTGACTGCTTCGCCATCACGCCTGCCGCCCGCATCACATTGACCACCCCGGCGACAAAGCCAAGCAGCAAAAATACGATGAGGCCCCAGGGCGAAGTCGACAGCAAGCGATCGAAACCCCAGCCGAGAGCCGCTCCGACAAGAACACCCGCAACCAGTTCGGAGGAGAGGCGAAGCCCGACGGCCATGGCGGATGCCCTGGCCTGAGCCGCGTCCTGCTCGTTTCCGGACGGGTCAGTCCCGATCTTTCGGCTGCCCCGAATTTCGGACAACCGCTGATCCAGACTTCCGAGCCTTGCGGAAAGCGCGGCTTCGTCGGGCGACGATTGGTCGCGATTGCCACTTCCGCTGTCGTCCGTGCCTTCAGCCATGCTGTAGAGACCCGAAACAATGCTGCGGTTGATGAAAATTGCGCCCCGTCACCCTCAAAAGCCGCGCGGACCATACTGACCGCATCTAACCAAGTCAAGATTGCGTCATCACCACGTATCCAGCTGATATAATTGATTTATTCTACTTTTGGCCTCAAGTGGTCGCCGCAGTGCAATAGCCTCATGGGCGATCGCAAAGGCCGGTCGCGAATTTTCGAACCGGCTTACGGAGCGTTCTGGCGCGGCCGGTTCGACCGCCACGAAACCTTGTTGAACAGGATGGACCAATGACCGATGCCGACACGGCTAAGCATTCAATCGTTATCGAACGGGTGATGCCGCATCCGCCGGAAAACGGTCTGGCGCGCGCTCACGCAAGGTCCGTTGATCGAGGCGTGGCTGATGAAGAATGATTTCCAGCCGGTCGTCGGCCACAGTTTTAACCTGCGCAGCAACCCGATGCCGCAGGTCTGTTGGGATGAGGCCGAAAACGTGCTCGACGGCGAGGTATTCTGGGGCCAGGATTGGATCGAACTCTTGGCTGATGCGTTGAAGTCCGGCAGTGCGCCCTATCGTTCGCAGCCGTGAGGTCAAGCGCAGGAATAGCGAAACTTGATCGGTTTGAGGCGGAGCAACCCCATGATGACAATGATCGCGCCCTCGAAGTTCTCCATCCCGATCGCCGCCGCGGCGGTGACTTTTTGTCTCGTCTTTGGTTTTGGGTTTTGCCTTGGCGGAGCAGGCACCGTCGCCGCGCAATCGATGCCGGATACCGAGAACGGCCGTTATGCGCTGTCGCCGGTCGCCGATGGCGTGCTCAGGCTCGATACCAGGACCGGCGCGGTTTCGACCTGCAACAACAACGGTACGGGATGGGCCTGCTATGCCGTGCCCGACGAACGCGCAGCGTTTGACGCGGAAATCGGCCGGCTGCAGGCCGACAATGAAAAGCTCAAGGCGCAGCTGGCGGCACGCGAACCGACCATCACCGGCAAGATCGACGAACCGATGCCCAAGACCGACTCGCTGAAAAAAGCCGAGCCGAAGGTCGGCGACAGCCCGCGCAAACTCGAAATTCCGCTGCCGAGCGACCGCGACATGGATCGCATGATGGCTTTCCTTGAGCAGGCCTGGCGGCGGCTGGTCGAGATGGCCAACCGGATGCAGAAAGACGTCTCTGGCAAGATCTGAAGCCGGCATCGTTCGATGCACTTTCGCGAGTCGTCCCGGCGAAGGCTGGAACCGATACGACGTGTCTTCGCGCTTGGGCATTGCAGCAAAGGCCTTTCGCAATAATGATCGCCAGGGGTTATGGGTCCCGGCGTTCGCCGGGACGACGCATCGAGAGATATTTTATGACTTCACCTAGATCGCTCTCACGCTCTCCGTCTTCGATCGTCAGCATCAACACCATCGTGTCGTCGATCCTGACCATCCAGACCCCCGGGCGCGGCTTCGTCGATCTCACCGCCGAGATCGCCAAATTCGTCAAGGACGCCGGCGCGCGCGAGGGCGCGGTGACGCTGTTCATCCGCCACACCTCGGCGTCGCTGACGATCCAGGAAAATGCCGATCCGTTGGTACTCGACGATTTGATAACGGCGCTCGACCGGTTGGCGCCCGAGGACGCCGGATGGACCCACGACACCGAAGGCCCCGACGACATGCCGGCCCATATCAAGACCGTGCTGACGGCGAGTTCGCTGCACATCCCGGTTCTCGGAGGCGAACTCGCACTGGGAACATGGCAGGCGATCTACCTGATCGAGCACCGCACGCGTCCGCACCGGCGCGAGATCGTGCTGCAGTTCGCGGGCGCGACCTAGCCAGAGCATGATCCGGAAAAGCCTGCCCTCGGGCTTGACCCGAGGGTGGTTACCGGTTTTCCGAAAAGATCATGCTCAAACAAAAAGATAGAGCGGGATGACGATTCGAAGAAAAGTCATCGCGCGCTAGGGTGTTTTCGAGCGGACGCCCCAACCGTCACGAGGAGCGCGTGTTCGGCGCAGATTTTCAGAGGCCCGGTAAATAATATTTGCTGGTTCCGCCCTGTGAATAGCGGGCATAGCCCGGCATACGTGCTGGACGCTGGACTAGCATACGTGCTGGACGCTGGACTAGGTGTAGCATGTAGCTCAGCTCTTTATGTAGCTCAGCTCTTTCAGTCGGAGGATGTTACCATGGCTCACTCCGTAATCTACCGCGACCTGAATCGTCCCGACGCCGTTATCGATGAGATTGTAGCCCGCTGTCGCGGCGACATGGTCAGCGCAGTGAAAGCTCTGCTGCTCGTCAACGAGGAACTGGAGTCCGAACTTCAACAGCTTTACTCGGCGGCAGCTTGCCGCCCGATCAAACGTCAGGCGAAAACTTCGCTACATTGACTTTTGTCCGCGGCAGATGGCCCTTCGGGCGTCTGGCTTGCTTCAGCCCGATCCGTTCGCTGACGTGGAACTTGATTCAGCCGCCGAATGCTTCATCGCGCAAATGCGCATCCGCGATCCGCGCGTCGGGATTGTTCGTGATGGTCATGAACCAAACGAGGCTGAAGAACAGCGACCATGCCGTGTCCCAATAGAACCAGTTCATGTGGTTTCCCCGCGGAAGGACCGTCGAGAGCAGGAAGGCTATCAGCATTCGGCGAAAGCGTCCCGAGGATTCGGTGCATTTGCGCTGCGGTATTGCGACGCGCAGCGGCGGCAACCTGTTCAACCTGACCGCCCGGCGGAGGGCTTGACGGCGTCCGTCATCCGATCCCTTGGTGTCGTCGACGCATTTTCGCAGTTACGCCAACGCTTTTAGGGGCGCGTCAGCCGTTAATCCAGGGCGTCACCGGTCTCCGCCTGCCGACCCCATCGGGCGGCCTCGGTTCAATTTCACGTGCTTTTGAACAGCCGCTGTGGTGTTCGCGCCAATCGTCGCTGGTCGCGGCGCATATTGTCGAAGTCCGCCTGGAGCGCAGGACGGAATCCAATCAGACATCGCGCCAAGCCCTAAAAGTGGCAGAGGCGGTCTTGCTCGCCTTTGCAGAACCGGACAATCTACCGCCCAGTTCCCAAGATCCGCCAAGAGGCATGCATGCAACGATACGTCCTTGCGATGCTACTCGTTGGCGGCGTGTGGTTGACGGGCGCATATTTTACTGCGCGAGCAGCCCCCTGCCTCATGGTGACATTGACTGGCACGCAGAGCGGCCCCGCCATCTTTGATGGCATCGCGGGAGCAGGGACGCTGGTGCGTTACGGCGATGACAGCAACGAATGTGGTGCCTTGAAGCTGCAATTTGATGCGGGCCGAGGGACCATCCTGCGACTATCGCAAGTTGGCGTTGTGCCGGGGCAGCTCAATGCAACGTTTTTCACGCATATGCACTCGGATCATACCGAAGGTTTCGCCGAAATCGCTCAATTGCGCTGGAATTTCAACTCGGCGGGACCGAAGCTCGACGTCGTTTGCAGCGAAGACGCCATATCGACGCTCGGCTTCACGCTGAGTTGCAAGAAACTCGTGATGCATATAGGAGATCTCTTCATTCAATCCGGCGAAATCGCCCAGCGCATCTCCGAAGACGAGCAGCGATTGCCGGGAGGTCCTGTCGATATTCTCAACATCGTCACATTCCAGCCGACCAACGAACAGCAGATCGTGTGGACCTCCGGCGAGGTCAGGGTAAGCGCCATTCGCTCGACACACATCGCAGGTCATGCATCGTATCGGGTCGACACCCCGGCCGGCAGCGTGGTGATAGGAGGCGATGCCAGCAACGATACGCTGGAACCCCCGCGCCTCACCTCGACCTCTGATCAAGTTGAGAAGTTAGCGAAAGGCGCAGATGTCATCGTCCATTCGACGATGCATCCCGCCATGGCGCCTGACAAGGGCAGTGGCATGCCACCGCCGGTCTATTATCGTCAGGCCGCAACGGCCGATCTTGGCGCAATGGCGCAACGCGCGGGCGCAAGGTATTTGATGTTAACGCACATGGCTCCGCCGCTCGGGGCGCAACGGCACGGTCCTTACAAGGTACCCGGCGGACCACTTACAGACGCGGACTATCGAAAGGTCGTCGAGGCGAGCGGGTTCACGGGTATCACAATCGTGGGAACCGATCTGGCGACTATCCGTCTTCCTGCGAAACAGGCGCAATAAGTCTTTCCCGGAGCGCAATTATGAATCGCGGCGCACGCAGAGAACGGTTGACCCTCGCCCGCAATTGGAGAACGCTCCCGCGGTCACCTTCTGGACCGGTCTCGGGCGAGGGCTTCGCTCATCGCGCCAGGTCCGAAAGTGCCATGATCTGATATGGCTCATCCGCGCGAACAACCTGACAGGGCTTGCTCCGCGCGACGGCGCAGCACAGCTTCGTTTCGTCGAACGAAAATTGAGAGCGTATATCCTGCCGCAATAAACAGGCCCAATGAGATCATGCTCAGCACTCCCGAAATCTTGTAGATTTCGGCGCCCACTGCATAAGCACCGAAGCCGAAGAGACACGCCCAGCAGACTCCACCGGTTATATTGAAGAAGAAAAAACGACCCGCCGGCATGCTATTGGCGCCCGCAAGCAAAGCCGCAAACATTCGCAGCACTGCGATGAAACGCCCAAAGAACACGACGGCGTTCCCATACCGCAAAAAAAGATATCGACCGATCAGCAATCGATCCTCATCGAGGCGGATGTACCGACCGTATCGGCGAAGAAAGGGCAAACCAAACCGACGTCCGACCAGGTATCCCATACCGTCCCCGACAATCGCACCTGCCGCAGCGGCTAGTACAACGAGGACGATGTTGATCTGACCAGTGGTCGCGGCAAGAAGCGCACTGGCAACCAGGATCGTCTCTCCGGGGAGAGGCACGCCGGCACTTTCCAATGCAACAATACCAAAGATGATCCACGGGCCGCAGGTTGGGATCAAGCCAATCAAAGCATCGGACAAAGAAGTATACTCCATCTTCTAAAAGGAAGGCTGCGCCGGCCCGCGGCGCCAACCGTAGCATAGCCATCATCATATCGCGGTCCATGGGAGCCGCCGTAGCCGGGTACGTTCCAGCAACGACCCCAACGGCAGCAAACAATGCGGGCCCGCACAATGTTTTGAAGCGACGTCGGTGTTGATGGCTAAGCCAGCCGGCGGCTCCAATGCTCGCCGCTGCGCCGCCGAGTTGCCACCAGTCCGACAGGGGAATGCGTAAGTTTCACCGCATTCTCCTCTGGACCTCAACTCCCGGTAGAACCGTAGAAGTTCCAAGCTGAATGCCAGATGAGTATCCAGTTAATTCGCCGTAATGATGTTGGCGCAAGGTCGCGGTCGCCTGCGGAGTTCCGACGGTTGCGCGTCAGGCGGTATGGGGTGCCGCAAAATTGATGTGATTGAATTCATCGCGATGGCTCGCGAGCGAGGGCGAGGTGCGCTGGAACGAGATAACCGCTTTGCGGTTAATCGCTCCGAAACGCGATGTCGGCGTAGCTATGACGATTCGAAGAAAGTCATCGCGCTCTAGTCTCCAATAAATACAAAACCGGCCGCGGATCGCTCCGCGGCCGGTTCGTTGAGCGGGTTTTGTCCGAGCGGTTTGGCCGCTCGCAAAACCGTCAGTTCGTCTTGATATCGACGTCCTTGGTTTCCGGCAGGAAGAAGAAGCCGACCACCGCGGTGATCGATGCGAAGATGATCGGATACCACAGGCCGGCATAGATATCGCCGGTCGAGGCCACGATCGCGAATGCGGTCGCGGGCAACAGTCCGCCGAACCAGCCGTTGCCGATGTGGTAGGGCAACGACATCGAGGTGTAGCGGATCTTGGTCGGGAACAGTTCGACCAGCAACGCCGCGATCGGCCCGTACACCATGGTGACGAAGATCACCAGGATGAACAGCAGCCCGATAATCGCCGCGACCTGCGGACGGAAGATGTCGAACGGGTTCGACATCTTCACGATCCCCGGATCGCCGGCCTTCGGATAGCCCGCCCCGGCAACAGCCGCGGCTACGGTCGGATTGCTGGTCTTCGCGTCGGTATAGGGCACCTCCTTGCCATTGACGGTGACCTTCACGCCTGAGCCGGCGGCGCCGTACACGATCGAATACTTGACCGACGACTGAGCCAGGAAGGCGCGGACGGTATCGCAGGGCGCGGAGAACACGCGGGTGCCGACCGGATTGAACAGATCGCCGCAGCCGGCGGGATCCGCCAGCACTTCGACCTTGGTCGCTTCGATGGCCTTTTCCAGCGTCGGGTTGGCGTTGGCGGAGATCATCCGGAAGATCGGGAAGAAGGTCAGCGCCGCGATCAGGCAGCCGGCCAGAATGATCGGCTTGCGGCCGATCTTGTCCGACAAGGCCCCGAACACGATGAAGAAGCCGGTGCCGAACAACAGCGACCAGGCGATCAGAAGGTTGGCGGTGTAGCCGTCGACCTTCAGGATCGATTGCAGGAAGAACAGCGCGTAGAACTGGCCGGTATACCAGACCACGCCCTGACCCATGGTGGCGCCGACCAGCGCCAGGATGACGTATTTGGCATTGCCCCAGTTGGCGAAGGCTTCGGTCAGCGGGGCCTTGGAGCCCTTGCCTTCGTCCTTCATCTTCTGGAACACCGGCGATTCGTTGAGCCGCAGCCGGATCCATACCGAGATTCCCAGCAGGATGACCGACACCAGGAACGGAATGCGCCAGCCGCCCCAGTACTCGCCGGGAAGACCCGCGAAAGCGGCTTCACCGGTCCATGTGCGGGTGAACAGGATCACCAGCAGCGACAGGAACAAGCCGAGTGTGGCCGTGGTCTGAATGAACGAGGTGTAATAACCGCGCTTGCCCTGTGGCGAGTGCTCAGCGACATAAGTAGCCGCTCCGCCATACTCGCCGCCCAGCGCAAGGCCCTGCAACAGGCGCAGCGAGATCAGGATCACTGGCGCGGCAAAGCCGATTTGCGCGGCGCCGGGCAGAAGGCCGACCAGAAACGTCGACAGGCCCATGATCATAATGGTGACCAGGAAGGTGTATTTGCGTCCGACGATGTCGCCGACGCGCCCGAACACGATGGCGCCGAACGGGCGCACCAGGAAGCCGGCGGCAAAGGCGAGCAGCGCGAAGATATCGCGCGTCGCCGGCGGATAGGCCGAGAAGAACTGCGCGCCGATGATGCTGGCGAGCGACCCGTAAAGATAGAAATCATACCATTCGAAAACGGTACCGAGCGATGACGCGAGAATGACGAAACGTTCGTCCTTCGTCATGCCTCCGGTTCTGACTTCCGTTGCAGCCAATGTGGACATTTTGGATCGCTCCCCGAAATCGTTGATGCAAAGATCGCCTGATGCCCCGAACTGGGCCGGATTACAGCTACAGGCTTCGGTTCACGGTAACATCGCCGTGAAACCTCCCCCAATAAGACTTTTGGCCCTTTGCACGGCTATGCCCAGAAGTCCGCGCTTCGATCGCCCGAAAATGCTTTGGGAACGGGCGTATTGCGGCGCACAAATCGGGCGATTAACCGCTTTGCGGCATAGCAATACAGGGCGCTTGCATGCAAGCATCGCTCAGAGGACAATTGCGACAAAGAATTCGCCTGGCGCGCGCTCTACGAAACGCGATCACGGCTTGGCCGCAACCCTTTCGCAGGAGATAAATGACCTCCGCCGCCAGCACGCATCTCGTCATTGCCGATGACCATCCGCTGTTTCGCGATGCGTTGCGACAGGCGGTCGCGAGTGTCGTGACCTCGGCCAGGATTGACGAAGCGGGCTCGTTCGATGAACTGACCGCGCTGCTTGAGCAGGATTCCGATGTCGACCTGATCCTGCTCGATCTGACGATGCCCGGCATCAGCGGTTTCTCCGGCCTGATTTACCTGCGCGCGCAATATCCGGCGATTCCCGTGGTCATCGTATCGGCCAGCGACGACGGCGGCACCATCCGCCGCTCGCTGGATTTCGGTGCCTCCGGGTTCATTCCCAAGCGGTTCGGGGTCGAGACGCTGCGTGACGCGATCGTGAAAATCATGGATGGCGACGTCTGGGTTCCGCCGGATACCGATCTCACCTCCGCGGCCGATCCGGACATGAGCCGCCTGCGCGACCGCCTGGTGACGCTGACCCCGCAGCAGGTGCGGGTGCTGATGATGCTGTCCGAAGGCCTGCTCAACAAGCAGATCGCCTACGAGCTTGGGGTGTCGGAAGCGACCATCAAGGCGCATGTCTCGGCGATCCTGCAGAAGCTCGGCGTCGAAAGCCGCACCCAGGCGGTGATCGCCGCGGCGAAAATCGCCGGCGGCCAGTGGCGGCCCAGCGCATGACGCGCTGAAGTCATTGAGAACCCAAAAGGTATCGGCCGAAGAAAGATTCCGCCGCCGCGATTGCTCGACGGTGCGTATCAGCCTGGGCGTGCGCGCGCTCGCAGGCGGGACTGATCGCGCGCCCGGTGTCGGTGCACATCGACAGGAAGTCGTAATGACTGACGCCAGCAAGCAGCTCGACCCTGGCGTTCGGGATTGCGATCCTCCGTCGCCGACGAGACTATAGGAGAACCACGCGCCAATGGGTATTCGCCCTATCCACGGCGGCAGGGGAAATCGCATGTCGAGGCCGCCAACCGTTTTGTCTCGCCGCGCGGCGCTCGCAACGCTGGCCGCCGCCGCATATGCCTCCGCCACGGCCGGATCGATGGTTGAGGGCATGGCGGTCGAAAACGAGCTTGGTCCGGTGTTTTCGCCCACCGGTCCCGACGCCGAGCTTTATGGAGCTGCGGAAGGCTTTCCGATCGCCGATCGCTCGCTCCCGATTCAACCCGGCAACCCCTATCAGCCCAAATATCGTGTCGGCGCGTTCAGCCATTTCGACGAAATCTATCCGACGCGGCGGATCAAGCGCGCCGCGACGCCATGGATGTTCAAACGTTCGCAAGCTGAATTCAGCTATTCGTATCGGGGAAATCGATCTTCGCTAACGGAATATCTGTCACGCAATCCCGTCACCGGTCTGCTGATCGCGAGGGATGACGAGATTTTCTTCGAGCATTATCAATACGGCCGAACCGATCGCGACGGGCTCATTT
>Ga0137362_10003597_pt1 | contig 10394 bp, 5 predicted proteins | sample MadtaG_2_FD_104801 | JGI IMG/M metagenome (GOLD analysis project Ga0137362, IMG submission 104801) | Vadose zone soil microbial communities from Angelo Coast Range Reserve, California, USA - Mad1_100_16 metaG | ecosystem: Environmental > Terrestrial > Soil > Vadose zone | place: USA: California... | reverse complement strand
TTTCGACCAGAGATAATACTTCCCTGCGCTCATTTGTTAGGGTCTCGCCCACCAAGACTTCGCTCATCGGGACTTCTATATCAATCCCGATCATGGGTGGCCGGTTGAACCTTGGGACGTAGCAAGGTGGAACTGATCGAGTAGGAAAATATGGCAAGGTTGGGCTGACTTGTGACCTCACAGGTATCTACCTGACAGAGTTCAGACACTCCTGCCTCACTCGCGCAGCGTCATGGCCACCATACTGTTCGTTAGCCCAATCTACCCGAGTGGACAATGCTAATCAGTGGTCAATCAGCTCTTGAATTAAAGTCTTGTGATCCCACATTACCTGCATTGTTTTTGGTGAGTATTCTCATAAATCCGACAACATGCTCTAAATGCAGAAAGGGGGACTAAAGGTAATTTTGATGATCGCGGGATAACCCTGATAACACAAATTCGACGGCGGTCGCAACGAATGTTGATAGTCTTTGATAATGAGAGAACGCTGTTACGTATAAACAATGGTATATGATACAAGAAGTGTACAGTACCACTAACAGAAGCGAATACACATTGCACTTAAAGCGGCTGACAGGTTGCAGCCTCCCGTGGTGCTGAGGAGTGGTCTGAGGATTGACGTGGTCGACAACAGCGCCCGTCCATGTCCCAGCTTCCACAGTGGAAAATCCTCTCTCCCTGAGGTAGTGGACTGGTAGCGGATGAAAGTCCCAGACGCGGTAGGCCCGGGTTTATATAAAATGGGTAGAAGTTTTGGCCTAAGATGAAGTTTTGGACCCTGGATGATCTCGTGCCAGTTCTCCGCCCCGTGCACGGTAACGATGGCTACTGGACCATAACACTCGGAAGCTCCATGGAACGACTCCCATCCGGACTTTCTAAAACTGTTTGAACATGGTCAGTTAATTGCCTCTGTAGCGCGGATGGAATGCGCGAGTGAGTCCGGGAGGAGAGAGATAAGATAAAAGAAGAGAGAAAATGAAGGGAAGCGTCCTGAGGCGGCTGGCACACACAGAAAGCGAGATTGAAAGAGGGTCTAAAGAAGTCTATCTGTGAGAGATAAGAGTCGGCTTAAATACATCAGAGTCGACTAATTGATAAGAATGAGTGTTGTGGTGTATGCGCCGACATTGTACTGGAAGCACAAGGAATTGTGACTAAGCGTTGATCGCCGTTGTCCAGAGTATATTGAAAAGGATAAAACAAGAGGGATAAGATAAAGGGAGGAGGCAGTGAGGGAAAGAAAAAGGGAAAACGTGTTGAACGCGAGGCTGATGGGCGTTCCGATGTGGCCATTCCGTTCCAAGCACGGATCTAGGACGGCAAAGTAGCTCGTACGAGCGCAGCCACACAGTCGACCTTACACCTCCAAGCAGCGTTAGACGCTTTGCGCCTCCGGAATAGGAGATGGAGAAACAATTGGTAGGGGGTGTGCGGGTACTTGAGTGGGATTCAGCTTCGGTGGGTCACCACTGGCATCGACCTGAAGTATCTATTCACTTGTACTGATGACGGTGGACGAGTCATCATCATTCTTTGACCCTGTCGGATGCAGTTTGGAGGCCCTGTGCATGGATACCTCAACCCGTTCCAGTGCAGTCGGTGCTGTTTCTGTCCGCTTGGTCTGCGAGAATACCAGGCTGTCCATTGGGCGACCCTCACATGTCCTAAAACGATATAGGTCGTACTGAGCGAGAAAACGGAAGAAAGTGAAGAGTATCGTACACTTCGGTGGACCCAGAGGCAAAGTATACTAAAGAGCGGTGCATTCGCGTGGCAGCGATTATCATCACGATCAGACTGGGGACCTGAAACAACTGTAGCGTGGAATGGGGTGAGAAACGAAGAATCTCCCATCCCCGATCACGAAAGAAACTCACGCTGTGCAGTGGATCTAATATTTGGAACGTAATCGAACCCGATGGTCAGCTATCGTAGATAGACGGGCTCGGCAAAATTACCATTCAATTTCAACAAAGTGAACATCTATGACGTAAATGGGAGATAAACAAGAGGGTAAAGAATGGGAGACTAGCCGGGCTTACTAAAGGCAAAATCTCAACAGCGGAGCCAAGTACGAGCCATATGACCCCCTTATGAAAAGAAGAAAATTAACGAATTAAAATAACCGACGATCGCCACCTCACCTGTCTCCAGAGAAGGCGGGTCAGACCAAACGTGCCACCACCTCGACGACGCAGGACGAGCAAGCCAGCGAGAATGATCAGAAGCAATGCCATGTCAGCAACTATCGCGGGAATGAAACTGAGTACGCCTAAATCGGACTTGACAGGGCCACAGGTTTGTTGCACAGAGATCCATGCAAAGTGAACCTAGAGAAGGGATGAGCCCAACGGGTCAAAATAATTGAAACTGGTCATTCACCTGTGTCATATCTATTACCAAACCGCATTTGTATGAGATTCCAGGTCTTCTGCATAAGGAATGAGGAGCCGACACTCACTGTAGAGATGGAATCCAATGCTGGTCCCCCATATAGTCATCGCCATCGCTATAACGACCTTATTCCGATTCCAAATCGCAATGCTAGCGGCATTAATGAGCATCTGATTCCGCCGAAATTTGTCTTTACGCAAAATTGTATGTGAAGACGTACGTGCGAATAACAATCAATAGAGAAGCAGCAGTCGAGGACAGGCATAAAAGTGCCTAAGAGAAAGGCGAAGGCGAGATGGAGTGATGAGCATTCTCTTCTCGGAGACGGGAATGCACAGGAAAATGTGCCCACAATTGAGGAAAGTACCCAGAACTTAAAATTGTGGCTGGTCAGCGCCCGAGCAAGTAGCAGATATAGAACAGGGTACCCACTTGACAATTGATTGGGATCGTAACGTCCATAGTGACAAAGTTAAAGATAACGCTCAGAAGAGCGGTCAAACGCGAGAAGGAGTAAAGCTACCGAATGGACAATCAACACAAGGACACAGCGCGGCCGAAGAAACTAAAGCGAAGTGTCGATCATTACAAACCCATATAGTCCATCGGTAGGGAAGACGGCCTCGAATAACCCTCGATTCGTAATCAAGCACAGTGAAGAATTCCCAGCTAAACAGGTGAGATTAAGTTCTACAGGCATAACATGCAAGATATTATGCAGACTCACATGTAGAGACCGCCCACGGTGTGCCAGAATTTCACGATGGTCACTATAGAATCGGACAATTGAACCTTTTAAAGCTCGGAAATCAGCATAATTGTACGCACGGAAGTTGTTCATGCCAGAGCTCGACATAAAGCGATATGGTGTGTGTGCGGGGAAGAAAAACGCCTTGCTTCATCGTGAATGATATAGAAAGCTCACTGCCGCGTCCGAACAATCATTGATCCGTGCTCACTACTGTGTAGCGCTGAGAATAATTCACCTTGTGCAGTATAGCACGGTATCAAGGTTACTGCGCTGTTACGGTAGCCAGATGTCTGGAATTTCAATGAGAGAAGCACAGGTCGTTTGAGCGGCAAACCCTCTTCCCATGTTTGAGGATGAGACAGATGGAAAGGTCCAACACGGCATCCATCACGACCCCGGCTTCTGCCGTGAGAAATCCTCTCCTTTCGGAGGTAACGCCGTAACGGACTGGAACAAGTGGAGACGTGGCTTGATGTGATCCGATCAAAGTCTCTACCAGGTTTCTACCATTTGGTACTTTTTTCTCATTCTACTCTCCTTCTGCTCAAAATAAAATTCTCGTAGGACATCTGGTGGGAGTGGCGGGCTCTATCGATTTGGAATAACACAAAATACGACGGCCCGTAGGCCCGGACTCTGAGAGGGATGAATTGTGCCCGGATAGCGAACGCATTGACAGGTGCTATTATGAACAGAATGTCAGAGTGCCCAACTTCAGTTGCCGTCGCATGGGCCCCGGATCAGAAAGCCTGCGGAATTGCCTCAAGTTGCCTGAACGCATGTAACGGTTATAATAACGTCATGTACCACGTGGATTGGGCTTCCAAAAGGCACAGAGCACAATTCGTGCTGCGACTGCAGAACAGGACAGACAAGTGACACACATTGATGAAGTGATCACGTTAAAGGACGTGTCCGCTCGACATCGATATGGTCCAAGCTCGAACGTCCATTCTACCCCCATGAGTTTGCAGGGTAGGTGCGTTAGTGGCGCGATTTTCTCGGATAGGTAATCTCTTCACAGCTGTGCCAGAGACCAAAGCTGCCAATCTGACATATGCCATGAGATTTCCGAAGCAGGCTCATCGGTATTTGTCCGTGTTCGTGAGTGAATCGCAGAATAAACGCCGCAATGCAGAAAGGCTACACGTGCATTTACGGGGGTTGGTATCACCCAAGCGGTTAGCATCGATTAGGGTGATCAGGTCGTCCAAGTTTTCACGGGGCCCCAAATGGGTAGTAAATATGTAAGACTAGGGAGGACGGTGCGTTTTTGGTGAAGGCAGACGTCGGCTTTCCTGATCTGGGCAAGATTGACGGGATTGAAAATCGAAGACCGAAACTTTCGAGCCTTGTCAACGTGTGCGAAAGCCTTCAAAATGGCCACCATTTATGGAACCGGATGATTAGGCCTTCCAAACTCTAGAAAACGGCAGCAAAATCCTACGCACAATGAACCTGCTTGGACGTTATGAAAGGGCCTGGGCTCATGGAAGTCGTGTATCCCAGAAGGCTATCTGAAGTAATAGTCAGCCATTACCCTAATGCCACCGAACGTTTCACACCAATCGTCCTGGTAAGACAAACAGAACACGCACCGAAAGCACACTCGGGTCCGAAAAAACGTTGTTGCGTGCCTACTTACTACTATGTGATGTCGGGAACTTGAATTGCCTCGTAAAAGACAGCGTATCCCGCTGTCCGCCTCAAGGCTAGTTGCTGCGCTGTTTGTAAGATAAACTAAATTGAAAGCAGGCATACGGTTGTGCCAGCTGCCCGCTACATGCAGAGACAAATTCTACTCCTTGAACTCAGTTCCATGTGTCTCTCGACAGTTCGTCGCCGAGACGAGAAGGAGAATCACACTGTAAACCTCCATGCGACGATCCCGGCTTGCCAGCATTTAAAGCGGTTGACGAGAAACACTGTGACTCCCATATACACTTTGCTCCGAGTTGAAAGCAGGTACTTCAGTTCACTGTGCCTACATTAGAAAATAGAGAAAAGACTGAAGATCATATGAAAGTTCTGACTCGGCGGAGGAGATGAGTTGACAGGCACCAGTCCAGCTGTTACGTCTTGATGAAAGTATGCGCTGTACAACGCTCTGACAAGTCACAGCCTTCAGTAGCGTTGAGACGATTGACGAGGTCGACACTGTTCACGACCTGTTCAGCAGGTTCTGAAAGTGACTCTAGTCAGTCATCGCGCACATCACAGAGTTTGCCCCGTGGGGAATTTTCCCCGTTTGGAGGTAACGTAGTATTACCTGATCGAATCGGGACGGGCGAAATCCGCGTCGGTGGCGATGCTGGTGTCCAGTTATAGCTGCACTGGGCATGGACAACGGTCTTCTCGTCGAGCAATACCCGAAACGTCATCTCGAAATTTCCATACCAAGCTGCAGAATGGGGAAGATTTATCTGAATATTGCCACGAACATTCGAGTAGCTGTCATTAAGGAGAAACTCTACTATCTGAGGATGTTCTCTCGCCAATGCCGCGACCAAGGGTGACACATAGTAACCAGAGCTGGCGTTCGCATCTTGAGGATACTTTATAACCACGTAATCTACCAGGTTCTGGGATCCGCAGTCCACAGTGTCATATAGTATACCGGAGAAGCGCTCGATTCCGATCCTCCAGGAATGCGTAGTCGAATACTGGGAAACCGTGTTCATGTCGTGTAATCGGAGCCGAGAAGCAAAATACGGGTTATATTGTATGGGTCGAAACTGTGCGCATGGATGACCAAGTGTCGAGCAACATATTAAATATGCTGCTCGACACTGGGTCACCCAGGCGACAGCTCTTCCCGACGTCGTTCTCTTCAACTCAATCGGCCGACTGAAGCAAAAAGCTCATGCGAGCCTGAGCTAGTATTGTATTGGTATGCTTGAGATCGATATAATAACTCCACTCGAAGTAGTGAGCCATGCCGAGGTCAGAAACTCATTGATCGAGAAAACTGGGAACTTCACAACCCACGAATCGTTCGTCTCAACAACGTGATTATACTGGAGCAGAGGCCGGACGTACCTATTCTTGATGCTCCCACAAACCAGTCGGATCTCGACTTGAGACTTTCTGAATCATTGAAGTCAAATGCGAGGACCTCAGCAAGCACCTCCACTTGAAGGGGCTGAATAACCACGGGCCATTTTTGCAATAGACGACACGCGTGATCTCGGAAAGAGTGCGGAGAGTGCGAGAAAGGAAAAGTGACGAGTAAATGTATTACTGTACTCGAGTACTGGAGACTGGGTTACTAAGTTGAGCCACAGGCACGGTCATCATTGAAAGCTGCGCATCGGAATTTCCCGAAACAACCGACTCGATGCCGAACTTGCGGTCTTAGCCGGGCTGAGCCGATTTCAGCTCCCGCCTTATCACTCGCACTAAGGTATGTCTATCACACCACACCATCACACGCCAATGCTAACTTTTAGCCGGTTGAGAGGGCTCACCTGTACGGAGTGCGAACGGTTCAGGACTCGGCTTTCAGAATATTGTATTGCCCTGAAAATCTGTATCTTCTCGCAAATTTTGACAGACGGCGCTCTCCCCGAAAATAATTCTTTGATAGACGCCAAGAATGCACAGGGTCGGCCAGCTATCAGTGGCCCTTTTGGCCTAGCACGAGTACTGCATTGGCAGCTGTAACTATGGCTGCTATACCATCAGAAGCTCCAGCCGCCTGAACCCCTGTTGGGGCGCGGATGCGTGTAGTTTGGTGGTGCCTCTATAGAGAAGAATGAATGCATGGGAAGCTGGAACAATAAAGCTGATTACCGTAACGTTGATTTGGCTCATGTCCAGCCAACCAGATGTGCTTTTGATCTTATTTCACCTTTAATGCTGTCGCTGACGAGAGCTGACGTTGGTTACTGTATTCGCAACCAGTAGCAATGAGGTCTTTATTATGCCACAGCAACGTAAATGGTGTAGCAAGTACAATAACAGTCAATGGCCTCTAGAGTGTTAGACGGTTTGTGCTTCCAAAATAGGAGCTGAAGAAACTGTTGGCAGCGGCTGTGCGGATGCCTGAGTGAAATCCAGCTTTGGTGGGTCGCCGGTGATTTGAATTATCCTTTCACTTGTACTGATAGCGGTGGACGAGTCTCCATCGTTCTTCGAGTCTGTCGAATGCTGTTCGAAGGCCTTGTGCATGGATATCTTAATCCGGTCCAGTGCAGTCGGCGTGGTATCTGTCCGTTTGGTCCTTGAGAATACCAGATTGCTCAGTGGGCGGCTCTCGTGTGACCTAAAATGACATGAGCCGTGGTCAGCGAAAAAAAGAAAGGAAGTGAAGAGTGTCGTACACATCGGTGGACACGGAGGCGTAGTGTACTAGAGTGCGGTGCATGCGCGTGGCAGCGATTATCATTACGATCAAACAGGGTGTGTCGAACAACTGTGGCATAGGAAGAAATAAGAAACATAACAACTTATCGCTGATTACAACGAAACATACGCCGTGTAATGGGTCTAATATTTGGAATAGAGTCAATCTCAATGGTCAGCTATCATTGATAGAGACGAGCGAGGGAAAACTACCATCTAAATGCATCAAAGTGAACACCTTCGACGAAAACGGGATATTAACAAGAGAGAACGAATGAGAGACTATCTGGTCTCACTAAAGGTGGAATCTCAATGGCGCAGCCAAGTACGAGCCAAATTATCCCCTTGGTACAAAATGACGAAAATTAGTAAATTAATCGTAACGGCCTGTGAGAATCGTCACCTCACCTGTCTCCAGAGGAGGCGGGCTAGACCAAACGTGCCACCACCTTGACGACGCAGGACGAGCAAGCCAGCAAGTATGATCAAAAGCAAGGCTATGTCGGCAACTATCGTGGGGATGAAACCAAGTTCGCCGGCATCACTCCTGACAGGCTGGCAGACTTGTTCTGCAGAGGTCCATGCAAAGCGAAGCTACGTATAGAGTATAAGTCTAGCACATCCAAAAATTGAAATTGACCATTTACCGGTACAATATCTATTACCAAACCACATTTGTATCGAATACCAGGTCTTCTGTAGAAGAGGTGAGGGAAAGAGACTTACTGCGGAGGTGAAATCCGATGTTGACTCCCCATAAAGCCACTGCTAGCGCTACAGCAACCTTATCTCGGTTCCAAATCGCAATGCTAGGGACGTTTGTGAGCGCCCGATTCAAGAAAGTTGTTGTGATGTGGAACTGTAGATAAAGACGTACGTGCGAATAACGATCAAAAGGGATGCGGCAGTCGAAGACATGCATAAGAAGAGCTGGGAAAATAATGACAACGATAAGGTGATAAGCTTCTCTTCTCTGAAACGGTAATGCATAGGAAAGTGTGCCCACAATCGCGAAAACCATCCAGAGCTTAAGATTGTGACCAGTCAGCGCCCGAGTGAGTAGCAGGCATGGATCGAGGTACCCACTTGACAATTGATTGGGGACGAGACGTTCAGAATGACAAAGAAAAGAATAATGCTCAAGAGAGCGGTGAAACGCGAGAGGGAGTAAATCTACCGAACGGGCTTTCAGCACAAGGACGCAGCACGGCGAATTTAACGGAAGTGGAAATTCGATCGTTACGGACCCATATCGTCCACCGGTAGGGGAGGCGGCGGCGGATAACCATCCATTCGTAGTCAAGGGTTGTGAAGTACTCCCAGCTAAACAGGGACGTTTGAGATTGCACAACATACAAGAATGTGGAAGGCTGACACGTAGAGACCGCCCATGGCGTGCCAAAATTTCACAGTGTCCACTACAGTATCAATAGAACCAGATTGAGTTTCTCAGGCTCTAGAAAACGGCGGTGAAATCCTACGTACAGTGAACCTGCGCAGCCGTTACGATATCGACCTGAGGATGGAAGTTGTCCATCCCTGACGGCATATTGAGGTGACAATATGGATGTTAGGATGTCAGGAAGGAGTACTTGAAGTATGGGCCCCTTGCTACATCTGCCATGATATAGGTACTTAATGCTGCGGAACGTATCATATCAAGCTTGAACCGTATGGCACGATCAGGTCCGACTACCATGTTCCTGATTCATACAATATAGGGCGGCTGCATCAAGGCTGGTCAATGCGCCGGTGGTCAGTTGACTAGAAAAAGGAAATTTTCAATATGAAACGGCACACACGTCGTTGCAATTTGCCCACCACTGCAGTAAGCAGATCCTACTTCCGATGTCCAAGGCAGGTGACGTTACGCCTCTCAAAAGATGGTTAGATGAACCTAACAAGTTTTTCGCTCTTTAGGGCGCCATGACATCTTGGTGTACCCCATCTCACACACGCCGTCAAAAATCGGCCAACTTACGCAAATTTCCCATTACCACCCTCCGATAAACCCGGCTACATCCACAGGTGTTGGTACCTTACTCACATTCTGACTCATTTATATTTCACATAGACGATGGGGATGTCAAGGAGACTGTAAATGCATAGAAAATCTGACTCGCACGACGGAGGACATAAACCCGCTGGCTCAGGTCCCAGTAACTAGAAAGTACTTGCATTGTACAATGCCCTGACAGGTTACAGCTTCCCACCATGCGAGAGAGTTTCAGAATTTGAGGCTATTTGAGGGTTTGACGTGGTCGATGACATTCGAGGTGATCCTTGCATGAGAGTTACGGAAATCACTGTCCTTGTCAGAGAGCGGCGGCAGCGGTCTCACGCGGCATTCATCGCCCGGCTTCTGCCGTGGGAAACCGCCGAGACAACTGACTTTTTTGAATCCACGTTTACTTTTTGTATAACGCACATCACGGTATAAGAGTGAAAGTCCGGGCTGACAATAGAAGGGGGGAGGGAAGCGGAAAATAAAGAGGGGGGTGTGTTACTATCGACAAAAACGAGCGTCCCTCGCAAATCCTTAAATCAACTCAAATTACCCAACTGCAAGAAGGAAGCTGGCCTGCTTCGCGAAGACAGGGCACCTTGGAGGGCGGGAGGTGTGGTCATGAGCCCAATGTGGCAGACAGAGTCGAGCCGGTGACGGTTGGTAAAGGCGATCGTAGAAGGTGGTCGTGGTAGGTGCTGAGCGCTGAGCACCCATTATGAGAATGTTTCGGCCGAGGCCCGGAATTGGCCCACGAGGCCTGCTGCTACGCCAGCCAGTGGGGATGATTGTAGTGCGCCCCTCTCTCGCTGCTAACGGGGTGAGGTTGGAAGGGTGGTGGGTAAGAGGGCCGAAGCCCAAAGTGGAGTTTCGAGGGCTGAGACCCAATTGAGG
>Ga0137362_10003593_pt1 | contig 10398 bp, 14 predicted proteins | sample MadtaG_2_FD_104801 | JGI IMG/M metagenome (GOLD analysis project Ga0137362, IMG submission 104801) | Vadose zone soil microbial communities from Angelo Coast Range Reserve, California, USA - Mad1_100_16 metaG | ecosystem: Environmental > Terrestrial > Soil > Vadose zone | place: USA: California... | reverse complement strand
CGACATCAGATACTTGGCATCATTCTAGTATGTGCACGCGACCATTGCCGCACCCCGTTTCAAGTTCCCTCCGCAGCTTGGCCATCATACCGTGACCACAACGCGAGAGTCTAAGCACTGACCTCGATAAAGATGTCTGCCTTTTAACCGAGATTGAACCACGGGCGGTTACTTATGCGGTGTCTCATTCTCAAATGCGTAGTCGGTGATCGCGGGACTTCTCGTTCCGAGTAAGAGCCTGCTGGTTCGAGACCACACTCGTGGTAAAGTCCATGCGGTTGACTACCTCGTCGCATGGTTGTATTCAACGTTGGGGAGACTTGCGCCACCCAAAGGCAAGGCTTGCGTACCTGAATTGGGGAAGGGTATGATCGAGATCATGAACGACTGTATGCGGGTGACCTAGATCACCAGTAGCCAGCTGGTAAATTCATGGGTTTTGTAAATATAACAAGTTTGGATTCTCTTCTTTCATTTCTCTAGACAACGTTGCTGAGGTCAAACCTGAGGTCACTCCCCTTCACCGCAACGCCCTTCTCAGTCACGATCGCCGTGATAAGCTCTGCGGGCGTGACGTCAAAGCTTGGATTGTAAATCCCGTCCAGCCCTTCGGGCGTGATCATGACCACAGCCTGGGCCCTATTACCCTGGGCATCCACGGAAGGCGGATACAACGCCCCGCGCACGATACACGCTTCCAGTGGCGGACGGTGCTCGATTGGAATGCTTTTTTGGAACGACGATCGAGGTTAGGCAACATAGTACACACAACGCGAACGCTGGCACTTACCCTGAACCGTCGGCGATGTCAAGGTCAACTGTTGTGATGGGTGCAACGACAATGAACGGGATCTTGTGCCGCGCGGCCAACACGGCAGCATTATACGTCCCGATCTAGTACATCGTGATTGAGCATGTTTGGTGGCCATAAGCCATCGAATCGAAAGCCTAATAACTTACTTTGTTGGCTGTGTCACCATTTGCAGCTATCCGGTCTGCGCCCACAGCTGGCAGACACGTCATAAGCAAAGCGGAGGTTACGGGAAATAGTGTCAGGACACACCGACAGCATGGATCTTGTGATGCTGAAACAATGAACCTACCATGGTGTCGACAATCATGGTGGACGGTATTTGTAACGTTTTGAGCTCCAGGGCGGTTAATCTGGAATGGTTAATATTGCGTTAATGAGCATAGAGGGGCTCGTAAGCAGTCTCTGCACCTGGAGCCCTGGTGATACGGTGCTGTCTGGGTATAATACGCCCTTCCAAGCTTCCCCGTTTCGTGGAGATATGTGATGAGTCCAAGGGCGGTACCATAACCCTGCCGGAAGATGCTATGTTGGTCGCATTATCATACGCACGAGAGTGGAGACATTTCTTACCGACGTGGCCAACGAACCCGTGTTGCAGACCGTCAAAACATTCAGACCATCCCCCGCACCACCTCCACCCTTCACCTGTTCAACCAACCAGTCTCCGCCCCACTTGGCCATCGCCTTATTACGTCCAACATCTTCCGCCGCAACCTGCTTACCGTCTTCTATCAAGTCCTCCGCGATCGTGCGCGCATTTCTCCCTGCATTTAAAGACGACTGGAGCGTATGTGAGAGATGGCGCGTAGCGGCACCAAGGTTGACGGCTGTCGGACGTGCCGTGAACAGAAAGTCGAGAATCGGGGTGACGTGGGCCGCGAGGGATTCGGGCGAAGAGAGGAATTCGGGCGATGGGTCGGCCCGCAGAGCCAGAGTGAGGTGCTGTGAGACGCTGAGGGCTGCGAGGGACGCGATGGCTGGCGCGCCCCGGATCTACCACTGGGACATTAGTCTACACGTCTTTCTGTGACGACGTGGCGCCCACCTTCATGGTTTTTATTGCATCGTGGGCTTGTTCGATGGTGTCGATTGCTAGCCACTCAGTTTTGTGTGGTAGAAGGAGCTGATTGATGATTTGTATTTTGTCATCGGAGGTCTTGATGGAAGTGAGAGCCTCAGGCGCCGCCATCTTATGCCATCGAGAGACAGCCGAGCACAAACTAGGACCAGGGCAGACCCCGAGTTGAGGTTAGGGTCGCCAATTTGACGACGAATTTGGCTATTTGGCCAGTCCAAACATACCAACGTGGTTAACAAATGACTAGAGGCAGGCGGAAAGACAGCACACTTCCCCCTTCCCGCTCTCTCATCATCCAGCGGGCATATCGCGACAGAAAAGCGAAACATCTTGCCGATCTGGAAGACAGATGTCGCAAAGCCGAGGCAGAGAATGAACGGTTACGGAAGGAGTTGGAGCTAGCTCGATCCGAGTCCGCCACCTCCATCATTAATAGCGAACTAGTAAAAAAATCCCATCAAGTATTCGAAAAAATGGACGAAACTGATTTTGAGCCTTTTTTAAAACCCCGCGTAGGCCCGGACATGCTCTGATCTCATGCAGAATCTTGAGAAAACGCAAACGGTACTGGCACTCTTTCAGCAACGAGTGCTCGGCACTCCACAGCCACCCGAATCACAAAGGTACTTGTGATGACCATTCAAGGGCCTACGTTTTTCTCATTTCTCTCCAGGGCAATGCCGTCTGCTACGGAGCTTGACATCGCGGCTATCCTCATGCACTCGCTTCGCCAAGACCAACCAGCACCCACGACGCAAGTAGCGCAACTCGAAAATCCACACCAAAGTACTGGATCGACATTGGTTCCTAACATGGGTGGTAATGGTGGCTCAGAATGTTGTGGGGGAATCGTCGATTGTGACAACCTCATTGAGTGAACGTCGGCCAGTGACGTCACGTCAATGATGGGGAGGGCTGGCTGAGTGGCGTCGTCAACCCTCTGCCCAGGTATTTGCTATAGTATACCATATTTTTGGATGCCAGAAATTTTACAGGACTGATCAATTTCCGAGTCCTTGAGGGTCGGAGATGAACACATCGGACCCGACGGGCGACCTCGGGGCTCATGCTGATGTACAAACGGAAGTGTGATTGCTGTTTGGTTTGCAGGATCCGAGATGACAGGCGAAGGGCAACGGTGATGAGGCCAACTCAATATGATAGATCTGCAAAGTCCCAATGCTTCTGGAACGTTGATACGCGAGAAGCACACAAAGAAGGCTGCGGCCAGCATATTCACCTCTGCCACTCCGAGGGTCTGTACGTATGGCAGTTCCGTCCGAGGCAAATAATAGCACCTGAAACAAGGGCGCCTACCGGAACACACTGCCGTGCGACGAGCCACCGGACACACTTTTTCCGATGCCAAGATATGACCGCCTCCAAATCGGGCCAAAAGGGCTCGGTGTCCCGGCGGAAGACATCGTGGGAAATAGAAATTTCCGCTATAAGGTCGACGCGGTCCCTGGTCAGAATTTTCATCCTCCAACGAGTTGCGCTGCCCCTCAGCCTACCCGCTCTCTTTCTGCTTATCTATGATAAACTCGACCTGGTATTTCTCTCTCTTCTCCCTTCCTTGCTCCCCGCGCTCACCCTCTCCCCGCCAGCGTTCTTCACAACATCGGAACCTTGACATTCGGACCGCTTGCATTTCCCCTCGTCGACTCTGACAGGCCTCCTTAGTGTCTACTTTTCTTCAGCCATCTAACACCACTTTCTCCTTTCTCCTTTTTGTCCCATGGGATAAGTTGCCTCTAGCACTACTGGGTCAGCACGACTGCTTCAGCCACATAGAGCAAGAACAAAAAAAAATAAGAATTTATAGAGCCTCGGACTACAGTTCCTACATTCCTGTTACCCCCCTTACCTCGGTTACCCTGTCGATACCTCAATAGCTTGTCGTGATGAATGCGCTACGCCCTTCTCTCTTTCGTCCCATTGTCCGTCCTTCCTCTAGTCCCCCCGCCCCGAGCGCCGACCCCTCAGATGGCGCCAATCCGGCTGAAAGAGCGCCCCGCTCTATCACCAGGCTATCGCTGGCCGGGTTCAGAAGGCTACCTCCTACCCGATCGGTGTCACTCTCACAAGCTGCTTCCACCATTCAAGACGGCTCTTACCTTCAGGTCCTCAGTCTCAAGCTCAGCGAGGGAGTTTCCAAGGCGCTTGCACAACCCGTCGGGACTGCTACCGCTAGCGAATACCTCAACGGGAGGCGTCCGATCCCAGCTGGCCGAGGACGCGAGTTCGGATCTCTTATTGCAATGTAAGCTGTTCATTCCTCGTATATTTCCTATGACAACGTCATTCTGACCCGTCGTCAGCGAGCTGAATGCATTGCATGATAATCCTCACCTTAGAAAGGCAGTCTTACGATCCCTGCAGCGTCCTTTCTCGGCTCTGTTAACTAATCTATCGAACAACTTGCTGCGCCTACTATCTTCTACGGAATTTCTCAACCCGCCTGCCCCCACAATTCAGGTGCCAGACCCGAACCCCACTCAGGCACATGCGTTGTCATATGCAATCCTCGCTGGCGAGTTGCTCGAAGTTTTCGATGAACTCGGGCTGGGCCTCGACTTGGACCTGAGGGGCGACGGCTTGAAATCGACAAGGGAGGGTCTAATGTCCGTCACCACTCGAGTCATTCATCCACTGGTCGCTGGCATTAAGACAGAACTGACCTCACTTGTCGAAGCGCTCGAGTCGCCCGCTCCGACGTCGGCTCCGAAGACTGCTACGTTCTCGAAGGCGGTCGTCACCCATCACCCTTCCGTTCTAACTCTTCAGGCTGTCGTGCCAATATATGCGCGTGCCCTCATGCGATACTTTTCCACTACTCCTACCCAGGTCCACCTTGCCTCTTTGGAGATTTCCGTGGTTTGGCGTGCTCTCGTGGCTCTTGCCCACAGGACACCTTCGCAGCTGATGCCACCGTCTCCTAATCTTGCACCTGTTAATGGGAAAAAGGGTCGTGCCGTGGCCAACACACCCCCAACTACGCCTCCATCGACGCGGTTTATGCTCAAGCTCCCGCCGTCTCGTCCTCCGTCACCGCCGACACTGCAACCCGTCATGCCACCTATTGTTAGTGATGCCCGCACCGTATGCGATCTGCTTTCATCTCTACCCCGTCCCGCCGCTGATAGAGAGAGGACTCGATTGGCACGTGAGGCCGTCAGTGACGCTTGCGGTGGACTTAAAGCACTCCTACGTCTCATGGAGTCAGTGCAGACGAGTACCATACATTGTGCCGAAGACCTTGCGCGTGAACTCGGGGCCTTGACTGCAGACCTCCCAACGCTGATCGCACTCCCTATCCTCCTAAATGCGTACGTATTTACAGGCGAAAAGGGTGGCCCTCGATCTATTCCTTCTATACTTGGTCTCCCAGAAGAGCGATATCGACAGGAGTGCCTCGCAGGATTCGGCAGAGCGGAGGAGTGTACTGCTGCGGTGGGCCAGAGAGTGCTCGACGTGCTCTCTAACCAACCGGGGCTCACATCCGACCCTGTCGCCGAGGCGGTCGTCCGCTGGCTCAGAAACGGAATCGCATCAACATCAACAACAAACTAGATAATCCTATACTCGAGGTTGCAGGTCGGTTGAGTCCCGCAACCTTATTGATTTGTCTCTGTCTCATGTCATGTAGCTTCCTTTTAACTGCTGTGCGGATGGGCAACAGATTATAATCTCTTCTGGGCTATAGTTGTATTCGCGTTTTCGGTCAACTTGCGAATATTGCGAATATCCTTTCACGTGTTGTTATAGACATGATCTTACGCCGAGTGTACTACGGTAGTGCTGAGTCGATAGTCCTCCTGTTAGTGTTGCCGCGGTCCAGTCCGGTGCGGTCCAAGTTGAAACTTGCTGTCAACTTGTGCTAAACAAGTTCACACCGGTGCACACTGGTGCAACTTGGCGACTACTGGCCAATCAGAGTGCAGGACCATGGTTTGAAATGCAACTGTTATTAGAGGTGAAAGTATATATGTATAACAAATGCCGATGGATGTGTTCGTAAACAACTACAGTACAGTACTTGGTTGACTCGCCCTTTGAGTCTTCAGGAGGCTGAATTGTGTAATAAATCCAGAAGCTCGTTTTCCAGCCCTTTGGTCTCCCATTGTAGACGTACTTTTCTGTTTCCGACATCTATGTGCCATTGACTAGGAATATGGGGCCTGATTCTTTGTCCCAGAGACATGAGTGTCGTGGCAAGATTGTGAGTCATAACGGTCGTAAGGAGCATGGACTGCAGCACCATTATGATGTGTAGAAGAATAAAGAGAGTGGGGGAAAAGCGATTGGATGAACATTGTGTTTTCCGGCGGTCGATGCGCGTATCGGGCTGCCGTTCCTGGGACCGAGTTCGATGAGCGCCGCCGCGACTCGTTGCGCAGTTGACATCGAAGTTGCCAGCCTTGAAGTTGGTGTGTTAGATATCCTACCGTTCGCTGGGCGATGCATGCTGGATTATGACCCCAAGGAGTACACAAAGTCGTGAACTCCGTCGGAGAAGTTGGCTCATGGAACAGCATGGGAACTTACTCTGGAGGGATCAGGTCGCATGTGCCAGCACAAGGCGCAGAAAGTCGAGCGTTTTGTTGGCGATCTTGTCCAAATAGTCAGTTATGGTCAGGTGTGTTCTGTGTCGTTCTGTGGCCTCCGCTTTTATATTGGGCGGGCTTTGGATTGGCGGCGCGGTGGTCGTTATGCCGTTGGGTCTGGAATTGTGGTGAGCTCAATTGTATCGCACCTACCCGGTGCTGAACTCGACATCATCATCAGCATTCCGCATTACCTCCTTTCCACTCACAAGGCTCTAATTCGGAATCGCGCATCTGCATCTTGTGTTCTCGAAGTCCCTCTCGCGTGCCCACACACTCTCGCCCCTGTCTCCGGTCGTTCTTGGTTGCCACGTGCCGGCACTCCCGTCCGGCTCCTTGTGTATCATCGCGCCTCATGTCCTGGTCTCAGCAACGAAGGTGAAAGACACATAAGGGAAGAACTGAGAAAAATCACACAGGCATTCCATACTGCACTTTCGGCATCCAAGTCTACAGTAGTCATATCGATGCAGTCCAATTGACTCATAAGAGAAGGGATATTGAATGTATTGTGCTGGTGGCCACGAGTCAACAGAGAAGTCGATGAGGAGTAGTCGACACTCAGTCGACAGCACGTGTGACGCGCAACGTGTGACACGCAATCGCGGACTCGCCTAAAGGCTCTAAAGCAGATGGGAAAGTCTTAATAATCAAATTTCCAAGTCGTACCAAGTCACACTGGTGTCGACTTGAAAAACCAGTCCGGTCCAAGCTGTCGAAATTTCCAAGCGGTGTGCAAGTCACACCGGTGTCAACTTGAACTTGCGGCAACACTAATTCCCGGGCCCGCAGTAAGTTTTATCGCTGCATGCACGAGTTCGGCGTCAGTTCACGTAGAATAGCCCCAGATACCGTCCTGATGACTCATGGGGTCACGGAAAGGGATATCCTAACGCGGCCCTAACCGTAGTTGGGGAGTGGTTTGCCCACGTCTTCGCGCTGTTACGGCGAACACATTGACGTTCACACACGACGGCCATGCCAGTGCAGCCTCCGGGAATCTTTCAGCGGATTTTGGTGGTTCCCCCCGATTGACAATTTCTTTTCTATTATGCCTGAAAGCCTGGGAGAGCCTGCCATGGCAGCGGGACAAGATGTGAGGCCAATCTACCATGCACTCGACGTGTCGCAGGTACTCTGCGCCAACGGTGCCGACAAGCTGACATAGGCGCTATGGCCGTCTGCTTCTTCAAAAGCGTATTGAATGATCTTAGCTGGACTCTGGTATACTTTGCGAGCGGACCGGCCTACACTCCGAATCCCCAGTACTGTTTGTTTCATCGGGTGATCCTTTCTGTACAGTTCGAAAATCATGATTCATGAAGTAACTGGGCGTCAGAAGGCTATCGGTCATCGGCCCGATCACCCTCTTCCTTGGACGGTATAAAAGGCTCCCATTATCCGTTGAGAGGCTGCTCTCTACCACCGGTTCGCTCATGCCCTTAACATTGCTTCTTCTTTGCGCATGCATTCTGCCATTATGTTCATACGCCAGGCCAGCAGCCTTGGACACCCGAAATTCCACAGATCTCCTGTCCACCTGCAATGAGATTGCCGCAGCTATCTCTGATGCTTCACAAGTATATTTCCCTTGTATGTCGTTCTCTCATTCATATACCTCATTCTAATGAGAGATCAAGCTGCGCCTGAATACCTGTTGGACAACTCACACGCTGCTTCTTCAAGCTCCCAGGCGTCTACTTGCTCCGTGGAGCCAGGCTGTGCCGAGGACATCAGCAAGATTGTAAGGTATCCTGATCCGATCCACCGGGCTTTTCTGACCCACATTACAATAGCTGCGTATCCTGGGGTCAACCCGAACGCCTTTTGCCGTGAAAGGTGGAGGTCACAATACGAATCCGGGATTTTCCTCGACGAGCGGTGTAGAGATCGCAATGACACGCTTCAACGAGACGGTGGTCAATTCCGCATGTGGAACAGTTGAAATCGGAGCTGGCCTTATTTGGGACCAAGTGTATGCGACACTTAATGGGACTGGAGTGAACGTCGTAGGAGGGCGTATACCGGGCGTCGGCGTTGCAGGGTTGACCCTTGGTGGAGGTGTGTGCTTTCCATCATCCGAGAGCTAGATCTCATATGATTTCAGGCTATGCGTTCACGTCAAGTCAGTATGGACTTACGATTGACAACATTGCGGGATACGAACTTGTGCTTCCAAACGGAACGATCAGAAACGTGACGTCAAAGGACGAAGATCTTTGGTTTGCGTTGAGAGTAAGTGGTTAAATTTGGTACAAATTGGATTCGCTAAGGGCCGGTAATCATAGGGAGGGATGAATAATTTCGTACGCTATCAATTCGATGGAAGAGTGGATTTGTTGGATTGTTAACCGTTTATAGGGAATTGTGACCAAATTCAACCTGGTGTCGCACCCTCAAACTAGTGTATGGGTAAGTTCACTGTAATCATTTACAAATCACATTGGAGAATTGCTCGAAATATGGCAGGGAGGCCGACGTTCCTTTAACGAGAGCCAACTCGACGCGGTTAAGAAAGCGCTTCTCAAATTCGACCAGAACAACGATACTAAGGCTGTATCTGGCGTATCCCTAACTTACACCTCGGGTCGGGTATGCTCCGTCATGAGGCATCACTGTTGATTCAAAATGACAATGCGAATAGCTCTCGGTCAATGTCTTATTCTATTACGACGCGCCTACCCCGTCCGCAGTGTACGACGAGTTTTTGGCGATCCCGGCTATTGGGGGAAGTGTGTCAACAAGTTCATTCTCTGACATCTTTCAAAGTTTCGGTCCTGCGAACGACTTTCATAACCAACGGTTAGTAGTACATGCCGCTGTGTGGTGGAATATGGGTTGATGTGGCCTATTTAGCGTCTTTTTCAATGATGCTCCGGTCGCTGAATATTCGCCTGTCGTTTTCGACGCATTTGTGAACCAGACCAAGGTAAGTCCCTCCATCAGGCTACCACACCCTGAGGCCGGGTCATGACTGAATTCTTAGTTTTGGGGGGCGCGTCTTTATGCTCAAGACAAAAACGCAACCCTGATTTCATTCACTGAGACCTTCGACAAAGGCATCTTTTCACACGGGAGCGATTCTGCATATCCGGCGGACCGTTCACAGGCCATCTTCCCTTCTGCCCTTACCGCCAAGTGGTCTAATAGCTCGCTCGATGACACGATGGCTTTCGCTCTACGCAGTATCGCAGACACAATCCGCGATGTTGCTCTCAAGGATGGGCAGAATTTGTCACATGCAGCGAAATATCCGAATTATGCGCTATTTGGCACGCCGCTAGAGGACATGTATGGGGGGAATGTGGAGAAGCTCCGGAAGATCAAAGCGGCGATTGATCCAGACGACGTGATGGGCCTTACAGGGGGCTGGAAACTGTAATGTGCAATTGTAGAAATATCCAATGCTACGAATCGCGAATCGGAATAATAAGACCGTGCCGGGCCCGGTGTAGATATTCGCTGATCATTGCTACCGTTCGAAGTAAAGATTGCTTAATTTCCGGGGCCCTCTCGTATGCTTTCTGATCAGTGATCACGACAGATCTCTTTCCCACTCTCTTCGCGACTCTGGAAAGCCGAACCACGTCCGAAGGTGCCGACGTAATCTTGAGAAGAGGTGTCCCTAAAGGGCCTGAACGGCCTGAACGTCTGAAGTCTGAGCTGAATTCACGTTGAACACCGAATTTTTCAAGGGATCTCGTGATTGCCCGTCTTCTCATCGACCACAAAGCGAATCTGCGTACTGTGGATAGCAACGGCAGAACCATTTATGGAACGCCTGTCATTTCACACGGTGGTGCTTTGCTTCCTGGGGCAATCCTTTTTTTTTTTTTTTTTTTTAATTTTTTTTTTTATACCCGCGGTTTTTCTTTAACAACGAGGGGGTTACCTTTTTT
>Ga0137362_10003592_pt1 | contig 10401 bp, 17 predicted proteins | sample MadtaG_2_FD_104801 | JGI IMG/M metagenome (GOLD analysis project Ga0137362, IMG submission 104801) | Vadose zone soil microbial communities from Angelo Coast Range Reserve, California, USA - Mad1_100_16 metaG | ecosystem: Environmental > Terrestrial > Soil > Vadose zone | place: USA: California... | reverse complement strand
GAGCTCTTCCGACTCCATTCTCATGGGGGCTCCTCCTCTGCCTTTGCCCTCTGTAGGCACATATGCGCAGCGATGAGGCTGTAGCCTGCGCCGGAGGCCCTTGGCACGACACAGAGCGTAGCTGGTGCCCGAGCAGAGGGACACCTTGGTCCGTGTCGACGTCCGGGTCGCACCGCCTTTTTACTCATGTCCACTCCTGGCCGCGCCGTCCACTGGCGGTCTGCGTCCAGGAGGTGGTGCGATGGAAGGCGCCAGGGCAAGAGCGATGGCAAGCCGATCTGCAAGTTTCATTCCGTCGTTCTCGTGAAAAGACCCAGTGGGCCCTTGAGGTGAATGCCTCTGTAATCGGCCGTGATGAGCAAGACCCCGCTTGGGATCGCACTGCCTCCCATGTGGGTGTTAGTCCTATCTGGGAGCCTTTACGGAAATGATGGAATGGCGATGTCCTCAGTAGGCGATATGGGTGCAGCATGCGGGTGACTTTCGGTGTCACCGCATCTGTTTGGCTTACACTGGAAGCCTTTGGCACGGTGCAAAGTGCACAGGCACCTGAGCTCCGGGACACCTCAAGTCCGACTCACTATGTGGCACCTCCTCTCGCGACGCTCGAGCATAGGCGGTCGTTCGCCACAGGTAAGTTTATGTCATATAAGGGATGGCGCGCGAAAACAGGGCCACATGCGAAGTACATGCGACCACTCGGCGCGGCACACACACTTCCCCCCCCTTTCCCTTCTTTTACACGCCCTTCTGACAAGGACAACCAGCCTAACCGCCGCCACGCAACATCGGTACGCCCCTCAACATTCAAGCCCTTAGGCTGTTACATTTCAAGACCAACAAAGTAGGTCGTCGTCCTGATGCACAAGGTGTTTCAATTTCCCAAATTGTTCCAGCGGCTACCTTGTCATGCCGTCTGACGCTGCTCATTCTGTTTGTCAAACACGTATCGAAAATGCTTGCCTGCAGACTGCCAGCGCGGCACGCACAGTTGGAATTTGTTGGACACTACTCTCGACACTTCTTTTCTCTTCCCTTCATATCAGTTCAGCAATGTCGGCTGCCACCTGGCAACAATTCTTCACGTATCGTGCCCTTCTCAAAAGCTCTACTTCTGCCATTGATTGATTGTATCTTAACGGGTACAACAAATACACACAGATTGCTGCTCGAGCAGTTCGCCAGTCCCTCGAGGAGAACGAACGGGTCGCCGCTGAGAAGCGAGGGCTTACCGCCCTAAGGTATCAACATTGGGAAGGTAGAAAGGGTGGTGAACAGGTAGCGTTTTTCCCCCTCCGACCTCTCTCCAAGTCGTTTGGCTCACATGGGGTCGTCACGGCATGGGTAGGTGCATCTCTATCTGCCTCTTGAGAAGGCGTAGCGTTGTTGTTGTGTAAGTATAGAAATGAAGAAAGCTACATATGGGCACAATGTCGTTTGAGTTGCATGAGGAGAGTCGCTTGTTTAATCTACTGAAACCTCAACAGATAATAGACGGTTCAGATGAATGGGAACCATGCGATGACAAGTCTGTGGTTGTATCTTCTTTTCTTATGATGTAAGCCGACCCCATTGCATCGGACATCAAGTTCGTATTTTGATATGTTGGAAGTTGCTCAATTGCTTCTCGACCATGGCGCAGATGCAACAGCTCAGACCAAGGACGGGTCAACCCCATCCGCGATATATGGGTGTGCGATGTTATATGGGAAACCGCGCTTCAACAGGGTATTCACTGTGAGTTTTATTTCCTTGAGGCTTGTGATTTTCTTTGACAATCCTCGAGCATTTGTTAGTTATATGGTATTTTTACCCCATCCTGCGTGGGGCTTCAGGTCCGATAAGAACACGCGTCTACGCATCCACGTGACTGGACCTCAAACAGTTCTAGATCTGCATCTGTGCTTTGCGGAAGCAGAAATGATTATCTATGCGTATCGGCCAGTATGGACCTTTATGTGAAAATGCAGATGCGAATAGCGACACCAATGAGCCGTTCATTTTGTTTTTAGCGTTTCTCACAGCCAAACGAAATAAAAGTGAGTGGTGGATGACATAGATGGTATAACGACGTGAATTATGGATCTACCTAGCCTCAGGCTAGATTTTCGCCTCTGCCCTCCTCCCCTCATGCTCTAGGCGGCGCTTGACCCGCCCAGGCGGCGAAGCGAATGTATGTCGGGTTGCCCCGCTCGTCCACCCCACGCATCTCAACTTCCACGCCACCATTCTCGGGAAAGAGGGCCCGTATTACGACTGCCTTCATTCCCCCGGGAAATCAAGTCGGTAAACACACGAAAGGAAAGGGCGCGGAGACTCACCAGACGCATTATATTGTCGAAACTTACTATGCCGGCCAGCCATATCCACGATTGGTAGAGGAAGTCAAGAATGTTCAAAGGCATTGTCTTTTGAGGGTTAGGATACTGCCGATGAGAAGGTCGTTCTACGCACAAAGAGTAAAGCGTTGGACTTGATTTGGATGAGTGGGTGAGTGTGACTGCGAACGTGACGCGATAAACTTGAGGCAACGAGCGCACATATCGGCCTGGTGGCCAGTCTCGCAATTCGGAAACCATCTCAGGTCGCAACAAACTCGAAGAGCAGGTCGACCTGCTCACAGCTCCCTGCGTGGCCTTGCAAATTGGAGGCTCACCCGTACCCGATTCCGATCCTGTGCAATACGCTACTCAAGTTCGCCGCTGCCTCGCACGACTCGCGTGCCTTTTCTCTTTTGTGCGTCCCCTTATTAGATATAACTGTGAGTCCGCTTGGGTGTACATGACGATGGTACAGTCGGTATGGGAGGTCACGTATCGCGTGGCTGCACGATGGTGCAAAAGCCGAAATCCCGCTATCTCTGTGGGCGGGAGGGTCACATTGTGCGTTGTGTTTCCTCCGAGTCCGTCCGTGTTTCACGTTTTTTTGTTACTTCAGTACTATTCCCCCCTCCCCTTGTGTGCTATTTGCGGATCCTGCAGTCGCGTGGTTACCCCGAATCATTTTACGACAGCACCGGCGGCTTTGGAGGAGGTTATTCTGGCACGGAATGGTATCGCTGTGGCAAAATGGGCCACATTACGCGTGTGTGCCCTGAGGCAGACGGAGGCAGTCAAAAGACATGGTGTGCTCTCCCACACGTCGTGTCCGAGTCCTATTGCTCTGCTGATACTTTTTTTTTGTTTTCCGTTTATTTCAAAGTTACACGTACAGTGGTGGGCCATCTGTCATGTAATTGTGGGCAAGGTTCGATGTGTTACAATTTCTCTGCCGTTGTGAATACTTATTCTTTCCCCCTTTTCGAGTTTGACTTGGCAAGTACTAAACCCGGTCACTTTTATTATCGCAGGGTCACATCAGCCGCGATTGCCTGCAGCCTCAAAGATGCGCTTGCTACTCGTGTGGGTCAGAAGGGTGCGTGTCCTTTGTAACGCAGTTGTCCATGCCTTCTCCCTAATGATCCTCACCACCGAATATCACCTTACTTCCGATTCGAATCCTTCCCTTTATCGTGCACCCTCTACAAACGAGCCCTATTCAAAGGTCTCCGGGGACTTTAACCCCATTCATACGAACCCCTACTTTGCCGCCTTCGCATCGTTGCCAGGCACCATTACGCACGGCATGTTCACTAGCGCCGCTACTAGACGGTATGTGGAGATTGTCGTAGCTAAGGGCGTTCCGGATCGCGTGTTCAAGTGAGTTATATTCCTGATAGTCGATTGTGAACATACTTGTGTCCACAGCTACGATGTCAATATTGTCGGTTCAAGATCCAACACACCGCTATGCGCGACGGCAACTTTGTCGTCGGCGTTACCACTATCAACCACCGCGGAGAAAAAGTCCTCGAAGGCACTGCGGAGGTGGCACAATCGACAACTGTCTACGCCTTCACCGGCCAAGGTTCGCAGGAGCAGGGCATGGGAATGGGCTTGTATAACTCTTCCCCGGCCGCCCGCTCGCCGACTCAACCCGGAATGGCCATGCGACCCGTGCGACCCACGCGACACGCGACCACTCCACACCGCACTTTATTGCTGCCCACACATATCTATACATACTACATACCATATGTGACCATGTCAGGGGTCTTTTTCGGTTCCAGTGGAGACGAAGGAGAATAAGAGGGAATGGTTGTAGTAACAAACATGTATGCATAGGCTGACTTGTAAAAGACAATCAGTGCGCGCAAAGATGTCAAATACAGTGTGAACACCTAAATTAGTGATAGAATCCTCATTAAAACAAAGCTGGGGCTGACCGGCGGTATTGTTGAAGTGCTGGAGCCATCCAATGAAGGATTGGAGTCGAAAGATGCGAGAATATGACAGAATCAGACTCGTAAACAATAACCATGGCATTACAAGTAAAGAAAACGACATAGACACCTAGATATAAGTCATACAATGTACCAAAGCAAAGCCAGCGTCGATCGGTGCTGTTCCTCGAGTGCAGAGACCATCAGATGGCTGACAAAGATGCACTGGGGGCACCAAAAATCGACTTCGTCAATTCTTCGGTTCAAGGCTCTAAAATTTGCCAGAACCAAGCTTATAGTTACGATAGTTCATATTTAAAAGCGCTTGGCAGTACGTGTTGAATTGAATGAGCTACAGCTGTTTGAAACTCGGGGCTCAAATATATATCAAGGTCGTGGGAAAAAGACAATAATGCCATTATTTCCACTTCATGGCTTTACTTACCGTTACACCGGAATCGATTGAGACCAAGGTACCAGTGTTGCCGAGGAAGATTGTATCCATTTTTCTTAAGACTTGAACCACAAGTAATAAAGTCCTTTGTATAGTCGAATTGGACAATTGACCGAAAGCCTCACTGGTGAGGATGATTCAGTAGTAACGGCTCTGAGCCTTGCTCCGATAGAGTCTGAACGGAACGGCCACGGGCCGCGGCCTTACATATTCACCGCTGTACCTAAAGCCGGCGGCATACTGTAATACAGAAAATGGCGAACAATGGCCCAGTACAATTGTGCCTGGCACAGACCGACTCGTAGGACAGGGCATCACTTCGAAGCCTTTCTGAGAGCACAATAGGCATACCTGGTGCGTCCCTTGACATCCGGAATTAGTACTAATATGGCTGGGGATTCACGGGTTTCTTAGATGACACCCTCGAGCCATTTACTGGGAATCGCACAATGGGTTACCTCTTCAGCGTCGTACCTAAGCATTACATCCAGTCGTCTACGCATGCTGATTGGACATCACGCTCTAGCCATTTGGGAGTATAGTGGGTCTTGTTCAACAATAATTCAGCTGGTTCAGCAATTTGCTGCGGAGCATCCTTCATCCCTCTCATACACTCTTTTTTTTCTTAGTTTCCAAATTCTGCTCTGGTACCCTTATGAACACCCTGTCTCATCTAAATGCTGAGCTCACAAAATCTTCCTCATGGATGCCCAATGTTGAGTCTCTGGACTTCGTCAATGACCCCATCGCCAGCGGCCCTTATCAAAGGCAAAGCCCGGACCAGCTTAAGCGTCCTAACGCTGGATTATATGCATTAAAACTTGTATCCAAGAATCAAGTCTATTTAGCGTACGAAAATCGTCTCTGCGACATCCTGAACACGGTTGAATCGATGGAACCCAGCGATGCGAAACAGGATACGGAGGATCGACTTTTCCGAGAGCTGGCCAGGATAAATACTTTGAAGGGGGTCGAATGGTCAGGACAACGGAGTGTGCGTCGCCACAAAGGAGCTCTCAGTGTTGTCAATACAGGTGCGTCCATTTATCCGCGTATCCGTTGCGTACTGTCGCCGATCATACTCTAGAAAAATACTTTGCAACGAGGCACCCAGAAAACAAAACACTTTTTGCCATCTACGTGACGACTTTGGCGATGTACGTTCTATACAACGTCCCACGTCGTGGCGTAGCTCTTCTATTGGCCGGAATGAGAAGCATTTTGAGTAGCACCGCATTCAAACCCCTCCGTGACTTAGCAAACGAAGTAAAGAAGGATCCAAGAACACTCCTTTCCATGTATGATTTCGATCCCGTTACTCACAGCTACGTCTGTTGCCCTTCATGCTACTCCCTCTACCCGCATTCGGTCATAAAGACCAATAAGAGGAAGGCACCCATACCTTTCGACAACTCGGAACACCATATTGAGGCAGCTTCTCTTGACAATCTAAAATCATCTGCGCCAGCTCACTGCACGTACCGCCGGGTTCGCAACGGCCCTCCCTGCGGTCAGCCCTTGTTTGACGACATTGTCAACGGCAACTCTTATGCCCATGTCGTTCCTCGCCTCAAATACGAAGCACAAGATCTGAAGCAATGGGTCGGACGGCTGCTTTCCCGACCTGTTATCGAGGAACAGGTTTTCAAAGCGTTTCGGAGACCTCGAAAGGAGTATATGGAGGACATGTGGGATGGCCGACATCTGTGCAGGATTCTCCTCAAAAAAAGTGAATCGTTCCTCCCAGGGCCAGCAGATGAAACACGTCTAGCGTTCTCATTCTCGATGGATAGTTTCAACCCTTATCACATGAAGGAAGCCAAGCAAACTGTCTCATCGACCGCTATTTGGTTGATCCTGCTCAACCTTCCGCCTCACCTGCGATATCGCCCAGAAAATATGTTTCTCGCTGGCATAATTCCTGGGCCGAAGAAGCCCTCGCTCTCCGACACTAACCACTGTCTTGAACTTCTCATCGATGTCTTACTTGAATTCTTCGATCCCGGTGTGTGGTATTCTCGAACGGCAAGGCATGGCCAAGGCTGCCGAGTTCGCGCTATACTTGTTCCTGTTGTCTCCGATATGCTGGCTGCACGTCAGGCCGGCGGATTCGCAAGCCCAACGGCAACCTACTTTTGTACTTGTTGCAATCTCAGGATTCAAGATATCGAAAACCTTGACAAACGCACCTGGCCGGAGCGAGATGTTGCTCAGCAAATCCAGATCGCGGAGCACTGGCGAGATGCGGACAGTCCCAAAGAACAAGAGGCCATTTTCAGAAAAGATGGCATCAGGTGGTCACCGCTTCTCAAACTTCCGTATTGGAATCCGGTCCTCTTTACAGCCATCGAGCCTATGCATCTCTTCGAGACCGGAATTTTCCAGACTCACTGTCGGCAAGTTTGGGGGATCGATGTCTCTGCTCCCAGTGGCGATGGATCGCAATCTGCAGGTGCTATTCCTATTCCAAGGCCCCCCAATTCCGACATGAATGCGTGGTATGATATTATACGTGCTACTCAGGACCACGAAGAACTTCGGAAACAACTCAGCACTGGCAAGGGGTGCACGCGTGCTATTCTCTGGCACATCTGCAACGACCACAACTTGCGCCGTGCCGGTAATAAGTCGCAACTACTGGACTCAATTGTTGATTGGGTAGGTTATTCCAAATTTATTAAGGAAGATAAAATTCAAAAATCGGACTCAGTTTCGTACAGTTTCACTGGACAAGATCCAACCGCCAAGTATCCCCACTGCCGAGGTGCCACATCCCACCATTCCTTTGGTCCCTTCAACTCCTCAAACTGGTGGTGAAGGCAGCGATTCTGAAAGCGTATATGAGCGGAGCGTCGCCACAGATGACTCAGTACGTCACTAGCATGTCTACACCTTTTGGTCAAACTGATGTTTCCTCTAGGTTGTATCAACTCACACTCTTAGCGACGATAGAGTCCCCTCGACGGACGAAGAAACTGCCATGAGCAAATGTATTGAACAGCTCACTAACCGCGCCACCCGGACCACTGTTTTGAGGGCCAAAAAAGTCATTCTTCAGTTTATCTGTCGGGATTACTGCGGTATAACTACGGAAGAATTAAATAAGCTTAAAACAAAGTCGGAGTTGTACACTGCGGCAGCTGCTTGGGTACGTGTGTAGTTGAGTGGGTAGGGCAGTAGTTCTTATTCTCATTCAGGTCGAGAAAAATGGCCTTGCTGCAGAGAATCCCCCGCAGAACGCCAAGGTTCCTCCCACCACTGGCGCAATCCTCGGAAAGGACGTCATGGAAGTCGTCTGGGCAGACATGAAGTTGACTGAGATTCCATCTTGGGTTACGGACGTTCCTCGTAATTGGGGTACCGCGGCGCGGGGCAAGCTGAGCGCAAACAACTGGAGAGTAATTTGCACAGTCCACCTCCCGATTACCTTAATCAGACTTTGGGGGGGTGACGATGCACCTCAATACCAGAGAGACATTCTGGAAAACTTCATGGACCTAGTACGCGCCGTTCAGATTGCGAACTTGCGTTCGATATCTAGGAAAGAGATTGAACTATATGAATTCTACATCTTCCGCTACGTGACTCGATTCAAATCGCTGTACAAGCTCGTGAAGGTGAAGCCAATCCATCACGCTTCTTTGCACTACGGCGACATGCTCAGGGGTTTTGGGCCGGCACACACACATGGAGCTGCGTTCTATGAGCGATATATCCACTCTATGCAGAGCAAGAACCACAACATGAAGTTAGGTCTGTGACGCGATATCTGACTCAATATCTTCTCACATGCCTCATCATTATCTTGATCAGGTGAACTCGAGTCGACGTTTATGCATAGTTCTGTAAGAGAGGCCAACTTCCAAGCGCTGCTCTCGGACGACAGTGAAGTGCGGTCACACGTTGGTAACCTTGTTGAGGTATACGAAGATATCCGTGCCGAAGATGTCCGTGGGACACGTTTGGCCCATATGGTGGATGCTGTGCGTCTCACGCAGCAAGAACCCAATTTGGTGTATGATGGAAAGCACTTACATGAATCAAGACTCCCTCATTCTATACTAACTCCATTTGTTACGTTCTTGAAGCGCAAACAACAAGCTACCGGGGAGGCCACCGGTCTATGTGGTCCAGCAACAAATCCTGAGGTTAAATTCCTCGACAAATTCTCGCTCAGAGGGGTTCAATATTCGACAATGAGCTGTCGAAGGCGTAACAGCCATATCCTTTTCAGACGTTTCCAATCAGACACATCCAGGGCGCCAAGCCAGCCAGAGCCAGGCCAGATCATACATATTTTCCTCCATTCACTTGCTCCCACACACCACGCTCGTCTTTATGACAGCAGTCCCCTTCATCCAGTGCTCTATGTCTGTGTGCAACCTTATCATTCTCTTCGACCGGAGCTCAGCGATTTGGACCAGATGTACCGAAGATTTGACTTCGCTGGTGGCTTCTTGTGTAGAAGGGAGCTTGCACCACTTGTTGTCATCGAGCCTTCAAGCATTATCTCTCACGCTGCAGTGACTCCCTTGCTCATAAAAGAGCATGAGGTGCTGCACATACTTCCCATGGACCGAGTATGTTTTTTTCTTGTTCCCCAAAACCGAGAGACTGAAAAGTTTGAGAACAGCTCATGCAGGTCTCCCTTCTGCGGCTGGAGACCGAAGGTGTTTCGGTAGATGGCCCCTACAGGAGCTAAAAGAACTCCATGTGGCCTTTGCCTCATCCTCTACATCAAATTTTATGCCTATATCTGAGATCCATTTCAACACGCCATCCCAACTCGATCGCGACGCATTCACTTACTGGGATGGCTAGGTCTAGTCATGCCGGTAATGCTAGTAACCTAGTCTTCCACCTGGCACCAGCCGACTTGCCATGCACCAACTATGCATACTTAGACATAGAAAGCCCTAGTTCTGCCTACCGCTAGGCAAGCGACTCGGAGTCTCTGAGTCGCTGCGGCCACGGCACGTAGGTACTATACCTCCACGCTGGTGTCTTATGTAGTACCATACTATCCAACCTACTATTGCGATCAACGGCGACAACAATACTCCTAGTGTCCGTCAAATCCCTAAATCGAACTCGTGTGTCATGGGACATGTGTCCAAGGCAATCGGCACACGACTTCTGTACATGTCACTCGTGACGCGTGACGCGACAACAACATCGTAGTTGTCGATTTCTCGACACCGCCCTTTTACATTTGCATCCGTCATGAAGCCTAGCAGGCAGCAAGCACAACTGGTGAGATTTCTTTGGGTCTCGTACAGTTCTCTCTCCAGCCAACTTTGAACCTCCCAGGCTCCGTGAGTCGAGCGAACCTGAAGCACAGGCATCTGTCGACGCCGTTTCCGCACTGAGCTCTTCCGACTCCATTCTCATGGGGGCTCCTCCTCTGCCTTTGCCCTCTGTAGGCACATATGCGCAGCGATGAGGCTGTAGCCTGCGCCGGAGGCCCTTGGCACGGCACAGAGCGTAGCTGGTGCCCGAGCAGAGGGACACCTTGGTCCGTGTCGACGTCCGGGTCTCACCGCCTTTTTTACTCATGTCCACTCCTGGCCGCGCCATCCACTAGTGGTCTGCGCCCAGGAGGTGATGCGGTGGAAGGCGCCAGGGCAAGAGCGATGGCAAGCCGATCTGCAAGTTTCATTCCGTCGTTCTCGTGAAAAGACCCAGT
>Ga0137362_10003587_pt1 | contig 10406 bp, 12 predicted proteins | sample MadtaG_2_FD_104801 | JGI IMG/M metagenome (GOLD analysis project Ga0137362, IMG submission 104801) | Vadose zone soil microbial communities from Angelo Coast Range Reserve, California, USA - Mad1_100_16 metaG | ecosystem: Environmental > Terrestrial > Soil > Vadose zone | place: USA: California... | reverse complement strand
GGGCTTATAATAACGGAATAACGGCAAAAAGTGGCCGGCCCCTCCGTGGCTTCTTTTTATTCTGACATTCTGTCTCTCCCGACTGTCAGACCCTTGTCAAGACTATAGATTTGCGCGGTCACACAAACACTGCACAGTATCATATCTTGTGCCAAACTTAAACTAGCCCGAGCGCCGAACCCGACTCTCCCATATAATATGGGCTGTTTACGACGTGACGATGAACCCCACCATTAGCCTTCAGCCCATTTGTCCCGTACAGGCTTTCATTCTTTATCCTACGTTACTCTCGATATGTCTGTCTCCTTTGGCGTTGATCTTCAAGCGGGACAGGTATCCGAGCAGAGTAAAGTTGGAGGCGCCGCTATAGTTGGTGTGTTTTTAGTGCCTGTCATGGGACACCCATCAGTCGTTGCTGATTACGGAAAAATCACAAGGTGATGACATGGTTGACGTATCCTCTACGGGACGTCAACCGGGTACTAGGAACTCCGAGGGCGTAGTTGTCGTTGCTGGTATGTGCTATTCTACTTGAAGGAAGAAACAACCATGATTCAAATATTTGTTTTACCTTCAAAGATCCCGGTTTCGGTAATACGTCTGAAATAACGTGGGACCTCCAAGTCTATCCGATCCCATCCGAGTGGCATATCAACGTGGCACTTGAGAGGTGGAAAGGAAATTCAGAGAGCTTACTCCTCTTTGTGCGTGTTTCTACGTGCGCGGTGACTCCTCAGAGACCTGACACCCCACTCAAAACTCAACAGGTTCGTCTACTTTCTGCAACTCTTTTACTGTTCATCGTCGAAGGCTACAGCACGTCATTGCCACAGGACGTGGTCGACCAGGCTGTCGCCTTGTTCAACCAGGTGACAGCCCTGGATCAGCCTCTCGGGCCGGATGCTGTGCCACTCGAGTGCAGTGCGTTTATCGTCAGAGCTACCACGCTATGGCTTCTGAGCTTGTGGTTGATCATAACTTGTGTCGTTTTGGAATTATGGCGACAACGGTGGCAACAGTGCATCGAGTTGTTAGGACCACTTATACCTGCACGATTACGCCCCTATCTTTTCCCTGGAGTTGGAACACGCCTTTGCAAGTATCGTATAATGGTGGAGGAAAACTGGGTGCTATTAGACACCTCGGTGATAATCTTTCTCGTCGGTCTCGTCGACTTCTCCGGATCAATAAAACTATCACCTGGATCCTTCTCGGCTACCTAGTTCCCCTCGCGTTCCTGTGCGCCACGGTGACGCTACTCCCGTGCCATTTCCCGAACTTCTTTAGTTCAACCCTATCCCCCTTTGGAGGTAAAAAATCGGATTTCACATGGATGCCGACCTCCCTGCACCTTTCCTGGATGGTGCTCCCGACAACGGCCGACGATAAATTGTTTTTCGTTCTCATTGCATTAGGGCCCATTTGGTTTGGCTCGTCTTTGGCACCAAGACCTTACTTAAACAACCGGAGTCCAAGGAGGTTTGCCAATGTGGTGTACCAATTTGGCCAAAGATATTCCAAGTCGAGGTCCGGACTCACGGATAGCCCGTGGACACCCTATCGATCAGTCGGCGTGCGGATCAGTGGCGTGAAGACCCCTGCGCCGAGGGGTGTGTGCACGTTGGATTGTCGGTTTCCCATGACCGCGATAAGTACTAATGCAATGCTAATTTTACGTGGCATTACTTCCCGTCAGCTTAGTCAACCAGTAGCAATCAGCCCAGGTTAATACTATATGTCATGTAATAGGATTCTGTCTACCTCTTCTAAGAGTGGTAAGATGCCGTGTTCGTCGATTCTCAGTAAGTTATGTTGACCAATTGCCTGATGGGTGACTAAGTTGTTGGCGGTGACCCGTATCACTGTAAGTGTGGCCGACCTCGCTGGATTCGCGGGAATTCTCGTCGGAATTTAGGATCACTAGGAGCTTCCATCTGCATCGTCACTAGAAAAAGCCTCGATGCAAATTTCGATTGTCTATTCGAATGTTCCGATGGAACCTTGATAAGTTGCCTGATCCGGGATAGAAGAGAATGGACGACTTGGTGGTTTTCTTGCTAAGCGGAGGTGAGGCCGTCTGCCAGGTATTGCCAAATCGCATGTGGTCGCGCCAAAGTCCTCAGGCCGAGACGATACTTTCTGAACAACATGACCCAGAGGATAGGCTCCGAGCTGAGAACAATGGCGGAATCATAATGCGGGTCGGGTGTGGTGATGAGGTGGGCGCGCGAGGGGCTGTCGTGCCATTTTTACTCGTCGCCGATAGCGGGGATGCCCGGCGGATTCACTCTCAGTGAGAAAGTTTAGGTGCGAGGAAGTGTTTGGACGACGTGGTGGACACACGATCCGATGAGTTCTCTGGGACGACAGTCGCTACGAAGATTCGCCGAGTGAGCGCTGTTAGGAATAATGGCGGTGGCGTGAGGGACATCAGTACACGTGTCGACTCGGGCTCGGGGGAGTTTAAACCTCTTGTCCATATGCGTCTCTAGTCCTCCGTTTCTCGCCTCGATAATCAACGCTCTAAGCCCTATATAATCTCTCTCTTTAATCTTTCCTCCTCTTCTCCACCACCATAATATGGACAGCTTCCACGAACCCCGTCGTGTCTCTGAACCGATCAAGCTCGAGGACCTCACCGCCGACGTCCTCGCTCGCACCGCCGAGTACCACGCCAAAGGTATCCCTCTCTCTGGCCGTGTCATCCACGTATGCCACTATCTCCCCATCACCGCAACCCTCCAGCAGTCCTCACGTCCAGGAATACTCTCCCCACCTGCGACTCCACCACATCAACCAGCCAACATTAATTCGTTATCGTCCGATTTTACCGCCTCTTCTTCCACCCTTGTCCCAGAGCCCAACAGCTTAACACCCAGATGGTCCCTTTCTAGCCGTCAGGGCCATACTGCTATGATCAGCGGCATTCGCTCCCTATCCACGACGCACGAGCAGGTCATCATTGGCTGGACTGGCGATATTGAGAGTCCCAATGCCAATTCAGGTATGTGGAGAACCACACCTTTCTTTTCTCCGTGACATCATTGCTCCTCCTCCCATGCGTATGCTGATATGCACGTCCTGCAGCTGGCGAGAAATTTATGATCCCGTCCACAACACTTTCAGAAGAGGACAAAACTGCGCTCGAGGAAGAGATTGCTAATTTCAAGAGCGAAGACGAGGACACCAAGACAACGACAAAATATGTCCCCGTCCTGCTTGACGATAAAGTTGCTCATGGCCACTACGACGGGTATTGCAAACAAAGTGAGATCTCGATTGTAATCAATTATTAGTTCTGTCTCTTCTCATGCCTCTTGTTATTTTCCAGCTCTTTGGCCCCTCTTCCACTATCTCCTCTGGCAGGATGTTTCTCCCACATCACTCTCTGCGTGTTTCTCGGCGGATGAGCATTGGGCTCCATACGAGCAGGCTAATACCGCATTCGCGCGCAAAATAATGGACATATATCGTCCAGGTGACCTCATCTTGGTACATGACTACCACCTACTTCTAGTGCCCAAGTTGCTCCGTTTGTTGGCTCCCGATGTCTTCGTTGGGCTCTTCGTTCACACGCCGTGGCCAAGCAGCGAAGTCTTCCGCTGCCTTCCCCGTATGTGTAAAACCGATTCGTGTCAATCTCTGTTCACATTCTTCACCACAGGTCGAAAGGAAATCTTGGATGGCATGCTGGGTGCCAACCTTGTATGTTTCCAGACCTACTCCTATTCCCGACACTTTACGTCATCTTGCGTACGAGTCTGTGGATATGAGGTTGCTGCGCGCGGTATCGACGTGCAAGGCCATGTCACTGCCGTCATGCACACACCCGTCGGTGTGGATGCAGATCGCGTCTCGCGTGACCTGTGAGTTGTCTCATATAAGGTCTTTCGCCTCCATTTGCTGAGGATTTCGTCCTCAGCTCTCGTCCGGGCATTAAGCCCAAGTTGGAGTCCCTCCTCAAGCTTTACGCCGGGAAAAAGATCATTATTGGACGCGATAAGCTGGACGTCGTCAAGGGGGTCGTACAGAAGCTGCGCGCGTTTGCGAAGCTGCTGCACGATTACCCTGAGTGGATAGGTCGGGTCGTCCTTATTCAAGTTACATCTCCTGCTCTTTCCGACTCTCCAAAACTCGAACGACAGGTCAGCGAGCTTGTGAGCAGTATCAATGGCGAGTTTGGTAGCTTGGATTTTATCCCTGTACACCACTAGTGCGTCCCTACTCATCGCTCCTATGTCGGAGACACTTATTTCCTATTTTAGCCATCAGATGATCAAGAAGGATGAGTTTTATGCCCTACTCTCCGCGGCTGATCTTGGTGTGATTACACCACTGCGCGATGGCATGAACACCACATCCATGGAGTTTGTCATTGCCCAAGGACAAACGAAGCGGTCGCCTCTCGTGCTGAGCGAGTTCATGGGCATCTCCTCCAACATGATCGAGGCGCTCCAAATCAACCCATGGAATCTTGATGTCCGTGCTCTGTCTTTACCTCTACCTATCTGCCTTTTTGTTAACACGTCATATGCTTGTAGGAGGTAGCAGCAACCATGCACCGAGGGCTGCTTATGTCTCAGACAGAGAAGGAAATGCGGCATGCCAAGTTATACAGCGTCATAACGACGCACACATCGCAGACTTGGGCCATGACGCTTGTTAAGTTTCTGCTCAGCGTTGTCGATGCTCAGGGTGTTGCGCGTCAGACACCCGTGCTACCCTCCCAGCTTATGCTCGAGCGCTACTCCAGATCAACCAAGCGCCTCTTTTTGCTCGACTACGATGTGAGTTTGCCATCAGTCATTCATTCATTCCCTTGGCACTGATAGTGAACAATTACCACGTAGGGTACCCTGGCGCCGATCGTTAAGACACCATCGATGGCGGTACCGACAGAAGACACCCTCGCAGCGCTCGCGGCTCTCTCAGCGGACCCGCGCAACCTTGTGTACATTATCTCAGGACGCGACGGTGCGTTCCTTGAACAGCACCTAGGTCACATCGAAGGGCTAGGCATGTCCGCTGAGCACGGCGGCTTTATACGCGCACCGGGCTCAAAACAATGGACGAATTTCACCGAGAGTATGGATATGAGCTGGATGAACGAGGTGCTCGAGGTATTCAAATATTATACGGAACGCACGACGGGCAGCCACATCGAAGTCAAGAAGAGTTCGATCACGTGGCATTACCGCGCAACCGACCCAGAGTGGGGGTGCGTACGGCGTTTATTCCTGTCTGTTTATGCGTGCTGAATCGAAGAATTATCTCCCAGGCAATTCCAGTGCAGGCAGTGTCAAGACCTACTCGAGAACAACGTTGTGCATAAGCGGCCAATTGAAGGTTTGATAATGTAGTCTCCAGGCCGGCGATTTGACTGAACTGCTCTTATAGTGCTTGTGGGCAAAAAGAACCTGGAGGTCCGCCCAATTGCTATCAACAAGGGCGAGATTGTCAAACGTATTCTATATCTCAACCCGGACGCCCAATTTGTCTTCTGCGCAGGAGATGACAAGGTTCGTTCTTCTCGCGCACACCCCAACTGGACCTTTCATTTCTTGATAATGCTAACATTTTCTCTAATTCGATAGACGGACGAGGATATGTTCCGTTCGTTGCAGTTCACCGAGACGGCACTGTCGTACACGATGGACCCACCACTATCCGTCTCTCTGGTCGACGCCACTGCAGAAGATGGAAAGACGCGCGAACATCCACGCGTTGAGCTACAGCTCGGTCCTGAGGGCATGTTCACGACTGCTGTCGGACACCCGTCCAAGCGTACGCTCGCCAAGTGGCACGTGACGAGTCCTCTCGAGGTCGTCGACGAGTTGCTGAAGCTCGTGGGCTTACAATCGAAAGGCGACGCGGCCAAGTTGTGAGAATGGCAAAATAAATTATGAATTATGAATTACAGAAAATTCCGGGTTTCAAGGTTTAGATCTCATTGATATAGAGAAAGAGGAAACTCATATACACAAAGCGGATACACAAGCGCCTTCTTTTCAAAGGACTCCTTTCGTCCCTTTCAAACTCTCAGTACCTCAGTCTTTTTCATGGCACACACTAATGGTGAAGCTTTGGGCATATGTATTGTTTATAGTTACACCTTCATTCGTTTCGTTTAGTCGTTTTTTTTCGTCGGATGTTAGACAACACAAGTTGAACGGGTCTCTTTTTTGTCTTTTCGTTCATCTAGTTAGTGGAACTGGAATACTGTAAATACAGGCACCTTATTATAATGAAAATCCTGTCCCTGAGGCCTGGGCTGGCGCGAAATGAAATTGAAGTGGTGCTGCAGGTGTACCAGTGCGTATCTACTGTAAGTCGGCACACTGGTTGACCTGAAATGGGTGACAACAGTAGTTTATTCAATCCCTCATGAGCGCTCACGCGTTTATCCCCAAATTGCTGATGAGTCATTAGATTTGAAAACTTGAAATGAGAGTTTGACGAGATGCTAGATATCCGCTACTCGTCTTACTGGGCTTTGGGATATCCTGCAGGCACGAGGCATGGGCGAAGATAGCATCCAGATACAGTATAGCACAATGCTTAGACAGACTTTGAGCGAGGATGGCACTGTATGCCTGTGCAGCAACAGAAATGAAAGCACGATAGTGGAAGGTCAACCAGATGCACGAATCTACTTTCCACTGTCGAGATGCAGTGTCATCTACATGCTCAGCATACCGTATGTGCGATTTTATAGATTTATGTAGCTTCAATCTGCCAGTGGCCGGTCGAAATTGTTGTAAAATGGATCCTGGGTCAGAGTTTGCTGGCATCGGCACCTCCTGTTAAGGAAGGCAGGGAGAAAAGAAAACGAGTGGTGGCTGCGGCCTCTCGCTGCGCATTGCGCTTCAAGTTCGACGACGTGCAATTCAGATCTGCCGAACACAATGGCGGATTCTACGAAACACCCGTTATCCGGCTTCATGCCACGAAGGGTGACAGCAAAACAAGTTCAGGGGGCCATCGTACGTGGTGATATTACTCTTCTTCACAGCGTACCCTTGACGCCCTTTCAGGATGGCCAGGAAAACCCGTTTACTCGCCGGCCACATTCAGGTCAATACTACAAAATACTCGAGGCTCGAAAAAAGTTGCCAGTATATGCGCAGATGCATAAATTCTATCAATTGGTGAGTTCCACGCTGTCCTTTGTTTGTGAGTGGGCAATAGAACCCATGGGCTCGGGAACCCAAAGGCCAAAATCTTGCTGATTCGCCAGAAAAGTACACCAAACATCAGATTATCATCATAGTCGGGGAGACGGGATCTGGGAAAACCACTCAGTACGCTCGTACGTTTCATTTCTAACGCAACATGGTAACCAGGATCTTTCTAGGATACCGCAGTTCGTTGTATATTCCGACATGCCTCAGACCAAAAGGAAAATTGTCGCATGTACACAACCACGCCGAATAGCCGCTATGTCCGCAGCAAAACGCGTCGCTGACGAGATGGATGGTGTGCTCTGCGAACTCTTGTTTGTCCCCACTCTCTCATCTCCCTCCTCCCAGTCACCCTCGGAAAGCAGGTTGGATATTCCATTCGTTTCGAGGACATGACAGAACCGGGAACGACTTTTTTAAAATACATGACTGACGGTTTGCTTTTCCGCGAAGCCATGAATGACCCCGATCTTGGTCGATACTCGACCATCATCCTTGACGAAGCGCACGAGCGTACTGTTGCGATAGATACCCTAATGGGTCTCCTCAAGGGCCTTGTGCAAAGGCGAAAGGATCTCAAGATCATAATCATGTCTGCGACGCTAGATGCACTCAAATTTCAAAAGTACTTCACCACTGGCGAGACTCCTCCGCTTTTCAAAGTTCCTGGTCGTACCCATCCCGTAGAGATCTTCTATACACAGGAACCTGAACCTGACTATGTAGAAGCCGCAATTCGTACAGTTCTCATGATCCATCGTGCTGAAGATCCCGGCGATATTCTCGTCTTCCTTACCGGACAAGAAGAGATTGAGGACACATGCCGTAAGATCAAGACTGCAGCTGACGACCTGCTTGCCAATAACCCAGACACCATTGGGCCACTCTCCTGCATCCCCCTCTACTCATCTTTGCCACCTAAACAACAACAACGTGTATTCGATCCAACGCCGCCTCCTCGTGTCCCAGACGGCCCTCCGGGACGGAAAGTCATTCTATCCACGAATATTGCGGAGACGTCCCTCACTATTGATGGGATTGTATATGTTGTCGACCCCGGTTTCTCCAAGCAAACGGTGTATAACCCACGTATTCGTGTCGAGTCTCTCTTAGTATCTCCCATCGCAAAATCATCTGCGCACCAGCGGGCAGGGCGTGCTGGTCGCACCCGACCCGGAAAGTGCTTCCGGCTGTACACCGAAGATGACTTCGTGAGGGAACTCGAAGAACAAACATACCCAGAGATTCTGAGGTGTAACTTAGCAAGCACTGTTCTTGAGCTCGTAAAAGCGGGTGTCAAAGACCTCATTCGATTCGATTGGGTGGATGCACCAGCCCCAGAAACGTTGATGCGAGCGCTCGAACTCTTGCATTTTCTTGCTGCACTTGATGATGATGGAAACCTGACACCCTTGGGAAGCATGATGTCAGAGTTCCCGTTGGATCCCCAGGTAGATTTCCATCTTGTTTCTGGTACTGTTCGTACTTGATATACAATATGTGCAGATGGCAAAAATGCTCATTGTCAGCCCAGATTTCAACTGTAGTCAAGAAATTCTTACTATTGTTGCTATGCTTTCTGGTGCTTTTCTTCTGCTTCATATGTTGGTGAGACTGATTGTACCCCTTGCAGTCCCCAACATTTGGATAAGACCGAACGACAAGCGGAGAGAAGCGGATATCGCGAAGCAATTGTTGTCCATACCGGATGGGGACCATCTTACTCTCCTTAATGTCTTCAATGAGTATCAGAAGAGTACATATCGCTTAAATATCTTTTTGCCGCTGCTGACGAAAATATTGTCAGATCGAAGCGATCATAAATGGGCATGGAAAAATTATATTTCGGCTCGCTCCCTTGCCGAAGCTGCCAACGTCCGCACTCAGCTTCTCCGAATTATGGAACGCTTTGAAATTGACCTGGTGACCAAGTCATACAAGAACCAGACCAGGCATTACATGGATATCCGGAAGGCGCTAGTGTGCGGATACTTTATGCAGGTTGCGCACAAGGAGGGCGAGAGAGGTTCCTATCTCACTGTCAAGGACAACCAGGTGCGACCGCACTCGTAACGTGCGAAGATGGATAGCGTTCCTCTGACTACGTATTTCAACTCTCGGTCTGATTCAGGAGGTATCTCTACACCCTTCATGTGGTCTAGATACACAACCTGAATGGGTCCTCTTCAACGAATTCGTGCTCACAACGCAGCCGTACATCCGTACGGTGACGGAGATTCAGCCAGATTGGCTGCTAGAGCTTGCTGCCGATTACTACGACTTGAAGACGCTCACCGGCGATGAAGCGAAGCGTTCTCTACAACGCGTGTTGAAGAAGCGAAAACGAACTGGCAAAAATACCGACTTGGAGTCGGTGACGCAGAAAATGAATTCAATGAAGGTATCATAACTGCGGAAGACCGACTCTGCCCGTAACTCGTAGATTTAGGTTTGTCATCCGCTATAGGATTGACGGGCCTCTGCCCTGTATTCATACTAGATCATGTCGTTGTTGTAGTTGATGTCCATCGCTGTAGCATTGTTTAGTTTGTTCAGGTCACATGTCCATCTTGTGAGCGCTGTCGGTTTGTGAAGGAAGGTTAAACATTGACCCGGTTACCGCAGCGTGATCAAGGAAGCACACACAACGAGCTCTTCCAGCGCGGCGCAATACTACTCGGGCTTCGCCCGGGTGCCGCGGCGTTGGAGGCACACGTTCGTTCTTTTTTTTGGAGAGGGATATATTTAGCCGTTGTGAACTAACTAACCTACTAAATATGTGCTAGGAGAATGATGTGATGTCGGCCCCCTGGTGTTGGGGTAGTGTGGGACTCAGCTGTGAGCGCTGTGAGCGTCGGTGCTCGGGTTTTCACTTGCTACAGTCATCAGGAAAACACTAATTTTACTTATCAGTACTTAACGCTGCTTAATTTGCTTAGGTTAAGCCAAGTCCTCCCATGAATTGACTTATCGTTTGGCTTACCATGATTTATTATGCAATAAGAGAGCTAAGTTTTTTCGGGATTTTCCTGATGTATTTTCCGATGTGCTCTCGGCTGCCTCGTTTTTCGTGGTGATCTGGGACATGTTGGTTCTGCATGTGTGTGGGCGTTCTTGGTCTCGTGTTGGTCTCACGTATTTTAATTTTTTGGGGGGCCGTCAGTGCCTGTTCTCGGTTCCGACAGCTCATTTGTCCTGCATGTCCTGTTTCACCTGTCGTCCAGC
>Ga0137362_10003585_pt1 | contig 10412 bp, 14 predicted proteins | sample MadtaG_2_FD_104801 | JGI IMG/M metagenome (GOLD analysis project Ga0137362, IMG submission 104801) | Vadose zone soil microbial communities from Angelo Coast Range Reserve, California, USA - Mad1_100_16 metaG | ecosystem: Environmental > Terrestrial > Soil > Vadose zone | place: USA: California... | reverse complement strand
TACTTCCTGCGCCTCGGTGCGCTCGGCTTCGGTGGCCCGGTCGCCCTCTGCGGTCAGATGGAGAAGGAGCTGGTGCAGGAGAATGGATGGGTGACCCAGGAGGAGATGCTGGAGGGGATCGCCGTCTGCCAGTCCCTGCCCGGACCGCTCGCCATCCAGGTCGGCATCTGGATTTCCTATATCCGCGGCGGCTTCTGGGGTGCGTGGGCCGGCGGGTGGGCGTTCATCCTGCCGAACTTCATCATCGTCGCGGCGCTCGGGGCGCTCTACGTCCACTTCGGCGGGCTGCCATGGGTGACGGCCATCTTCTACGGCGTGAGCCCGGCGGTTATCGCGCTGATCCTGCACTCCTGCTACCGGCTCACGAAACTCGGGATGAAGGACTGGCTGGAATGGGCGCTCGCGGCAGCCGCCTTCGTCATTACCGTTGCTGTGCGGGCCGAAGTCGCACTGGTCTTCATCGCCTGCGGGATTGTCGGTGTCCTGTATTACGGGTCGCTCTTCCGCGTACGCGCGTCCACTTCCACGACGCCCTCGCTCCTTGTCGGCGTACCGCTCCTCGTGGTGGGCGGTGGCGATGTGCCCGTTGGCGCCATGCTCGGCAAGCTCCTGGCGTTCTTCCTCAAGGCGGGGTCGCTCACGTTCGGCAGTGGCCTCGTGATCGTTCCGTTCCTCGAGAAGGGCCTCGTGCAACAGACGGGCTGGCTCACCGAACGCGAGTTTCTTGTCGCCGTCGCCATGGGCATGATCAGCCCCGGACCCGTCGTCATCACGGCGACGTTCGTCGGCTATCTCGTCGCCGGCTTCTGGGGTTCGGTTGTCGCGACGGTCGGCATCTTCCTGCCGTCGTTCCTGCTCGTCTTGATCGTCGCGCCCATCCTCGTCCGCTACCGGACCAATCAGAACGTACAGGGCTTCATCCGGGGCGCCTACGCCGCTGCCATCGGCACGATCCTTGGTGCCTGTGTCCTGCTGGCGAGGATCGCCATCGGCGACTGGCTCACGGCGCTCGTGGCGCTGGGGAGCCTGGTGATGCTCTTCCGGTGGAAGGTCAACAACCCGGTGCTGGTCGCTGTGACGGCAATCATTGGGTTGATCGCCTTCCCGCTCCTCAACCCGGCATGGGTCTTCGTGAAATAGGAGATCACGCATGAGCGATCGCACCGTCGTCTTTGTCTGTCTCCATGGCGCCGCGAAGAGTCTGATCGCCGCGACGCTGTTCCAACGCCTCGCCGACGAGCGCGGTCTCGCCGTGCGCAGCACGTTCGCGGGGACGGAGCCCGACCCGGCGATCCAGCCGAACGTCGTCGCCCGTTTGCTCGAGGAGGGTGTCGACGTGCGCCCACTGCGGCCACGCCGCGTCACGCGTGACGAGCTGGCGAGCGCCTGGCGCGTGGTCAGCTTCGGCTGTGACCTGGCGGCGCTGGCGCCCGACGCCCGCATCGAGCGCTGGGACGACGTGCCGGCGGTAAGTGAAGACTATGGGCGCGCGCGCGATGTCATCGCGGCCCGGGTGCGAATGCTCGTGGGACAGGCCAGCGGCGCCCAGTGAAGACGGAGCGCGTCCGCCATCGTCCGAGATGTTTCGGCCGGGAGGAATAGTAACGACCGTGAAGGATACGGATTTCGCAAGAAACTGGCAGGATATCGCCGCCAACCTGCTCAAGCTGGGAGCTACAGCTTACGGTGGTCCAGCCATCATGGGCATCATGCAGGCCGAGCTCCAGGAAAAGCGGCAGTGGGTCTCCAAAGACCGGTTCGTCGAAGGCCTCTCGCTCGTCAATATGTTGCCGGGCGCGAGCGCTGCACAGCTCAGCATGTTTTTGGGTTACGCCCGAGGGGGTTGGTGGGGTGGTCTGCTTGGCGGACTGTGTTTTGTCCTCCCAGGGTTCTTCATCTTGCTTGCGCTCACGATGGGCTATGCGGCCCTGGGCGTCACCCCCATCATGCGCGGTGCGCTCTATGGCCTGGGGCCAGTCGTCTTAGGAATCTACCTGGTGGCTGTCTATCGTCTGGGCAGGGCTGCCGTAAGCACGTTCTCCCAAGCCCTCGTGGCCGTTGCCGCGGCAGCAGCCGTAATCTTCAGCCCGATCGGTATTGCAGCGACCTTGTTGCTCGCGGGCGGCACGGGCATCTTGCTCTTTCATTCCACGAAGCTCGGAGCAACCGTCCTCGCCGCTTTGACGGCCGTTCTCGGCCTCCTGTACGTTTCCGCGCGATCAACGCTGGTCCCCGTCGTGGCGGCGCCCCTTGAAACCCCGCTCGCGGCGAGCCTGACGGAGGCAAGCGCGTTTCTCCTCAAGGTGGGGACGTTCACGTTCGGTGGCGGCCTGACGATGATCGCGTTCATCCAGGAACAGGTGGTCACGCAGTTTCACTGGCTCACGCCGCAAGAGTTCATCGACGGCCTGGCGCTCGGCCAATTCACGCCCGGACCGATCCTGATGGTCGCGGCGTATGTGGGTTACAAAGTAGCGGGGCTCGCCGGCGCGGGGGCCGGTGCCGCCGCCGCATTCTTGCCTTCGTTCGTCATGATGCTGGCGGTTCTGCCCGTGCTTGACCACGTCCGGAAGTTGGTGTGGACAAAGGCGGCGATGAGAGGCATCGGGCCCGCGGTGATCGGCATGCTCGGTGTTTCGCTCGTCCGAATGGCGCCGCATGCGCTTCCCGACGTGTTCGCGGCCGCCACGCTGATTGCGACCGTGATCGTGCTGATGGTCTGGCGAGTCGGCACGGTCAAAGCCATGCTTCTGGGTTCGCTCTTGGGAGTCCTACGGAGCCGTTTGTCTTCGCTCCGAGCAGCGAAGGGGGTTCTATACACATTCACGCGCACGCTCGGCACGGCGTCGTGAGCCCCTTCCTAAAGCCCGCGGTGAGATGACTCAGTGTTGCGAGAACCGGGCACGCACAGGTTGGGCGGTTCGCCGGAAGGCGGCGTGCGCGCCGCATGGACCCTTGCTGTGACGACGGGTCAAGAATGACGCCGTTCCTGACCCTGGTGCTCGCGGGGTTCTTATCCCGTGTCGGGTATCAGATGGCCCGGAGCCCGGTCCTCCCCCGCTTCGCGCAGGACCTGGGGGCCGCGCCTGAATTGATCGGCATAATCGTCGCGGCCTCGACGGTCACGGGCGTCCTCATCAAGCTTCCGGCTGGCGCACTCTCTGACGTGCTCGGACGCAAGCGGATGATGCTGCTTGGATGTCTCTTCTTCGCTGGTCCGCCGTTCCTTTACCCTTTCGTAGAGTCGCCGGGAGCGCTCCTCGCGCTTCGCTTCCTCCACGGCTTCGCGACCGCCATCTTCTCGCCAGTGGCCTCGGCCTTCGTGGCCGACCTCTTTCAGCGTGATCGTGGCGAGAAGCTCGGTTGGTTCGCGTCGGCGAACGATCTCGGCGCCACGGTGGGACCGCTCGCCGGTGGCCTCCTCCTGTTTTACACGGCCAGTTACTCGATGACGTACCTCGCCGTTGGAGTTCTTGGCCTGCTCCCGCTCGTGATGGTCGTGCGACTGCCGGACCATGATGCGCCCGCGTCGACCGGCTCAACGCTGGCCGAGCGTTCCCGCCAGTTCTGGAGCGGCATCCGCGAGGTCCTGAGAAGCCGCGCGGTGCTGGTCGCGTCAACACTCGAAGCGGCGATGTACGTTGGCTACGGGGCCTTCCTGGGCTTCTTCCCCACGTACGCAAGAGGAGTCGGCCTGAACGATGCTCAGATCGCGCTCGTGATGGGCGCCCAATTGACCACCACCGTGCTCGCCAAGCCGCTCTCCGGAAGACTCTCCGATCGGCTCGGCCGCAAGCCGATGATCGTGGTCGGTCTTTTCCTGTGTGCCGTCACGCTGCCTGCGATCCCTGCGTTCGCGTCGTTCTGGCTCCTCTTGCCGGCATCCGCGCTCTTTGGTCTGGGGGTGGCCATCGTCACACCGTCGACGACGGCTCTGGTGGCGGACCTCGTTAAGGCCGGTCGTCAGGGTTCGGAGATGGGCGTGTTCGGCACCATCTGGGACAGCGGAGAGGCTGCGGGCCCGATCCTGGCAGGCTTCCTCATCGCTTCGCTCTCGTATACGCCTGCCTTCGGCCTCATTGCGGCCTTCATGGCGGCGATGGCCCTGCTCTTCCTCATGATGGTGAAGGACCCGAGTCTCCCGGTTCATGCGGGCGGACGGCCGACAGCCTGACCGAGGCGTTACGTATGTCCCGGTAACCCGTGCAACCAAAGGAGACTCACCATGATGCTTGCGCGCCAGAACTTATGCTGTGATCGCCCCGCCGACGGCGCTTCTGGAACTCTCAGGACCGTGCCCCAGGGGCGTCGCGCGGTATTGAAGGCAGCCCTCGGCCTGGGGCTGTGTTTCTCATTCTTCGACGGTGCCTTCGCTCGAGGCGAGGATCCGAAAACGGCTCACCCACAGGAGGGCGATCAGTTCGTGTTCTCATCCGGCGACCGGGACGGCCAGCTCGTCACGCCTGAGTACTTGCCGCTCGGCGGGCCCCAACAGCTGGCGTACCCGATGGATCCGCGCGCAAAGATCGTCAGGAACGGGTCGACCCTCAACCTGGTGGCGCTAGTCCGCTTCGATCCAGCAGAGCTCGCCGACGAGACCCGGGCGCTTGCGGCGGACGGCGTGGTGGCGTACTCGGCGATCTGCACGCACCAGGGATGCCCAGTCTCGATGTGGCAAGCCCAGGCGAAGACCCTCTTCTGCGCCTGCCACGCGGCCCAATACGACCCCCGGGATCACGCCCGGGTCGTCGATGGGCCGGCGCCCCGGCGCCTCCCCATGCTGCCCATCAAGATGGTCAATAGCGTCTTGACAGTCGCAGGTGGGTTCACGGGTCGAGTTGGCGGCGAGCGCCCGTGAGGGAGAGTGCCGCTACACCGCGCTGGGCTCGCTGCACTGCCTCGAGGCTCAGCCAGGCCACAACCAACGCACGCCGAGTTGGCGACTCCCGTGACGGCGCGGTACAGTCCGCGCAGTACCTCGCCGAGCGGTTGGCATTCCAGACAATCGACCCCTTCACCAAGCTCAACTATGAGCGGACGCTTCGGAAGCACGCCTTCCCCGTGCTCGGAGCCGTGACAGTGACGGCGATTCGGCGTGAGGACCTCAAGGTGCTCTTCGAACGGCTGCTCGCTGCAAAGGCCAGCAAGAGCCTCTGCCGAAACATTCTGGCTCCGATCAAGCAGACTTACGAGTGGCTGATCGACGATCGCGGTCTGGCGCTGCAGAATCCCGCCGTCAGGCTCGGCAAGCTGTTGCACGAGACGATCGACAAGAAGAAGCGGGTCACGCCGCTTGCCCCGCAGGACCAGGCCGCTTTTCTGGACGCCGCGCGTACACGCCCGCGCTACTTCTTTCTCTTCCTGATTGCGCTGCGGGCCGGCCTCCGGTTGAGCGAATGCTTTGGGTTGAAGTGGATCGACTTCGACCTTGAGAATCGCACCGTACGCATCGAGCGGCAGTTCCGCGAAGGGCGGCTCATCGATCGGACGAAGAAGAACAAGGTCCGCTTGGTGGACCTCTCGCGCGAGGTCGTCAGGGAGTTCCGCGCCCACCGCAACTGGATGGAGCAGGACGCCGCCGCGCGCGGCCTTGCGTTGTCGCCGTTCGTCTTCACGACGACGACGGGCGGGCCGATCCGGGCGAAGTCGAGCTTCACACACGCAAGGTGCTGCGGCCCCTCGTCGCGCTTGCCGGCCTCCAGCGCCGCGTCACCTTCCAGAACTTCCGACAGACGTTCTGCACGGATTTGGTCCAGACGGCGGGCGAGCGAGGCCTGCTCTACGCCAGTGAGCAGGCGGGTCACAGCTCGATCAGCATCACCGCCGATTACTACGGGCGGGGCGCGTCGAAGGACAAGAGCCTCGTCGACAGCCTTGACGAGCGTGTCCGGCGCGCCGGCCGCCGCTCCGGCTCCACACCCAGGCCACACCAAGGCGAGCCCGCGCCGGCAGAGCGTCGCGTAACTCGGCAATTTCGTGGTGAGCCGTCAGGGATTCGAACCCTGGACCCCCTGATTAAAAGTCAGGTGCTCTACCAACTGAGCTAACGGCTCGTGCCCATGATTCTACAAGGTTACGGAGCAGGGGCAACGTCCGAACGGGCTGTTATGCCCGTGGTTATGCCCGTCAGCCGCCTGACAGCCTCCTGAAGGTCGGCGTCGCTGACGATCGCGTAGCGGCGGTACACGCTCTCGGTCTTATGGCCGGTAATTTTCATCGCGACCGACCGCGGCACGCCGGCAGTCTCGAGGTTCCGCACCGCGGTACGCCGAAAGTCGTGCTTGAGCATGCCGGGGCACCCGGCCTTTCGGCAGGCCGTCGCCCAGGCTTTGCGGAAGTCGCTGCGCCGACGGCCTGCGTGCCGCCCCGACAGGTTCGGGAACACATAAGGGACGACACGCCCGAGGCGTCGGCCGAGACGATGTACGCGGTCCAGTTGCTCCGCGAGGAGCGTCTTGAGTTCCGGAGTCAAGTAAACGATCCGGCCTTCCGAGTTCTTGGTGGATCCTGGATCAAGGCGCACCGTCCCCGCCCTGAGATCCACGTGCCGCCGCTCGAGCGTCAGGACCTCGGAGCGCATCCGCCAGCCGTACGTGTACGCGAACGCGACAGCGACCCGGAGATCTTCCGGGAGGTGGCGGCGGACGGCTTCATAGCGATCCGCCTCAAAGAAGCCGGCCCGCGGCGGCGCCTCCTTGAGGAACTCGAACGGCAGCACTCTCAGAACCTTCCCGTGCCGAGCCGCGAGCCGTAGCCTCCGACGGAGGAGCGCCAGCTCGCGGTTGATCGTGGCGTTCGACGTGAGACCTCCCAGATGCGTCTTCGTCGCCTGTCGCTCGGTGATGTAGCGCAGGGCGAGATCGGGGGTGATGCTCGCGACGCGCCGACCGCGAAAGAAGCGGTCGAGGTGCGTGAGCCGACGCTCCAACTCGCCCAGGTTCTTCCACCGACCCGTCGCCTGGTAGTGCGCGCGGAGATCGGCCGCGACCTCGTCGTAGAGGATGCGGTCGACCCTGGGCGCGATCGGCGCCCCAGTGGCGGCGGCGCCCTCGCGCAGCCGTGCGGGCCATGATCGACCGGTTGGTGCTCGTCTACTTCGTCCACACTCCCGAAGTGCCGGCCGAGCTCAAGGACGCGGCCGTGGCCACGGCGCGGCGCCGATACACGAACTGGCGACGCGCGGTCGACGACATGGTGCGGGCTGGGAGCGTGTCCAGCCCGGCCCCTGGGGCCGGGACACGAGCGGACACCGAATGACGCTCATGTTGGAGTCACGAACGCGACGGCGCCGGCGGGCCGCTTACGTTTCAGAGGCGGGACCGCCAGTAGGCTGGTCGGCGGTGAAGATGCATGACAGCGACGATATAGATTCGCTCAGGCTCGACGCGATACAAGAGACCATAGGGAAACTTGGATACCAGAACACGCCTGAGCCGCCGGCCGAACGGAGAGCCAGAGGCAGGAAACTCGAGCAGGCGTTCATACGCGTGCTGAACCGTAAGGACGAAGTCGAGCCCGAGGCCGTCCGCTTGGCGCTCGTAGAACTGGGCTGCCGATATAAACTCGTCCTGAGCTTCGGGATGAAACTCGACGCTTCTCACCGAAGTGAGGAGCGGGCCTTCCTGATCACCTTCTCAGCGGGGATTCCTGCGACCTTCCCGGACTTGATCTCGCCCAACCGGCGTTCCGCCTCCTGACGCCAGAGCTTCTCCGCATCGGCATCTACTTCCCGCTCAAGGCTCGAGATGAGCCGCTGCGCGAGACGGGCGCGCTCCCTGGCCGAGAGCTTTAGGGCCCTGGATTCGAGTTCGCGCGTTGGCTTCGCCATACGAGAAGGCTATCACGAGAGGGCGTAGCCGTGTCCCCCACTTGCCGCGGATCGCACGTTACGAAGCCTCCCCTGCTGCCCAACACGTCGGTTCAGCCGCCGGCGCGAGCGCAGCAAGCCACGGGCGGCGAAACCGGAAGTTAGCCGACGCGCCTTCATCTTCCACTCACCACGGCAGTCCAGGCGACGTCGTCGGCCAGCGCGTGGCGTGCCTGCGGATGACTGTCGTCAAGGTAAGCGGAACGCCTCGATGCGTACCGGCAACCACGCGCCACCCGGTACGAGCGACCCTGGTCGTCCAGCGCGCGAGATGCTTGCCCCCCAACAGATAAGGGAGACGATTGTGGACAGGCCGCTCGGCCGTCCTCAGATCGCCTGGCAGTCACCCGACTACGGGTCGTGCTCGCTATGCATCGACTTGACGCTCGCGCCGCAACCGGCGAGCAGGCGAGACGGGACGCACAAGTGCCCGATCAGACGGGTCCGCATCACGCAATTCATCGCGCGGTTCCTTGTGCGTTTCTCGTCTCCTCCCGGCACGCCGCCGGATAGCTGACCTCGGCGGCGACGGCCCTGCGTGCTTCCTCGCAAACTGCTGGCGTTGGATACGGGCCGAGTTTCGCCGGCCCGAAGTTGCCACCCCAACCAACGGGGCCGGTATAGACGATCAGAAACCAGACCAGGGCCGTCATAATCCTGGCTCGACCCGGGCGAGCCTGACCGGGCCCGGCTTCCGCGGATTTCGCGCTCTGCGCGCGGCCTGTTCACAAGCGCCCGGATGGTAGCGGCGCCGGCCATGCGTCAGGTCCGGCACCCGCGCGACGGGTTCGCCACAGATTTCACAGATCGGGAGGTATGGTCGCTCGCGCTCAGGAGGCGCGACGCGTACGGAGTGGCTGGACGGTCGGGGCTCGGGGCGGATGGAGCGGGGCCGCCATTCGGCCTCGACTCCGCGCTCGCGCGCCTCGACGCCCGCCTGACACGCGGTGCAGCGCTGGGCGAAGGGCAGCGCCCTGAGCCGAGCGAGCCCGATGACTGTGCCGCAGTTGCGGCAGATCCCGTACTCATCCCGAGCCAGACGCTCGAGAGCGGCATCGATCTGCGCGGCCTCGCGGCTCTCGCGGTCGAGCATGGCCACCTCGAGTTCTTCACCAAGCGACTCGACCGCGTTGGTCGCGTCCTCCGGGCTCCGGCGGGGCTCGCCCGTCCGGCGCTCTGTCATCCTCGCGCGGACGGACTCCCGGAGCCTCACACGCTGCTTCAGGAGGAGGGCTTCGAACTCCTGCACGATCCGATGATCGAGCGGGTCTGTCCACTCCATAGCGTCCTCGCCTTGTCCCGGCGTTACAGCCTCGGCAGGAGGGCCCCCGCGAGCGACTCCAGCGGGTGAAACTCCAGCGTCGGCGAGGCGAAGAGCCCCAGCAGCGCAGCGATCATCGCTACCACGGCGATCCACCTGAGCCTTCGCTGGTCTGAGCGCGGGGCGAGGGCCCCGACAGTTTCGGAATGGAGTCGGGCCCGCATCGTCTCGCGCGTCCGTTGCTGGGCCAGGTAGATCCGACGACGCTCTTCAACAGTGAGCCGGTTCATCCTCCACTCTCCAAGCGCGCCGCGACCATAGTTCAGCCTAGGCTCGATGGTGAACGAGCCGGCATCAGGTGGTTCAGGGGGTCGGCATAGGGAAGATGCCTGAGAAGCGCCTCCCAGGCGAACTGAGCGGCTCGACGACGCGAGCCCGGTGCGCGGCGTCGAACGAGACGGTGGATGTCCGTCGGTGGCTTTCTCAGCGCGCCTGACGCGCGCGCCGAGGCGCCCCTCGCCCGTCCGGCGACCGCTGATGGTCACGTCAAGGCTTTTCCATGTATCGTTTCGGGTTTTACCCGAATTTCCGGAAGAAATGGACCGCGTCTAGCCTTACAGCATGGCAAGCGCGCTCTCGATCCTCCGCGCAGGGAACGACCGGGCGGCGTCGCGCCGCTCCGCTTTGCCAGCCGTGACTTTGCCAGCCGTGACGATGCGGATCGGAAGCGGCTAGTCCCACGGAGGGTGGTCTGTGGCCCGTCTGCTCGTCATCGTCTCCCGCACGGAACCGTCACGCATCACGTACCTCAAGCATGCCTTCGCCAGCGAGACCACGGACGTGATCCTCGACCGTCGTGCGGAGGAGCGTCGGCGGTTCCCACTCCGTGAGCGAGCGGCGGCCGAGAGGCGCCGTGGGGATCGGCGCCAACGGGACGTCACCGAGGATCTCCAGACGTACGGCTGGGCGGTGGTGAGGTGCTGGCCATGAGTGTCTTCCTCGACGAAGGATCCCCATGAAGGACCTCCTCGTCGTCCTCGCCGTCGCGGTCACCGGAGCAATCGGCTATCTCATCGCAGGGGCGACAGGCGCTGCGTGGGAAGCCCGGATTCCGGACGTTCCCCCCGGTAGCCTTTCGCCAAGATGACGACGCGTATTCTCTTGGCCGACGATCACGAGATCGTTCGGCAGGGTCTACGGCTCCTCCTCCAACGGGAGGGGTTCGAGGTGATCGGCGAAGCCGCGAACGGCCAGGAGGCGATCCGCCTGGCCGCGGAGAACTGC
>Ga0137362_10003583_pt1 | contig 10415 bp, 8 predicted proteins | sample MadtaG_2_FD_104801 | JGI IMG/M metagenome (GOLD analysis project Ga0137362, IMG submission 104801) | Vadose zone soil microbial communities from Angelo Coast Range Reserve, California, USA - Mad1_100_16 metaG | ecosystem: Environmental > Terrestrial > Soil > Vadose zone | place: USA: California... | reverse complement strand
CGAACGAGCTTGCGGACAACGGCTACTCTATAATTTGGCGCTATCTCGCGCGCGAACGCGGGGGCGATAATGGTGCCGCGGAGCTTGAAGCGAACGCGGCGCGACTGAAACGCGAGGAGTGGCCCTATCCGCTAATCGAGCTTTACCTCGCAGCGCGCTCACCCGCGGAGGTCCTGTCGCTCGCAGGCAAACCCGAGGAGCGCTGCGAGGCGCAGTTCTACATTGGTGAATGGCATTTGCTGCGCGGCAACCGCGCTGCAGCTGCAACTCATCTCCAAGCTGCGGCCGATGTCTGCCCGAAGGACTTTCTCGAATACAAGGCCGCCTTGGCCGAGTTGAGGCGGCTAAACCTCTAGAGCAGGTTACCAATTGAGCGGGTTCGTCAGGGGACCCTGCTCATCGAGGCCGTCGCCGACTTTGCTCCAAGGCGCCCTCGTCCACTTGAGCACTTGCGTCACAGATAGCTGAAGGAAAGCGGCCCAGCTCCGGTACACGCATCCGCCTTCGCGATGCGTGGAAATCTCTCGCTACAGAGGCGGCGCTTTAGGTTGCGATTGATTGCAACCGTCCAGGTTATGTCGTACGCGACGATGTTGCCATCCGCCGTGGTGACGGAAACATGCGTCCCATCTCGAGTGAAGAACGCTCTCGTGCATCCGCCCCTGGCGCCAATTTCAGAATGGCCGTTCCCGTCTCGACGTGCCAGACAACGTACGCCCCCGGTGACGGCCGCCTTGCGGAGATGAGTTGTCGCGTGAAGTCATAGGACTACTCGTAGGGCTAGATGCTATGGGGCGCGCGGCGAGGCAATGGCACCATCGTCGCTGCAACCAAACGATGGAGCGCCTCATGCGACAGCGGAACGATTTGAGCAGATCCCTCGTCGCCCTCGAACAGGACGCGACATTGATCGCCGCTGCGCGGAGTGCCACGCTCCCGACGGCAAGCGGAATCTCACCGTGATTTCCGTCGCGGAGGTCGGCACCGATATCAACCGGTCGCACATGTGGACCGAGCTCGCCCGGGACACCTACAACAATTTCCGCGAAGGCCGCGATTGGGGCTTTAAATCGTTCCGCAAAATCTCAGGCTACGTCGCGGAGCCGCTTGCCGGGCTGTGGCTCAACGGGCCGTATCTCCACAACGGCTCGGTTCCGACCTTGCGCGACCTTCTCGAGCCGCCGGATCAGAGGCCGGCCACGTTCGTTCGCGGCCTCGATCTTATCGATGCACGTAATGGCGGCTTCGTCGCGCCCCCTTGCGATCCGCGCGAGCAGCCGCCGGAAGGCTTCTGCTTCGACACGCGCCTGGTCGGCAATGGCAATGAAGGCCACGTCTACGGCACGGCGCTGCCGGCGTCCGACAAAAGCGATCTCTTAGCTTATCTGCTCACTCTCTGATCGAGGGAGAATGTCGTGACCGATGCCTTGACGATCGGCTGGACGCGGGCGCAGGCGGCAACCGCGCGCACTGCCTACCGACGACTGCTGGCCTTCAATTTGATCGTGCAGACGACGGTTGGCCCCATCGCGCTCTTCGCGCCGGTTTGGCTGGCGCGGCAAGCCGATCTGCCCAGCCCGCTAGCCTCGGGGTGGGTGCAACTATGGGGGGTGATGCTGCTGATCACGGCGAGCCTCTATCTGCCGGGCTGCATTGAACCGGTACACGTGCGTTGGCCGAACGTCATCGGCATCATCGCGCGCTTCGTCCTGGCCCGCGCTACGCCACCTGACTCCGCCGGCCACGCTGGCGCAACCGCCAACCTTAAACTAACGTTCCATGTGGACCACTCAGCGGGGGGCTGATCACCTGATTCGGCTGTTTTTCAAAATGAGCTTTGACCGAAACACGCGAAATAGCTGGATTTTGATTCCACCTTTCCCGGGAGGTATCGCACTTTCATTGCCGAAAACAGACCACTGCCGGATCGATAACGCATCGGGCTCGCCGAGCAGGGCACTCCAAGCGGCTCAGCACAAATACCCGATGCGATCGATGTCACGGTTGTATGTTGGCGATAGCCTTCTTGATCTCGTCGAGGATGATACCTTCATTCAACTGCTTGTCTTCCAGCGCCCGGTGATGAATGGCGAAGCACTTGAGTCGGCGGTCGAACACCGGCGATCCCGAGTTGCCTGCTTCGGTCGGACTGCGGTAGTGAACGAATTGGCGCGCGTATCCGGCAACGCTGTTGTCGTAGAGTGAAACTGCGAGTTCACGCCCACCAGGATGTCCGATCACGTATACGCGCTGTTCCGTCGCCGGGGCGCCGACTTGCGGCAAAGTCGAGCAAAGCTCAAGGTTGCTTGAGCCGGGCGGTGAATCGATCCGCAGGATGGAAGTATCCATCTCGTACCGAGGGGAGCTATAAACGAGACTTCCGAGCCTCACCCGCGGGCGTCCGGGAAGCCGGGTAAATTCGACTTCCGCGTCCGAAGGATGCAACGCGGGTTGGTCCGCCGGATTTAAGCTGATGACATGGGCGTTGGTGAGGAACAACAACCCGTCCCCCCACCTTGCGGCGAAAATCTTTCCAGACACCACAAAGCCCGATCCCGCCGGAGCCCCGTAGGCGGCATCGTTGACACGGGCGATCGCGTTGCAACAGCTGTACATCGTATCGATCCATTGCAGGGGCACGACCCCTTCGGCCCCGTAAACCGCCTCGAACCCCCCCTTGTCTGGACCTTTGGCAAGGTTCACTGGTTGCACCGAGCCGCCCTCGTTTTGCAGCACGGCGTACTCCAGCACTGGCAAAAGCTTGTTTCCGATGTCCGTGCCTTCCAAACGCCAGACCTCCTTCAATTGCCGCAGAGTACTCGACAGCTCAAACGCGTCCGCGTCCGGATGTCGAACATATTTTTGTGCCAAGCTTAGAATGGCTTCCTCGTCTTTCAGCGCGATCGCCGCTTCCATACCGGTGGAATAGTCCCAGACGCCTGTCGCGCCCTGCTGCTCAATCTCATCGAGGATTTGCTTCGCGATCTTCGCAGCATCGAGCGCACTGCCTGTAGCTATGCCATCTTCTTTGGCCCGCGACAGCAGCGCAACGAGGTTGATGCCGTGCCAGCGGTATTCGCCCTTGCGTTGCTCCCAATCGGGAGTGTACGCGGCAACCGCAGATTTCAGGCACTCGGCGTCGCCCTCGTCAACGAAGAGCTGCTTGTAAGCGCGGCCCGTGAGGCCCCGCACCTCCGGCCCCTCGACTTCGTCCTGCGCGTATTTTTGCGAAATCGTGTTCAACGTGGCCAACGCCTGCGAAACCCGGCCCTGATCGAGCAGCGACTGACTCCATTGCCGCCGGATGACGGGGGCATCCTTTCCGGCCATGCTGAAAAGGCTGGCCGTATGCTCCAGGTCTGCGAATCGTCGCTTACGCCGGATCAGACCGAGCGCTTTTTTGATTTGGGGAAGATCAAAGGCGGAAGGGTCGATCTTATCGGTAAGCGATCGAACGTCCTTAAAGCGATACTCTTTCAAAGCCTGTCTGAGTTCGGTGAGATATTGATTGGGATCCATTGTTCCTCGTCGCCTGTATCTCCCCACGAGCCGGGTTGTGCAGTCCTTCGTGCGAATTACGTCCACCCGGTGCGGCAGCCAATGTTACCGATCAACAGACCTCACAATCGAATGCTGTTGCCGAAATTCTCACAGCGCGATCGGGCGGCCGATTGCGACGCTGATCTGAAGCGGAACTGTCAAGGTGATGCTGCCGCTCTGGTTCGCCCGGGGCTCCTTCGTCGAAGGCACTGGCGCCTGAATGTTCGCCGGCGACGGCGATGGCGGCTTCGATGAATCTTCGGCCCCCTCGGTAGAAAGCCAGGCCGGCTCCCAATCGTTCGTCGGAGTAAGCACGCCGTCGAAGTTCAGTCGCGGCGCGACTCGGCTGTCACGCGCCAGCTCGTACATAGGCACGGCGTAATTCGCCTTGAGATACTCGCCAGCAAAGTGGAGCGCGACGACTTCTCCGGTATCGACATCGATGACCGCGGAGCCGGAATTTCCTCCGAGCGTGGAAGCGTCGTGGGTTACGGCGTTTACGGTATTTTCAAAGCTTTGGACCGCGGCGCGGGCTCGGAGAACGCCCGGCTGCAATCGTTTGACGTTATAGATCTTGTTGAACGCGCGATCCTGAAGCGCAAGGTCGCTTCGGTCGTCTCTAGCCGGATAGCCGATCACCACAACATTGTGGTTGATGAGCTCTTCCGGCGACTTCGTCGACAGCTTGAGCATGTTGTCTGTCGGCAGGCGATCAACGCGGAGCAGGGCCATGTCCCAGTGCGGGTGGATCATCTCCACCGCGTTCACCGTGAAAAAGTTCGCGCTGTCGTCCTCCGCTGAATCGACCTGTCTCTTGAAATCGATCGCCGCATCCCCTGCCCGGTAGCGAATGGTGAGCCCGAGCCCGCGGCAGAACAGTTGCGCGACGTGCCGGTTTGTCGCAATCAGACCCTTGCCCACGACGAATCCGGTTCCCGCATACGGCAGGATTGGCGACGTCGGCACCTCGACACGCCCCACCAGGGGCAGCAGCGCAGCGATCCGCTTTCTGACGTCATCGCCGTTGAAGCTGAGCCATGGATCGTCCAGATTGTCATACGAGTCGCCACGAACAAACACGGCCGGCCGGTTCCGTGGCAGGATTATCGCTTCCAAGCCGAACATTTCGCTTGGCGTGATCTGCTCGTGTCGATCCTCCACAAGTTTTTGCAGACCGGATTCCGCGGCTGCGGTGCTTGGGGCCCCGGCTTCCGGGCTTTCGAAGCCACCGCTTGCGCCCGCTTCAGCACTCGGTCGCGATACCGACTCGATGGCGTTTCCAGGCGCAATTTGCGCCAGCAGCTTCTTCAAAAGCGCCGACCTTCTTACGATATCCATAATGAGCCCACTCCTGACATCGTCGCACTGCGATCGCTTCCGAAAACTAAATCTCCGCGTATTGATGGTGCAACCCCGCCCAGGATCGGCCACGAGATTATGTCTCCAAACCGTTCGACCGGCCTCGTGTAGGGCGCGCTACATCGGTTCGCATCTCATTATAGTACATTGCATATTTAGAATGCGCCGAAGGTGCTCGGCGTTGAACACAGTTATTGGTCCGTGCACTCGCGCCGGATCGACCCCGATCAGGAGCTCAAACAAGCCCGTTCTGTTGCGCGGTGGACAGAAGATGAAGGCTTTGATCCACCCAGCGTGTTGACAACGCGTGATGGGTGTTCGAATTCGGTGGGCAGGATATTCCTCTCGACGAAAAGCGCGCGTGACACCCATGCCAAAACCCCTCTGCTTCGTGCTGATGCCGTTCGGACAAAAGCCTGGCGCCGGTGGCGCCGTGATCGATTTCGACGCGGTCTATCGCGACCTGATCAAGCCAGCGGTCGATGCGGCCAGCCTCACGCCGCTGCGGGCCGATGAGGAGCAGGCCGGCGGAATCATCCACAAGCCGATGTTCGAGCGGCTCATTCTGTGCGACTTCGCGGTCGCCGATCTCACTACCGCGAATGCCAATGTGTTTTACGAGCTTGGCGTGCGTCACGCGGTCAAGCCCGCGACCACGGTCCTCTTGTTTGCCGCCGGCGGAACGCGGCTGCCATTCGATCTCGCGCCGCTGCGCACGCTGATGTACCAGCTTGGGGCCGACGGCAAGCCCGGCGATGTCGCGGCCGACGGCGCCGCTCTTACGAAACTGCTCGCCGAGATCAAGGTCGGCGACGTCGACAGTCCGGTGTATCAGCTGGTCGAGGGTTTTCCGGACATCCAGCATATCAAGACCGACGTCTTCCGCGACCAGGTGGAATATTCAACCAGGATCAAGGACGAGCTCGCGGCAGCGCGCAAACAAGAGGGAAACGCGCGCGTCGCCACGATTCGCGCGATCGAGCAGCAGCTCGGCGCTCTCGACCGCGCCGAGGCCGGCGTGCTGGTAGACCTGCTCCTGTCCTATCGGGCCGCGAGCGAATGGAAGGAGATGATCCGCCTCGCCGGCGCGATGCCGGAGCCTCTGCGTCGCTCGACCCTCGTCCAGGAGCAGCTCGCGTTCGCCCTCAACCGCACCGGCGACGACGAGAAGGCGGAGCAGTTGCTGCTCGACCTGACACGCGCGCGCGGGCCGAGCAGCGAGACCTACGGCCTGCTCGGGCGTGTCTACAAGGACCGCTGGGAGGCCGCGACGAAACAGGGCGACAGGATCCTCGCGCGCGGTCTGCTCGATAAGGCGATCGAGGCCTACCTGAAAGGCTTCGAGACCGATTGGCGCGACGCCTATCCGGGCATTAACGCGGCGACGCTGATGACGCTGCGCACGCCGCCCGACCCGCGCCTCGGCGAGCTCCTTCCGGTCGTGCGCTACGCGGTCGAGCGCAAGATTGCTTCCGGCAAGCCGGACTACTGGGACCATGCCACCATGCTCGAGTTCGCCGTGCTCGCGAACGACGAGAACGGTGCCATGGAGGCGCTCGCCAGGGCGGTCGCGGTCATCCGCGAGCACTGGGAGCCGCAGACGACCGCGCGCAACCTGCAGCTCATCCGCGAAGCGCGCGAGGCGCGCGGCGAGGTGCCGCCCTGGGTGACGGGGATCGAGGAGGAGCTTAAGCGCAAGGCGAAGGCGCCCGCTGACCGGGCCTGATTTCGGCCAAGCGCCGCACCAGTGGACAGACCCAGGATCGCGCTGGCCCAAATGTAACGTTATGACAGAAGCCGGGTCGCTCAGTCGAAAAGCTGCGGCGGTATGGGATCTTGATCAGCAGGGCTAAGCTTGCTCCTGACCGAAGTGTGGAAATCCTTTAACGGTATCACGCACGGCTGACATCGAATCAATTCCATGGACATTGGTCCATTACTGCATTCCTTCAGTCGCATTGATGGGACTAACTGTGGTTCTGCGGGTTGTTCGCCTGGGTCTGTTCCGGCAACGCCAGAGCCAAATGCAATTTTTCCGCAAGTTGAATCCAGCCCAGCCCGACTTATCTGCGAATGTGCGAAGATTTGCATGATGACAACCAAAGCGGCCGAGAGCGGCACTTGATCCGGGATGTATTCAAACATTCGCAAACTGCCGGGATTTAACCCAAAGTTAGCAACCTTCGACAGGGATGCGGCGAGAGCTTCTGATTCGGTGGAGAGCAGCAGCAGCATTCTCTGAAAATTGCAGCGCTAGTCTGCAGGATCTTTTAGAAGATCGGCGTTTTTCATTATCTCGCTCCCCTCATCACGGTTGCCGGGAATCGATCAGCGCAAACAAGATGCGGCAAGGCTCCGTGCCGCGATTGATCCAGGCATGGTTGGTCGCCTGCTGGACTATGACATCGCCGGCCCTCATGTGGATCACCGAGTCGTCGAGCATCATGTCGATTTCACCGGACAACACGACGGCGTAATCGACGGTCCGCGTGCGGTGCATCAGCGGATGCCTCACGGGAAGACCCCTCGCCGGCGCGCGCTCGCCAATCACCTTCATCATGAAGTTGGGATCCATTTTTGCTTCTTCGGCCGGATCGAGCGGTGGAAATTCGACCACGAGCAGCGCGGTGCCGAGGTCGGGCGGTAGCGCAGTCGGTTTGGCGCCGCTATCGTCCGTGAACGAGAGTCCCGCCGGCGCGGTGTCCGTGACCCACAGCTTGGCCGACGAGGTGCTGCCGGGCTCAAGCGTGACGCGGCTGTCGAACTGCGCAATCGCCTTATCGTTCGCATCGAGGGCGGTCACGACGCGGCGGATGTCGGCTGCCGTTGCGGCGGAGCACCCCAGGGCGAGCGCGACGATCGAGCCGATTACCTTGCTGGTCATTGGGTCCTCCTCTTATTCCTCCTAAGCCTGATTTCGGCGACGTAGAGCCAGATGGACGGGAGCGTTCAACATATCTCTGCCGGGGCGAGCGGAATGACGTGGGCTGGTCCCAAATGTCCGTCTCTCGGATGCGAGCCTTGTCCCGGATGAGATATTTTGTGCGCTGTCCCGCGGGTACACTTCAGTAATTTGGCGCGCCAACCATTCTGCCGCCGTGCGCAGTGTTCGCCATCGTAAGTTAGGAGCTGTCCGCGACGGCGGACATTCTACGCCCCGCGTCGATCAGAAAATAATAATATTGGGCACCGAGGGATCGGTTGCGCCGCCCCCGTCGTTTACCGGAGCCATTTGGTCAGGCCTTCCCGCCGGACAGCTCCCAATCCATAGCCTGTTTCCCCCTCGACCCACTTCGGGGCAATCCCCATGTCGGCCAACATTGCATTTGAAAGCGTGATGAGCACATGACCGAGGCTGCGCTCCAGAGCACGTTTCATCTCAGGAGGGTAATTCCTGCGATCGACGTATCGCAACCAATTGACCAAGCCTTCGATGGCCCAAGGATACCACATAACGCGCATCGTCAGAAGGGCACGCTGCGTTCGACCCTCGCTGTCCGCGTATTTTACACCATCCGTAATCTCCTGATAGGCGGGGTGATAGGATCGGAGCCTAAACTCCGTCAGCTGTTGCAACGCCGAGGATACAATTCGATCGGGAAGCGGTACTCCAACGTCGAGATGCGCACGCACCAGTGAGCCGGAAATCGAGATGCTCAGGTCGGACACAACGGGCAATTCGTCGTCGGGCAGCCGTCGCCAACCGACGGCCCCCTCCCCTTCATCGACGAATGCTTCGGTCAGCCAGCGCGCGGTATCCGTGATCATTTTTTTGAGCGTGTTGCAATCTCCGCGCCAGCACAATCCAGTCGAATGCAGTTGAAGCAAAGTGTGCAGCGCAAGGCCGGCCGTAGAGACGTAGTGGTGGGTCGGCGGACCGAATGAAAACATGTTCCAGCCGCCATCCCGTAGCGGATAATATGATTCGGCCATTTCCTCCACTATGCTCAGATATTCGGCAAATCGGATGCGTTCCTCTTCGCTGGTCAAGTCGGTGCGCTGATGGGCGGCCGAGAGCGCGATGATCATCCAAAGCACCGTCTCCGCGTTTGGCCAGAAGTTGAGATCAGCCCATCCCACACGTTTTCCATCCCAAAACTGGAAGTCGATGTCAGTAAAAACTCTATCAAGCATAGGCGAAATGATCCGAAAATCTACGGGACTCAGTTTCGGATCGCGCAACACCGCGGCTGAGACCTGCGCAACTTCCCAGACTGACACATCAGCATTTTTTCGGAGAGGGCCTTTCGAGACCGCCGCGAGAACGTCTCGTCGTATGCGATCAAGCCCGGCATCAGATGCTTGGAAAATCTCCACCGCGCCCGGAATACGTCTGAATAGGCTCCATCCGTGGCGATCGAGCTGGCGTTGCAGTGATGCACTGCCCCATACAGCGACATCCGCGTCGGCGAGGCCGACATACCCCAATCCAATGGTGACGACCCCGGCGAAAACCGCCATTGCGAAGCCCAAGCGACGATGCCGTTGCCGCCTCAATTCGCGCCGACGCAATTCGTCGAAACCGACGTTCAGGAGACCCGCGATCAATTTAAGGCAGGCGTCCTTCCATCCGTCCTTGCCAGCGCGCGCGTCGGCGGCGATGGGTTCGGTAGCGCGTTTTGCCCGACTGCCGTCAGGCCCGAAATCGAAACGAAGTGATGGAGCAAAACACTCGACCGGACTATTGTCTTGGCCGTCCGGCGCATTGGGTTCCCCATCTACCATGAGAGGAAAAATTTGTTCTCCACGGCCTAGCGCTTTGAAGGTGCGAATTTCCTCCTCAACCCACCGGGAAGCCGCTGCATTGGGCGAGCAGATGACGATCAGCGAACGGGATGACTGCAGGGCCGCGCGGATTTCATGAACCAAATCGGGTGAGCTCGCAAGTTCGCTCCGATCGCGAAACACCGGAATCAGCCGACGCGGAATGACACGATCGCCAGTTCGCCGGCCAATCAGCGACCGTGGAACGCGGTAACTCTCCAATTGCGCATGCAGCCGTTGCGCCCATGCGGCGTCCCGCTGGCTATAGCTAATGAAGGCCCAATACTTTTGATCAGGGTCGGGTGCCGCAGACATATCTTCAGACGCCATCCGATCGTCAGAGATAATTGAAACTGGGCAATTGAATGATCTTATTTCAGTCTTGCTCCGCGCGGAATACCCAATCTGCCGTCGCGGGACTAGTTGTGGTTGCGCTGCGACTAAGTCGGCGGCTTTGGGTCAAACTCGGTCGTGCCGGTGATGTCCGCTGCATGACCGATCTTCCCCCGAAAGCGGACGTCCATCCGCGATCTTGCTATGTCGCATTCGTGCCAAATCCAGACTTATGCAGTACAGCAAAAAATACTTACTCGATCACCTCGTCGGCAAACGCAAGCAGTGCCGACGGAATAATAAGGCCGAGCCCTCTGGCGGTCTTCTGGTTGATCACTAGTCGCCCGCTTCAACCAATTTGAAAGGATTTAGTGATTCGCTTTCGTCGCCAACGACTGGCGAGGGAGGCAATCATGGCT
>Ga0137362_10003574_pt1 | contig 10422 bp, 10 predicted proteins | sample MadtaG_2_FD_104801 | JGI IMG/M metagenome (GOLD analysis project Ga0137362, IMG submission 104801) | Vadose zone soil microbial communities from Angelo Coast Range Reserve, California, USA - Mad1_100_16 metaG | ecosystem: Environmental > Terrestrial > Soil > Vadose zone | place: USA: California... | reverse complement strand
TCCTCTCCGTAGCGGGCGCGGAGGAGGGCTTCGGCGCAGCCGGGGACGGGACTGGCTCCTGAGTAAAGGGAGCCAAGGATGTTCGACTAATGAAAATGAGCAGAACGGCGGAAAAGAAAACGGGCTTGCCTTTCAACATGAAAATCACCTGGCGGCTTGGATTTGCTTGCTAAATGGGGAGTAGCAGGCTTGCTGCCAAATCTTCTCTTATGCCTGCCGCGGGATTACTGTGGGCGCGAGGCGGATAAGACTTCTAAATTCAAGAGAATGGACCGACGCGCGGGTCAGTTCGATTGCCGGATTTGAATTCTGCACGGGACCTGAATCAAGGTGCTAATGGTCAGGCGGAGATAGCAGTGTCGCCTCCCCAAGGCAGCGGATGTAGGAGAAAGCCCCGATTTGCAGTCTTCGTTGCGACACCGCCGTCGACAAAACAAACCAGAAGGAATTACTGTTGCCGGGCGGGTGGGGGCGTAATTGGCTGTGCCGTACCCAGGTTGGTGAACTGAATCTGGCTGGCATCGAGAAAAAGATCGTGTTCGAGCACGATGTCGAGTGCCGAACCGCGCGGCAATTCGGCATCCGGCCCGCGAGTCAGAAGGATGGCACCAAGCCCGGCTAGCCCGCCGATGCCAGCGCCGATGCCGGCGCCCTTGCCGCCTCCAGCGATGGCGCCAATGCCCGCGCCCGTCACCGTCGTCGTGGCAACGGTTTCGACGTCCTTCCCTTTACCTCCGGCGCCGGTCACTTTGCCCTCGGAATCCATGGTCTCTTTTCCACCCGAATCCGCACTTCGCGGGGCGGCATTCAAATTGACGGTGTAGCCATTCGGCAGGATGAGTGTGTCCAGGCGCATCCGGATTTCACCGCGACCCTTGACGCGGCCTGGCCGCTTTGATTCGAGCAGCTCACCGCGAATATAGGAACCCACGGGAATCACAATGCGATTGTTCTGCGTAAGGGGAAACGAAGTATGAAAGTACACGGAATCGCCGGCCTTGGCTCCCCGCGTGGAGATGCCGTTCTCGAGAACTACACCGAGCCGCGTCCCCGCAGGAATCGTGATTCTTTCCGAAGAAGCGGCGCGCGGCGCGACGGCGGGTTTCGCGGGAGCAACTGGCGGAGGGGGCGATGCCTGCGGGCCGTCCGGCTGCTGGGCCCACAGACTAATCGGCGACAAAAGCGCAATCACGCAGAGAATTCTGGCCGGGGAACTCAAGCTGAACGCTTTGGTATTCATCGCGTGCTCCCTGACATAGACAGTCCGATGCCCTCGTGTGTTGTAAAGATGCTCCTGAAGAGGAATCCCGTCAAGCACCTGAGCACCCGTATGGGTGAAGTGAGCCGTCTGCCTGAGCCTTATCAATGCCATCCTTGAGACCGGCAGTTCGAGCCAGCCAGGTGGAAGGGGCACCCTCCCACCCCCCTATATTTCGTAAGAATATCAAAATACAGGCCTTAAGATATGGTGGTCTGCAAAGAATGTGATTCTAAAGGGGTTACAAAGTGTTTGTTTTGTTATCGTTGCGAGGTGTTCGTAAGATTATGATTCTAAATGAGTTCCAGGCCCCAAAGTTTATAAGAAAGTTAACAGATCCGCAAAGATATCAAAACAATGGGGGAAAATTGTGGCGATCCGTATGAGTATGGGAAGGCACCATTTCCCAGAGAGGACAGTACCCCAGGTATAACAAATTTGCAAGCGAAAAATGCACGTTTGTCCATGTTGCTCTTCGACGTGCTCCGTCAGTACGGGGGAATTGCAAGTTTGACCGGAGGCGACGGAGGGGCTAGGCTGATGCGAACGCGGGGAGGAAAAGATGGCAAAGCTGGCGCTGATTTACGGGATGCGTTTGTTGCCAGAGGAAGATCTGAAAGAAGTGAAGGACGCCACGGTGACGCTGAAAAATGGCCGGACGGCGCGAGTGACGATGCACTTAATCGAAGGGACGAAGGAAGAAATTGAGGCGACGTTTCACGAGTCGGTGTCCGCCTTTTTTGAATTGTATCCGGAAATTTAGAGGTTGGATATTGGAGGTTCGAGGTTAGAAGGAGGATCAGCGGTTGCCGAAGTTTTCGGGGTCGGCGTTGGGGTCGCCAAGATTATCGCTGATCAAGACGGTGGATTGGCCCGTCAGCTCAAAGCGCTTGCGGCACTTGAAGCAAGCCACCAGGTCGTCGAGCCGGATCATGTAGGAGGTAGCTTTTGCGAATTTCTTGCGGTCTTCTTCACCGGCGCCGCGCGGCAGTTCCCTTTTCTTGCGGCAAACCTTCCAGCGGACGGGAAACTCGAATTCGCCACGGCAACTCGGGCAGAGGAGCTTGATCTTCCTGGTTTCTTCCTTCTCGGTATAGAAAGCGCGTTCGTCCATGGCTAAGGGGCGGGTGTGCGCACCGCGTCGTCGATTGTAACAAATTCGAGGCCGAGGTCACGCCACCGGGGTAGCCAGTATTCGAGCGCTGCGAGGGTGCGGGTGCGGTCGCCGTTCTGCTGCAAATGGCTGCCGTCATGGAGGCAGAGAATGTCGCCGGCGCCATTGGCGGCAGGATTGGAGATGTTCCCGAGGTTTCGCTGAGCATGCGCGGAGATCGGCTGCATTCGGCGAATGAGCCATTCGGCGGTCCCGGAGCGCCAGTCGCCGGGAATCAGGGTCCACATGAGGACGCGCTGCGCGAGCTGCTGCGCCGCAGGAGCGACCCAGGGGTTGCGCAAACCAAAAGGAGGGCGGAACCATTTTGGCGGAGCGCCGGTTGCGTTGATGATGGCGTCATTGCAGCGGCGGAGCTCGTCTCGAATTTGTTGAGGAGTCAGCCAGAAAAGGTTAGGGTGCGTTTCCGTGTGATTACCGAGGACGTGGCCGCGGGCAATAGTTTCGCGGAGGAGTTCGGGACACTCACGGGCGAATCTTCCGATGACGAAGAAAGTCGCGCGCGCCTGGCAACGATCGAGGAGATCAAGCAACCTCGGGGTGATGGCGGGATTCGGCCCGTCGTCAAATGTGATGGCAAGTTTGCGTGGGGAATTCGTGCGGCAAATGGTTGGGCCAAAAATCTGCGACCGGGAATAGGCCGCACCGTAAACAGTAATTCCCGTGGCAAAGACTCCTGCCGCGATGGGCGCCGCGATAAATGCCGGATGCATGCCGGACTATTTTCCCCAATACTGAATCAACGATTGATCAAGAATACCTCATCCCACCAAGCAGATGGGCCCATCGGGCGTCTGTGCCAAATTGGCACAAAACCAGTCCCGTGTGCCACTGAGGAACCAAAGATGAGTGGTCACGAATCAAGCCGGCAGTAATTAGAAGATTTCAAAGCCCTTATATCGCGGCGAGGGGAGTGAGGTCACCCGTCGGGATGGAGCGCCCATTGCATTGAAAATGAGTGCGCCCGTGTGCAAAGAAGCCAATCTCGGAGAAGGAAAGAGGCCGTGGCGGAGGAGGCGACGCGCGTCAGGGTGGCTCCCGCTAGCCCTTCCGCTCGCTGGCGCATTGCTGCTGAGTCCCCGGATTCAGGGACAAGAGCAAGCACCGAACTGGCAAACAGAAGTGCGGAAGTACGCGGAGGCGCAAGACTGGAACGCCGCAATGCGGACCGTGAATCGCGAGGCGGCGCGCGCGCCACAGGACATGGAGGTACGAGCGTGGCGAGCGCGCGTGCTGGGATGGTCGGGACAGGTGAGGAAAGCCGAGGAGGAATACCTGCAAATCGTAAGAGTCGCGCCCAACGATCCGGACGTGTGGATGGGGTTGGGAAACCTATACCTGCGCGAAGGAAGAACGCAGGATGCCTTGCGAGCCCTTGAGCGCGCCGTGGAAATTGACCCGAAGCGCGCTGATTTGCACGTGGCGCGGGGCCGCGCGCTGCGGGCGGCCGGAGAACGAAACGAGGCCCGCTCAGAATTCCAGAAGGGGCTAAAGCTGGATCGCACGAGCGCGGAGGCACAAGCTGGTTTGATCTCCCTGCGCGGCGAACCCAAACATGAACTGCGGTTCGGCCAAGACAACGACCTTTTCAATTTCGCGAGCGCCAATCGCGGCGAGTGGACCAGCCTTGCCTCGCACTGGACGCCGCATTGGACGACAAACGCTGCCGGAAGTTTTTATCGGCGAGTTGGCGTCGAGGCCGGAAAATTTCTGGGAAGCGTTACCGGGCACGGGCCGAAATGGGGAGCGCTCACCGTGGGGGGCGGAGCAGGAGACGATAACGCGGTAATCCCGAGGAGCGAAGCGTTTTTTGAGATGGATCATGCGTGGAAGACCAGCGAGACAAATTTCGCCCGCGCGGTGGAATTTAGCTACGGTCAGCATTGGTACTGGTATGCAACTTCCCGAATTCTGGCTCTAAATGGGACCGCGACCATGTATCTGGCCGGCGAGTGGACACTGTCGCTGGGCGCGACCGGTGCGCGCAGCACTTTTTCAGGAACGGGCGCGGAATGGCGGCCTTCCGGGGTTACGCGGCTGGGATTTCCGCTGGCTGTCCGCGGCGTGAGGCGGTTGTCTGGGAATGCGTTTTATGCGGCCGGGACAGAAAACTTTGGGCAGGTGGACCAGATCGGAAGTTTTGCCTCGCAAACCTATGGCGGGGGTTTGCGATTCCAGTTCACGGAGCGCCAAGACGTAACCGGCTACGCGGGCTATCAGAAGCGCACACAAAACCGGACAGATACGAGTTTTGGGTTCAGCTATGGCCTCCATTTTTGAGAAACTATGGCGGCTGGGGCCGGCGGCAATCGTCGCAAAGGCAATCATTGCGGCGATTGCGGCGGACGCATTACTGCTTGGGTTCATCTTAGTCCGGAGGATGTACCGGAAGTCGTTTTTTGTGAAGCGTGACCACCGGGCTTTTGAATTTCGCCAGAAGTGGGACATGCTGCTTTCCGGGCAACTTCCCTACGAAATGTGGCGGAAGAATCCCTTTGACCGGCGAATTGTTGAGGCCATGGCCCTGGATGCGCTGGAGCGCGCCGGCCGGGAGGAATCCGCGCGCATCCTGAGCTTCCTTCGAACGAGCGGCCTGATCGACAAAGGCGTGAATGACGCGCGAAATCATCGTAGGTGGCGAAGGCGCCGGGCGCTGGTGGCCCTGGGAAGGACACGCGCGCCCGAAGGAATTCCCGCGCTATCCGAAGGATTGCGCGACCGCGGCACGGAAACACGTTTGGCAGCCCTTCGCGGGCTGGGACGCACCGCGTCGCCAAAGGCCGCAGAGGAGATCCTGAATTGGGTATCGGAAATGGGCCTGTGCGTGCCAGCGCTCCCGCTGCAGAACGCGCTCATTCAGTGTGCGGCGGAACGCCCGCAGCTACTCCTGCCCTACCTGCGGCATGCGGAAGGACCTGTCCGCGAAGTACTTGGACGGGTGCTCGGCGAAGTGGCATCCCCCGCGCTTGGCGCTGAGCTGCTTCCTTTTGCGGAAGATGATCTTGATGAGCTGCGAGCCGCGGCGGCCAGAGCCATTTCGCACGCGCATCCCAGGCTTGCGCTGGAAACCCTAAGAGGGCTGGCGAAGGACCCGGTATGGTTCGTCCGGCTGCGCGCGTTCGTAAGCCTGGGGCAGATTCGAAACGCCGAGGCCATCCCGGCGCTTTTGCTGGGGCTGACGGATTCGAACCGCCTGGTGCGGCTGCGCGCGGCAGAAGCGCTGGTGTTATTCGAGACGGAATTGGCCTCAGTATTCGAGCAGGCCGTAGCCACCAGAGACCGCTATGGCGTGCACGCCTTCCTCACTGCGGTAGAGAATGCCGACCTGCGGGCGAAACTCGAAGAGGAATTGGAGGCCACGATTCGAATCCCCGGGGAACAAAAGCAGGAGCTGCTGAAAGTGCTGCGCCGAGGAAGTTTGCCGGCCGAGGACGCTGCGGCGGCGGAAAGAGTCTCCGCCGGAGCGTTCTCGCGGCCATGATCCGGGCTCTCGAAATTGTGAATCATTTTCTCTTTTGGTACTACGTGGCCTGTAATTTGTGCTACCTGGCGATGCTGGGGGTGGCGCTGAGAACCACCGCGGCTCATCAACGACGACTGCAAAGCGATCGCCTATCATGGATCAAGGAAACACCGCTAGCTCCGCCGGTTGCGATTGTAGTTCCGGCCCATAACGAAGAGAAATCCATACGCGTGGCCGTTCGAAACCTTCTGGATCTCGATTACCCGGAACTCGAGGTCATTGTCGTCAATGATGGCTCGAAGGACCGCACGCTCGCGCAATTGGTGGACGAATTCAAACTGCGGGAGGTGAGGTCGCTGTATATCCAGCAACTGGACACTGCCGCGTTGCGTGGGCTTTATCGAAGCGAGACCGATCCGCGGCTGCTGGTTGTGGACAAGGAACCAGGCGGAAGCAAAGCGAATGCCGTGAACGCCGGAGTGAATGCCGCAATGGCTCCGTACGTGTGCGTGGTGGACGCGGATTCGATTCTGGAAAGAGACGCACTCTTGCGGATCATGGTCCCAGTGCTTGCGGACCCGAAGCGCGTTGTATGCGTGGGCGGAATCGTACGCGTGCTGAACGGAAGCGAGATCGAGAAGGGGCGGTTGAAGCGCGTGAAGCTGCCGCGGAAGAGCATCGAAGTGATACAGGTCGTCGAATACCTGCGCGCGTTCCTTATTGGAAGAGAGGCGTGGGCGCAGGCCAATATGTTGATGATCGTCTCGGGAGCGTTTGGAGTCTTCCGGGCCGATTTGGTGCGCGCGGTGGGAGGGTATAGATCGTCCTCGATCGGGGAAGACCTCGACCTGGTGGCCCGGATGCACCGACACCTGCTCGAAAAGGGTGCGGACTACCGAATCCAATTTGTGCCGGACCCGGTGTGTTGGACAGAAGTTCCGTCGGATCTGCGCTCGCTCGGACAGCAGAGGGCGCGATGGCAAAAGGGGCTTCTCGACGTGCTCTGGCCAAACCGCGACATGCTCTTCAGGCCGAAATACGGACGCGTCGGAGCGTTTGCCCTTCCCTACTTATGGCTCTTTGAACTCTTCGCTCCCATCATCGAGCTCGGCGGCATTTTAACCATTGCGGCGGCCGCGATACTGGGTGCGCTGAGCCGGGAATTTTTCGTTCAGTTCCTGCTCTTCGGCTACGCGTTTGCAACGCTGATCTCCATCGGATCCGTGCTCCAGGAAGAGATGACCTACAAGCGCTATAATGATTGGCAGGACGTGGTTCGGCTCGTCAGTTACTGCTTCCTCGAACATTTCCCCTACCGGCAGCTGCACATGATCTGGCGGTTACAGGGGATCATCGAGTATCTACGCGGCGACGTAACGTGGAAACCTGTGAAGCGTCAGGGGCTGGAATCGGCGAGCTCCGGTACGCAATAGGGTTGATGCTCGGCCTCTGACGAAAAGCTCTCCGGCACCGTCTCGCCTGCTAAAACGCCGGAAGGCCCAGACGAACGCTTGATTGAATCCCTGACCCGCCAATCACCGCTAGCCGGAGAACAGCATCCCGCTCACGCCGGCAGGCGGCGGCGCGCTTTGAGGTCGGTGAGCAGGCGCTCGACTTCGGTGTCGCGGTCGAGGCGCGTGAGCTTTTCGGCGACGTCGTCGGTGATGAGCTCGACTTCCGCAACGGCCACAGATTCCGTGTGGTGCACGCGGTCCTTGAGCCGATCGAACGTGGCGCTTTTGGAGTTATCGCCGAGGGCGGTTTGCACGCGGGCGGCTTTGGCGAGAGCGACGCTACGGCGGTGCCGCGCGAGCAGCAAATCGCGCTTGGCCTTGGCTTCGTCGAGCTTCTGCTCGAGCTTTTGCAGGGCGCTCTTCAGCGTTTCGACCTGCGCTTTCTGGTCGTCGACCTGTTCGCGGTAGCTTTGCGTCAGCCGCAGCGAGGTCTGATAACGGTCGAGGGCCGCGCGGGCGAGATCGTCCTGCCCTTTGTCGACGGCGAGTTCTGCTTTGCGCATCAAGTCCTTTCCCGAATCTTCGTTTTCACGAAGCTTCTTTTCGAGCATGTGCTGATCGGCAATGGAGACCGCTACCTGGGTTTTGACCTGCAGATACTGGTTCTCCATATCGAGGATGACCTGCTTGATCATTTTCTCCGGATCTTCCGCGCGATCGATCAGATCGTTCAGGTTCGCGCGAATCAACGTGCCGACGCGTTCTAAAAGTGCCATGAGAATTCTCCTTTCAGAAAAACTGAAACCTGCCGCACGGAGCGGCAACAAAACGGAAAAGCCAGCAGCCCCCGCGGTACGCCGGGGCCGGTGGCAAAACCGGGAATTACAGAAACGCGGCGATGGAATGCGCCATCGCCGGAACAGAACTGAGGCCCAGCGTGGCGAGGCGGTCAACCGCCAAGACCACGAAGCCAAAAAAGTGGCTCAGGAGAAACGAAATGGCCATCGCGAAAAGGACCCACAAGATCATGAGTTCTTCCTTGATCGTCATGTCCAGCCCCCAAAGTGCTACTCAGCGTCCCGGTGGGCACTTGCGTGCCCAACGAGGACGGAAGTATGGTTACGCCTTCTTCGCGGACGTTTGCGGCGGTTGCTCCGGATTCGGCGCTTTGTCGCCGATCAACCGCACCTTGCTGAGGAGCTCCGACATCTGCATGCCGGATAGTGCTTCGAAGAGCGCGGGAACCTGCGCCGCTATCCTGGTGACGTCGCCCGTGAGCTTGTATGCTCCGGCGGCATCGCCATTGCCGGTGGACACGATGGTGACCTTGTCCACTTTGCTGAGCGGCTCAGCGAGCGCGCGGACGACATCCGGCAGGCCGGTGATGAGCTTGTCGACGACGGCGGCCTGGTTGTATTCCTGGTAGGCCTCGGCCTTAACGTTCATGGCGCGGGCTTCGGCTTCGCCCTTCTTGAAGATGATCTCGGCTTCGGCTTCACCCTGCGCACGGATGGAAGAGGCCCGGCCTTCGGCTTCGCTCATCAGGCGCTGGCGTTCGGCGTTGGCAAGCGTCTCGATGCGCTGACGCTCGATTTCCGCTTGCCTGAGGACGGTGGCGATCAATTCGCGTTCGCGGCGCGCGATCTCGGCTTCCTGCACTTTCACTTGAGCTTCGCGCTCGACCTGCTGGACTTTAACGGACTCGGCAACGACTTGCTGTTGCTGGACGTTGGTTTCGATTTCGTAAGCCTTGTCTGCCTGCGCCTGGGCTTTTTTCGTAGTTTCAAGGAAGTTGGCTTTCTTGATGTTGAGGTCGCGCTCGGCTTCGGCCTGCTTGGCCATGGAAGCCGTTTCCGCGGCCACACGCTCCTGATCGGCTTGCGCCTTGGCGACGGCGGCGGCACGCTGGGCTTCCGCGCGCTTGATGGCGATGTCGCGGTCAGCTTCGGCGGCGGCCACTTCGGCGTCGCGCTTGATGCGGGCGACGTCGGGCCGGCCCATGTTGGTGATGTATTCGTTTTTGTCTCGGACTTCCTTGATGGTGAAGCTGACAACTTCCAGCCCCATCTTGCTCATGTCGTCGGCGCACGTCGAGCGCATGCGGTCGCCGACCATTTCCGGCTCCTTGACGATCTGCTCGACGGTAAGCTGGCCGATAATGCCGCGGAGATGGCCTTCCATAACCAGGCGAATCAGGGATTCGCGCTGCTCCGGCCGCTTGCTCAAGAACTGCTCGGCAGCGGTGAGGATGGACTCCTTGTCCGACTTCACTTTGATTTGCGCCACCGCTTCAACGGTTACGGCGACGCCTTGTTTGGTGTAGAGGTTCTGCTGCGGAGCGACGTCAAAAGACATCAGCTCCAGCGACAGATCGCGGCAGGTTTGCACCATTGGAAAAATGATGGCGCCACGGCCGCTGTACACATGTGTGCCGCCCATGCCGTACACAATCAACGCTTCATTGGGCCCGGCTTTCCGATACATTCTCGCGACCACGGTCATAACCATGAGTAGCACGAGAACGAGAATGCCCGCTCCGACAACCACTTGCATTGGCAACCCGAACATAAAGACCTCCCTTTTTTCCACTCGTCCGGACTGTTGGCATCGATCGTCAGTCCGAGAAATCGTTTAGCTCGTAAACTCTTCCCAGCGCTTCACGTAGGCAATACCCTTCTCGTAGCGCTCGATCACGACTTCGGCGCCTTTCTCAACCGGCTTGCCGTCTTCCGTGCGAGCGCCGGCGCACCGGCGAACTCCGGCGAGAGAGAAAATGATTTCACCCGTGCCATTTTCGCGGATGGGCATGCTGAGCGTGCCAACCGACCCCTCGATGCGGTAGTCGTCGCTGCTCAATGGTGCGTCCGTTGAATGCATGAGCTTGGCCATGAATTTGAAAATGACCGCTCCGGCAAAGAGTCCCGCGAAGGTCGATATGCCGAGAGAGAGCAGCGCGACGAGGTGCGAGTATCGGGTCAGCAGGAATCCCGTGCCGCCGAACCAGGCGAGAAAGGCCATGAGCGTCGAAGCATTGAACCAGGAGATGTGCGTGCCGCCCTTGAAACCGGCGCGCAAG
>Ga0137362_10003572_pt1 | contig 10426 bp, 8 predicted proteins | sample MadtaG_2_FD_104801 | JGI IMG/M metagenome (GOLD analysis project Ga0137362, IMG submission 104801) | Vadose zone soil microbial communities from Angelo Coast Range Reserve, California, USA - Mad1_100_16 metaG | ecosystem: Environmental > Terrestrial > Soil > Vadose zone | place: USA: California... | reverse complement strand
GACGACACCATGCTCGCAATCGCCCGCGAAATGAACCTTTCGGACACGGTCTTCGTGCAAAAGCCGACCGACGACCAGGCCCTGGCGCGGCTGCGTATTTTCACCACGCGCGAGGAGCTGAAGCTCGCCGGCCATCCGGTGATCGGCTCGTGGTTTTTGCTGGCAGAGCTCGGCGTCGTTCCGGCTCAGGAGGGCGGCGTGCACGTCTTGCAGCAAACCGGTGCGGGCATTCTGCCCGTGGAGATTCGCTTCAAAGACGGGCGCCCCCAGCGCGTAACCATGACGCAAAAGGAAGCCGCCTTTCGCCCGGCAAAGATCAAGAAGTCCGCCCTCGCCAAAGCCCTGGGAATTTCTACAAATGATTTCGATTCGGCACTTGAGCCGGAATATGTTTCGACCGGCATCTTTAACCTCATGGTGCCCCTCCGCAACCGCGCGGCCCTCGGCAAGATCGCCATGAACATGACGGAGCTCCGCCGGCTACTCGGGAATAACGGCACCATGGCCTACTGTTTCGCCTGCGGCAGCAATGGCAAGGCTTTTTCCCGCGGCATGTTGCCCTGGGAACTCTACGAAGATGCGGCAACCGGTTCTGCCGCGGGCTCGCTTGGGGCTTATCTCGTGCGGCACGGCAAGCTCTCGCCGGGTCACACCCTCAGCATCCTCCAGGGCTCGGAGATGGGGCGGCCCAGTCACATCGAAGTGGAGGTCACGCAGGGCGGCAAGAAACTCGTACCGCGCGTGAGCGGCGCTGCCGTAAAAGTTTTTGAAGGCACGATTCGCGTCTGAATCAATCAAATATCTCACATAAGAAAAAAGGGCCGCCCGTTTCGAATCGAGCGGCCCTTCTTCTTTTGTGATGTGCGAGTCTTAACCCTTCCCGTGGCGATCCTTGCGCAGGTCTTTGCGGTCCTTGTGCAAGTCGCGCTTGTCCTTGCTGATGTCTTTCTGATCCGCATTGCGGTCCTTGCGGTCCGCGGTCAGGTCCTTCTTGTCGCTGTGCAGGTCTTTGACGTCCTGGTTGCGATCTGTCTGGTCCTTGTGCAAGTCTTTCACGTCCTGAGTACGGTCTTTGCGATCGGCGGTCAGGTCTTTCTTGTCGTGGTTGATGTCGCGCTGATCCGCGTTGCGGTCCTTGCGGTCCGCGGCTAGGTCTTTGCGATCCGCCTGGGCCTGTGCACTGTTGGCCCCGAACTTCTTGTCGTCTCTCGCAAGGTCAGCCTTATCGTGGTTGATGTCGCGCTGGTCGGCGTTGCGGTCGGCGCGGTCTTTCGAGAGGTCTCGCTTGTCCGTGCGGATGTCCTTATTGTCCGCATGGATGTCGCGCTTATCCTGGCGGATGTCCTTATTGTCCGCGTGAATGTCCTTCTTGTCATTCCGCACATCGCGCTTGTCCTGATGGATGTCGCGCTGATCCGCGTTGCGGTCCTTGCGGTCCTGTTTCAGGTCTTTCTTGTCATCCCGGATATCCTTCTTGTCTTGCTTGACGTCCGGCTGCTGCGTCGACGGGTCCTGGCTCTGAGCGTACGCGCCGCCGGCCAGCAGGCCGGAAAACGCCAGTCCGAGCACAGTTCGTCGAATCACTCGTTCGGGGTTCATAGTTTTCTCTCCTGAAGAATCTTTCCGTGACCTGTTACGGATTCTGACTCGAAAAACACCGCCCCGCGAGGAAAGTTTCGGCCAATTGTGCCTTGCTCTTTATTGGCCCATTGACCAAACAAGAATCGTGCTAACTAATTTATTTTCAATGATTTATGGACTGCATCAAGGATCCCGTTCACGAAAGACCCGGCCTCTTCCGAAGAGAACTTTTTTGCCATCTCCACCGCCTCGTTCAGTACCACTTTGGGAGGGGTATCTGCTACTCGCAATTCGTAAATCGCGAGACGCAAGATCGCCCGGTCGATGGCCGCAAGCCTCTCGAATCGCCAGTTTATGGCCTGCTTCACGATGATCTCATCGAGAGCGGCGACGTCTCTTGCCGCGCCCTCGAAAAGGCCGTTGGCGAAAGTTCGCGTAGTGTCCGCCGCCTTCGCCGCTCGCCAGAATTTTGCTTCGAGTTTCGCCGGCTCCTGCTCGCTCATGTCCCACTGAAACAGCATTTGCATCGCAAACTCGCGGGCTTTGCTGCGGAGGGACACGTTACTTGCGCCGGGACTTTCCGGGGGAGGCTGGCGCAGGGCGCGGGCCGCGCAAATTGCGCGAAAGATGCGCCATTTCGATCGCCGCGAGCCCCGCTTCGAATCCCTTGTTGCCGCCCTTGAGTCCGGCGCGGTCGATCGCCTGCTCAAGCGTGTCACAGGTCAGCACGCAAAAAATCACCGGCACACCGGTGTCCATCTGCGCAAGCTGCAATCCCCGCGCCGTTTCTGAGCAGACGTAATCATAATGCGAGGTTTCCCCTCGGATGATGCAGCCGATGGTTATGAGCGCGTCATACCGCCCGGTTGTCGCAAGTTTTTTTGCCGCCAGCGGCAATTCGAATGAACCCGGCACTCGCACCACGTCCACATCTCGGCTTGCGGCTCCGGCTCGCTCCAGCGCATCCACCGCCGCGGCCAGCAGCCTCTCGGTGATGAAACTGTTGAACCGGCTCACAACAATTCCAATCTGCAATCCTCCGGCGGTCAATCCGCCGTCTATCTTGTTGGGCGCCAGGTTCCCCGCCATTTCGATTCTTCCAATCAAATCTTCTCGTCAAACATCCCATCGTCACCGCTTCCCTGCCCCGCCTGAATGTGCTCCTTTGCTTCCTTTACTTCCCCTTGAACTGCGCCGGCCTCTTCTCCAAAAACGCCTTTGTTCCCTCCCTCATGTCCTCCGTCGCGCAAGCGAGCCCGAAAAGCGTGGCCTCGAGGAAAAGCCCTTCTTCTTGCGGCATCTCAACTCCGCGCTCGATCGCTTCCATCGTGTATTTCACCGCGAGCGGCGCGTTCGCAATGATTTTCTTCGCCAGCGCCTCCGCAGCGGGCAAAAGTTCAGCGGGATCGTAAACATGATTGACGAGCCCAATCCGCTGTGCTTCCTCGGCGGTGATCATCTCTCCGCTCAGGCACAGCTCCTGCGCGGCTCCCTTCCCGCACAGCCGCGCAAGGCGCTGCGTGCCGCCGTAGCCGGGAATGATACCCAGCTTCACTTCCGGCTGTCCAAGTTTCGCGTTCTTGCTCGCAATTCGAATCGTGCAGGAGAGCGCCACTTCGCACCCCCCGCCAAGAGCAAACCCATTGATCGCGCAAATCGACGGCTTGCCCATTGTTTCCAGGAGATGGATCACGCTCTGCCCAAAAAGTGAAAATTCTTTTCCGTTGACAGGCGTCTGTAGCGCCAGCTCGCCGATGTCCGCTCCCGCAACAAACGACTTTTCCCCCGCGCCCGTGAGGATCAACACGCGCACGGCGGCGTCTTCGCGAGCATCGAGAAGAGCGTGCCGCAGTTCCTCGATCGTCCTCCGGTTCAGCGCGTTCAGCACCTTCGGCCGGTTGAACGTGATGAACGCCATGCCGTCTCGTTTTTCGTAAATCAGATTCTCGTAAGCCATCTGCGTTCTTTTAACCCCTAACCTCACACATCTAACTTCTAGAGCTTCATCGCTTTCGGCTTCTGCGGATCGGAATAATCATAGAATCCGCGTCCCGACTTCCGCCCGTTCCATCCCGCCAGCACCATGCGCCTCAAAAGCGGCGGCGAAGCAAATCGCTTCTCCCTGAATTCATCGAACATGATCTGCGAAATGTAATACGTCGTATCCAGCCCCACAAAATCCAGGAGCGTCAACGGCCCCATGGGGTGGCCGCAACCGAGCTTCATCGAGTTGTCGATGTCTTCGATGGAGCCGACGCCTTCCTCCAGCGCGCGAATAGCATCGAGCAGGTAGGGCACCAGCAGCCGGTTGACGATGAACCCCGTGCTGTCGTGCGCGCGCACCGTCGTTTTTCCCAGCATCGCGCCGAACGTGACCATCTCCTCATACACCGCGGGATCCGTCGCGATCGTTCGCACCACTTCCACGAGTTTCATCACCGGAACCGGGTTGAAAAAATGTAGCCCGACAAATCGCTGCGGCCGCTTCGTGGCCGTGGCGATTTCCGTAATCGTCAGCGACGAAGTGTTGCTCGCAAAAATCGTGGACGCCGGACAGAGCGCATCCAGCGCGGAGAAGAGTTCGCGTTTTGCCGGTAGTTGCTCGATGATCGCTTCCACGATGACGTCGCAATCTTTCAGGTCCGCAATTGCCGTCGTGCCCTTCAGCCGCCCGCGGATTTCATTTTTCGCGGCCTCGGTGATCGTTCCCTTCTCCACCAGCCGCGCAAGGTTCTTGTCGATGCTTTTCAGGCCTTTGTCCAAGAGTTCCCCGCTTACCTCGCGCACCACCGTATTGAATCCCGAGGCCGCCGCTACTTGCGCGATTCCGGAACCCATCAGACCACACCCTACGACTCCCACTTTTTGAATCGCCATGCTTTTCCTCGTTGAATTTTCTAGCGCCTACGCAGATGTCCCAGCCACAGAGTGTACCACCGCAGGCCCGCAGTTCCTGATTCCCGGCTGCCCCGCCAGCTTCGCGGGCCCGTTGTTTCTTTACGTCTTTACGTCGTTACTTCGTTATTTCAGGGCTTCCACAATCATCGCGATTCCCTGCCCGCCGCCGATGCACGCCGTTGCCAGGCCATAGCGCAGGTTGTTCCGCCGCAATTCATTCAGAATTGTTATCAACAATCGCGTTCCGGAAGCCCCCAGCGGGTGCCCGAGCGCGATCGCCCCGCCATTTACATTTGTCTTATCCCGGTTGAGGCCCAGCGCTTTCTCCACCGCCAGGTACTGCGCCGCGAACGCTTCGTTCACTTCCACGCGATCCATCTGCGCCAGCGTAAGCCCCGCCAGCTTGAGCGCCTTCTGCGAAGACGGCACCGGCCCTATCCCCATAATGCTCGGATCCACTCCAGCAACCGCCCACGCCACAATCCGTCCCACCGGCTTGAGCCCCCGCTCCTTCGCGGTTTTCTCTCGCGTCACGACAACCGCCGCCGCGCCGTCCACGATCCCGCTTGCATTCCCCGCGGTTACGATGCCATCTTTCTTGAACGAAGGCGGCAATTTTTCCAGTGTCTCCATCGTCGTCTCCGGCCGCCGATGATCGTCTTCGCTCACCACAATTGTTTTTTTGCCCTGCCTCACCTCGACAGGCACAAGTTCCTCCTTGATCCGGCAGGCCTTGTAAGCGGCTTCGGTGGCCTGCTGGCTGCGCAGCGCGTACGCATCAGCATCCTTCCGCGTGATGCCGTGCTGCTCGGCCAGCTTTTCCGCCGTGAGCGCCATTGGCAATCCGCAATACGTGTCCGTCAGTCCCACCATCAGCGAATCCTCGAGCGCTCCGCCGCCCAGCTTCAACCCATTGCGCGCCCCGCGAATCACGAACGGCGCCTGTGTCATGTTCTCCATCCCGCCGGCGAGAATCATCTCGCCCTCGCCCAGCAGCAGCCGCTGCGCCGCCTGCGCCACGGCTTCGATACCCGAGCCGCAAAGACGGTTCACGGTCACGGCCGGTGTTTCGATCTTCAGGCCCGCTTTGAGCCCCACGTGCCGTGCGCCATAGAGTGCGTCGCCGCTGGTCTGCATCACGTTCCCGAAAACCACATGGTCAAATTCCGCCGGATTGGCGCCCGAGCGGCGAATCACTTCCTTCGAAGCATGCGCAGCCAGGTCAATCGCGGACACATCTGAAAACGCTCCGGTGTAACGCGCCATCGGCGTGCGTGCTCCGGCCACAATCACTACATCCGTCGGAAACATTCTTCCCTCACTTTACAGAAATCGCCGTTCACTAGTTTACCGCCCAAACTGAACCAGACTCTTCTGCCCCTCAGCTCTGACTTCTGCTGCCCCGGCACGCACCCATTTCACGAGGTGTTCCGGAATCCGGGGGGAGCGCCTTCTTCAGAGTTTCGGCGTCTCCAGCGCGATGATCGCGTCGCCGCCTTTTTTCCGTGCTTCATCCATCGAGAATTCGGCGCGATTGATCAGGTCCGTCACAATGTCTTCGCTGTCGTACTCGGGCTTCGCTACCGCCTCGACGATTCCCGCGCTCAACGTGACTTGCGTCGAGTCCCACGGCGGCCGCAATCCCGAGGCTGCCCGCCGCAATTTGTCGGCAAGGTTCTTCGCCCCTCCTAGCGTCGTATCCGGCAGGATGAACGCCAGCGACCACGAAGTGTATTTTACCGCGACGTCGTTTTGTCTCACGATTGGCTGCAGCGAGCGGGCAAGCTGCTCGAGAAACTTCTCCAGCGGCGATTCGCCCTGCTGGCGAAGCAGCTCTGCCCCGCGGTCGATTTGCAGAATAGCCAGCGCCAGCGGCGTCCCTTGCGTCCGCGCGCGGTCTGCCTCGCTAAGCAAGCAGCTCTGGTAAGAGCTGCGGCTCAGCAAGCCCGTGCGTTCGTCGGAAACGCCCATGCGCCGCACCAGCGAACGAAGACGCGTGTGACTCACGCTCATGAGCATTTGATCGCCGATGGCCTGGAGGAAGTAGGTTTCGTTGGGCCTCCACTTGTGCGGCGCGTCATGCCCGACGATGAGCATTCCCGCTGGCGCTTGCGTCTCTTTATCCGTGATCATCACGCCGAGCGCAGTCGCCAACCCCAGCTCATTGAGAATCGACCCTTCCGTGGCCTCCACGACCAGCCCGCTCAATTCATCCGGCTTCGCTTTTTCCATGTGCGACAACAGCAAAACCACTTGCGCGCCCTGCGCCGCTTTCACTGCCGAATCGCAAAACTCCGCGGCCATCTCCGGCGGGCGCCCCGCCGCGCCAACCACCGCCAGCGCGCGGGTTGCATGCAGGTACGCCCCTACCTCGTTGACAGCCGTGTTGAGCATGGCTCGAGGAGTCTGCTGCCGGAAAATCTTCTGATTGATTTCGGAGATTTTGGAAAGGTCCCGGAGCGTTTCCGCGGTGTACACGCCCGTTTTACCTGTGAGATTCGGCGGCGCGGCCTCCGCGGCCAGGGGTGGCGGGGCCGGGGCAGCCGGTTTCGGCTCCGGTTTCGGCTTCGGAGCGCCGTGGGGCCACCAGTTCGCGAGCTGATAAAGATTGTAGAGCCGCGTGTTGCGATCCTCTTCACCGGGGAATGTCGAAGCTATTTTCTGGAGCCGTTCGATGGCCTTGCCCTGCAGCGAATATTGCAAAAAAATTTCCGTCTGGACGATCAGGTCTTCGAGCGCTTGCGCGTGCCGCGCCTCGTCGGTGGTGGGCTGACCCTGCGCCACGCCCGCCCCGGAAGAGGTATGGGACGGCGGAGGAGGAGCACCGGCCAGGGACTTGGCCATTCTTCCCCCCACGCGCTTGAGGTACGCATCGTCAACTTTTCCGCGCAACAGTTCGAGCCGCTGCTGATTCCGGAAATCGTAAGCGTCGATGTCCACCAGCTTCTCGAGCGATTCGCTGGCCTTCGGAATATTGCCGTTCACCATGTATACGTCGAACAGCTTGATGAGGATCTCGAAATACTGTGATTCGCGGTTCAGTTCGTTGTAAACGGAGGCCCAGAATTCAATGAGCGCCTGCGAACGCAGATGATTCCCGGCAACCGCATCGAGCCGCGCGGCATAGTCATTCTGTCTTCTGTCGGCAAACATCCGCCGCTTAAGTGTGAGAAGCAGTTCGATGGTTTTCGAATCCTGGCCAGCTCCCGCGTAGGCATCGGCAAGCTCGAAGAGCCGTTCCATACCCGCGTTTTTTTCGCGCAGCAAGCCTTCGAGGATTTCACGCGCCCGATCGAGGCTTCCGCTGCGCATCAGCGCTTCACCGTATGTTTCAAGGAAAGTCGCGTCTTTCTCCGTTGCGGCGAAGGGTTCAAGGAGGACAGCGGCATCCTTGGCTTCGTTGGCGCGCAGTTTTCCCTGCGCGTAGAGCAGCGCCACGCTGCGTTCCTGTGGCGCCAGCGTCTGAGCGCGCCCGAGAAGCTCGAGAGCCTCGCTGTTGGATCCCGCCGCGGCCGCCATCTGACCCGCTCGCAGGAAACTCCGCGCCGCCACGGTGTTTTTGCCGATCCGCTCGGCCGTCTCCGCCAGGCGGACCTGCCGCGAAAGATTTTCCGGGTCCAGTTGCGCGATGCGTTCGTTGCAAAACAGCGCGTCCTCGTGGCGTCCCGCGGCGGTGAATAGCTCGGCCGCTTTGGTGTATTGATCAATGGCTTCGTCGGGCCGGTTCTGCTTCTGCTGGAGAAACGCGTAGCGCGTAATGCGCTCGGGGGGCTGCTGCGCGGAACCGCTCCGCAGAAAGCGATTGTAAATTGCGAGCGCTTTGGTTTCGTCGCGCGGCTCAATCAACGAGTCGAACAGCATGCCATAGTAAATCGCCGCGCGGTCCGTTTGATCCAAGCGGGTGTAAAGATCTCCCAGCGCCTGCGTCGCCTCCTGGTGCTGAGGCGCTTCATCGAGTGCGGCGAGGTAGGCCTCGATGGCGTCCTCGATGCGGTTCTTCTCGAGGAAGCGCTTGGCGCGATCCAGATGCTTGCTGACGTCTGCGGCCATCCGTCCTGGTTGCCTTTGCGGTGCCTTTCGGTGATCGGACCGGGCTGTGCGCGGTGTGGGGTGCGAACCGCCCTTTTTTAACTATATACCGCAAGGCTGAAGCGGGCAAAACACCTGCGACGCGCAGATACGGTATTTGGCAAGGGACAATGAACCGCGACGCGAACTTTTGTTGACGGGCTGCGCGGTGCGGTGATTTGTGGCAAACTGAATGTTCACACGGCATGGTTTCGAGCGACGTGCGGCGTCCCTGCCCCGGAGCGTTAGCCCGCCGTTAATTAATCCAACAGGCGGAAGAGAATTCCTGGCGGTAACAGACCCGAATGGATCCGAAGTTCATACGCAATTTTTGTATCATCGCGCACATCGACCATGGCAAGTCCACGCTGGCGGACCGGCTGTTGGAGATGACCGGCGCGCTCAGCTCGCGCGAAATGCAGAATCAGGTGCTCGACTCCATGGATCTCGAGCGCGAGCGCGGCATCACCATCAAGGCGAAAAGCATCCGGCTGCACTACACGGCCAAGGATGGAAACATCTACCAGCTGAATTTGATCGACACGCCTGGGCACGTCGATTTTTCCTACGAAGTGTCGCGCGCGCTATCGGCATGCGAAGGTGCGCTCCTCGTCGTGGATGCAAGTCAGGGCGTGGAAGCGCAGACCGTCGCCAACACTTTTCTTGCTGCGGGGCACAACCTTACGATTCTTCCCGTCATCAACAAAATTGATCTTCCCGCAGCGCAACCCGAGTTGGTCAAAGAGCAGATCGAAACCGTCCTTGCGATTCCCGCGGTGGACGCGCTGCTGATCAGCGCGAAAAGCGGCCTCGGCGTCGAGGATGTTCTCGAGGCGATTGTGCATCGCGTGCCGCCGCCAAAAGGCAGCGCGGAGAATCCGCTGCAGGCGCTGATATTTGACTCTTGGTTCGACATTTACCGCGGCGCCGTCGTTCTAGTGCGCGTGATGGAAGGCCGCATCACCAAGCACATGAAAATTCGTTTGTGCTACAGCAACGAGGTCTACGAAGTCGAAACCCTCGGGACGCTTACGCCGAAACCGATTGCGCTCGAAGAACTCGCCGCCGGCGACGTGGGCTTTGTCGTCGCCAACATCAAGCGCGTGGCGGATGCGCGCATGGGCGATACCGTCACGGATGCCGACCGGCCCGCGCCGGCGCTGCCTGGATTTGAGGCCATCAAGCCGATGGTGTTCGCGGGATTGTTTCCCGTCCTCGCCGACGATTACGAGCCATTGCGCGACGCGCTCGGCAAATTGCAGTTGAACGACGCCGCGTTTTTCTACGAGCCGGAGAATTCCGTCGCGCTGGGCTTCGGCTTTCGCTGCGGCTTCCTCGGCCTGCTGCACATGGAAATCGTGCAGGAGCGGCTGGAGCGCGAGTTCGGCTTGAACCTGATCACCACGGCGCCGAGCGTGCGTTACCGGATCACTCGTGTGACCGGCGAAGTGATCGAAGTCGACAGCCCGGCGAAATTTCCGAGCCCCAGCGACATCGCAAAAATTGAAGAGCCCATCATCAAGGCCATGATCATCACCAACGACGAATCCGTCGGCGGAATTCTGCAGCTTTGCCAGGAAAAGCGCGGCACACAGAAAAATTTTGAGTACCTCGCGCCGACGCGCGTCATGCTCACCTACGAGCTGCCGCTGAACGAAATCGTGCTCGATTTTTACGACCGGCTGAAGAGCGTTTCACGCGGCTACGCTTCGCTCGACTACCACCTCGCCGGGTACAAAGAATCCGATCTCGTGAAACTGGATGTGCTCGTCGGCGGCGAACCCGTCGACGCGCTGGCGCTCATCATTCACCGCGAGTTTTCCTACGAGCGTGGCCGCGAACTCGTCACGCGATTGCGAAAACTGATTCCGCGGCAAAT
>Ga0137362_10003568_pt1 | contig 10429 bp, 10 predicted proteins | sample MadtaG_2_FD_104801 | JGI IMG/M metagenome (GOLD analysis project Ga0137362, IMG submission 104801) | Vadose zone soil microbial communities from Angelo Coast Range Reserve, California, USA - Mad1_100_16 metaG | ecosystem: Environmental > Terrestrial > Soil > Vadose zone | place: USA: California... | reverse complement strand
TAGTCCGGGATGAAGTCTACCGAGTCGCGCGCGAGGCGTTGCGGAACGCATTCCGTCACTCGCGGGCGCGTGCAGTAGAAGCAGAGATTTCATATGGCGATCTGTTAGTGTCTTTGCGCATTCGTGATAATGGAACAGGCGTCGACCCCGCTGTCCTCGCCCAGGGATATCGTGGCGGGCACTGGGGCCTTCAGGGAATGCGCGAACGCGCCACAAGCTTCGGCGGGCAACTCAACGTCTGGAGCGAGCAGGGAGCTGGGACGGAGGTGGAGCTCACTATCCCTGCAGCCATCGCTTACGGGACATCAGCAGAGCGCATCAGACTTCGGTTTACACAGGATCCGGGGTGACCCTCTCATGCCTGCGCCGCCAAGCCCAATTCGAATACTGGCCGTCGACGACCACCCGCTCCTTCGCGAAGGGATCGCCGCGCTCATCGCCAATCATTCGGACTTGAGTCTCGTCGCCGAGGCTGCCACCGGGCGCGAGGCCGTCGAAAAGTTCCGATCGACGCGTCCCGATGTCACGTTGATGGACCTGCAGATGCCCGACATGAGCGGCATCGACGCCATCATTGCGATTCGCAGCGAATTTCCGGGCGCGAGAATCATCGTCCTGACAACCTACGCGGGTGACGTGCTGGCGCAGCGCGCGCTCAAAGCTGGAGCTCAGGCCTACGTATTGAAGGGCCTTGTGCGGAAGGATCTTCTAGAGACGATCCGCGCGGTTCACCGCGGACTGAAGCGAGTTCAATCGGACGTCGCTGTTCAACTCGCCTACCATACCGGGGATAGCGCTCTGACCGTGCGAGAAATCGAGGTGCTGTCGCTAATTGCGGCCGGAAACTCCAACAAACTCATCGCCGCGCAGCTGTCGATAAACGAGGAGACCGCGAAGGGTCACGTGAAGAACATCCTCGCGAAGCTCGGCGCAAGAGATCGTACGCACGCCGTGACACTGGGTCTACAGCGCGGAATAATTCAATTGTAGCCCCCCGAAAGAGGGGTTGCTGCGGCCCCAGTAAGAGGGCCGTGTCTGCGGCGTTGCAGGGTTATTCTTCACGACGGGGCAATATGCAACGCCTGTTCTCCACATTTCCCAGCGCATGGCCAGGGCTTGGTCTCGTGCTCCTTCGCGTCGTGGCCGGCCTTCCTTTGCCGGTAGGTGGGCACGCAGGCTTGTGGGCGCTGCCGCAATCCCTGGCGCTGCCAATAGCCAGCATTGGGTTCGCGATTGGCGTTCTTCTGGTCGTCGGTCTTTGGACCCCAATTGCCGGGGTGCTGCAAGCGATCCTGGAGTTTTGGAGCGCCCTCGCGGGAGACAGCGTTGATGGAGTTCACGCTGTTCGCGGAATCGTCGGACTCAGTTTGGCCATGCTCGGACCGGGCGCATGGTCGGTCGATGCGCGTCTCTTTGGCAGGAAACGCATCGACGTCAACGTTCGCAGGGATTGATCAAAACGCCGGTATCGACTGGGCGTTACGCCCGTAGCTCGGCGGAATGCCCGCGAGAAATTCCCTTGCGATGAGAATCCGCAGGCCTGCGAAATGTTGGCCAACGGTCGGTCCGTATGGATGAGAAGCGCCTTGGCGTGTTCCAAGCGCCGCGCGCTGACATACTGATGGGGTGACTCTCCAGTGGCGGTTTTGAATACGCGTGCGAAGTGGAATTGGCTCAGACACGCTGTGGATGCCAGAGCGGCAACGTTCAAGTCGTCCCCGATGTGAGCTTCAATAAACTCCAGAACACGCTGCAGTCTGCGACGGTCAAGGCGCATCCGCGTTGTCGGAGCATACGAACGTTGAACTGAGACATTCGAATAGCCGTGCAGCACTCGGGCAGCAAGGCTGCACACCAAGGAGTCGACGAGGAGCTTTCCGGACGACGTCTCCGCATGCATTTCGATCGCGATCACGTGCGTGATCTGCTCGATCAGGGGATCGTGGAAGCCAGCGCGGTAAGGCAACCGGGCAGCAGCGACGGCGGCGGCGTTCACAGCTGCCCCGTCGGCGGTAATGCTTAGCATCTCCCGAGTGGGCTCTCGCTCGCTGACTTGTCGCTGCGCCTCGATGCCCACCCAGTCCGCCTCCATCAGAATCGCGTTGCCGATAGTCTACACGTTCAATATATGTTGAAAGTCAAGCCCCGCGTGCAGATCGTGGCCGTGATTCGCGGTTGCTGCGGGCTCCGCGAGGCGGACAGATGCACGTTCGTTGCGGTTATAGGCCCGCCAGACTTGCGGATACGGCATCGAGAAACGCACGTGATTTCGTCGAGAGATGACGCTTGGATGGCAGCAGTGCATAGATCGGTGCCGCCGCACTTTGCCAGTCGGGCAGGACGTGCTCCAAGCGTCCCGCAACAAGATCGGCGACAACATCGATCCTCGATTTCAGCATCACGCCTTGTCCGGCCAGCGCCCAGTCCGTCACCGCGTCTCCACTGTTGGCCCGCAGACGACAACGCGGCTCGAAGTCCACTGGACTGGCGTCCGGTCCTTCGAGTCGCCAAGGCAGCGCGTGCTCGTCGTAGCGCAGACAAAGATGGTTGTGGAGTTCGCTGAGCGAATGTGGTCGGCCGCAACGGTCGAGATACGCGGGCGCAGCAACTAATATTCGGCGATTATCGGCGAGCTTGTGCATGATCGCGCTGCTATCGCGCGGTTGACCAATCCGCACCGCGATGTCGATCTGCTCATCGGTCAAGTCAACGAGACGATCCTCAAGCTTCAGTTCGATGTCGAGGCGTGGATGACGTTCGATCATTTGAGCGGCAAGCGGTACCAGATGAAGACGTCCGAAGGAGATTGGTGCGCTGACGCGGAGCAGACCCTGCGGCTCCTCCCAGCCGCTTGCCAGTCGCGCTTCTGCGGCGGCCAGCTCTTCCAACATGCGATCGACATGGGGCAGGAGCGCAAATCCCTCATTGGTGGGTGAGAGCTTGCGAGTGGTTCGGTTGATCAGCCGCTGTCCAGCTCGTCGCTCGAGTGATGCCAGACGCTTGCTGACCACCGCAAGGCCCAAGCCAAGGTCGCGCGCTGCCGATGACAAGCTGCCACAGGCCAGTATTCGCTGGAACGTGCGGAGTTCGTTGAGATTGTCGAGCATATTATCAACTCTGGTTCAAGAGTCTATCTTATTTCTGGTTGGTTCTCAACATAAATGAAAGTGTAGACACTACTCGCCTCCTAATTTGATAGCCGGAGAAATCAAATGGCCATCGTCAAGCCGACTCACTACGGCATTCGCGCGACGGATCTCGACAGGTCGCAGCGCTTTTACACCGAGGTACTGCAGCTTCGCGTCGGGTTTCGGCCGCCGTGCGACTTCCCGGGAGTTTGGCTGTACCCCGACCAAGACGAGTCGGAGTTTGGCGCCGTGCATCTCATCGGAGTAGATCCCGTCCGTCGCGAAAGATTGCGCGACTACCTTGGCGATCGGCCGGTTGAACACCTACTGGGAAGTGGGTCCGTAGATCACATTGCTTTTCTGGCGACCGACTGGCCCGGCATGCGTCAGCGATGCGATGCGTCGGGTGTCCGCTACCACAAGCGACATGTGCCGTCGCTTGGCCTGCTTCAGGTGTTCCTGGTTGACCCATCGGGCTTGACGATCGAGCTGAACTACGCTTCGGCTGCTCTCAGCTTGACGGCAGCGACCCAAACAATCTCGCCGCCGAGTAAGGGCGAGGAGATCAGATGAAAATTGGCGACCTAGCAAAGTTGTTCGGAGTAACAACCTCGAAGGTTCGGTTTCTGGAGGCTCAGGATCTCGTGCATCCAGGTCGAAGCTCTTCCAATGGCTACCGGGAATACAACGAGACTGCTGTCGAAAGGATCTCCTTCATCCTTCAGGCGCAATCGCTCGGATTCAGGATCGAGGAACTCCGCCGCGTTTTCGCCGAAGGCGGCGGCTACCCGCTGCGCTGCGATTTTGTTATTGAGCGCATGACGATAAAGTTGGATGAGTTACGTAGCGATATCGAGCGAACGTGTGCAACGCGTGATCGCCTGATAGAGCGTATTAATGATGCGCAGGCGCGGGTCCGAGCCCAAGAGCAAGCCGGCGTCACACCGCGCCCCGCACACCCGGCGGCCCCGGTCTCCGTTGCGCGACCGCAGGGCATCGTGTCCCTAAAACAAGCCCGTGAGCGCTCCACTGGCAGGCAACAGCAACGTGGAAGGCAACAGAAACGCGAGGTTGTGCGCAAAAATTACATGCGCTGACGATTTTTGGCCGCGCAATCCAACAACGTACCTCGGTCGTCAATCTCAGAGCATCAGCAATTCATCGAGAGCGTCGGTAATCCGATCGCCTTCTTGAGCCAGCGACCCGACACGGTCACCATCAGCTGGCGTGCCGATGCTGTTCGCTCTCGCGCAGCCGCTCGACGATTCGACGGGCACGTGCGCCGCCGGCATCACCCGGGAGAACTTGACGCCGCATCGGTGGTCGGCCAGGCAGTGTATCGTAGCGCTGCTGCCACTCGATGATCGGCGCATCCTCGGCCATGAATGCCTGCGAGATGCCTTCGCGCAGCTGCGCGTTCAGCACCTCGTCATTGAGCTTGCTGTTGCGTGCGAACGCCCAGAAGTAATGGGTGCTGTTCTCAGTCTCAGGTGTGAGCAGATGCGAGACCCAGGCTGTGACGCCCTCGGACTTGTCACGGTCCGGCAATGTGGCGCCGATCTCCAGCAGCAGGCAGGAAGGCGGGTCCCATCGCATCTCGAAGCGCATGTCAGCGCGCGGGATCGGCTTTCCGTCCCAAAGCTGCGCGAGGATTGGGGTCAGCGGTTCATCTTTGATCGCGTAGAGCGAGAGCACGCAGTCACCCTCCGCGCGCACCGTCTGCAGCAGTCGCGTGTTGAAACCTGCGTTGGCGAGATACGGATGGAGGAACTCCGCGTGCGACAGATCGAGCAAATTATCCGAAATCAGCGGCTCGGCGGCCTTGATGTTCAAGTAGCCATGGACCGATGTCACGCGCTCGGACGACACCACGGCATCGAACGACAAGATGGTTGAGGGATCGGCGTCGCCCGCGGCGCCCATCCACAGCCAGATCATGTCGTCGCGCTCCACCACCGGGAAGGACCTTGCCCGGAGCGCGGGGGCAGGGTTGTTGAAGTTGGGATTGTGAACGCACGCGCCGGTCGGATCGAAGCGCAGGCCGTGATAAGGGCAGGCGATGCTGTCCTGATGCACACGGCCGAGATGCAGGGGTGCCCGTCGGTGAGGGCAGATGTCACTCAGCGCAACAGGAGAACCCGCCGCGGTTCGATAAAGGACCACCGGTTCACCGAGCAGCGTCCGGAAGATCGGCGTGCGGCCGACCTCAGCGATGAACGCCGCGACATACCAGGCTTGTCGAATATAGGACATATCGTCACCCAGAAGACGCACTTACGGCGCCCGACCCACTGAACTTGACCGCGAGTCCCTGTGCCGCAAGACGCTCCGCCACTTCGCTGCTGACGCGCAAGGCCCTGTCCACCGCCGGCCGTTGTCGCATGTCTTGGTCGTGTCTGGCGAAATTCGTGAAGCCGGACGCGCCGAACTCCGTGCCCGTCACCCGGAACCAGACCCAGTTGAGGTACGCGTCCACGATCGACCACCGCTCGCCATACCACCATCGATGAGTCGCCAGACGCCGATCGATAAGCTCAAAGTTTGGCCGCATCGCTGCTTCGGCCATCGCGAATACCCTGGCCGTGCACTCGGGGGTATCGCAGAAAAACTGGGGAATTCTCAGCCGAGTGACCAGAGGATGAAGGCCGGATGCACAATACGCGAGGTCTGCAACGTGTTGCGCTCTTGCCCAGCTGTTGCGCACCTCCGGAAGGAGGTGCGCATGCGGGAAGCGATCCGCCAACCATCCCAGAATCGCAACATTCTCGGTCAACGCTTCGCCATCGACGACGAGAGCAGGTACCTTCCCTTTTGGGTTGAGCGCGAGATATTCGGCAGAGCGGTGCTGCCCCTTCATGAACGCCACGACCTCGATCCTATAGGGGTGGCCGATTTCCTCGAGCGCGATCAGCGGCACCCTGGCGCAGCTATCCGGCGCGAAATACAGGCAAATGTCTGTCAAATCGATACTCCTTGGATGCGGCGCTCAAAATTCCACCCGGTCTTTGCCCTTGAGAGACAGAATCGCTCGCGCCTCTGCGGCTGTCGCCGGTTGCAGGCCGACCTCCGACAGAATGCGGCGAATTTTTGCCACCTGCTGGGCATTGCTGTCCGCAAGCAGACCCTTTTCAATAAATAGACTGTCTTCCAAGCCGACGCGGACATGCCCACCGAGCATCGCCGCCTGGGTGATGATCGGCATCTGGTGCCGGCCGGCGGCGAGCGCGGACCATACGTATTGATCGCCGAACAGACGATCGGCCGTGCGCCGCATGAAGACCACATTGTCTGCATCCGCGCCGATGCCGCCGAGAATTCCAAACACGCTCTGAATGAAGAGCGGCGGCTTGACCAACCCGCGGTCGAGAAAATGCGCAAGGTTGTAAAGATGGCCGATGTCATAGCACTCGTGCTCGAAGCGCGTGCCGTGGTCGCGCATCAGGCTGAGGACGCGCGCGATGTCTTTGAAGGTATTGCGGAAGATCGCGCCTTCGCTATCGACAATGTACTGTTGTTCCCATGGGAACCTCCACTTGTCGACCTTGGCCCCCATCAAGTGAAAGGCGAAGTTCATGGAACCCATGTTGAGAGAGCACATTTCCGGTTTGAACCGCAGCGCGGCGGCGAGCCGCTCGTCCGGCGACATGTGGATGGCGCCGCCTGTGGTAATGTTTACCACTGCGTCCGTCCGCTCACGAATAATAGGCAGGAAGCGCGCAAACACCTCGGGGTCGCCGGTGGGCCGGCCGTCACCAGGATCCCGGGCGTGCAGATGCAGGATCGCCGCGCCGGCTTCGGCGGCGGCAATGGCCTGAGCGGCGATCGCCTCCGGCGTGTAGGGGAGCGCCGCCGACAACGAGGGAGTGTGCACGCTGCCCGTAACCGCGCAACTGATGATGACTTTGTTCCCGAGCTGCATGATCCTCGGTCTCCCGCTCCGCTAAAACCCGCGAATCGTGTCCACACTGTGCGGGGATTCGCGCAGTGGGTCCTGCTCGCGGCGCCTCAGTAATTCAGTGCCGCACGAACGCCCCAAGTTCTGGCTACACCGACGGAGGCGGCGTAAACACCCATGACGGAGTTGAAATATGCGGCGCCGTAGGGTCGCTTATCCTGCAGGTTATTTCCGAACGCGGTAACGGACCAGTGTCCATTGTCATGCGCAAGCGTCAGCGACAGGTTGCTTTCCGCGTACGAACCTTGCCGTTCGACCGGCACCATCTCGAATCCCACAATACTGGAAGTCTGGTAGTGGGTAGTAAATTCGCCCGTCAGCGCATAATTGCCAAACGTGACCGTCTGTTGTATGCCGATATTGCCGGTCCACTTCGGAGATTCCAGTGCGGTCTTGCCGGCACAGTTGACGCTGTAATGCGTTGCGTCCGTCTGCGTGAATGGACAGCCGGTCACTGGGGGGCCGTTAGTGCCGCCTGCGGGCGTTTGATAGGTAAAACTGTCGTAGACGGCACTCAGATACTGAACGTCCATGTTGAGCACTGTGTTCACTGTCAGCAGATACTTTAGCGACGCTTCACCGCCCTTTATGGTCGACGATCCGGCGTTATCCGTATAAAACACGTAGGTGCCATTCAGATCCGTGGCGCCATGCGGGATCTGCTGGTTCTTGTACAGCCAGTAGAACGCTTCCAGATTCAACTGCAGGGTGCCGCTCAGGAATCTGTTCTTCGAGCCGATGGAATATGCGCTCAGGTATTCCGGGTCGTAAGTCGGCTTGATTTGCGCGAAGGCAAATCCGCCGGCGTGATAGCCGGTATCCCAGTTCGCGTACAGGAGCGACTCTTTCGCCAAGTCATATTCCAGCCCTGCGTGCCAAGTCACCCTGGTAAAGGTCTGCGTCTTGTCGATCGGTATGTTGACAAGCGGGAAGAAGCTGGCCGCGGCGCCAGGCAGGCTCGACCCATACAGGGCGTTCGGAATGATTGGAAAGAGCCGCAGTTGCGAGCTGAGCGCGGCAAAATCGGACGCCAGGGGTAGCAAGGGAGATGACGGACAGGCCGGGATCGGTGAGCTGAGTCCGCACACATTCAGCAGCACTTGCGAAGCGCCATCGAAGGTCTTGCGGTCATGGGTATAGCGCAGGCCGCCGGAGACGCGGAATTCATCCGTCGGGGCAACAGTCATGCGGGCAAACGCAGCCCCGGAGATTGTCCCCGTGTCGAAGTTCTGTAGCGGGGCCAGCGCCTGCTGATTGAACTGATAGACAGCATGAATGTCTTCGTCAAAGTAGTAAGCGCCAAGCAACCAGCGAACCAGACCTTGGTTGTCACTTGCCAGGCGCAGTTCCACGCTGCTCTGGCGGTCGTGCTCCTTGGCGTACTCACCGAACCCCAAGCCGGTCGTGATGTCGGTCAAATCAGAGTCTCTGTGAGACGGCAGCACCGTGAGCGTTCCGATCGAGCTGTGCCAGATCATTTCACCGAGTGCACCCCAAAAGCGATTGTCAGTGCTCGGCGAGCCGTCAATCGGGCCGAAAAACCGACCGCTGAGGAAGCTGTACTGGCTGGCAAACAACGCGCTGATCCTGGGGTCGACGAAGCCCACGTCGCGTGGAAGCGCTGAGGGAGTGACGGCGCCGGTAAAAGGGTTCTGCAGGGCCACCAGGGTTCCGGCGACGTTATGGCCGCCGTCATGAGCGTAGTCGCCGGCAAAGCGCAGGCTCAGCGCATCGCTCACTTGATACAAGTACTGCGCCCGGCCGGCATAATTGTCTGCGTCCCCGGTGCCATCCGTCTGATAACCATCGTGGCGGGTGTAGGTGAGCGCAAGGCGCGTCGCGGAGGAGTCGGAAACGGCAAGGTTCAAGGCGGCTTCAGGGTGGCTGTGGCCATAGTTCCCGACTGTCAAGGCCAGATCACCGGAGGTCACACCGAGCTTCGGCCGATTCGGCAGGATGTTAATCGCACCACCGGTCGCGTTGCGGCCGTACAGAGTGCCCTGCGGCCCTTTCAGAACTTCCACACGCTCGAGGTCGTACATCACGCCCGTCATTGAGCTTGGCCGGCCGATGGCGACTCCGTCGACATTGAACGCGACAGCCGGATCCGAATAGGAATTGGCGGTGAAAGTACCGACGCCGCGCAGAAACAGCGATTGTTGCGCGTTTCCGTATTCGCCGATCTGCAGTGCCGGAACGGAACTCGGGAGATCCGTGGCGCGGCTGGCGCCGGCCAAGGCCAGTGCGCCTGTCGACACGACATCGATGGCTAGCGCAGCATGCTGAACGTTCTCGGAGCGCCGCTGCGCGGTTACAGTGACCTCCTCCAGCGCCGTCTGGGCCTGTCCGCTTGAGTTTGGCGCCGCTTCCTGCGCAAACGCGGCGCTGCCACACGCCGCGAGCTCAATGCTTGAAGCCACGAGACAGACTCGGGCAAGCCAAAACATGCTGTTCATTTCGCCCCCTTTGCTGCATTCGAAGATGAGCATCGTTCGTGTTACCGAGACATGCGACGCATAGCGGTGCGCTGCAAGCTGTTCTCTGATTTCACCCTGTTGGATTCATTTGAGAGAACGTCTCGCCGATCCAATCGGCGATATAGCTGCGGGCCGGCTCCATGTTGTCGGCGCTGCAATGCTCGACGCCTCCCTCGCGCTCGCCGAAGATCTTCAGCTCTCGTTTCGGACTGTTGGTGGCCTCGTCGAAGGACTGTTGGGCATAGCGGAGTGGAATTTGCCGATCGTTGCCGCCGTGGGTGATGAGGAAAGGTACGGTGATCTTGTCCACAACACCGACGAGTGAGATACGGGGCGCGAAGGCCATGAAATCTTCGAGGCTGTCCTTGCCCCACACCCACAGCACGTGATCCCAATAGTGCGGCACTGGCCGGTCGCCCTCGCGCGCGAGGCGCAGCCGCTGCAATTCGCCCCAATTGTGATTCGCACCCCAGGCGACGCACAGCTTGAAGCGGCGCTCGAAGGCGGCTGCGCGCGGGGCGTAGTAGCCGCCGAGAGACCAGCCCATCATCCCGATGCGGTCGGGTTGCACGTCGCGCTTGGTTTCTAGAAGGTCGAGCGCCGCGCCGGCCCAGCGTTCGCTTTCCGCGACAGCGTGCAGGCCGCGTAAACGCAGCGCTTCCCCAACTCCGGGATGATCGATCATCAGAGTCGAGATGCCGCGCCGGCTCAGGGCTTGCCCGATTCCCGACCAGTAGATCATCTCTTTCACGCTGTCGAGCCCGTTGCAGTGAACCATGCACGGGCGCGGACCAGCGCCCATGCCCCGCACGAACAGTCCCGGAAAGACCGTGTTGTCGTAGGGGATTTCGACGCGCTCGCAATTGAGG
>Ga0137362_10003564_pt1 | contig 10435 bp, 14 predicted proteins | sample MadtaG_2_FD_104801 | JGI IMG/M metagenome (GOLD analysis project Ga0137362, IMG submission 104801) | Vadose zone soil microbial communities from Angelo Coast Range Reserve, California, USA - Mad1_100_16 metaG | ecosystem: Environmental > Terrestrial > Soil > Vadose zone | place: USA: California... | reverse complement strand
TAGCACCGCCTTGTGTTCGCGTCCATCGTCTTGAGCTGCCGGTTACAACATCATTGCTGCCCCATGCTGCCCAGATATCATACTCATCCGAGGCATCGCGCACACGGACTTTTGAACGTAGTATGTGACGCTTAAGCAAAGCAAAGAGCGCGGGTGCGTCTGCATGTGGCGTTGCATCGTACTCGATTAAATACGCATGCTGCGACTTGTCATCGCGCGTCGCATGGACAAACACATCATATATGACACGACCCTGATTTAACGCCAAATTCAGAGTCAGGAGATGTAACGCCCCAATCGAACTCACCTGCGCATGGAGAAAAGACGAGAAGAAGGAGCGGTAAGGTTGTGCGGTCACAGCAGATGACAGCAGACCGTTGAGGAATTCAGCCGCCTGAGAGCCAGAAACAGATATTAAAGCACGGTTCTGAAGTCGCACAATCGTGGGCGTGGCTCGCACAAGAGCCCGCACAGACGCGGGAGTAGGCATTCTTTCCTGGCTTCAAATGGGCGAGCGGAGAACCTGCCACTCGTGACTCGGCCCGGCCCAGGCCGGCCCGTCTCGCTAAAGTCGGAGTTGACACGCTTCAAAACTCCGCCAATTTAGCGGTTCCACAAGTTTGAACGCGCCTTAGAGACGCGCTTTACAAACGACAATGGCCACTGACGTCCCCGAAAATAAGAAACGCAAAGTGTCCGCCGAGCCCGAGGCGCGCATTGCTCCTGTATCCAATCTCCTCATCAAGCGTCTTTCAGAAAAGGCAAAACTCCCCACACGTGGTTCTGCGCTCGCGGCTGGGCATGACCTTTATAGGTATGGTCGTGAACCAGGATGCTCTGTTTTCGATGCTAATCTCCTGAAATGATAAAGTGCCGAGAAAAAAGTCATTCCTGCACGTGGCAAGGGCCTTGTCGATACTCAACTCTCTGTTGCCGTGCCGCCTGGCACATATGGACGTGTCGCGCCAAGGAGTGGCCTTGGTTAGCTCTTTCCTCTTTCCTGACGTTGGTAATGCATGGGACTCATGGTCATCTAGCATCTAAGTTCATGATTGATACCGGTGCTGGTGTTATTGATGCGGATTATCGTGGAGTCCTCTTCGTCCTGCTCTTTAATCACTCCGACGTTGACTTCACTGGTACGTGTGGCGGTAATTCGCATCGTTTACGTGTGTTCAACGTCTTGCCTAGTTGAGGAAGGCGATCGCGTAGCCCAGCTTGTGATAGAAAAGATTGAGACCCCGAGCGTTATCGAGGTCGATGTATGTGGCGCCCATGTCCCGTTTCTTTCCTAGTTTTATTGATCTTTTTCTCAGGATCTCGAGGCAACCCTCCGCGGGGAAAATGGCTTTGGCTCAACAGGAGGACATGGTGCTCTTTAATTTGCTACCAAAATCATCTTGCACCTTTCTAAGTAAAGCCACGCGGTTTGTAGCCTAACTTTTCTTGATGTTTGCGTGTTTAGCGTAGATTATACAAGTGGGATCATGTGACAATCCGTGCTACATATTATAGCGTTGACTCATCTCTTAGAACCTGATAAATCGGAGGAAACGGGTGACGTGGCCTTGTGCTAGTGATCGTAATCAAGTACCACTCCTGGCCTTTATCTGGAGCAACCGAATTATGTTGGAATTGTAGTAGTCCACGTTGCTGTGGATTGGGTCAACATTTAAGGGCAAGCGAGTAAAATGGCCTAGGGGACAGCCAGATGCTCGATAGATAGATGTCCGAGATCGTGTCATCTGCAAGGTCGTATCTGTCCTGGAAAGTATGGTACACCGAGCGAATGACCAACTTCGTGAGCACCCTTGCGCCTCCTAATAGGTTGAGTCTCACCAGTTGAGGCAAAGAGAAAAGATGATACCGTCATTTTGCAAATTACTTGTCCGAGTACGGTAGAGCCCCAATGATATTTACCCGACGCCATAGGGTCCAAACTAGGGACCAAACCAACGGAGATGTCTAGGTGAAGTGTAGCCTTCATGTTGGTCTGTTTTCGTGAGTCGAGGCCAACGTTGTCAAATTGGTCAGAGTTTTTTCGCAGTGGGGTCTCGTCCCGGCGAGCACAGATGAGAAGCTGGAGTCAAAGAAGCCTGGGTTGAACACATCAATCTAGGCTGCAATGAAATTTTCCCTGATCTTTTTTTTTAATGTGGCGGTGAAACACGAGCATTTTGAAATTTTACAAGAACAAAGATTTCTGCGCTTGGGTGTGTCATCCTGACTGATAGCATGTAAGTATACCGAGATGGACGCATGGTCTACGGCACCCTCAGCCGGAGAGAGCGGGGGTCATTTTTTGTTCAAATTGTCCCATGAATGAGCTCGACGACAACAGCGGGGAACACGAAGACGACCGGCAAGCCGAACAAGTCGGCAATCGCTTCTGCAATTGTTCGTTTTGATCCGTTAAGGAGATGGATTACACAGGGGCACTAAAAATAGTGCGTAGCAGATGAGGGTGTCCTGGAGAGCTGAGTATTTCCTGGGACAGCCGAAGGGTACGGAGAACATAGGCAACGTACCCACACGCGCTGATTGCGGTCCTTAGGGAAAAGCACCTCATCGCAGTACACCGGCTAGAAAGCGTGGGAAAGGAGTACATCGGGCGACTGGAGCGCTCTGCACCGTGCAATCTGGCCAAAACCCGCACAGGATGTCCAACTACTGCGAGCCCCTCCTGGCCGCTCTCAAAGACTGCGTCCTGCACTCGGACTGTGTCATGAAACATGGGAAACTTCCTTCTGAATGCATAAAGCATCACCTCGACGAGTTACCGGAAGAGTGCAGGTCACTCCGCCTTGCAACATTTGAGTGTAAGCGTGGCATGGTATGCCCTTTTTCCTTCTCAAATCCTGCATAGTCGACTCTTCTCATGCCCTTTTAAGCTTGACATGCGGAAACGCTTTCGCGGAAATAGTGCAAGTGCTAGTGTTACTGCCCCAAGGATCAAGCAAGAGAACGGACCTACTACATCGTCCACAGACACAGAGACGTAGAACCTGTTTCAGAGCCCTCGTGGGCCTATTTACTGTAGATCATCTAGTCTTGTTACCGACCCGAGAGTGCTAAAAATAATCAAACGGCTCGTCTGACACTTATCCGCACTGTGTGATAATCAGCTGGCTGTCATAAGCAACGCGTGCCACGCAAGTTATAGCCCAGATTGCGGAAGAGAGCGACGATGTCTATGCTTGCACGTAACCTGCTGCTCCACCGCTCCACCACTTGGGGGAAATATTCCTCTACTTGCCTCCCTACTACCGCTAGTCTGCGAGGCGAGCACACAGGTGGTCATACAAACCTTTCAGATCCGTCTCCAAGTTCAGCATCTTCGCTTGGGGATCCCAATGAGTCTCGTTCGATCTCCCTATCTTCAATCTCTAATGACCCCCAACCATCGTCATCATCTTCCTCCTCTTCCTCCAGCCCCCCAGCCCTGATTGATCCATCTATTGTCAAAGCATCTCCCCACACCTCGACCTACCAGAACCCACCTTTCAACACCCATGCCTTCTTCAGCGTGCTCGAGAAGACATTCCCCAAGCAGACCGCACGCAGTCTCATGCGCGCAACACGTGCTCTGCTCGTCGATCGCATAGGAAAGGTTAAACGCGACGGGCTCGCGTACAAAGATCTTGACAACGTAAGTACCCCTTGCTCCCAGAGAACGCTGATCCTTTTTGACTTTGTGCCCATAGCAAGCATACCTTTTCCGTGCGGCGCTATCTGAGATGCGAACAGAGATGACGACGCGCTCGCGAGCTGAGACGGCAGCCATACGCACGCAATCGGCTGCGTTAAGACGTGAGGTGGATGTATTAAGCGCGATATTGAAGGAGAGTATTGATGGTTTGAAACACGAGTCCGCCGAGGGTTTTCTCCTTTCCCCTTGTTCGCTGCTCATAGGGAACATACAGGATCCAAATGGATGTCGACAGTCGGAAGAATGAAGAAAAGGGTGCTAGCAAAACGGTCGACATTGAGATTGAGGTGCGTCGTGAATAGACTGGCTGAAGACACCGATATCAATGTTCCATGCGCTCCCGCTTGCAGGCTTTGCTGAACAGGTCCCTGGTTTCTTTGTACGACCTGCGATCTGATATGGAAGAGGTGAAATGGGACAATATGCGCAAGTCAGTTGGTGAGTTAAACTTTACCGCTTTTGATGACACTTTAGATTCACACCTGTCTTAGCTACGCTTACCGCCTTCCTCCTTGTAATTATGGTCGCAATGGAGCTCCGCCCGCAATCCAAGAAACCGTCCACATCCCCGGAATCTAGCGTGTCTCATACTCCACACAGCCCTTCCTTCCACATAGAAGGCTCTGAAGAGAGAGGGTCAGGATCTGTTACATGAAACATGAATGTGTCAGGTATCATCGCACAATGCTGGGTATACGGTGAGCCGGTGAGGTACAATGCAAGGGAGTGAATGTGCCACGGGCTCAGGCGGAACATAGACCTTCAAGCTTCAAGCACGGCGGAAGCGTAATTGGGTATGGATAATTTGTTCTACGAACCACACCTTGATATAGCGTACACACCATTCATCGACACCCTAATTATAATCTATGAGATGATTTTATACAGTAAGCTTGTCGAGCTTGTCGACAAGTCTGTCCACACCCGACTCTGCTCCATCGACCTTCGGTCTAGTAGATTCCTCTTTCTGAGCCTGTTGTCTTTGCGGTGATGTTGTACCGCCAGCGACTTGGGTGGCCCGGGCCTCTTTGTCAACAGGATTGGCAGTGACATCCTCATCAGTTTCACTATCCCAGTTCTCCTGTACGGCCTCCTGGCGCTTCTCTTTCCGTTTTTCTCTACGCTTCTCATTCTTTTTCGCACTCTTGCTCTGAGGTTCCGTGTTCTCCGACGGAGCAGCACCAGGTGGAGCCCAACCGGGGATGTGGCCTTTTGGAAGAACGCGGGAATCCTTTGCCTGTTGGCGAGTGCTACGAAATCGCGCGACATCTTCCTGTGGCGTAAACCCGGGGCGAATTTTGCGCTCTTTGCGCACGCTGGAGAGGTTGTGGAATGGGTGGGGTTGACGTGATTGTTAATCGATACGGTGTCAGGTGTAGACGGTAGGTGGCGTACGATCCATCGGTGCGTCGCGATTCCGGGACGACACGGTCTAAGGTACGAGGATCGATTGCGATACCCGAAGCTGTTTGCTGGGGGAAGAGTGGTGGCTTGGACATGACGAGGGTGCTGATGAGGTATACTTGCGAGGACAGCGGGAGGCGAGAGGTCGGAGATCCAATCAAACGGGATTGCCGTGCCACCAAGGCAGCTTAAGCGAACCTTGTGATAACTCTCCATTGGTGTCTGGCTTCCCAGCTCTGTAAGAAAAGATGCGCTATGCAGTCCTCGTCACAGGCCCTGCCGGCGCAGGAAAATCTACATTCTGCGCTTCATTTATGACACATCTACAAACGTCCAAACGTTCCGGTCATCTCGTAAACCTCGATCCTGCCGCCGCACCAGACAGCTTCGAGTACGCGCCGTCCATCGATATCAAGGACCTCATCTCAGTCGAGGATGCGATGAACGAGCTCGGCTACGGGCCCAATGGTGGGCTCGTCTACTGCTTCGAGTAAGTGAGTGCTCCTTTTGCACGTCCTGGGAGGTGAGGTCGAGCGTTTTGTGTGGGAGCGCAGATACCTCTTGCAGAATATGGACTGGTTCGAGGAGGAAGTCGGAGAATATGAGGACGACTACCTTATCATTGATTGCCCCGGTATGCCTCGTGTCTTCGCGTTTCCACCCGATTTTTTTTTTTGCCATGCCGTAGCACGCCTAGCCCCAACGGTGACGCTGACTGATGGACTGACCCCCCCCTGTAGGCCAGATAGAGCTCTATACACACCACCCGTTCCTTCCCACCCTCGTGAGAAACCTGCAACGGCTCGGTATGCGTACCTCTGCAGTCTACCTCCTTGATTCCCAGTTCATGGAGGACAAATACAAGTTCTTCAGGTGTGTCATTGAACTTATTCTCTCATCTTGCTGGCACAGGGTTTGGTATACGTTAATTTCGCTGACGGGCGCGGCTGATGGCGACGTCACACTCTTTTAAACGCACATCCTCCTTTCTTCCTTGCGTCGACGGCGCGATCGTTTTCCCGCGCCTGAGCGGAATGATTTCCTGGTTCTATGCCCTATGCCCTAACTCCGCCAATCCCGTGTTTCTAGACCTCTTTAACTGATAGCAATGGCTTATGACATATAGCGGTGTCTTATCAGCCATGTCGGCCATGGTCAATCTTGAGATTCCTTGGATCAATGTCATGTCAAAAATGGACCTTGTTCTACCTAACCCCGAGGATCCTGGCGGCGGAGGTCGCAATGGCATTCGTACGCGTCGGAACATTGCACGGTAAGTCGTACCCTCGTCATATACACGTGGTATAATTTTACCCGTGTTATCGGAACGCGTGTCTGCGCTGACACGCTTCTCTTCTTTCATTTCCGCACCGTCGCCGTCTCGTGTCCGTTTTCATCACGCTTTTGACTGCATTTGTTGTTCCCTCTTGCTCACCGGTACATGTGGTGTCTGTCAGGTACTTGGATCCAGACCCTCTTTTGTTGGCTGCACCTCACGGTAGCGGGGATGAAGTGAATAGTGTCAATCCACGCTTTCACGCGCTAAATCAGGCTCTTGTTCAATTGGTAAGCCGTGTTATCATTTGACACACGCGGGATCAATCCCCCCCGTTTTTTGTCCGTCTTGCAAACGTGGGTGTGATCCCTGATCTGCGAAAAAAAAACGCGAAGTGTTGTGCTTGTCCGCGTTGCTTTCTTGCGCCAATCATGACCGCCACCGGCGAAAACCTCGCAAGAAGGGAAAATGCCCCGCAGGAATTCGTGATGTGCTTCCCACCCTTTTTCCCTCCTTTCTATCACTGGGTGGCTATTCTTCTTGTGCATGACGGCAACAGTCCACTTTTAACATCGAGTTTATCTCTTGCAATCAAATGAAGCAACTTTCTAACAAGGTTTCACATGACGTGATGAACAGATAGAGGACCACCCACTGGTGACGTTCCTTCCGCTCGATCTGACGAACCCGAATTCTATCGAGAATGTGTTGAGCCATATCGACTACGCAATGCAGTATGGAGAGGATGAGGAACCGAAAGAGGTGGGTGCCTCAGTGGTCTACTCCCCTTTTCCTGCGACTTTGCTCGGCCTCGTGGAGGGACAAACGTGGATTGCGTTTGATTCTTTCGTGAAATGACATGTGAAGCTGACCATCTCCCTTTCTATTCACTTCTTCGTTGGATTCATCACCGCAATCCTGATCGCGCCACCTACGCACTCATTGCTGCTGACCCCCCCTTCTCCACGTTTTTTTCATTGTATGCCGCCACACCTTCCCACCGCCGCACTCTCCTGGGGATGCGTAAATGACGATCCCAAACCAATCTATTCGTTCGTCATTTCAACATGAACACGTGACCGAATTTAGCCCCGTGATCTCGACGATGGCGACTTCGCGGAGATGGAGTGAGAAGGGTCGCTCCACCCAAGATTCGACAATCGCGATTTCACTGTAGTAGCGGGGGCTCTTCCGGCTCGGGTGTCCATAGAAAGTAATGTATCATGGCTGTATCAATGCTACTGTATGGTACTCGCGCCACCACCTCATGCCTAGTCAGGTGATGATGATACAGACAAGGCTGAGACATTTATTCCCGTGATAGCGACATTCACCTCCTTAGGGTACAGGCTGACGGCGTGTGCCTCGCCGCCACAGCGCGAGATTTATGCGTTGGCCAATACAACACGAGGCCAGCCGACGCAGGGTATATTTTGGTACCAAGGACTGTGAGGGTGTCGCGTAAAATGGGGCGAGTTTGATGAGTGGAGCAGGTGGGCAGTGGCACTCGAAAGCTACGCCAATGCCGCTTCGATTACCGCGTAAGTAATGAGGGAGACATATCCAGTCGGCTTCTTAAAGAAGTAAATTACTGAGCGAGGCCCGAGATCCGACACCGGTGCAGACCTGACTGGACGCCGGAACTTACCCACGGCTGGACCGCGACAGCAACCCGAATGTGAAGAGGCGATGCGCGCACCAAATTAGATTAGAAAACACGCCGATCATGAAACGCTTTGATGTTGTCCGCGCAGCCTTGAACCAGTGGATACCTGTCGGCAAGTCGTCATGACTCCACAAGCCGGGGTTGATTGGCCCCTGGTAAGCGCAAAAGGGAAGGAAGAAATGCAGGGTGCGGTGCAGGTGGATATTTTAATGGATAGTGGATATTGACAGGTTGATGTCGCTTGTTGACCTGCTGCCGTAGTTGGAAGTGGGGCGCGATTCGGGCGGTCCGTGTCTAGTCCGAGCGTACGAAAATAGAGGGCGGAAGGACCGATGGGAAATGGGAATGGACAAGCGCAGCAGGTGACCGAGGCGGTGTGAAGCAAAGGCACGGCACTTGCGCAGGATGGGGTAGAATCACTGCACTGCCCTGCCTGCCGCAGTATGGAATTGAGACACACATTGAACAAAGGCAAAGGACGGACGGAGCGGGCTGGACGGGCTATCATGTCAAACAATGATGGGACAACCCCATATTAACCAAGATAAGTAACAATAGAGACTATTTTGTGTATACGTCTGTCTGGAGGCAGGGGGGGGGGGGGGAAGGGGGGGCAGAGAGAAAAGAGAGGGCGCAGTGGCTGAGCTGAGAGGGACAGAGCTGTGGAACCGAGGCTGTGGCTGGGAGTGTTGATCTCAGATGGCGTCTATAATGTGACTGGGACTAATGGCCTATAAAGGTGGCTCACTTTCATCCTCCTGAACTCAACCCAATTGAACCTTGACCTCATCCTCATCCCCACCCATGGCATACTACGTCCCGTCCACACCCCCCATGCGCGGTCGCGCGTACTCGTTTTCCCAACCAACGCAGTATTACCCATCCACTCCGTATTCCGGACTCAACACCCTCCCCGTTCCCGGGCAATACTACGACCCCGGCATGGGCGTTGCACGAAGCGCCCCCTACTACGTTACCCCGACTGTCATTGGGAGAAGTCGCAGCCACAGTCGGCCCCGTCACAGCCGTTCTCACCACCGCTCTCACCACGGCCATCACAGTGGTCACTCGCGACGCCCCCATAGCGTCGGCGCCCACAGAAGCCACCTCCACCGTTCGAGTACCCAGGTACGCGTCTCTCGATCCTTCATTAACTGTATCCACTGACTCGACTTTGAATCTCAGTACAACACACCTCGCCACCACACGAACGCGACTTCTGCGCGGTATCAAAACTCACCATCCTTGGGCGCACGCATCCTCGGCTTCTTTGGTCTCGGGAGCAGTCAACGCTATGTAGACCAATATGGTCGTTCTGTTGACAGTCGTGGTAGACCTAAGCACAAGTATTGAGATTCGCGTTTCGAAGGGGCTCGGTGCCAATCCGTTTCGAGTCAGGGACCGTGCCGCGCGTGTGTTGCCATTCTCGCCCGAGCTTCGATACCAACTCGTCGCGTGTCCTTCGCATCTGACCATGCTGAGCAAGCTTGATGTCTTCTATGTTTTCATCTTATCAATCCCCGGCCACTCCCCGCGCCGATTCATCGGTCTAAAACTTCCATACCACCGCCGGGCGCACCGCCCACCCGCAGTTGCCTCAGCAGGCACAAATTCCCCCCCCTAATTGCGCGGCCAGGATTCTCCGTCTATCCGTACTTTTCTGTGTTGAGCCTCACGTTTGACCTACGTTATCCGTTTTCTCTTACTTTACTTACCTTTATCTATTACGACAAACCTACTATGACTCTGTAGCCTGATTGATGTAGCCACGGCAACGACCGAAACATGAATGTAATCACAATTGACAAAGATGACGAAACATGGTCTCAAAGGTTATTTCGCTGATACTCCCACCGATATGAGCGTGTAAGCGCGACTTCTTATCTGCCTCATGCCCTCTTCTGGGCCTGAGCTTCCTTCGTGGGACGTCACTGGGACGACACGAGGCGTTGTTCACGTACAATGAATACAAAAAGTGCTACCAAAGAGACGGTTTTCGACGGATCCAGAACCACTCGGCGTCAGAACTGGGTCAAACGGAGATCCGAAAGAAGCTTTGAAATTTTTGAAGGGACGGAGGAGACGGTGCTAGGCGACAAGAGACGGTCGTGGGCCAACAATACATCACAGGTACAATTGGAGACACGTTCGACCGCGCGACACGGAGAGAAATAGAGTCCGTAGGAAATTTCCAGGGAAGAAAGACGACGGCATCTCTGTGTCTGGGAAGGGGGTGGGGTGGGGAGAGAAAAGGTTTAGCATAAGAGCGCGGAGTGGCGTTGGGGGGGTATCCAGCTCAAATTGGATTATCTGCATACAGGTGACAGCCAAAAGCTTCGTTTCTTCTTGGGGCTATTACCGTATCGCCCGCGGGAAAGAG
>Ga0137362_10003554_pt1 | contig 10444 bp, 19 predicted proteins | sample MadtaG_2_FD_104801 | JGI IMG/M metagenome (GOLD analysis project Ga0137362, IMG submission 104801) | Vadose zone soil microbial communities from Angelo Coast Range Reserve, California, USA - Mad1_100_16 metaG | ecosystem: Environmental > Terrestrial > Soil > Vadose zone | place: USA: California... | reverse complement strand
ACGACTGATCACTCCGGCCCCTCCCCGCCAACAATGCCTACATCCCCTTCAACATCCAAGGCTAATGGCCCCCCAATTGAAAGCGTCAATGCGATGTCCCCGCCAGATCCCCCCATCCACGTCGGACACCTGACTGACAATGTCGTCATACCTTCACCAGATACAGTACCGGCTATTGGCGCTGTGCCAGATAAGCTTGCTGATGCGTGGGATGCAGTCAAAGATGAACCAAAAATTGCTAACAAGAGTCAAGCTCTTGACACCGTCGGTGTGTCCCCGGCGCCTTCATTCTTTTTTCATGATGTGCTGATCCTGGACTATAGATGACATAGTTACTACGACAAGTAACGCCGCACCGTTCATACCTGTCATCAAGACAACTGTTGCAGTTGCTGAACAAACTGACACGGTCAAGGCGATGAAGGATGGCATCGATATGTTCTCAGATGGTATACCTATACTCATGAAAGCTCTGGATGAATTGACAGCCCTACACCCATTGGTCGGGGGTGAGTTGATCCCATGATATGCGTCCATTGAAATAACCAGGAACTTAGTTGTTGTCCTGGCATTCAAGACGGTGTATACCCTGGAGAAAAAGCGTCGGGACAACGATAAAAAGGTCATTTCATTGTTCGTTGGAATGAAGGACATGATGGGCGCTTTGCTTCTGTATGTGATTGCATCTATTCCACCGAACGCACTCACATCATGCAGCCTCAAGGGCATGGAGAATGACAAGCTTATTGCACCCGATGGCACAAGCATCGAGGATCGCTTGAAATCGCTTGTTGAGCGCACTGCGGATGATATTAAAACAGGTTCGAATGTGTGTGATGCCCACATGAAGAAGAGGCTTCTTGCCAAGGTATTGCTGAGTTCTGTCTGGGATGCAAAGTTGCTTGAGTTTGTGGAACTGTTCGCCACGCGGCGTCAAGAATTCGAGTTCGAGTTGACAATGCACACGAGCCAGGGCGTCGATAAGGCCAATGTAAAACTCGACGCCATAAACGAACAGTTCGGATACCGTACCTTTGTCCTGGCTGTGCACTGATTTCAGTTGACAGGATCAATGCTATGAAGGCCCTATTCGAGCAATTTGTCAGCCCTGAGCAGAAACTACTATCGGACCTCGTAAAAGTGAAAGGTGGCGCAGAAGTCCTCCAGAACAACGACAAGATATTGCTTGATCTTGAGAAACTGGCGAGCAAAGCATCGAATTCACCTAGTGTCGAAGGGCATCGTACAGGTCAGGTTCAACCAGGCGATGCCAGTGAGGTTGAAACCCTTAGAGTGGACGTCTTGGAGGACCCCAATGCTGCCGCGGAGAAGAATTGGGCCGTGTTCTCCCGCAAGTTCGAAGCACAGAAGAATCAGATCATCGACGAACTCAGGCTTATCGTCCAGCGGGAGAGTGACCGGGTCGTTCGAGAGCTGAGAGGTAAAGCCCATGAACGTATCCGCGACCGGGTGGGTTTTTCCTTAATCGCTGCTTTGATCAATTTATAAGTGCTCTTGCTATTCCCTACAGTCAATTCACGAGCTCTGGGTAGAGATGGTACATGCGACGAAGCTAACTTCTTACTGACGAATACACGATGCTGACTACCTATGAAGGGCTGGCGAGGGAACGTCAAGGCTCGACACTTTGTTCTCGCCCTTCGAGACTATTACCTAGAGAAGGTTACCTTGGAAACGAAAGGCGTCCCGAGTATGGACAGCAGTTCAGTTAATATCGCTCCTAATCCGGATGGATGGGCAATCAAATACATCGACGTCTTGTGGGTGCAACCCATCTTAGAGGCGTTTGATGATGACGCATCTGGGTTCATCACTATCGCGGAGGTGAATCGATTTACGAGTTCTCGGCCAACCGACTGGAGGTGAGATTCTTTTGATCCCTGGCAGATACCACCTCATGAGTCGAAGCCTGCCCCATTGGTTGGCTTTCTGGGCCGTTGGTGAGCCGAATACTTTCTTCTATCCCACATTTTATTCAGTCATCCCAGGATTTAAGTGGTCGATAATCAACTATGCCCGCAAGATAGAGGAGTTGTTCGCTAAGATTGAAGGCATGCGTAGTGTGGTGCTCCCTCCGAATCGGGAGGCCGTGGATCGTTACTTTGCGTTTGTTTGGGATGCTGTTCACACACTCACCGCCGCGGTGCTATCGCAGTATTCTTCGCAGTATTCCGAACCAGACGATTCGGAAAAGTTCAAATCGTATCTCGAAGCGGAGGAGGCTCGGCTGGGAAACAACCTGCGAGCAGTAGACTATATTATTGACGGGATTGATACCGTTCCACTCATTGCAGGAGTGGGTCGCATCGAAAAGGTCAGGGTTCAATAATACTACACCTCAGTCGGTTCACCTAAGTGCTATAGACCGTCTTTCCGTTGTTGTACTTGCTTATGAAACACCATTATGAAATAATGCGAATTACGCGCACCAAAATCCTGAGTATGCATGATCTGTTGGATGGCGCGCAAGGTATTGTATACATTCACGAAGCCATCAAGGGTCGTGTTCAGGACCTCTTTCGTGTGTCAGTTTCGTCAACCACTGTAGCCTTCCGCGTTAACTTGATCTGTAGACAATTTTACTCAGCAGAGACTCGATCCCGATAAACAGTTCCAACGCTTCACTTTCGGGATTGTGGGTTATATACTTCATTTCCTGGGCAGCCTAACCTGACGTGCTTGCACTTTAAGTTCAAATATTACCATAATGAAAAGGCTTTATGGTCTGTGGACTACATTCGTAATCTTGATCCTCAAATCATACCATACAATGACGACGAGGACCGATGTGTCCAACCTGGAGATATTTTAAATCACGAGTATAAGGACGAGCTATCCCTGGATTACTCGGTATATGATGGATATTCAACTGACTATATTCCAAATGGTCGCAACGTTGATTCACCGGAGAGAAACATGTATGTTCCCCGTTTTGTTTACGTTCCTCGCCATTCTAAGGTCCAAACGCGCACTAGTTTTGGAATCTGGAACGGTTATTCTTACGATCGCGACGGAGTTCACTGGAAAACGCACTCGATGATGACGTTTGTTCTGAAGCCTGCTGAGGGAAAGCGTGACTTCAAGACGTATGTTTGGTCTCTTAAAGGACGACAATCAATTGTCGGGTCTTGGTCCAAGGGTGAAGATGACGTTATACAAATCAAATTCAAGATGTCGTTCTTATCTGCCAGCGTAATCTGGGCACCCATATTTTTTAGCGGACGTTTCGATTCAAGACGGGATGCCTTGACTGGCGCCTGGGGTTTGTCTGCCCAACTTGAAGACTCCATGGGAAAAATGGAATTCCGCCGGATCCCACCCAACTACCTTACTGTATACCCCAGCATCAAAGAGCTTCGTGACGACAGGCCTCGTGCGTTGTGGAGATTCGCGATTGCCGCAGTGCGAAATGACGTACAGCGTGACAATTGGGCATGGTCGTTCTTTTCCCAGCGTCGAGATGCCCGCAAGACGATCATTCCCCTCTTAGTTCGTTCTCGTTGGTTTGGGCCGCCGCTCAATGCCGAGGAGACTGAGACGCTCCATGAATCTATACGGGGGCTGACACCGGGCGATGCTTGCTTCTATGATTCCAAGGTTGATCATATACGTGCCTACACATGGGTCCATGGGTGAGTGCTACGTGTTGCAAACCCTGTTTCCTGAAGTTGAAGATTTCTAGGACTGCGGAGTGTGATTCCTGTGGTGGCCGTATTGGCGGCGCTCGGTTGTTCTGTCTAGATTGTGCCAACAAGAGTACGGAATCCTACGACAGCCTGGATCTTTGTTGCGCACCAAAGTGCGTAGTTGCACGTGTCACCCACCGCAAAGACCTCCAGGCTGCACATGAACCAAACCACCGACTCGTTAAATTTCGAACCAACGTGCTGTTCCGTAGTCACGGCCGCGTATATACCGCAGCATGCGATGCATTTGAACGCGTGGGAGAGGCCCGCAAGAAGATTGCGGGATTCACTTCACATTCCGATGAGGAAACTAGATCAGATGGACAGAAAACGTCAAGTCCTGAACCAACCTCAACGGAGATGCCCACTATCAGCGTCAAAATAGATGACGTACTCAACCCTCTGGACGGTACTAACGGTGGAACTGAGGTAGAACGTAAGATCGCACTCAGTTCGGGACAAGGTCAAGTCCAGGACCAAGACTGGCCCATGTGTGGCAAATGCGAACGTCGTCTTTCGTTCCCATTCTGGTACTGCATATTTTGCGAAGGTAGGTTTCCAAGGATGACATTCTTCACACCTCTACGTGCTAAACAGACGTTGCGCTTGTTAGATAACCTCTTCATATGCGACACCTGCGATACAGTCGGCGTCCCCGACCTCGTGCGAAGTTCCGGAAAGCACACAGAGGAACATCATCTCATTCGCTGTTTGGCGCCGGAAAAAGCGGATGACGAAGATGAAGGCCTCAAGCCCGAGCAGCGACTGACATCGATCGAAGGCCGCCTCAACGGCATTCAGACGCAATTAGGTGACCTTACCGGTCGGGTGGGAGATATTACTGGTCACATGGAAGGTCTCACTGGCTACATTGGGGATCTTAATGCTCGCATGGGAAACATTGAACAGCTCCTTTATAGACTGGTAGGAGCCCCTGAAGGCCGCACTACTTAGTTCCGTCAATGCGGTTTTTTTGTGTTGGCATACTGGGAAGAATGCCTGAATTGGGCCAAGCTGACCCCATACCCAAAGCTGTAATCCATTCTCGTTTGCACCCGTTATTGATGCTATTGCCATATTTGTTTTGACTGTTGCTGATACTGGGGTGTGATTCACGCCTGGGATAAAATTCCCATCCCCGGATTACATATCAGTTCCATTAGCTTATGTGAAGACTTAAGGACTCTAGATTCGTCGTCGATATGCAACGTATTAGAACTTCTGGAACGAAATGCTCAACGACTCGGATCCCCGAGGTGAAGAGCACAATCGGCCCGGGTAAGCGCCCAACTTGTCACTTAAAGTCAACTGCGAGGCAACCACGAGGACTCTTTCACTCCATCATGTCCTCATCTCAGCCGTCCGATGTATCGCAGAATCCCCAGAGGTCGAAAACTTTGCATAGCCTGTGTTTTCCTGTGCTTATCAATGTCCTAGCTCCGGGATCTCCGAGTCAGAGCCGAACGCGACCGTTCCGTACGTTTGTGACATCGCTTTCTTCTGGCGGCTGTACTCAATGTTACTGTGATCTAGGGAAAACCCCCCTTCTTCCAAACAGTAAGTTAACAACAACTCTCATGTTTGCCTATCCAGGCTGAGGTGTGATGGAGGTCCCCACCTTTCCGCCCCAAAGGCCCGGTCTCCCGGCCAGTTAGTGGTGCTACCAGGCCAAAAGGTAATGTGAAGATTACTAGTAGTAGTGCATGGTATGTCACCACCGGGCTACCTTCTACTCGCTGGAACCGAGAATAACCGAGAATGGTTTGAACCAGATCGCGTATGTCGGGAGATTGTATGGATCCGAGCTGTGTTGAAGTTATTGCTGTACCATGTTGCCCTATTGCTCAATCATAGCCACTTCTGTTTCTCCGATGATGAGATTATCTTGTACGGTGCTAGATGTTGTCAAGGTTCACATGTTCGTTATCCCAATAATCTGAGTTGACTCATGTGGCTGTTGTATTTATACATTTACATTAGTACCCATACCAAGTGTTCGGAGGCCCCCCTACCTAAGTGCCGTAGGTGGTCTGGCATAGTCATGGATCGGAGTTATGAGAATGGGATGTAAATGTCCTTCCAAGTGCGGCGGCACCGCGGCAGTGAAATGTAGGTTAACCTCCACGAGGATCTTCTTTCAGTTCGCATCTCACATGGCAGCGATCCCTGCTTAGTAGCAATGCAAAAGTACAGTATGCTCCGGGCTTATCATGATCGCCCATCAAGTTCAATGGGCGCTCTCATGAGCGCTCTTCATAACGGGTGCCTGGGGTTTGTCATTCCAGTAACTTAGCAGTCGGTTGTCCAGTATCCTGTGCAATCTTTTGGCATGTCTTTCGCCCGTTTCAAGTTGAAGGCGTTCAGCCAGCCAAATCTCAGGCTTGCACCTTCTGTCCCTGCTGATGCCGAAGGTGGCACTTCCGACGATTCCAACACATCCCGGCGAGAGCTGCAGGCCAGCGAATCCATAGCCACCATCCGCCGCCGTCCATGGAAGGCGAAGAGACCTTCAGCAACCGGTCACTCCAGCCCTTCCATGTCAACACCTATACCCCCTTCTACATCTAAGGCTGGAAACCCTACAAACGAAAGCAGAGTCGACACGTTATCACCGTCCGATCCCGTTATCCCCCATGTACACCCGACTAACATTGCTGTCATACCTTCACCAGAAGCGGTACCGGCTATTGGCGCTGAGCCTGACAAGCTCGCTGATGCATGGGGCGCAGTCAAGGATGGTCCAAAAGTTGCTAGCACGGGACGGGCTCGTGATGCTGACGGTGTGTTCTCAGCAACTTCGCTCTTTTTCTACTGCGTGTTAAACCCTCACAGCTGCTGAAAAACCTGACGTCGTCATTGTCATGAAGGACGGCATTGATACGTTTTCAGGGGGTATACCGATACTCATGAATGCTCTGGATGAATTGACAGCGTTGCACCCATTTATCGGCGGTGAGTTGATCCAATGATATGCGTCCGTACGAAGTAATCAGGAGCGTAGTTGTTGTCCTGGCATTCAAGACGGTTTACACCCTAGAGCAAAAGCGTCGTGACAACGATAAGAAAGTCGTTTCGCTGTTCGTTGGAATGAAGGACATGATGGGCGCTTTGCTCCTGTGCGTGGCCCCATCTATCCAAACTGATCACACTGACATCCTACAGCCTCAAGGGGCTGGAGAATGACAAGCTCATCGCACCGGATGGGACAAATATCGAAGATCACTTAAAATCACTTGTTGGACGCACGGCGGATGACATCAAAGCGTGTTCGAATGTGTGCGATGCCTACATGAAGAAGGGGCTTCTTGCCAGAGTGTTGCTAAGCCCAGTCTGGGATGCGAGGCTACTCGAGTTTGTGGAACTGTTCGCCACGCGGCGCCAAGAATTCGAGTTCGAGTTGACAATGCGCACGAGCCGGGGCGTTGATAAAGCCAATGTAAAACTCGATGTTATTGGCAACGCAACGAAGGAACTAAACGAACAGTTCGGTTACCTATACCTTTGTTCTGGCTATGCGCTGACGTGGTGGCGACAGAATGAATGTTATGAAGGCCCTGTTTGAGGAATTAATCAGTCCCGAGCAGAAACTGCTCTCGGATCTGGTAAAGTCGAAAGGTGGCATAGAAGTTCTCCGGAACAATGACAAGATCTTGCTTGATCTGGAGAAAACTGCGATCAAAGTATCGAGTCCACCCAGCGTCGAGGGCACGCGTCAGATCAAGTCAGCCAATGCCGATCTGGGGGTTGACAGTCTTAGAGTGGACGTCTTGGAGGACCCCAATGCTGCCGCAGATAGAAATTGGGTCGTGTTCTCCCGCAAGTTTGAAGCACAAAAGAATCAGATCATCGATGAAATCGCGCTTGTGGTCCAGCGGGAGAGTGACAGGGTGGTTCGAGAGCTAAAAGGTAAAGCCCACGAACGTATACGCGACCGGGTGGGTTTTTTGTCGCTCAATGCTTGATCAACTAATAACCACTGACTGTTATTCTCTAGTTAATTCATGAACTCTGGGTGGAAATGGTAGATGCAACGGTACCTTCTTTCTGTTGAATGCACGAGGCTGACTACCTGAGAAGGGATGGCGAGGGGATGTCAAAGCTCGACACTTCGTGCTCGCCCTTCGTGACCATTACCTGGAGAAGCTGACCTCGGAAACCAAAGGTGTCCTGGGTTTGGGCACCAGTTCAATCAGCAACTCTAGGAATCCGGACGGATGGGCAATCAAATACATCGATGTTATGTGGGTGCAACCGATTTTAGAGGCGTTCGACGATGATGCATCTGGGTTCATCACTGTCGCCGAGGTCAATCGTTTTACAAGTTTTCGGCCAGCCGACTGGAGGTGGGTCTCCCGTTATTCCTGACAGATGCCATCTCATGAGTCCAAGCTTGCCCCATTGGTTGGCTTTCTGGGCAGTTGGTGAGCCTAATACTTTCCTCCATAAACACTCTACCCAACGTTTGTAGGATTTAAGTGGTCGATTATGGACTATGCCCGCAAGATGGAAGAGTTGCTTGCCAAGATGGAAGGCATGCGCAGTGTTGTGCTCCCTCCGAATCTGGAGGCCGTTGATCGATACCTTGTATACGTCTTTCAGGTGGTTCACACCCTCACCGCTGGGGTACTCTCGCAGTCTTCCTCGCAATCTTCTGGGTCAGACGATGCGAGAAAATTCAATTCGTATCTCGAAGCAGAGGAGGCTCGGCTGGGAAACAACCTACAGGCGGTAGACTACGTTATTGACGGCGTTGATACCCTTCCACTCATTGCAGGAGTGGGCCGCATCGAAAAGGTCAGGATTTAGCAACGCACATCACACCTCTCTAAACTCATCGTGTTGTAGAACCTCTGCCCATTGTTGTACTTGCTGATGAAGCGCCATTATAAGATCATGCGGATAATGCGTACCAAAATTCTGAGTATGCGTGAACTTCAGGAGGGCATGCAAGGTATTCTGTACATTTTTAATGCCATCCTGTACCGCGTTCAGGACCTCAAACGTCTGTCAATTTTGTGATCCGCTGAGGCCTGCTATATTGACTTATCAATAATTCATAGGCAGCTTTTCTCAGCAAAGACTCGATCCCGAGAAACAGTTTCAAAGCTTCGCTTTTGGAATTGTGGGTTATTTATCAATTCCCGTATAGCCCTACCTTCTGACATGCATGTCATGCAGTTCAAATACTACCATAATGCAAATGCTTTATGGTCTGTAGACCACGTCCGTAGTCTTGATCTTCAAGTCATACCATGTAACGACGAGGATGAGGACCAAAATGTCCGACTTGGAGATGTTTTAAACCACGGGTACAAGGACAAGCTATCCCTGGATTACTCAGTATATGATGGATATTCAACAGACTATATCCCAAATGGTCGCGACGTTGATTCACCGGTGAAAGACATGTGTGCTTCCCGTTTTATTTGCGTGCCTCGTAGTTCTAATTTCTGAATGCGTCATAGTTTGGGGACTTGGAATGGCTATTCTTACGATGGCGAAGGAGTCTACTTGGGAACGCACTCGATGATGACGTTCATTCTGGTGCCCACTGAGGGAGAGCATGACTTCAAAGCAGATGTCTGGTCCCTTCAAGGACGCCAAAGAATTACTGGGACTTGGTTTAAGAGCGAAGATGACGTTATGCAAATCAAATTCAAGATGTCGTTTTCTGATGAGGGTTTCGCCTGGACTTCGATATCCTATGCGGGTTCAATTTGGGCTTCAGTATTTTTCGACGGACGTTTTGATCCAGAACGCGATGCTTTAACTGGCGTCTGGGGTCAGTCGGCCGAGGTTGAAAACGTCAAGGGCAAAATGGAATTCCGTCGGATTCAGCCTCGTCACCTCACTGTATACCCTAGCATCAAGGAACTCCGTAACAACAAGCCTCGCGCGCTGTGGAGATTCGCAATTGCCGCTGCGCGGAATGACATACGACGTGGCAGCTGGGCATGGTCTTACTTCTCTGAGCGTCGAGATGATCGCAAGACGATAGTCCCTCTCTTAGTTCGCTCCCGTTGGTTTGGCCCGCCGCTCAGCGCCGAAGAGACTAAGACTCTTTACGCAACTACACGGAGGCTGACATCGGCCGATGCTTGCTTCTATGATTCCAAGGTTGATCACATACGTGCGCACACATGGATTCATGAGTGAGTAGTGCTGAGTGCTGTAGGCTGTTTTAGAATGCTAACATGGGTCACAGGAATGTCGGGTGTGATTCATGTGGTGGCCGTATCGGCGGCCCTCGGCTATTCTGTCTAGATTGTGTTATCAAGGGTACTGAGTCTTACGACACCCTGGATCTTTGCTGCACGCCGAAGTGCGTTGCTGCGCGTGTAACTCACCGCACAGACATCGAGGGCGCACATGAACCAAACCACAGACTCGCTAAAGTTCGCACCACCGTGCTGACACATAATCATGGCCGCGTATATACCGCGGCCTGTAATGCTTTTGAACGCGTGGGAGAGACCTGTAGGAAGATCACAGAACTTACTTCGTGTCCCGATGAAGAAACTGGATCGGAGGAACAAAAGACCTCAAGTTTTAAACCAACTTCGACAGAGACGCCTGCAAAGAACGATAAACCAGATGACGTACTCAACACTCCGGATGGTACTAAAGGTGGAGCAGGGATAAAGAGTGAGACCGCATTAGATACAAGACAAGTTCAAGATCAGGACCAAAGCTTGCCTACGTGTGGCAAATGCGACGGTCGACTTTCCTTCCCATTT
>Ga0137362_10003553_pt1 | contig 10445 bp, 6 predicted proteins | sample MadtaG_2_FD_104801 | JGI IMG/M metagenome (GOLD analysis project Ga0137362, IMG submission 104801) | Vadose zone soil microbial communities from Angelo Coast Range Reserve, California, USA - Mad1_100_16 metaG | ecosystem: Environmental > Terrestrial > Soil > Vadose zone | place: USA: California... | reverse complement strand
GATTTTGATCAACACGACGTTGCCGATCACCAGAATGTGATTCTGATCAGTCAGGCCGGCGCGAAGAAAGTTTTTGGCAACGAGAATCCGATCGGTAAAACCCTGCTTGTCACGAGTGCGAGCTTACCGGTGGAAATCATCGGCGTGGTAGGCGACGTGCGGTCGCGACAAGTAGCCAAACCGGACGAGGTAGAAATCTACCGGCCATGGGCGCAGGAGAATTTTCCTTTCGCGGTGGTGGCGGTGCGAAGCAATTTGAAAGAAGATGCGGTAACTAAGTTGGTGCAATCGGCGCTGAGCACTGTCGATCCTGGCTTGGCGGTCGCAATTCCGCAATCGATGGGCGCAGTTGTCGCGCAGGCGCTCGGTCAGGCGCGACTGATGATGTGGTTGCTCGGAATTTTCGCTGGTGTGGCGTTGCTTCTGGCCACCGTCGGAATTTATGGCGCAGTCGCTTACACGGTCGAGCAGCGGACGGGTGAAATCGGAATTCGAATGGCGCTCGGCGCCCAAACCAGAGATGTATTGCAGCTGATCGTGAATCAGGGAATGCGTCCGGTGATTTTTGGATTAGTGGCGGGATTAGCGGCGGCGCTGACGCTCGGCCGCTTGATCGCCTCGCAGCTTTACCAAACCTCCGCCTATAATCCGTTGCTGCTGGCGGCGACGACGTCGATCCTCGGACTGGCCGCCTTGGTCGCCTGTGTCTTTCCCGCACGTCGAGCCGCGATGGTCGATCCAGTGCAGGCATTGCGTGCCGAGTAACTAATCAAGGATCTGGAATCCTTCGGTTGCGGCCCGCTTCGTGTAGAGTTCGCTCAAGCGTTTCGTCATCGGACCGGGTTTTCCGTCACCGACGTCGCGATTGTCGATCTTCACCACGCCGGCGAGCTCGCCCATGGTGCCGGTGCAAAACATTTCCTCCGCGCTATAAACGTCCACCGGTGACAAATCGGCTTCGACGCAGCGAATTTTTTCTGTGGCGGCGATCTCGATCACGGTTGCGCGCGTGATTCCTTCCGGACAGGCCACCACTTTGCTCGTCGCGAGATCGCCTTTGCGCACGATGAAGACATTGGTGGCATTCGTTTCGGCAATGAATCCGTTCATGTCGAGCATAAGCGCGTCGTCCGCGCCGGCATTGTTCGCTTCAATCTTGGCCAGAATCGAGTTGAGCAAATTCGCGTGATGAATGCGCGCATCCAGGACTTCGGGTGGAGGACGGCGCACCGATGCGGTGATTAATCTGAGACCATCTTTCGAATAAACCGGCGCCTTGTGCTCGGCGAGAATGATCAAAGTCGCTCCGCTCTGGTTCAGCCGTGGATCCATTCCGGACGTAATTTTCACACCGCGCGTGAGCGTCAGACGAATGTGAACGCCGTCGCGCATTTTGTTCGCCGCGAGTGTGCGTTTGAGCTCTTCGATGATTTTTTCGCGCGGCGGAAGATCGACAATCGCTAAGGCGTGCGCTGAGCGCTCCAGTCGATCGAGATGTTCGTGCAATTTAAAAATGCGGCCGTTGTAAAGCCGAAGCCCTTCCCAAACCGCGTCGCCGCCTTGAACAGCCGAATCGAACGGACTGATCCCCGCCTTGTCGCGGTGGACGAGCTGACCGTTGATGTTGACGATCAGATCGCGGTTCTTGCGATTAAATTTCTGAAGCATCTCTATTGATCCACAGATTACACAGATTTTCGCAGATTATTCAGAAAGGATCGGAACGCATGTTTTTGAATCCCAAATTTGTGTAAATCTGCGAAATCCACGGATGATCCTTTAATGCAGCCGTAATTCGTAAAGCTGCTCATAACATTCACGACACTGCTCATGAATCTCGCGGAGACGATCCGGGACATCCCCTTCTCGCGGTGTGTAGGGCTGAAACGATGTCGATCTTGCCACCTCGTCGTACCAATGGTTTGCCCAGATGCCGTCGGTCTCGCGTAATCCTGGCGGCCACGAGAGCATCGCCTTGTCGAATTCCACGCCAACTGTGTCGCAGAGAAGCCGCAAGATGCGCTCCGGATTTTCCAGAACATCTTTTGCATCGACAACTGGTGGCACCGAGCCGGTGTGGTGGTAGGACGCGGTTCGTTCGCGCACAAAATCGAAGATTTTCTGCTGCTGAACGTAACCGAGATCTTCCAGTTTCGGTTCCGGATTCTTTTTGATGTAGGAAAGAATCACTTCGCGCGGGTCGCGGATGAGAAAACAATTCGTAAGATCGACAAGCCATTCCCGATCGATCTCAGGCAGCAAATGATGCGTCATCTGTTTTTGAAAAAAGACACGCTTGTCGGACGGCACCGGGCCGGTCAGCTGTTTAACAATCTTCCGCCAATCGATTTCGCCGTGTGCGATGACTTCTTCGGCACCAGGGTGTTCTTTGCCGGTCCTCGCTAAATAGTAGGCGTAAAACGGCTCATCGATTATGGCGGTGTCGGCGCGATTGCCCCACGCGCGCATCATGGCCGTGGAGATGTTCCGCGGACCTGACCACATCGCGATGCGAACCGAGGAGGAAGTCACGGCTAGCCGAAGATGAGAAGCTGAATCGAGTCGGGCAGATGTTGAGCGACGTTTGTCACCACACTGCCGCGGAGAAGATTGGCCAGCGCGGTTCGCTGAGTCGCGCCGATGACGAGATAATCGACGCCCATGGTCGCGGAAAGATCGACAATCGTCGTTGCGGCATCCTGGCTCACGGCATAAACCGGGATGACGCAAACGTCTCGCTCGGCCCCGAGCTTCATCATTAAAGACATGATCGCGTTCGCTTCCGGATCATCGTGCCATTTCGCCCGGCCAAGCGAAGCCGGTCCACCCGAATAGTAGACAGCAACCTCTTTGACGTAGAGCACGCAAAGAGTCGCTTTGCGCAATTGTGCTTCATCAAGAGCAAACCCGAGCACGGGCGTAATGCCACGCGCCGCAACCATGATCTTTTGACCTTCCTGCAAGCGAGGTTGCACGCGAGCTTCGAGATCGGGCGCGACCATTTCCGCGACTTTGCGGGTGACGGTGAGCGTGGTCAGACCCTGTCGCTTCTGCGTGTAAGCGCGAAGTGCTAATCCGGCGACCAGAATGGCGACCACGAACTGGAGCGCGTCGAGTTTCGTGTGGGCGAGCGTTAGTTCGACAAAGAACAGAACGCAAAACGTGACGCCGAAGAGAATGCGATCGTACCAGGTGAAGCCGACCGTTCGGTTAAACGTGCACGAGCCGACATTGACCGTGATCGCGCCGACAACGCCGATCGCGTAAAGACCGGCGAGGGAGGTGAAGTTCGCAGCGAAGAGCAGCACGACAGTCGGCAAGCCGAGCGCGATGAGAAGCGGATAAATCGGTACGCCGTGGCGGTTCAATCTTCTGAATTGCCACGGCATCTCGCGATCGCGCGACATCATGTAAAGCAACCCAATCATTGCGACGATGGCGGTGTTGGCGGCGCTGAGGAGCAGAAGGAAGAAAACGATTCCAACGATCCAGCCAAAGAGATTGCCAATCGCCGGTGAAAATGTTGCGGTCGCGAATTGTTCACCGATGAAGCGGAGCATGTCTTCGCTCCGGAGTTGCAGCACCGAAGCGATCGATGATGGATCGGACAAATGCAGAGTCTTTCCGAGCACCGATGGCAATGAAAGCATCGCCCAGCCAAGCAGCGCCGTGCCGGCAACAACTTCGACCGCTACCGGGATGATCGCTTTGAGCGATTCGCGCGCGACGCTTGGCCGATCGATGGTCGATCCAGGGTCGAGTTTCATCACTCCTGTAACATTGGCGATCGTTTCGGCGCCGGAGAGCGCGAGGATGACGCCAACAAATTGGACCCAAAGTGCCCCCAGACTTTCATGGCGCGGTTGAAGGAAATGCGTGGTCAGATGCGGCGTGCTAATCGCGATCAGGACAACAACGACAATCACGGTTGGCACTGCTAACGCGACAGCAAGGCTGCCGGAATGTTTCGGTCCGAAATAATTGATCATGCCCATGATCAAAAGAACCGCGATGGTGGTGAGCGCGATGTGATCGCGAAGAAATTTGATCCAGGCAATGTGCTCCGCGCCAGAAGTGATGTAGGTCAATGCCGACCAGCCGCTGAGTGCGGCAGTCACGGTTAAATCAGCCAACAAAAGAAGTGCGCCAATGACAGCGAGCAATCGCCCTTGCGAACGCGCCGCCGAGTAAACACCGCCGCCGTCGGGGAAATGGCGGCAGATCACGATATAGTTGATCCCGACCAAACCGGTCAGCGTGCAGACCGCGAGAATAATCGGCAGCGACGAAAATCCGGCCGCCAAGAACGCAAGACCGATCACATAGGCCTTGCTCGTGCCCCAGTCCCCATAAAGAAGCGCGGCGGCGCGTTTCCAGTCGACGTTGCGCGGGCGATGGACGGCGCCGCTCTCGGTAATGATCAAGTCAGCCATTTGGCGTGGGGTGACTGTTCATAGGCGGTCGCGCCTGACAAGCGCTTTGTTCAGGAACCCAGCGCACGCTCCGAAATAGTTCATCGTTTTGGAGCTCCCCATAAAATGCTCAGGAGGATAATGTAGTATTCCGTCCGACTTTGTCCGATTTGACGCAACCCGCTACCGATTTCAAATTTCCGCCAGTTCTTTGTTTCGCTTAATGATTCGACTGGATCGAGTCAGCGGGGGAACCAATTCCGAAAGGATCGGGGCGAACGGTGCGCGGCATCGAGAGCATTTAATGGCTCCAGCCCGACAGCTAACCTCGTCAGCATCATTAAAGTGCAAGGGATGTCGTAAATCCGACTCCGCTTGAAGTGAGGCGCCTCGTCGCGCGAGTCCGCCTTGTTTGAGTCAGGAGAATAATTGAGCCTAACGAGAGTTGGGATTGTGATCGGGATTGTAATCTCGAATGCCAGCGCTGCCGATAACGCGGACTGGTTTGGACAACGTTTGTTTGACGCGTTCGCGAAGGATCTGGTGTCACCGGCCTACGAAGCCCCGGCGGCAGATGCTTCGCCACCGCCGCGCCGAATTCCGCCCGCGCCATTCGATTCGCCGCCGTTTCCATCCGGCGATTGGCAAATCGGCGGCACACCAATCATCGGTGATCCGGGCAACATTGGGCCGTGGCCGTTGATGGAAGCGATCTATGCCGGACCGAACGGTGACGCTTGGAAGAGAAGCCGGATTCAAATCTACGGTTGGGAAGATTTTTCGTGGAACCTGAGCACGTCCACCAACACGTCCCGCGGAGCGAACGCGAACTTCCCGCTCATTTACGATTTTCGCCCGAATCGTTTCGAGCAAAACCAGTTCGTTCTCTACATCGAGCGCGTTCCTGACGAGTTTCAAACCGATCATGTCGATTGGGGGTTTCGAATTTCGAATGTCTACGGGCTTGATTATCGGTTCATGATTTCGCGCGGGCTTTTCAGCGATCAATTGCTGGAGGGCAACAACTACTACGGCTTCGACATGCCGATGGTCTACCTCGACATCTACTTCCCACAGATTTTTCAGGGAATGAATGTCCGGATTGGCCGCATCATTTCCGAGCCCGACATCGAAGCGCAATTGGCGCCGAACAATCTCATGTCCAGCCACTCGATTGTTTATGGGTTCGACAATTACACCCAGACCGGAATCTTCACGACCACTAAGATCGACAATCAGTGGACGATCCAAGCCGGCATCTCGAACGGCACCGACGTCGCTCTTTGGCAAAAAGATCCAGGCAATCAACCGACTGGCACGGTGATGATCCAGTGGACGGCGCCGAACCAAATGGATTCGATTTACGCTGGTGACAACGCGTTTAACAATGGCGAATTCGGCTACAACAATTTACAGCAGATCGTTGGAACATGGACGCACAAGTTTAACGACAAGATCTACACCGCGACGGAAGCGCTCTACATGTACATGAATGACGCGACGACGCATCCGACCAAAGAGGTGCCGTTTCAAAACGGTTCATTTCCAGTGAAACCGGGTTATGCGTCGGAGTGGGGGATTCTCAATTACACTATGTTTCGCATCGCTCCGACGGCGTTCTTCACGGCGCGCAACGAGTTCTACAACGACATCGTCGGAAGCCGGACCGGTCACGCGACTTCGTATTCCGAGCACTCAATTGGCGTGACGTGGTGGCCGGACAAGATCGTTACCCTTCGCCCTGAGCTTCGCTTCGATCATTCTTATGACACGGCCGCCTTCGATAACGGCACGCGACGAAATCAGTTCGTCGCGTCGATGGACTTCATCATCCACTACTAATGATACCAACCAACGTTAAGCGACCGCGCAATGTCGATTGGAAGCGCGCGGCGGCGATTTTGTACGGCGACTGGGGCACGAGCAAGGCCTACGTAATCGGTCTGGCCTTCGCCGTTGCTGGTTACGCTTCGTTCTGGCTGATCGCCGCGATGTGCGTGCTGACCGCGTTGGTCGGCCTGAATTACATGGTGATCTGCCGCCTGTACCCGGACGGCGGTGGTGTCTACGCCAGCGTGCGTCATCGCAGCGAGGTCATTTCCATCGTCGGTGCATTCCTCCTTATCGCCGATTATTTGGTAACGGCGGCGATTAGCGCTTTGTCGGCATTTCAATATCTCGGCGTGCCACACCCCGAAAAATTTGCGGCCGCCGCAATCCTCATCATTGGATTGCTCAATATTCTCGGACCGCGACATACTGGCGGCCTCGCCTTTTTAGTCTCAGTTCCAACAGCGATCGTCGTTGTCGTGCTGGGACTTTTCAGTCTGCCGCACATGGGCGACGCGATTGGTCATTTGCAGCCGTTGCACGGTGGTTTCTGGCAAAGTTGGGCCGGATTCGTTGGAATTGTGCTCGCCCTGTCCGGCGTCGAGGCGATCGCCAACGCCACCGGCGTGATGAAACTCGATCCCGGCAGCACGGAGGAGAATCCATCGGTGGTTAAGACTTCTACGCCCGCAATTTTGTGGGTGATGCTTGAGGTCTGCATCTTTACCGCGTTGCTCGGTCTCGCGATGCATGCACTCGGCGGATTGCAAATCGTCAATGGCGATGTCAACGCGCCTCATGCCGAAGGTGTTCGGGATTACATGCTGCGCTACATGGGAGAAGTGTTCGTGGGCGGCGCATTTGGGCCGGCACTCGGTCATCTCTTTGGGTTCGTTGTCAGTATCGTCTTCGGCCTGCTGCTGCTCTCAGCCGTGAACACGGCGATTGTCGATCTAATCATGATCCAATTTCTTATGTCGCGTGATCGTGAGATGCCGGCGATTTTCCAAAGGCTGAACAAATGGGGCGTGCCCAGTCTCGGCCTCGCGCTTGCCACAATCGTCCCGATGCTGCTTGTGATTCTGGTCAAAGACATGGCCGGTCTGGCCGATCTTTACGCAGTGGGCGTCGTCGGCGCGATCGCCACTAATCTCGGCGCGACCGCGACCGATCGTAAATTGTCGATTAAAGCCTGGGAGCGCACGCTCATGTTCAGCACCTTCATCGTGATGGCGTCTATCGAAATGTCGCTGCTCATCGATAAACCAAACGCGCGCTATTTCGCGGTCACCATTCTCGCAGTCGGCTTGGTTCTACGCGGCCTGGTGCAGGAACGGCGTATGAAAAAGGAAGTCAGACCCCCACTCGTGCCGGAACGGATGGATGTCGATCTTGCTGCGCCAGCGCCCGAATCTGCGGTGGGACCAGCAATTGGCGGCGAAGCGATCTTGTGTGCGATCCGCGGCACCGGGCGCACACTCGACTTCGCCTTACGCGAAGCCCGCAAAACCGGGTCGCGTCTGTATCTGCTCTTTGTCCGTGAGCAGGCGTTCATGACTGAGCAGGATGCCAGACGTAAATGGCAGGATGACGAAGAAGCGAGCCGCGTTTTCAATGAGGCGAAACAAAAGGCGGGCGATCAGCCGCCGCTATTCGCTTACGCAGTCAGTCCGTCTGCCGCCGAGACGATTGTCGATATTGCCGCGACGCTTGGAGCGTCTCGGCTCATTCTCGGCGCGCCGCAGCGCAACGCGTTGATCAATCTTCTTCGCGGCAACGTGATCCGCGAAGTCTCGCATTCGCTTCCGGAGGAAATTGATTTGCTCGTCTATGCTTAGGTCGCTGTCTCTCGCGCTTGAGACAACATTGCTGTGATCGAGCTGATCTGCTCCGTCAAAGTTTCCCCGATCGGATCGAGATAGCCTTCCAGTTCTTCAGGAACTGTTCCGTATCCGCTCAATCCGCGACTGTTTAGCTCAGTCAGCATTTCCCAAAGCAGTGACGCGTGCCCGGCAATGGATCGCGAAGTTGCGACGTCCCTCAGTTGAAGATCGAGATCGTCGCGTAGGCGAATGATTAATTGACGAGTCGCTCCAATTTTGCTTCGCAGCTCGCTCTTTTGATTCGGTGAAAGAGTGTCCAATTCCCGATACATCACGCCGGATTTTACTCTGCCCTCACTCCAGTCGGTCCACTCGCACAAAGCTTCGTCAAGCAACTGCAAGGTGATCGAAATACTTCGGCGGTGGTTCTCGCTTAGTTCAATCGATGCCATTGTTTGTTTCAGTTTCCGCATCCTCAACCGACAAAACGCCAAGGCCATAACTGTAGCGTCGTCCCCAGGCACGCATTGCGTCCTTCGTCGGTTGAAAGAATTTCTGGGCGACCAGCGTCGGCACGAATGCACTCAATATCACCACCGTCACCAAAATCGTATACTGGCGTTGATCGATGATGTGGTTCTGAAAACCGAAGAGCGCGGAAATGGTCCCGAAGGTCAGGCCGGTGGCCATTAACAAAGTCGTGTAGGAAGCCTCCCGTCGATTCATGAAATGTGTGCGCGCTAGCGGCCAAACTCCGACGGTCTTGGTGAGCATTTTCAGAAAGAGCAGACCGACAATTACCGCGAGCGCCGGCCAGAGTGCGGGCAAGGAAACGTAAAGGCCGGCTTTGATGAAATAGAACGGTGTGAACACTGCAAACGCGATGCTGCGCATGCGGTGCACCAATGTTTTATCCCGGAGGAAAACGCCCGCGACTACCAGACCGACCAGATAGGCCGGCAACACCGCTTCGCTTTTTGCGGTTGTCGCCAGTCCGCCGAGAAAAAATAGCACAAAAAAAATGAATTTTACCTCCGGCTCGCTGACTCGGGTCGCGCCAAATTTGTTGATGATCCCTCTCGTCCACGTAGGCATGAAGAAAAGCGCGACCGTCATGGTGACGACAAACACGAGGAGCCAAAGATTGTAATTCGCAAAGAGCCCACCCAGAGCGAGCACGGTTCCAAAGTCGGTGATGAAACACGCCGCCAGAATCATTTTGCCCATCGCCGTGTCGCTGAATCCACCTTCGATCATCACTGCATAAACCACCGCGACCGACGTAGTGGAAAGCGCGATCCCGGCGATTTGCGCCTGATGAAGCGGCCAACCGAGAACGAATTGCGCAAACAACCAAATTATCCCGAACGGCACGGCGAAGGACAGGACGCCAATGAGAACACTCGCGCGCAGATTCGCTTTCAACGAGCGGGGATCGATTTCCGCGCCAGCCAGAAATGTGAGCACGCCGCTTCCAAGCAACGCCAGGAAATTGATCCATTCATTGCTAGCGGTGAGATGGAGAAAATTCCCGGCAATTACGCCAATGAATATCTCGATAAGGGCCACCGAGATTCCGATCCGAATCGACACCAAACTCGCAACCAGCGCGAGCGCCATCCAAATTGCAGCGACGAACCAAACGTTTCCAAAAACGATGTTTGCCCCGCTAAAACTGAGCCAAATGTGATTGAGCATAACAAAACTCCTGCTGGCGCATCAGCTGCGCCGAACAGGAGTCATTAGCTCTGAAAAACGGTCAGCGCGGTTCTCCCGAAATTGGGAAGGCAAACTCCATTACCCAGGCAAAGCTTGGCCGTGCGAATGGTTCGCGCAACTCGGCCGCCCTAGACCCGCGAAGGCTTTTTAGGATCCGAATTTCCCGCAAACGGCGATCAGCGGATAAAAGCAGCGATACTTGCTGTGATAATCGCTCACACATCCATCCTCGGTTCGGATCTCAACGTGACATAGCTGCGCATCAGCTCGATGCCGGCTTCTCCCGATTGAACAGTAAATAGTTCACAAAAAAATTTGCGCCCAAGTGGGAACCAGTTTAGGGATCTGCTCCGAATCTTAATAAAAAACCCTGTCTGTTCTGCAGGGTTTATGTCGAATGCTCGTTAGGGCGAATTCGTTAAAAAAAATGGATACGAAATTTTTACTAACAGCGCTTGGCTTCGCTTTTTTGTTCGCGGCTTCGGCTTTTGCGCGCGAAGAATCGTTGCTCGCGCGAATCACCGTCTACTGGCCGGGCGAAGGTCTACTCCGTGCATGTTCCAACGGTGCGCGTTTACGCGCGGGACATTGTGCTGTCGATCCAAAACGAATTCCGTACGGAAGTCACGTGGTATTTCCGGATGCGACTTGCACAGCCGTT
>Ga0137362_10003552_pt1 | contig 10445 bp, 7 predicted proteins | sample MadtaG_2_FD_104801 | JGI IMG/M metagenome (GOLD analysis project Ga0137362, IMG submission 104801) | Vadose zone soil microbial communities from Angelo Coast Range Reserve, California, USA - Mad1_100_16 metaG | ecosystem: Environmental > Terrestrial > Soil > Vadose zone | place: USA: California... | reverse complement strand
CTCGAATGGGCAGATGTTTATGGACATCTTTACGGAACCAGCAAAGCGCAGGTGGAGCGCGAGGGCGCCGCGGGTAAAGACATTATTCTAGAAATCGACGTCCAGGGCGCGGCCAGCATTCGTCAACTGATCGATGATGCGGTCAGCGTCTTCATTCTGCCGCCGTCGTTTGAATTGCTGCGCGATAGGCTAGCGGCCCGCGGCACCGATTCGCCGGCTGATCTAGAGCGGAGACTGCGCGGCGCTCCGGCTGAGGTTGAGCAGTATAAGTGTTTTCAATACGTGATTCTTAACGACGATATCAATCGCGCGTCATCGCAACTGGCGTCCGTGATTTACGCTGAACGTGCCCGACAGGAACGTCAGGAGCCAAAACTCAAAGAGACATTGGCCGACTTCGCTTCGTTACTTGAATCGGAGTGACTGAATCGAAGTGGGCTGAACAATCCACGATTTGAAACTAGTTTTCGGAGGTTCACACACACCCTATGGCTTTAACACCCGAAGAACTTGACGAAGCAATAGAAGACTCGCAATCCCAAGAGATCGATTCTAAGTACCGGCTGATCATTCTGGCCGCAAAGCGCAGCAAGCAGCTCCAGCGCGGCGCGCGGCCCCGTATCGACATCGATCCCACCAAACACAAACCCACCCGCATCGCCCTGGAAGAAGTCGTTAGCGGCAAGGTCAAGTTCCACTGGAAAACCGATGGCAAGGAAGAACCGAGGGAAGAGTCATAACATTTTTTCAATCGTCATTCCCGAATTCAAGTTGGAAGTGCAACGGAGTATTGTTTGTCGCTTCGCCTCAGAGGGGCGAGATGTTTATAGCCTGGCGGTCCTTTCTTTACTCCGAAGCTCCATAGGAGCGCAACCGCTCTTGCCTGCCTCGACGAAGATCCTGCTGCCGGGTTTCGCTCCTGACGGAGCGAGAACTTTGGGGGTGCGCTCGTAGCTATAAACATCTCGCTCCTCTGGAGCGAAGGTGAATTCAACTGCTGCACTTGTAAGTTGAATTCACCATTTGACATTTTTCATTGGCCATTTCCGTAAACAAGGGCCTTTCGTTCTTCCTCAACGGTGATTTGGAACGTCTAGTACGAACAAGGCGCGAACGGAAGATGGCAAATGGAGGATGTCAAATGACAAATGAAAAAATAATCCGCCCGACCTACATCCCTTTGTAATCCGGTCCGCCACCGCCTTCCGGTGTAACCCAATTGATAATCTGGTAAGGGTCCATGATGTCGCACGTCTTACAGTGGACGCAGTTTGAGAAGTTGATTCGCAGGTGACGATGATCATCGGCATTACCCACCATTTCATAGACCGCTGCGGGACAGAAGCGCTGACAGGGATTGCCGTACTCTTCCGCACAGCGAGTCGCGCACACGTTCGTATCGAGCACATGCAGATGCGCCGGTTGATCTTCATCATGCGCGACGGCGGCATGGTAGACGTCGGTAACTTTGCTGAAGGTGAGCGTGCCGTCAAATCGAAGATCTTTGTACCGTTCGGCCGCATTGTCTCCGCCATAACCGTACGCTGAAAGCTTCTGCATCGCTTCGTGACCGGGCTCTTGATGGTCACGATCAAAAATTCCCCAGGCTCGCCCGCCGGTTATGTACTGCAAGCCGGCGTTAGCCATTCCCAGCCAACGACCATGCCGAAAGCCCGCATGAAAATTTCGATAGCGGCGCAATTCGCGTGTAATCCAACTTTCCTTCACACGACGCTCGTAGCTTTGCAGTTTCTCCGCCGAAAAATCTTCCGCCAGCAACGCCTCGAAGATTGTTTCCGCGGCCAGCATCCCGCTCTTAATTGCTGAATGAATTCCCTTTAGACGTGCAGCATTCAAAAAGCCACCGCTATCGCCAACAATCAACACCCCGTCAGCGTGAAGTCGTGGCACTGCATGCCAGCCACCGGCTGCGATTGCTTTCGCGCCATAACGAATCATCTTGCCGCCCTCAAGCAATCGGGCCACGAATGGATGCGTCTTGAAGCGCTGAAATTCCGCGTGCGGATCGATCAGCGGATCGCGATAATCGAGGCCGGTGACATAGCCCAGATTTAGAACCTGATTCTGCATTCCGTAAATCCAACCGCCGCCATAGGTCCATTGATCAGACGGAAAGCCAAGCGTGTGCGTGACGCGCCCGGTCGGATAACGATCGTCGGGCAATTCCCAAAGCTCTTTCACTCCCAGACTGTAAACCTGCGGCTCGCGACCTTCGTCGAGACCAAGCCGCTGAATTAACTTCTTGGTTAACGAGCCGCGCACGCCTTCGCCCAGCACCGTGACCCTGGCGAGCAAATCGACACCCGGCTCAAAGTTCGCTTTGCGCTTCCCTTCCTTGTCGATTCCCTTGTCGCCCGTGCGCACGCCCACGACGCGATCGTCCGCATCGTAAAGCATCTCGGCCCCGGGAAATTCAGGAAAAATATTGACGCCGGCCTCTTCGCATTTTTCGCCCAACCAGGCGGTCAGGCGGTTGAGCGAAACAATGTAGTAACCGTGATTGTTGAGCGGCGGCGGATTAATCGGCGAGCGAATGGCGTGTTTCGGGGTGAGATACAAGAAGTGATCTTCCTTGACCGGCGATTCCAGTGGGGCGCCCTGATCGACAAAATCGGGAATCAGCTCGGCCAGTCCGCGCGGATCCATCACCGCGCCGGAAAGGATATGCGCGCCGACTGATGAACTTTTCTCGATGATTGCGATCTGGATCTCGCCAAGCGACTTCCCTTCCCGCTTTCCACCGGTAACGGCTTCGTTGTGCTCAGCGACCAAGCGCGCGAGATGCAACGCGCCACTTAGATTCGCCGGCCCGGCGCCCACGAAAACCACGTCCATCTCCAAGCTTTCGCGTTCCATAAGCAATAGGTCGAATAAGTCAGATAGGTCCTATTCTTTTCTCCTCGCGGTGGTTCGTGCTCTGTAAAGGCGTTCAGTGAAACCGCCCTCCTGGAGAAACGCTTTTTCAAGCTGTCGCAGTTGTTGATCGAGAAGGTAATTTGTCTGATGGATCAGACAGATAATAGTGTTTGCGGCTACTTCAGGCGGGGACTTTTCAATATAGGGCGAATAAGTCGAATACGACCTATTTGTTTCGTAAGCCAGGCTGCGAATGACTTGCGCCGTCGGATGATCCTTTCCCCACAATGTCAGGCCGCGTTGGCGAAGAAAGTCCTCATAATCCAACAACACCTCTTCAAGGCTGGCCCGTGCGACACTTACCAGCTTCAACTCGAATTTCTTCGAAGTGCCAGAAGCCTGGCTGCCCTCGGCAATGTTCTGACGCCCGCTGCGCGCAGCTTGCACCATCTGATCGTGAGTTCGAGATCGAGGATCGATGAACCGATCGCAGAACTTTACCGTGCAATCATAGACCAGTTCGGCGTGCTGAAATGATTTGAGTTCGCGGTAACCGCCATGCGGGGGAATGAGGTTGCTGTTCATGATGAAATACGGTTTATATGTTCTATGGGTCGTATAGTATCATGTCTCGAATCCGCGTTGCTTCATGAAGACTGCATTTTCGACCAAAAACATTACTGCCTTCATTGCCGCAACTCTGGTGCTCGGTTCGATCACTTTCGGCGTCACGAGTCGATCCTTTTTCAGAGAACACAGGTCAAACAAACTCGCTGCGTCTTCGAACAAACACCCGTCATTGATCCTCTGGGCCTGGGAGCGGCCGACCGATCTGACCTTCATAGATCGTAATCGAATCGCGGTGGCATTTCTGGCGCGCACAATTCACCTGCAAGGCAATGACGTTTTTACGCGACCACGGCTTCAACCTTTGAAACTGCCGGAAGGAGTGGCCGTCGTTGCCGTCGCCCGCGTTGAATCGGATGCGGTCAAGAAACCTGAACTCTCGAACGAACAGGGCAGCAAATTAGTCGTCGCGATCACAGAGATGGCGTCGCTGCCGGACGTTGCCAGCATTCAGATCGACTTTGACGCGACACACTCTGAACGGGCTTTCTATCGTGAAGTAATTATGGCCGTCCGACGCCACTTGCCGAAGCGCCTAGGTTTGTCGATCACCGCACTTGCTTCATGGTGCATGGACGACGACTGGCTTTCAGATTTGCCGATCGACGAAGCCGTGCCAATGTTGTTTCGGATGGCCGCTGACGGAAAGGAAATTGCCAACCGCCTGGATGGCGGCGAGGATTTTACTTCCCCGTTGTGTCGCCACAGCGTTGGTATCTCCACAGATGAGCCGCGCCAAAACCTCTCTTCGTCGCGGCGGCTCTATGTTTTTAGCCCTAACCCGTGGACCGCGAGTTCGGTCCGCTCAATTATGGAGTCAAGAAAATGATTGCAAGGTTTCCCCGGAGGATAATCGCGTTTCTCGCATTGATCGGGTTTGTTTCTTTCCTGCTTCCACATTCAACTCAGGCGTGCGGTCCGTTTTTTACCGACGCGATCTTCGTTTATAGCAAGCATCCGGACTTTCCACTCGAGCAATTCGCGGCGGGCAGACTCGGAGTCGTGGAACCAAGCTGGGCGCGTTCGTACCTGGTCGCCGCATATCGGAATTTGAGCGGAGCCGGTCTCAGCCCCAACGAAGCAAGTGCCATCAAAGCCCTCTGGGATGCACGCCTGAACTACAGCGGTGAATTAGATGATTCAGCTTGGATTAAGAAGTGGCTCGATGCCCGCAGCAAGGTGCCCGTACTTGCAGCTTCAGCGGAGATTCGCGCGTTTCGCAATCGCGAGAAGCCCCATGAGTACGAAAGCTTTCTTAATTGTCAGGAGGACGCCTTCGACAACGCCGTCGCGACTCTGAATGAACGAATAAAACGATTCGGCGCCGATAGCGCTCAAGTACGAGATTGGATTGCCGCGCAAGATACTGTCTTCTCGAATTGCCGGGATGGTCGGCAGGTACCCGACAGCGCCCGACCTGATCAAGATGCGCTAATTCGCGCCGATCGCGCCTACCAAATCGCAGCAGCTAATTTCTACGCTGGTAACTTCGATGAAGCGCGACAACAGTTTGACGCGATTGCCCGCGATCGTTCTTCTCCGTGGCACGACAACGCCCCGTATCTGGCCGCGCGCTCGCTGCTGCGCAAAGGAAGCTTTGCAGACAAGGATGAGGAACGCGTGCCTCCGTTAACCGAAGCTGAGACTCGACTGAATGCCATTCTCAAAGATAAATCGCTCGCTTCGTCCCACCAGGCAGCCGCTCGCCTTTTGAATCTTGTTCATTTGCGTCTGCGCCCGGCAGAAACTCTTCACGAATTGGCGCACGCGATCATCGCTCAAGACGGCAGAGCAGATTTCAAGCAGGCCGTTTGGGATTACACCGTTCTGCTGGATAAGTTCGTGGGCGATGACGAAAAAGTAGACAAGCAAAAGCTCCCGGCGGAAGTGAGGGCCGACGAATTGAGCGACTGGATTCTTACCTTTCAGGATCAATCCGCCGCAGCCGCGAATTATTCATTGGGCCAATGGCAGAAAACTCGCGCGTTGCCATGGTTGCTCGCGGCAATCTCGAAAGCCACCGCGACCGGACAACAAAGCGACGCTCTCTTGAGCGCGGCGGCGCAAGTCGATCATCGATCTCCCGCTTTCGCTTCAGTCGCCTTCCACAGCGTTCGTTTATTGATGGAAGCTAAAAGAGTCGACGAAGCTCGCGCCGCACTCGATCGCGATCTCGCCAACGATCGTCAAAACCTTCCGGCCTCGGCGTTGAATCTCCTGCTGGCGCAAAGAATGACTCTGGCTCGGAACCTCGAAGAATTTCTACAAACGGCGCAACGCAAGCCCGCCGGCTTCAGCGATGACAGCGACGGTCGCGAAATTCCTGAAGAGGAGATCGAGACTAAGGAAAATACCAAGGGCGGTGAGTTGTTTTTTGATCAGGATGCCGCGAACGTCTTTAACAAGGCAATGCCGATGAGCGTGATTCGGGACGCCGCGCGGAGCCGGATCCTCGCTCCCAATCTACGACGAGATGTGACTCAAGCGGCTTTCGTCCGCGCCGCGCTCATCGACGATCGCGAGACAGCGGCGCAAGCCGCATCACTTTTACAGGAGATGCATCCTGAGTTGAAAGAGTTTTTGGCTGCATATCAAATCGCAGCTACGGCCGACGCTCGGCGCTTTGCCGCCGCTTACCTCTCACTGAAGTTTCCCGGACTGAGGCCTCACGTCTCTTACGGCATTGGACGCACCTCGCCGATAAACGAAATTGACAGCTATCGCGATAATTGGTGGTGTGCCGAACCGCCGTCATCACGATCCGGCGCGCCGTCCGAAGGCGAAGGCGAAGCAGAGACCAAAGCGAAGCCGATGGTGCCGCCTGAGTTTCTCAAACCATCGCAGAGTCTCGCATCGAGACAATACGCTTCGCTCCAAGCGTTCGGCCCGGCGCCTAACTACCTTTGTCGCATCGCCGTCGAATGGACCGAGAAGAACCCCTCAGATAGGCGCGCGCCGGAAGCGCTTCATCTGGCAGTTAAGGCGACTCGCTACGGCTGCACCGACAAAGATACCGGACGTTGGTCCAAAGCGGCTTTCGATTTGTTACATCAGCGATATCCTAACAGCGCCTGGGCCAAGGAAACGAAGTATTGGTTCAAAGGCTGATCTGTCTGCGTTCCGAAAGGCGACCCGAGTGAAAGATCATAAATACACAAACGCCCTCATTGACGAGACCAGCCCCTACCTGCTTCAGCACGCGCATAATCCCGTCGATTGGCATCCCTGGAGTGAGGAAACGCTGGCGAAGGCTCACGCCGAAAATAAGCCGATCCTGCTGAGCATTGGATATTCGGCCTGTCACTGGTGCCACGTGATGGAGCACGAATCGTTCGAGAACGAAGCGATCGCGAAACTCATGAATGAAAATTTTGTGAACATCAAAGTCGATCGCGAAGAGCGTCCCGACCTCGACCAGATTTATATGAACGCCGTACAGATGATGACCGGGCAAGGCGGCTGGCCGATGACCATGTTCCTGACGCCCGACGGCGTCCCGTTTTACGGCGGGACTTATTTTCCTCCGGAAGATCGCTATAACATGCCCGGGTTTCCGCGCGTCTTGATGAGCGTCGCCGAGGCTTATCGTTCACAACCGGATCAGGTCGCAAATACAACCGCTTCGATGCTCGGCGAGCTGCGGCGAGTCGGACTCGCTGAATCTTCGCGCGAGATGCTCACGATTGAAATTCTCGACAGTGCGTATCGCCGCATCGCTGCGAATTACGATCGTGCGCATGGGGGCTTTGGTGGCGCTCCTAAATTTCCCCCATCTATGACGCTCGAGTTCTTTCTCCACACTTATCATCGCCGGAATTCAAGCGAGGCGCTGGAAATGGTCCAGCACACGTGCCGCCAGATGGCCGAAGGTGGGATGTACGATCAGCTCGGAGGCGGGTTTCATCGTTACTCGGTAGACGCGCAATGGCTGGTGCCGCATTTCGAGAAGATGCTCTATGACAATGCGCTCCTGACGCGTTTATATCTGCATCTCTTTCAGGTGACAAAGGACGATTTTGCGCGCCGCATCGCACAAGAGACGCTTGATTATGTGGTCCGCGAGATGACGGATGCCGCCGGCGGCTTTTATTCGAGTCAGGACGCGGACTCCGAAGGCGTCGAAGGGAAATTCTTCGTCTGGTCGCGGCAGGAAATCATCGACGCGTTGGGCGAGCATAATGGCAATCGGTTTTGCGAATACTTCGACGTCACCGAGCGCGGAAATTTCGAAGCTAAGAATATCCTGCACGTTGGGTCATCGCTGGAAGACACTGCGAAGCGTCTCGATGTTTCAGTCGAGGAATTGAGTAAGATCATCGATGCCGGCCGGCGCAAGCTTTTCGACATCCGTGAGCGACGCGTCAAACCAGGTCGCGACGAAAAAGTTCTGACGGCGTGGAATGGATTAATGTTGGGCAGCTTTGCCGAGGGCGCCGCCATTCTCAACCGTCCGGACTATCGACAGGTCGCCGAAGCCAATGCGAGTTTCCTTCTCGATCAAATGCAGAAGAACGATCTCCTGCTTCGGACTTACAAAGACGGCCAGGCCAAACTAAATGGTTACCTGGAGGACTACGCCTGCTTCATCGATGGCTTGATCTCGCTGTATGAAGCGACCGGCAAGTTGAGATGGATCCAAGCTGCGGTCTCGCTTGCCGACAAGATGATCGAACAATTTTGGGACGAAGACGCGGGCGGATTTTATTTCACCGGAAAAGACCACGAACAGTTAATAGTGCGCTCGAAAGAGTTCCTCGACAACGCAACTCCCTCGGGGAATTCCATCGCGGGGCTTTCGTTGCTAAGGCTGGCCCTTCTCACCGGAAACCAGGATTATCACCGGCGCGCTACGGATGTGCTGCGACTGATGGCCAATCAGATTCGCAGATATCCATCGGCATTTGGCTTTGCCCTCTGTGCTTTGGATTTCTATCTGGATTCGCCGCGCGAGATTGCGATTGTGGGCGCCGCATCCGACTCGCGTCTGGATGAACTCGTCAGCACAGTCTGGCAAACTTATCTTCCCAATCGGGTCGTTGCCTTATGCACCGAAGCCCAGGCAGAAGCTGCCGCTTTCGTTCCCTTGCTCAGCGAACGAAACACCCTGAATGATCAGCCCACCGCTTTTGTCTGCGAAGCCTATACCTGCCAAACTCCGGTACACAGCCCCGGCGAACTAGTTGAGCAATTGACCCGAGGCTGAGCTAGCCTTTGCGCCGCGACCCTCAAAAACCGGACAGAAATTAACAACAGCTCTAAAAACCATTGACTCAGGCCGCCTGAAAACGCTATTCTTGGGGCCGGTCAACGGCGTTGGCTACGGTTAGCTAAGGGCCAACACATGTTCTGACCAAAAACCATTTCTGTTCGAGTCCTCCTCCAAACTACGTCATCTCTGTAAGCGCGAAACAGAATCGAAATGCCAAGATCAAACTGGAAGACTCTGCTGTTGGTTAGTGGTGTCGCCACAGTCGGGGGTGCGCTGCTAATCGCGGCGATTGTCTGGACCATAAGACTTCCCCTTTTAGGCTGGAGCGGCCTCCTACCGTTCGTGCTGCTGGTAGTGTTGACGCTTCTTTCCAGCCGCTTCACTGTCCCGGTCACCAATGTTGACGGCAGTAGCCAAACGCACAAGTCAGTAGCAGATGCGCTTATCTTCCTCGCGGTGATGATCTACACGCTGCCCCCGGCCGAAAGCGTTGGCCCGGCGATAATCCTGGCGGCCATCGTAGGTTTCGTGGCGTCGTTCTCGCTTGCCGAACGGTGGTCCACTGTATTCGCTATTGGGATGACGATCATCTCGACCTTCGTCGCGTCCCTGGTTTATCGATTAATGATCCTGACTTTCGCCGGCGGAGCAGTCACTGGCAACGAACATGGCCTCGTCCTCGATCTGCTTCTCTTTCCGCTGTGCGTGTTCGGTATCGTCCAATATGCCCTGAGCACATTTGGAACGATCGCGTTCAATTCGTTCTGCTCAGGCCAAGGCCGCGTAACCGTTTCCCATGAGAGTCTGATTTGGACTCTGATGACGCAGGTGGCAAACGTTACGGCGGCGGCCTTGTTCTACTCCGCAATTCATGACCGCGGTGTCCCATTCCTCTTCGTGGGTATTCTTATCGTGGGTTTGGTGCACTTGTTGTATCGCTTCAACGAAAAGCGGATGAAAGAAGTCATGCGCGCGCAAGCCGAGAAGCTTCGTTACATGGAAGAGATTGCCGATCTGCACATGAACACAATCGAGTCGCTGGCGATTGCCATCGACGCTAAAGACCAGACGACTCACGGTCACGTGCGCCGAACTCAGATTTACGCGAGTGAGATGGGTAAGCTCTTGAAAGTAGGCGACCAGGAATTGCGAGCGCTCTTCGCCGGCGCGTTGCTGCACGACATCGGCAAGCTGGCCGTGCCCGAGTACATCCTCAACAAACCCGGCAAGCTCACTGAAGCTGAATTTGCGAAAATGAAGATTCATCCGACGGTAGGTGGCGACATTCTGAAACGAGTTAATTTTCCTTATCCGGTGGAAGACATTGTCCGGTATCACCATGAAAAATGGGACGGCAGCGGTTACCCCAAAGGTCTAAAGTCGGAGCAAATTCCGCTGGTCGCCCGCATTATCTCGGTAGTTGATTTCTATGATGCCACGCGCTGCGATCGTCCCTATCGCAAAGGCATGAAACGTGAAGACTCGCTGGCGCTCTTGCACAAGATGAGCGGCTTGTCCTTTGATCCGAAGGTCGTAGATCTTTTCACGCTGCACGTGGTGGAATTTGACCAGCTGATAGCCTCCGAAGACATCCAAGAGCAGGTGGCATCCGAAAGCCTCGACCTCACTACGAAGACCAAACCTGACGCTGGTCTTGCCTCCGAGTTGCTTGAATCGCCGGATAAAGGCCTTGGCTTCCGCTCGATCACCCAAGCCCAGCGCGAGGTTTTCG
>Ga0137362_10003546_pt1 | contig 10456 bp, 9 predicted proteins | sample MadtaG_2_FD_104801 | JGI IMG/M metagenome (GOLD analysis project Ga0137362, IMG submission 104801) | Vadose zone soil microbial communities from Angelo Coast Range Reserve, California, USA - Mad1_100_16 metaG | ecosystem: Environmental > Terrestrial > Soil > Vadose zone | place: USA: California... | reverse complement strand
CTATTCCTCGCGCGGAGAGCGTAGGCTTTTCGAAGGGCTCTCCCACGGAGAAAATCATGAAAACCCGCATCGCGCAGGTGGGTGGCGTTCTTGTCCTCGCAGTGGCTGCCAGCTTCGCCGGCCCGGCGCTAGCCCAGGCTCCGAACATCGAGAAGCTGAAGCAGATGAAGGTGTCGGGGACCGACCTGAACATTCCGCCGGTGCCGCAGACTGGCGCCAACGCGGACGCCATCCGCGAGAACCTCAAGCTGATCAAGTTGCCGCCCGGCTTCAAGATCGCACTCTACGCCGTGGTGCCTGATGCCCGGCACATGGCCGTCGCCCCTTCCACGAACATGCTGTTCGTCGGCACCCGCAAGACCAGCATCTGGGCCGTCACCGACCGCAATAGCGACGGCGTCGCGGACGAGGTGAAGGCGTTCGCACCGTCGCTCAAGTTCCAGGTGCCCAACGGCGTCTGCTGGACCAAGGACGGTTTCCTCATCGTGGCAGAGCACAACCGCGTGCTGAACTTTCCCGCGGCCGAGTTCTTCTACGAAGGCCCGGACGTCGCGGTGATCGAGGTGGTGCCGCAGGGCAAGCTGATCCCGGTAGATGAGGAGTCGTACAACCACGGCGCGCGCGTCTGCCGCGTCGGCAAGGATGGAATGCTCTATATCGCGCTCGGCCAGCCGCACAACGTGCCGCCGCGCGAGAAATTGGCCCTCTACAGCCAGGTCGGTATCGGCGGCATCGTGCGCATGAACGCCTTCGACGGCTCGAAGCGCGAGGTGTACGCACGTGGCATCCGCAATTCCGTCGGCATGGACTTCAACCCGAAGGACGGCACGCTCTGGTTCACCGACAACCAGACCGACGGCATGGGCGACGACACCCCGCCCGGGGAGCTGAACCGCATCACCGCGACGGGCCAGAACTTCGGCTATCCCTGGCTGGGCGGCAAGAGCGTGCGCATCACCGACCAGGGCTACGACAAGGACCCGCTTCCCCAAGGGGCGGTTCCGCCGCAAGTCGAGATGCCGGCGCATGCAGCGGACCTCGGGATGACCTTCTACACCGGCAAGCAGTTCCCCCAGAAGTACCAGGGCGGCATCTTCGACGCGCAGCATGGTTCGTGGAATCGCACCACGCCAATCGGCGCGCGCATCATGTTCACCAGCCTCAAGTCCGACGGCACCGCCGACAAGACCGAGGTGTTCGCGGACGGCTGGCTCGACTCGTCGACCGGCCTCTACCGCGGCCGCCCCGTCGACGTGGCGGTGATGAAGGACGGCTCGCTGCTCATCTCCGACGATTTCGCCGGCGCGATCTATCGGGTCAGCTACGCGGGCGAAGCGCCGAAGAAGTGAAGCGCCTGGCATTGTTCTTTCTCGCGGCGTCCTGCGCGTGCGCCCCGGCGACGACCCCGTCGCCGGGGCGCGCGAAGGCCCAGGCCTGCTCCGTCTGCCACGGACCGCTGGGGATCAGCAACGCCCCGGACGCGCCCCACCTCGCGGGCCAGCCGCGGATCTATTTCGTGGAACAGCTCAAGGCCTTTCGCAGCGGCAAGCGCGAGCACCCTGTGATGAACGTCATCGCCAAGCCGCTCACCGATGCCGACATCTCGAACCTGGCGGATTGGTACGGCTCCCTGAAGCTCGAGGTGCGGGAGAAGCGCTGAAGCGGCTTCCGCGCCGTGGTCTTCAGCGGTTGCGCAACCCCGCTAGCTCCGTCGCGAGCCAGCGACGTACCGGGGGGATCCGACCGATCACCCGGATGACTGCATTGCGCAGCGCCCGGATGCCGGCGCTGCGCAGCGTCGCCATCCGCGTCGCCCGGTCGGTGAAGCCCACCACTCGCTCCGCGACCGGCCGGCGGGTACGCTCGTAGTGGTCGAGCCGGGTCTCGTCGGCCCGTCCACCGAGCACCGCGGCCAGTGCGCGACCGAGCGCGACCGCATCCTGGATACCGGTGTTCATCCCCTGTCCGCCTGCCGGGCTGTGGACGTGCGCCGCGTCTCCGGCGAGCAGGACGCGCCCGGCGCGGTAGCGATCGGCCAGGCGGTGGTGGACCAGGAACCGGGTGCTCCAGACGATCTCGTGGACGCGGGCGGGCTTGGTCACCGGCCCCCGCGTGTCCAGGAGGCGTTGCACGTCGGCCACGCCGGGGCGCTCCGGCGCGTCGTCCAGGGTAGCCACGATCCGGTGTCGCCCGCCAGGTAGCGGCGCCACCACCACGAGCCCGTCGGGAGACAAGAACATCATCACCTCGTCGGCGCGCAGCGGCCAGCTCATCCGGACGTCGGCGAGCATGAAGGACTGCTCGTACCCCTCGCCCGCGAAGCCGATCGCGGCCCGTTCACGCACCGTGCTGTGCATGCCGTCGGCGCCGATCAGGTATCGGGCGCGGACCGTCTGCGGCTGCCGGCCATCGGCCGCGACCGTAACCGAGACGCCGTTGGCGTCTTGCTGCAAGTCGTTGACCGCGTATGGGCGGTACACGTCGCTACCCAACTCGCGCAGCCGGCCCAGCAGGATCGCTTCGGTGACGTTCTGCGGAACCATCAGCGTGTAGGCGTAGCGGGTGCGAAGCTGGTCGAAGTCGATCGTCGCCAGCACCTGGTCGCGGTCTCGCAGGGTGAACCGGGGCACGACGTGGCCTTCGGCGCGCAGCCGATCGGTGACCTTCAGCTCCTCCAGCACCTCGAGGGTCCGGGCGTGCACCACGGCGGCGCGCGAAGTGTTGGCGCCCTCCGCGAGCCGATCCACCAGGACGAACGAGACGCCTTCAGCGGCGAGCACACAGGCGAGGGAAAGACCCGTGGGCCCGGCCCCGACGATCACGACATCGGTGGTGGCAGGCAGTGTTTTCATAGGTGTGACCCTGCAATTCACGGCCTGTGCCAGGATCCGTACACCCACGATCCCGCCGCGTTACGGGTTCCGTTCGACGTCGATGACGCACGCAGGCGATGAGAATGCCCACGGAGCGTCTGATCTTCAGTCACCTGACTTGAGCTGCCTCGCGTGCGACTCCACCTGCGGCGGTGACTACTCCCTGCCCGTCAGGGCTGCAACGGCAAAAACGTTTCGAGAACGTCGTGTGCGCCGCGCCCGTCACGCGTCCGAATCGGCGCCGCGGAGGAGGCATCTGCTCCGTTGGACGGGAGATCGCCACCCAATCACCGGCGGGGAGCGGCAGTCAATGACCTATCTCGAAGACTTTACCACTGGGCAGAAGCACGTCTCGGGAACGCTTCGGGTGGATTCGGCCGCCATCAAGGCCTTCGCCGCCCAGTTCGACCCGCAGCCCTTTCATCTCGACGAGGACGCCGCCCGCGGCTCGTTCTTCGGCAGCCTGGTCGCGAGTGGATGGCACACCGCCGCGCTCACCATGCGGCTTCTGGTCGAGAGCGGCTTCCGCCCGGCCGGCGGAATCATCGGCTCGCGCGCCGACGAGCTGAAGTGGCCGCGCCCGGTCCGGCCTGGCGATGAGCTGCGCGTGGAGGCGGAGGTGCTGGAAGTGCGCGCATCGACCAGCCAGCCCGGCCGGGGCTTCATCAAGTGCCGCACCACCACCCTGAACCAAAAAGGCGAGCCCGTGCAGGTGCTGGTGATGAACCTGCTGGTCCAGTCCCGCCCCGCCTAGATGGCTCAACAAATCGGATGCCAGCTGAAACACTCCCGCAATGGTGTTCGGCGATGTTCGGATGATGTCGCGCTTCCCGCTCACCGTTGTTGGCCTCGCGCTCTGGGGCTGTGCGAGCTATCGCGTGCTGCCGTCGCCCGCGCCGGCCACAGGCCTTTCGCCCTTGCCGATACGCTACCAGGCGACGCGCTTGTGGGTCTTTCGTTCGGTCAAGGAGGATGGGGCGGTCGAGCGCGTCTTCGTCGACCCGCACGATTCCATGCGCGTCGTGGTCACGCTGCTCCGCCCCGAGGCGGCGGCGTACGCTTCGAGCGACGGCGGCGCCTCTTGGGCGCGAGCATCGATCCCGCTCGACGTGCCTGACGGCGACGACCCCACGCAGGCGGCGCTCGTGCGGCCACGGCTGCTGGCCGAGGTGCTCTTCGACGCGCGCGACGGCCGCCGCGCCTGGGCACGCGCCAGCGGCCGGGTCTTCCGCACCGAGGACTGCGGCCTCACCTGGGCTGCGACTCCGCTCTTGGGCATCGTGGCGCTGGCGCAGGGCGTGGACGGGCTTCTCTGGGCCGCCGGCGAAGGCGGGCTGCACGTCTCCGACGACGGCGGCCGCAGTTGGGCGCACCGGCCCGTCCACCTGCCTGGTACCGGCGCGGATACTCGCTTCCGAGTCCGCAGCCTGGTCCTCGACCAGCGCGGAGGCCGCATCCTCCTCGGCGTGCGCGATGCGCGGAGCGACTCGGGACCCGTTCCCATCGCCACCGTGCTCGACGGCACCTCTGACGCCGCGCAGGCGGCGCTCGCGCTGGTCGACGCCACCGACGCGCCCCCGCGCGCGCTGACAGCGTTCGGGCAGGGAGTCACCGGCGTGATCGAGACGCGCGACGGCGGAGCGAGCTGGCGGCGCGCCGGACTCGCGTTCGACACCTGGCTCGCCTCAGAGGATGGCGCGCTCTACGCAGTGGCGGCCGATCCGATGATCGAAGCCGCCTTCCTGGTGCGCGCCCACCCCGAGCTGGCGACAGCGCTCGCGCAGCAGCTCCACGGCCTGCACGTCGACGCGGCATCGCTGCGGCCGGCGTTCCTCTTTCCGGGTCGCGACCGCCTGCTGGCCGGACCGCTCGCAGCGGCGCCCGTCTTCCGCTCGGGCGACGGAGGCGCGACCTGGGTGCGGGTGCTCTCACTCGAACCGGCCCTGGCGGCGTCGCTGCGCACCGCGGTGGACGCGCAGATCAGCGCGTGGGAGGAGTCCTCGCCGCCGGCGCGCGGAGGCGAGCGGCCGGCCGAGCATGGCGCGGGGGCTAGCGCGAATCCCACGGGTCCGGGTCGGCATGGTGGTCGCGGCGGCGGCCGTGGCCGTCGCGGGGCCGCGCCCGAGGCGATCCGCACTGCGCCACGCGCTCCCTCCGCCGACGCGTTGCAGGCGTATCTCGATCCGCTGCGGCTGCTCGCGCGCTTCAATTCGGGACTTGCGCTGACGGGTATGGCGCGCGCCGGCGCCGAATTCTACGCCTGGGCGCCGACCGCGACGCACTGGGACCGCCTCGCCGGTGCTGCGCTATCCGCCTCCGACGCGGAGGGGGAAATCTCGCTTGGACCCGCCGCTACGCCTGCCGGATCGGGCGCGTTCACACTGCTGCGATCGACCGACGGTGGCGCCTCCTGGGCCGAGGTGGCGCAAGGCCCCGACGCGTTCGACGTCGCGGGCGGACTTCGCGTGCGGCAGGGCGCGCCCTACCCGTCCTGGCTCGCCGCCGGCCCGCGCGAAGCGTTCATCGGCCTCGCTGCGCGCGACTACACGGGACCACCGTGGCGCGAAACGTGGCGCGACTCGTTCTAACGCGAGTCAAGCGGCACCGCCGCCGACACGGTCCGACACCGAAGAGCAACGCGAGCGCAATCCGCCTCTCGTACCCTTCCAGAGCGTCGAGGGACGCAAATCGAAGGAGGACGAGATGAGCCGCTTCATCAACGTGGCATTGGTCATTGGAGCACTCGCTATCGTCGGGGGCAGCTTTGCCCTCGCGGGAACAGACCCTCGCTCGCCGCCGAACAGGATGGCCGCTCGGATCGCGAAGGCGCTGGACGCCATCGACGCTACGCCGGAGCAGCGCGCGGCCGTCCAGGCGGCAAGCCTGGACATCCAGGCCAAGCTCAGGGCGTCGCACCATCCTGGTCGGAGTGCGAGAGGCCAGATCGCAGAGCTGCTGGCGGCGGATCAGGTCGATCCCCATGCGCTCCAACAGGTCCTGGACTCCAGGGCCGATCAGACGAAGCTGTTGGCCGCGGCCATCATTCCCGACCTCGTCAAGATGCACGACGCGCTCACGCCGGCCCAACGGCAGGCGCTGTACGAGAAGTGGATCGCGCGGCAGGAGGTGCGGGAACAGCGCCAGCAGCAGTGAGTGCGTGCTGGAACTTGGCGCCTTGCCGCGCAAGCAAGGCGCCGCGGATCGATTCGATGATTCAAGGAGAATCGAGATGACCACGAGAACGAACTTCGCGTGGCTGGCGTTGGCCTTCGCTGGAATTGCAGGTGCCGCCCTTCCCGCCCCGGCCCAGACGCCGCCCGTTGTCTCCGACACGGAGCCGCCGCCTCCGCCTCCGGATGAAGAGGCGCTCGCGTCGCAGCCACCCCCCACCGAAGCTCAGCCGCCCTCGCAAGCGCTCGATCTCGGCGCCTTCAAGCAGCAGCTCTCGCCGTACGGCCGCTGGGTCGATACCCCGGAGTATGGACGCGTCTGGATCCCGAACGGCCTCCGCTCCGACTGGCAGCCCTACACCGACGGCCGCTGGATCTACACCGACTGGGGCTGGACCTTCGTATCCGACGTCCCCTGGGGCCCGGTGGTGTTCCACTACGGCCGCTGGGGCTTCAGGGCGTCGCTGGGCTGGTTCTGGGTGCCCGGATTCGTCTGGGCCCCCGCCTGGGTGTCGTGGCGCATCTCCGACGGATTTGTCTGCTGGGCCCCCTTCGGGCCCGCGGGATTCGTCTACGGGCCGCGCTGGCCCGGCTGGGTGGTGGTGCCCGCGCCGCACTTCACCCATCCCATTGCCCGGGAGGTGATCCCCCTCGCGCATGCGCGCGAAATCATCCGCAGCGCCAGGAAGGCGACGTCGATCGAGCGTGCCCCGGTGCGGGGCCGCGCCTACGGGCCACCGCGTACCCTGGGAAGACTGCACAGCCAGCGCTGACCGGCGGTACCGCTGCATCACCGCTGCTACTCCATCTCGGTAGCGAGGAAGTGGAAGCTCTCCTGGCGCTCGATCTGCAGCACGAGCGGATCACCAGGCTTCAGCGCCCGCAGGGCGCTGCGAAGCGCCTCGACGGACTCGACGGACGTGCGGTTGACCTCGTGGATCACGTCCCCGACCTCGAGGCCCGCTTCGATGCTGGTGGCGTCCAACGTGCGCGCAGCGACGATCACACCGGTCCCGCTGCGCAGCCGCACCAATCCCGCCAGCTTGCCGCTGACGGTGACACCAAGGATGCCGAGCCTGCGCACCAAATGGTCCCGCGGGTTGGCGAGGTCGGCGAGCGCCTCCCCAGGATCCTTCGCCTCGCTTGCCTGAACCTGGAGGGAAAGCCTCTGTTCTCCGCGGAGCACCCCGAGCTTGAGGGGAGCCTGCGCGGGGTGGAGGTAGAGCGACTCGTACAGCGCCGCGAGGCTGTCGATCGGGCGGCCGTCGACCGCGTCGATGACGTCACCCGTCCGCAGCCCGGCCGCGCGCGCCGGGCCTTCGAGGGCAACGTCGGCCACCACCACACCCCAGTCGCGCGTCAGCCCGAGGCCACCGGCCAGCGCCGGCGTGATCGCCTGTGCCGTCACTCCGGCTTCGACGCGCCGGACACGCCCGAACTTGCGCAGGCTGTCGTAGATGAAGCGCGCGGTCGGCGCCGGGATGGCGAACCCGAGGCCCTGGCTGCCGCCCGAATCACTGAGCATGAAGGTGTTGATCCCCACCAAGTGACCCTCCACGTCGACCAGCGCCCCGCCGCTGTTGCCCGGGTTGATCGGCGCATCGGTCTGGATGAACGTCATCGGCGACTCGAGCTCGGCCTGTCGCGCTGCCGCGCTGACCACCCCCATGGTTACCGTGCTGGCGAGTCCCTCGGGGCTGCCGATGGCGAAGACCAACTCGCCCTGGCGGACGCGGCTGCGATCTTCGAGCGACAGCACGGGCAGTCCGGTTGCGGCGATCTTGAGCAGGGCAAGGTCGGTCATTCGATCCGCACCGACCAGGTGTGCGTCGAAGAGCCGCCGGTTGACGGTGGTGCCGCGGGCCGCGCCGCCGGCATCCGCGGCTGGGAGGACGACGACGATCCGCCGTGCACCACGGACCACGTGGGCATTGGTCAGGACGTAGCCGTCCGGATCGACGATCACGCCGGCCCCCAGCGCGTGCTGGCGGGTGACCACGGCCGCGCCTGCACGCTCGCCTCCGTCCGTGGCTCCATAACCCGACACCAGAACCTGCACCACCGCAGGAGAGACCCGTTCCACCAGGCGCGAAGTCGCCGTGTTGAGGTCCCGCAAGACGCTGGCGCTGGCGGTCACGCCCCCGGCGCGGGCGGAGCCGGCGGCCAACGCTGCGAGCGCGATGAAAGGGAGTGGATTGAAACCAGGACGGGCTCGGAAAAGTCCTCCTCCTCTTCCGGTATTGGACGATGAAGTCATATGCACTCCTTCCGGAAAGAAACCGTCGATTCACCGGACAACCATCCGAGACACGCTCGCAAGAGGGTCGGATGGCGCCCTGGGTAGCTCGATTCGGAATTTCGTTCCGCACGAGGCACTCTCAACGGTGATCCGTCCGCCGTGTGCTTCCACCAGCAGTCGCGCACCGTAGAGGCCCAATCCGAGACCATCCTGCGCTGGCGCCTTCCGCCCCCGGTAGAACCGCGTGAAGAGGTGCGGGAGGTCCTCGGGCGGGATGCCCCGCCCGCCGTCGACGACGGAGATGGCAACCCACCCGTCGCGGCTCGCCACCTCGAGCTGGACCCTCTCGGGCGAGTACTTGAGCGCATTCGACAGCAGGTTCAACAGCACCCGCTCCAGCCGTCTAGGGTCCGCCCTCACCGTGACGCCCTTCGACTCGGGCATGGTGACATCCACCCGCGCGACATCGAGGGACGCTCCCATCCGCCGGAGAAGCTCGCCCAGGTAGGATGCCAGATCGATCTGCTCGAGCTCGAGACGGAGTCCCACCGACTCGAAGCGAGCGGCGTCGAGGAGGTCCTCGATCATCGCGTCCATCCGGCTTGCCGCACGAAGGATGGCGTCGGCAGAGGCCAGGCTCCAGGAGTCCGCCTTGGCATGTCGGCGTAGGAGCTGAGCCTGCCCGATTACGGCGCCGAGCGGTGCGCGCAGGTCATGAGAGACTACGTGAAGCAGGTCCTCGCGTTCGCGCATGCGACTCCGGATACTCGAGAGAGTCAGGGCGGTCGCGAGGTACGACACGAGCCGCATGGACGTCTCCCAATAGATGAAGAACGCATTCGAGTACGGGTGAAGGGAAAGCCGGTCGGCGAGGTACCAGCACACCGCCGAGGCCGCGGCGAACCCAAGCCCGGCGGCCCGGCTTCCGTACCAGGCCGCCAGGCCGACTGGGATGAAGTAGAAAACGAAGAGGCCGACCTCGTAGCCGGTGACGTAGTCGATCCAGGTGATGGCAAGGAGCAGGCAGGCAGCGCCAAGGTAGAGCGCCGCCCGGGTCCTTCCGGTCAGCGGCCTGGCGGCTGCGAACCCTCCAAGAGTGCGTTGCGAGATCAAAGCGCCTGCCGAAGAGTGACATCAGCCATGAGGGCCTCCTGCTGCGTAGGACACCGCTCGCGACGTTCTGGTTTTTGCGGTTTGGTTTCGGTCTTGTGCCCGACTCCGAATGGCAGCACCCCATGCGACGTCGACGCACCAATCGCACACGCGATCGAAACCAGACCGAAACATCGAGGAGGCGGCTGGGCTGTTTCAGGCGCGTAGGTGATTCAGGTCCCCACGGAGGTCGCATGACCGGAGATCTCAATGCGAAGTGGTCGGAGTTCCCCGCCGCGCTGACGGTGGGGGCGCAGCTGCTGCTGATCGACGCCGACCCGCTTTCGCTCTCGGAGCTGGCGCGCGTGCTGGCTCCAGTGGTCGATCTGGCTTCCTTCGTCCACCGGCAGTGGGGCAGGCGCGTGGCCGAAGTTCCTCCCCCAGCTCTTCGCAGCGTGATCTACCATGGCGCGCATGGCCATCGTACCCCTTCGCAAGGTGCTGTGCGCGAACCGTGGCGAGATCGCGATCCGGATCTTCCGCGCCTGCAACGAGCTCGGCATCCGCACCGTCGGCATCTACAGCGAAGAGGACCGCGTCTCGGAGCATCGCCACAAGGCCGACGAAGCGTACCTGGTCGGGCGCGGCAAGCGGCCCATCGACGCCTACCTGGGCATCGAGGAGATCCTGGACCTGGCCAAGCAGTGCGGCGCCGACGCCATCCATCCGGGCTATGGCTTCCTCTCCGAGAACCCGGCGTTCGCGCGCGCCTGCGAGCAGCGGGGCGTGCGCTTCATCGGGCCCCGGTCCGAGGTGGTCGCGCTGATGGGCGACAAGGTGGAGGCGAAGGGCCTGGCAGTGAAGGCCAGGGTGCCCGTGGTTCCGGGCATCGAGCTTCGCGGCTCGGCCGAGGAGCAGATCGGCGCGGCCCGCACCTTCATGTCCGAGCACGGCGCAACACTGGTAAAGGCCGCCCACGGCGGCGGCGGCCGCGGCATGCGCATCGTCCAGGAGCCCGGCGAGCTGGAGGAAGCGCTCGACCGCGCCCGCAGCGAATCGAAGCTCGCCTTCGGCAGCGAAAT
>Ga0137362_10003543_pt1 | contig 10457 bp, 2 predicted proteins | sample MadtaG_2_FD_104801 | JGI IMG/M metagenome (GOLD analysis project Ga0137362, IMG submission 104801) | Vadose zone soil microbial communities from Angelo Coast Range Reserve, California, USA - Mad1_100_16 metaG | ecosystem: Environmental > Terrestrial > Soil > Vadose zone | place: USA: California... | reverse complement strand
AGGAATTTCGCCGATCTCGTCCAGGAAAATCGTGCCACCATCGGCCACTTCGAAGCGGCCAATGCGCTGCGCGATCGCCCCCGTGAATGCTCCTTTCTCGTGTCCAAACAACTCGCTTTCCAGCAGGCCCGTCGGAATGGCCGCGCAATTGAGCTTGACGAAGGGCTTCGACCGCCGTGGGCTCAAATCATGAATGGCACGCGCAATCAGTTCTTTTCCCGTGCCCGTCTCTCCATAAATCAGCACGGTCGAGTCCGTCGGAGCGACCGTTTCCACTTGCTTCAGCACGCGCCGCAGGGAAGCACTCTTTCCCACGATTTGCGCAAAATTCATTTCCGTGCGGATTTCATCTTCCAAGTAGAGTTTTTCCTTCGAGAGCTGCTCTTTAAGTTCTCGAATCTCCCCAAAGGCAAGTGCATTCTCCACGGCAATGGCGACCTGATTTGTGATTTGGGTCAGAAACTCGATATCGTCGCCGGTAAACGCACGCTCCTGATATTTGACCACACCGAATATCCCTAGCACGCGCTCTCGGCTAACAAGAGGAAGGATGCAGACAGTTCCAACTTCGGCTTGCGCAGTGTCCTTCATTCCCAGCCGTCTCGCCTCCTGGACGCTACCGCACCAGAGTTTGCCCGTGCGAAAGACCGCTCCCCCCAAATTTTCATCGATGGGGACAAGGCTCTCCTCCTGGATGGCTTCGTCGCTAAAGGGAAAATCCATGGCGTAGATCCGCAAGTGCGTGTTGCTTGCATCGGGAAGGCAAATGCAGGCGCCTTCGCAGCCCATAACCCGCCGCGTGCTGGCCGTTGCGGCTCGGAGAAGGTCCCGCAACTCGAGATTGGAAACCACATGATTGGTCAATTCAAGGAGCAGTCCAAGACGCTCGTGCTTCTTCAGCAATTGCCGCTGCGAGGCTTGCGACGCATCAAAATGCAGCGCATTGTCGAATGCGAGAGCGATCTGCTCAGCTACCACCGAAAGAAACTGAACTTCCTCGGCGGTATAGATATCCGGAGCCTTACTGCCAAAGGTGAGCGTTCCCACTTTGCTATGGGCTGTGGTTAAGGGGAGGGTACACAAACAGTGAACTCCATACTTCCTCAAAACCTCTTGGAGTTTAGAAAACCGAGCGTCGCGGGGTTCGAGCGAAGTGACCAAAGGCTCTTGGTTCTGGTAGACCCACCAAGCATCCGATTCCTCCATGGTCAGTTCCGGGTCTGGAGGGATAGCTGCTTCTGTTTCCGCGTCGACGAAATACCTGTGAAACGTATTCGATTTCTCGTCACGAATGGACACACCGATATAATCAAACCGCACGACCCGGTGCAGCTCCCTCACTAGCGCGCCAAAGAGATCCTGCGGATCTCGATGCGTTCCGATAGCATTCGATACGCCGACGAGCGATTCGTATCGTGTAGCTGCGGAAAGCCGAGTTCGCTCTGCAACTTCCTCCGTGTGCATCCGGCACCCCCCGCGCAACTGTCGCCCGGAGCATTAGATGTCGGAATTCCTGCGCAGGTTAGAAATTGTCTAAACGCTATCCAGCTTTACAGCTCCCACAAACGGGACTCAATTGCCCTTGTTTCGAGGAGACTCAACGGGGCTAACTGACAGCTGAAGCCCGGAATTCTGAATCAAGAAGATGAATGCGTTTAAGCCGATTTCACCGCGTTTGGCAGGTCCAGTCGCGCTACCTCTTGGATATTTTATTCGTCAGCAACGGATCCTCGCTTAACTTGTAGTCTCCAAATTCTTCAGTCCGCATATCGGCGTCGCTGACGCCCGAGGAATGGAGCAGGTCAGTCATAGCAGAGACCATTCCCGACGAGGTTGCGCGTTTACAAGAAACTGCTCCCATGAAAAAGGAGCAGGTAGACTTCCTCGGGGCGACGTCAGAAGGGAAGTCAAGTACTACGCCAAGGTTTCACTAGTCCTATCCTTGACCTCCGGACACATTCGCGGTAGTGTCCCTGTACCCAAGTTGAACTTGCGGACCCAGCTCATGAAACACTTTAGGATTTTTGTTCACGACTGACGGTATCTTTCTCACGCAGTTCGGTATTGAGTCCCCACAATCCTTTCGCTTTGAGCAGCAGTTACGGGTAAATGCAAGCGCGTGTCCAGGAGGCAATCGTGCGCTTTGTCCGTCTACTTCTGTGCCTGAGCAGCATTCTAAGTGCGCTCTTCGGAGCAACGCCAGCAGTAGGGCAGTCCGCTGGAGACAGCGTCAACATGGTTTCCGGGATGGGATGGACGAATGGCGATCCGTTCCTGCAGCGGCAGAACGAACCATCCCTTGCGGTTTCCACCCGCAATACACTCCACTTGTTCGGGGGCGCCAACGATTACCGCTCGGTGGACATAGCAGGGCTGGCGGGGCAGAGCGAAAGGGCGGATGCCTGGTTAGGTCTTTTCAAGTCTTTCGACGGGGGACAAACTTGGCAAAGTACGTTGCTGCCCGGGTTTCCGCTCGATAGTTCTCCCACGGGAATGGCCTCTCCGCTGCATGGATTCCAGGCTGCTGCGGACCCGACAGTGCGCGCGGGAACCAATGGACTCTTTTTCTACAGTGGGATTGCGTTCAATCGTGGGACGAGCGCGCCGGGGGTAGTCTTCGTCGCGCGGTTTATTGACAACGACAATAAGGAAAACGGCGACGCAACACGAACCAACGGCAGCCTAACCAATCTCACGCCCACCGATCCAATCCAGTATCTCGGGACGGTGGTCGTCGACAACGGCAATGCCGGACAGTTTCTCGACAAGCCGTGGATCGCCACGGATATTCCGCGAGGGAACGCAACTTGTGCGGTCCCATTCACCAAAGCGGATGGAACACATGGGACGCAAACGATTCCAGCGGGAAAAGTTTACCTCACTTATACCGTCTTTAACGGAAATCAGCTGGACACGCGAATCATGTTCGCGAGTTCCTCGGACTGCGGCGCGAGTTGGAGCAAGCCCGTTAAGCTGAGCGAAAGCAATTCCGTCAATCAGGGGACGATTATCATGGTGGATCCGAGCAGCGCGCACAACGGCGCAGCTACGATCTACGTCGCGTGGCGCAGGTTCGCGACCAGTTCGCAGCCAGACGCCATCGAGATTGCGAAATCAACTGATGGAGGCAACAGCTTCAGCAAATCCTTCGACGCGGTCCTTTTCCCGGCAGTCTGCAGCACGACTTTGCCCCCGAACCCGCCCCCATCCGGATGCGCGTTCGACCAGGGAACTACCGCGGCATCGTTCCGCACGACGGCCTACCCCGCTCTCGCAGCGGATGATACAGGCCGGGTATACCTGGCCTGGTCGCAGCGGCAGCCGTCCGGCGATGGCCGTATCATGATGAAGGTGTCGCCGGATGGGGCGAACTGGTCTTCCAGCGCCGCTCTTGTGGATAACGGAGCAGTCCTAGACGAGAGTGGGAATCCATTCAGCAATTTATCGGGGCGGGGACACCAGTTCATGCCCAGTTTGAATTTCAGTGCGGGCAAGCTGTCGCTTGTTTATCTTGATTTTCGTGAAGATCACACTCTCGGATTCTTCACGGTGAACCCCGATCTAAGTAGTTACACCGAGACCCGGCAGCTCGAAGGAGAGCTGGTTGGCAATCCGGGATCGAGCCTGGTGTTTAATCCCTATGTGAGCGATGTGGCACCGCCTCTGACAGCGCGGCGCCACACCGTGGATGTACAGGGCGCGCAAGTGGCTCCTCTCGCTGCCGGCAGTCTCGGCGTGCCGAGTTTCACGCCATTCCGGGTCTCCCGCTATCTCTTCGGAATCAATCCGTTTGACACCTCAAACCAAGCGGAACAACTGCAGGTGGATGCACCGGATCTGCCCATGTTCGAACAAGGAACCGTGCCTTTTTTCGGGGACTACATTGATATCGCTGCTGCTCCGTCTTACCTTTTTCAAAACGGAAATTGGGTATTCAATACAAGTTCGGCCAGCCTGCCCGTGTTCCATGCCGTGTGGACAGATAACCGGGATGTCGTACCGCCCTCCGACGGAAATTGGGCGCACTATGTGCCGCCATTTTCGGCGTCGAATCCCGCAGGCAGCACGAACACGAGCGTGTTCGATCCGGCGCAAACAGTGAAGGCGTGTCAAATCGGGGTGGACGACGGATTCGTCGCTTCTCGGAATCAAAACATCTACACGTCCATTATTGCACCGGGACTGATTGTTGGTTCGCTGGGAAATTCGAAACCGCTGGGTTTCTCTGTCACAAATCCCACACAGCTTCTGCAGCGCACATTTACAATCACTTTGCGGAACACTACCACGCAGCAAAGGAGCTTCCGGATTTCCATCGCGAATCAGCCCGCGCTGATAAACGGGCAAATAGATCCGCAAGGGCAAGCCTCACTATTGCAATTTAGCCTGCTGACCTCAATCGACGTTACTATCGGTCCGAATTCGAGTATCGCCCGGTCGGTGTTCGTCCAATCAGCCAATCCTACTGCAAGCGTCACAGCGAACACCCAGGAAATCAATGCGCCAGGCGGAACGCTGGTCACTGGAGGTTTGCAAGGGTTTGTTACGCTCAATCCTGATCCTGCCGCGCCTCTGCTTCTCGATCCTGATAATTTTGGGTTTACGAATCCCACCGTCCTCTCGGCGGAAACGCACAATCCTGCGATTGCCAATCCTGCGATCGCCAATCCTGCCATCGCTAACCCTGCGATCGCCAATCCCGCCATCGCCAACCCCGCCATCGCGAATCCTGCGATTGCCAATCCTGCGATCGCCAATCCGGCTGTCGTTGCGGCCCTGAATCCGGCGATCGCAAATCCTGCGATTGCTAACCCCGCCATCGCCAATCCTGCGATTGCCAATCCCGCGATCGCCAATCAGTCTGTAACAGACGCTACCTATCCGGTTACGAATGTCGGCAATACGACCACATCCTATGCCGTGAAACTTTTCCAGAAGGCTCCGCTTCCCGCGGGCGTTAGCCTGCAATTGATTTTGACAAAACAATATCTCGTTCCCGTAGCCCAGGGATGCGACCTGAAACAACAGGTTCAAAGCATCATTCTTGCGAGCATTCCGAACCCGGTGTTCACTCCAGCGGCAAATCTCGGTGACCCGGATATCCAAAACCCCGCCATAACCAATGCTACGATTGCTCTGAATCCCGGCGAAACGGGGCAAGTCGTCATCCGGGCAAACGTTTCCGACGCCACAGCGATGCAGAATCTTTTGTCGAATACGTTTGTTCCAGTAGCGGTGGCGCACCCTGCGAATAGCGGAGTCGCCGCAACGCTCGCGATTCTTTCCGCCACTCTTCCGGATGGCGTCGTAGGCCGTGTGTACACCCAACAGATAAACATTTTTGGCGGTTTTGGCGCACACACAGTCTCGATTGCCAACGGTTCGCTGCCAACTGGGCTAACCTTGGATCCGAATTCGGGATTGCTCTCCGGTACACCGAATTCCGACGGAAGCTCCAGCTTCACGGTGCAGGTTGCAGACACACTTACGCCTCCAGCCGTGGCGACACAGGTAGTCACGGTGCGCATTGCAAAACAGCTCCTGATTACCGCGCCGGGGGGCGCAGACGGAATCGTAAACGTGGCCTATTCCTTGAATCTCAGCAGTTCCGGCGGCACTGGTAATCAAACATGGGCGATAGCATCCGGAGTGCTCCCCTTGGGATTGACCATGAGTCCGGCAGGCGTGATCAGTGGAACCCCCACCAATGTCAACACAACCGGAAATACACTGATGTTGCAAGTCCAGGATTCAGGCAGCCCAGCCCAGATCGCAAGCGTGACTCTGACAATCCGAATCGCGTCTGCGCTGGCGATTTCTACGGCTCCCGGACCGCTTCCCGATGCAGTCATTGGAGTGCCCTATAACTTTACGTTCCTTTCGAACGGCGGAATCTCTCCTACTACCTGGCAACTGGCTAGCGGACAGCTACCTGCTGGATTGACTCTGAACTCGAATGGCGCCCTGAACGGGACACCAACTGCAACCGGTAGCTTCACGTTCACGGTGCAGGCTGGCGATGGGAGTTCACCATCCCAAACAATCACCCTCAGCGTGGGAATCAAGAGCAAACCTCTGCTGGTGATTTCCACCGCAGCCGGCGCATTGCCGGATGCCGTGAATGGGGTTCCCTATAGCTTCACTTTCCAAAACGCAGGAGGCACCCCGCCGTTGACTTGGTCGGTCAAGAGCGGGGCACCCGTTGCTGGATTGACGCTGTCGACCGCTGGCATTTTGAGTGGTACGCCGTCGGTGGCAAATCTTTCTGGAACCGCGTTCACAGTGCAAGTGCAGGATTCTGGCGCTCCATCTCAGAGTATTACCGTGAATGTGACTTTGCGTTCGGCGGCGCTGTTGATGATAGGGACGCCCGCCGGTCCTTTGCCCGATGCCGTCGGGGGCGTGCCATACCTGGCCACCCTGGTATCGTCGGGAGGCATCACGCCACTGGCCTGGAAGATCACCAGCGGACAATTGCCAGCGGGCCTGAGCTTCAGCTCGGGAGGAGTAATTAGTGGGACTCCTGTGACTGCGAATTCCACACCGGTCAGTATCGCTGTGCAGGTCACGGACTCGACCAATCCCCTACAAAGCAGCGGCGAGGTTATAACCCTTCGTGTCGCGTCGCGCTTAGGTATCACTTCCGCGGGAGGGTCATTACCTGACGCTGTGCTGGGAGCGAATTACAACCCCGTCGCACTGCAATCTCCCGGAGGTCTCGCACCGCTTGGCTGGAGCGTTAGCGCGGGCGCACTCCCACCAGGAATGAGCCTAAGCGGCGGCGTGATCAGCGGAGCGCCTACTGCCACGGGCATCTTCGGGTTTACAGCAAGAGTTCAGGACTCGAGCAATCCAGCGCAATCGTCAACAGTTTCGCTCAGCATTCGCGTAGTTGCGCCGCTGGCGATAACGACGCCGTCGGGAGCCTTGCCGGGAGCGTTGTACAGGACTGCTTACAGCCAATCACTTACTTCGAGCGGCGGAAATGCGCCGATCGCTTGGTCTCTCGGCAACGGGCAGCCGCCTCCGGGATTGCTGTTGAGCGCTGCTGGAATCATCAGCGGGTTACCCACTGCGACAGGCACTTTCAGCTTCACAGTGAAAGTGGCCGACACGAGTTCGCCGCAGCAGTCTGCGAGCGCTCCGTTCACGATCAGCGTAGCTTCGACGCTTTCGATAGTTTTTACGGCGCAGCCGAGCAGTACGTCGTCGGCATCGTCGCAGATAACTCCCGCTGTCAAGGTTCTTGTTACAGACAACCTTGGCAATGGCCTCAGTGGAGCGATAGTGCAGATGAGCCTGGAATCAAACCCAACCGGAGCATCGCTCACCGGCCAGACCACGGTAACCACAGGAAACAACGGCGTTGCGGTCTTCAGCAGCCTGGGAATCGACAAGGTCGGGAGCGGTTACACTTTAAAGGCCTTGGTTACCAGCCCGCAGAACGGGGCGACAACCATTTCAGTGCCCTTCAACGTGCAGTAGGAATGGAGGATCAGCCTTCCCGCGACATTGCAGCTCCGCAGAGCCACGGCCAGAGCTGGAATCTCTTGTCGGGGAATTGGATTCGCAACGAAGCACTAACCTTATTGCGCGACGAAAATGGCAAATCTCAATGCACCGCGGCCCTTCGGCGCGCGTCCCCGATAAGGCCTAGTTCGTCGCTCTTTTCTTTTATAGAAAGAAAAGACTTGTACGAATCTGCCGCTGCAGGACTCTTGAGCCCTTCCTGTGCGCGGGCCAGATAATAGTAAACGGGTGGGAAGGAGCGGAACGTCGGTACATCATCGAGAAAGACGGCACTGGCCTCACCCCGGCGTTTTAAACATTTTTCCAGTTCCGAATCCGCCTCCGTGTAAGCGCCCATTTCAATATACGCCCGGCCAAGGTCAAACCGCCCTATCCAGGAGTCCGCTAGTTTCTGCGATTCTTCGAAAGATTTGACTGCGCGCCGGGCATCTCCCCGTTTTAAGTATGTTTCGCCTTCAAGCAGCTTTGCATAAGCCTGATCATCGGGATTCAGGTGAGAAGAGAGTTGGGAAGCGAGCATTTGCGCCGCAGCAGTTTGACCGGCCTCGATGTAGATGCGGCCGGCGGAGAATTGCACGGTACCGCCATTGTCATGCGCAAGGGCGGACTTCGCATCGGCGACAGCTTCAGAAGGCTTCCCCGCAGCAAGTTTTGCTTCCGCAAGCAGTAAAAGTTGCGCGGCGAGAGTTGAATCATCGGCTTTTCCGGAGGAGGGAACGGGCGCTTTTTGTAGCAGCGCGATAGCTTCCTTCGTTTGTCCTTGAAAGAGCAAAAGATCGGCCCGCCCCATCGTTGCCATCTCCGCGCCCCGTGCGCTGATTGCCTGCATGCTTTGATAAGTCCGTTCTGCCTCGCCGAGGTGGCCTTGACCGGTCTGGGCCATCGACAAAGCACCATAGGCATTCACATAGGACGAATTCTGGGTGATCACTTTGCGCGCTTCATCAGAGGCAGTTGCGAAATCGCCTGCGTACAGGGCGTACAGCGCAAGATTATTCAATTGCAGCAGAGCTGTTGGCAGAAGTTCGACGGCGTGGCGGCCCTCTTCCAATGCTTTGGGCATATCGCGGAGATAAAAATAAGCGAGTGCGAGATTCGAATAGCCGGCGCCATCTGAAGGAAACTGCTGCACGAGGGCCGAATATTCCTCAATCGCTTTGCGTGGTTCGCGGTTGGAGAGGTAGTAGCCGCCCCGGGTGCGGTATTTCTCGCGGTCGCTCATGCGGTCGATGTGCGCGAGCGCGCGCTGATAGTAGCTCTCAGCATCTTTGTGACGCCCCATATTTGCGCTTGTCGAGGCGAGGCCTGCATATGCCCGCCCGAGATCCGGGTCGAACTGGATCGCTTGCTCGTAAAGAGGTATGGCTTCTTCCCATTTGCCGCCCCATTGCAAGTCCTGTGCAAGAGCGTAGGCATGGGCCGCTTCGAGCGAACTTGTGGTAAACGTTCCTGCTGCTGACAATTGGACTGACTCCGGCGTCGAGTCGCCGAGCGCGCGGCGAGTCCGTGCGGCGATCTTTTCCACAACAGCCAAAACGCCCTTCTTGTCGCTGGCTTCCTCGTTTGCTTCCGTTACAATCTTGGCAGTTGCGGTCGCCAGTGTTCTCGCACGGACTATGTAACCGCTTCCCTTCTTCTCAATAACACCTGAAACAATGTAATTAATCCCTTCTCGATTTCCTACAAGTCTTGCTGTGGCTTCATCCAGTCCGGTCGACCCCGGCTGAAGCTGATTGCCAATTTTCTTGGCCTGATTGCGGTTATATGAACTGATGAACGATACGTCTTCAAGAGCTAGGCTGAGCGGCGGTTCCAGAGTTTCGTCGAAGACAGAATCGCCAGTGGCATTGTTGAAATCTCCGACCAGGACTGAAACTGGAATATGTCCGCGTGCAGGCTTGGATGGACCCCTGAGTCGGAAGGCGATTACTGCCACAACGAGCAATGCACCCAGAGCTGCCGAGGCCCATTTCCAGTAACCATGAGCTGCCGGTGCCGGCAGAAAAATCGTCGAGCTCCCCGCCGAGGGACCCAGCCAGAGTTCCAATCGGTCGGCCATTTCCCGTGCACTTGCTAATCGCTTGTCCGGTTCGATTTCCAACGCGTTCGTGACCACATCGCTGAGGGGCTTAGGCACGGTCGCATCGATTTCCGCGGGAGGTCTAGCCTTCTCCTGCAGCCGCTTCCACAACGTTCCTAACGGCGCGTCAGCGGGATAGGGTGACTTCCCGGTCAGAAGTTCGTAAAAAATGACCCCGAGGGAAAAAAGATCGGAACGCTCCGTCAGCTTCTCGCCACGCGCCTGTTCTGGGGACATATACTCCGGTGTCCCAATCAGGGCCCCTGTCTGCGTCATTCCAGGCAGGTACGCGGAACGCGCTATGCCGAAGTCCATGACGTACACTCGCCCGTCCGGACTCAACATGACGTTTTGCGGCTTCAAGTCACGGTGAATCACGCCTTCCGTGTGGGCGGCCTCCAGGGCCCGGCAGATCTGCAGCATGACTCGAGCCGCTTGCTCGGCAGGAAATTTACCTCTTTCCAGCAACAATTCACGGAGGTTTTGACCCTCCACAAAATCCATGGTGATGAATTTGATTCCGTCGGATTGCCCCAGGTCGAAAATACGAATGACATTCTTGTGCGTAACCTGGCGAGCGAGAATTAATTCTTGTTTGAAACGCTGCAGGATCTCCGGGTTTTTCGCGAGTTCCGAGCGAATCAGTTTAAGTGCGACGACGCGGTCGAGCTCAGAGTCGCGCGCCTTGTAGACTGCGCCCATGCCGCCTCGCCCTAGCAATTGAAGGATTTCGTAGCGGCCCGTCAATACTGTTCCTTTTTCTAAATCATCCCCTGCGGGTGGCTCCCCAAGGGTCTGGGATGTGACCGCCACAGACCAAGCTTTCGGTGCTCCGCCTTCGTTGAGT
>Ga0137362_10003532_pt1 | contig 10471 bp, 10 predicted proteins | sample MadtaG_2_FD_104801 | JGI IMG/M metagenome (GOLD analysis project Ga0137362, IMG submission 104801) | Vadose zone soil microbial communities from Angelo Coast Range Reserve, California, USA - Mad1_100_16 metaG | ecosystem: Environmental > Terrestrial > Soil > Vadose zone | place: USA: California... | reverse complement strand
TCGCTGACTACCCCGGTTGTCCAACTTCCGTCGTATAGCTCAAGCTGAGGGGCTGCCAAGCCCGACTCTTTGACCGTAGAAAAAAACCATTTCCCGGAAGACGGCCCTTCGCGTGACGCATGAGTCCTGAGGAGGCCCAGAGTCCCATCGGTTGTCACGGCGAGAGAAGGGCAAGACCACCAGTCGTTCTTGTCCCCGTCCGGAACAGCTACGGGCACCGCCGTTGACCAAGTCTTTCCGCCATCGCGCGATTTAGTTAGCATGAGGCGGCATGTGCCACCGGCCTCTACGCCGTATACAGCGAACAATTGGTTCCGCTTTTGTTCGTACGCGAGCGAATGATCATGCAGGCAGCCTTTGTTGGACTTGGGGGCTGAGCTCGCAATGACAGAATATGTGGGCGAAGGAGATGGGGAAGGCCCCACGCGTAGCAGACCCAGGTCCCCTATCTGGCCGTCCGAAGTGTTTCTGTATCCTGTGTAAAGTGCGACGACCGTTCCGTCGCTTAGGGCAAGAGCGTCTGACGGGGTGGCAATCTGGTAACCAAGTTCCTTCATTTCGCGGTCGGTGAACGGCCCGGAGACTTTCTGCCCGTCCGGAGAGAAGACAAGCAAGCCGATACTACTCCCCCAGCTCTTTTCCTGGTCTGCCGTATCGACGTAGTTGAAGAACGTCAGGAGATTGCCCGTCACAGGACTCACTGCAGAACTCGACCAGTCCGCCCATCCTGTATGCGCGGTCTCCCGCCAATGTTGCCCGGCATCTGTTGAAGTGAAAAGCCGCGTCGTTCCCTGAAACTCCAGCTCCCCGTCAATCACCTTGGCCGCTTCGGAGATGAAGTACGCCATGTGCCTTGGACCAAACGCGCAAGATTGCTCGGTGACCCATTTGCTGCTTTCATCCTGGAGTGCTTTTCTCCAAGTTTTCCCGCCATCGGATGAGGCATAGACGAATCCAAAGCGAGCGTTTTGACTGACATCCTTCTTCGTTCCACATACGATAAGATTGTTGGCGTCCTCGGGATCCGCCTTGAGAAAATACCAGTCGTGTAATCCGCTGGCCAAGGGCTTAACTTCCGCTTCAACCGCTCGTTGCTCCGCAACCAGTCCAGTGCCAAAAAGCAGAGAGACTGTCAGAGCAAGCATCGCCCTTACCATGCAAAAGGAGAATGTCGCCACCGAAGGCATCTGAATGCGTGCGTACGATTTTTCCTTACTGCGATTCTGATCCAATGGAATGGCTCATCCGGTCAAAACGTCAATTTCAGAGCAAGCTGCATCGATCTGGGCCCACCAAGCTGATACAGCGGGCTGAAACTTCCCGACCCTTGATTCAGAACATCGAGGCTCCTTCCGAGCATCTGGCTCGACACCCCGAAAGGTGCGAAGGGCCAACCTCCACCTGGCGATCCAAAATTTGGGTGGTTCAGAACATTGAACATTTCCGCTCGGAACTGCAATTTCACCGATTCACGAATCGGAAAATCACGATGCACCGCGAAGTCCCACTGCGTAGCCCCAAACCCCCTTAACAAATTCCTTGACACATTTCCTTGTCGGAGCGGCAGCCCCGTCATTGGGTCTCTCGGCGGATCCTTGAATGCAGCCGGATTAATCCCCTTGCCACCCGGACATCCTTGCCCTGGGAGAAGCGACCCAATTGCTTGGAGCGCAGACGCACACGCGGAACCATACAGGTAAAATGACTTCCCTGGGTTTATGTCCGGTCGAATATCAGCACGAACTCCATTGAAAAAAGGGGGCACATTTAGGTCAGAAATATCAACGGGCAACGCGGAGCGAGCCTGGACAACACTCTGCAGTGACCAGCCGCGCAGAATTGCGTTTGCGAATGGATTGATTTTTGGGGCCGGAACCTCATACGTGAGCCCCATAGTAAACGCGTTCCGCACATCGAAGTCGGAAGGCCCCCGGTTCGCACTTAATGCCGAAGGCACCAGCTCATTTGACGCAAGCCCGAGTGAACCAGCAGAACCTGTATCAATCGAGTGAGACCACGTATAGGACGAAAGCACTTGTAGACCACGCGATAGTCGTCGTTGAAATTGGACCTGGAGCGCATCGTAATCCGAAGTGCCTGCGTTGGTTACAAGAACAGCCCCACCTAGAGTCGAGCTTGTAACGTTAATACTCGCCGTTTGGAGAAGTCGCTTTCCCGAAGCGCCGATGTAGGAAGCTGAAATGCTCTGCTGCTTTCCCAGGGCCTGCTCAACAGCAACATTCCACTCAAGAGTGTACGGAAGTCGAAGATTCGGGTCAAAAGCGAACAGGGCCTCACCGTTATTTGCCGTAGGTGGTGTAATCGGAGGAGGAGCAGCATCCGCTGGACTCAAAGGAAACGTAGTAGTGAAACAGCACGGGTTCTTTTGCGCCCCAAAAGGATAGTTCCCTTCAACAAGCTGGTTCCCCGCCTCGGAACTTGCAAGGTCATAAAAGACACCGAATCCGCCGCGAAGCACGGTTTGCCAGTCTTGACTCTGACGGAGCTGGTAGGCTATGCCCAGGCGAGGCGCAAAGTTGCCGTAGGTGGTGTTGTAGGGGGACCTCCCTGGCGGCGCCAGAGCGAGGTTCGACAAATTGTTAAGATTAAATCCGGTCACCGCATTGAACGACGGTCCTTTGAGAGACTCAGGCACGAAGTCCATGTCCCATCGAAGACCATAGGTCAATGTAAGGCGGGGGATGATGCGCCAAGTGTCTTGCGCATAGACACCAAGATTCCGGAATAAAAATGTTGGGCCGAGATTCGCTACTATGGAATCAAATATTGGATTTCCTTGCTCAGCAGCGGGCACACCGAAAAAAAAGACACCCTGTTGATATGCAGACGGGTCATACTGTGGGGACAATCGGCGAAAATCAACGCCGAATTTCAAACTGTGTGAGCCCTTTTGTAACGAAAGACCATCAACAACATTGAATTGTTGCTGGAGATTGTGGATGTTCTCGCCTACCCTCAGTTGCCCCCCATTTCGGGTTAGGGGAAAAATCGCAAGCGTAAACAGGGCGTCCTGTGAAGTGAAGGGGCTCGGAAACGGTAGCGTAGGCAAGGGAACAGCACCACCAAAGGTATCCAAATACCCAAAGCTATGGGCATTGACGCGGCTGTAATTGAATCGCACATCGTTGGTAACAGCTGGAGATATAACCCAAGAAGACCCAAGCGTCGCCGTCTGCGTCGTGATGCGAGTTTTGGCGAGATTGCTCAATGAGAGGCCGCCGCCGCGTTGAATTGCCTGCGAGGGGGAATAGTTGTATCGCCCAAAGACATTCACGCTATTGGTCAGCTTATGGTCGGCGCGAAGGCTGTAGGCATCCAACGTGGCCGGGTTCGAAAAGCTTCCGTTGAACTGGGCTACCCCATTCCCCAAGTCCGGTTGGTTTGGATCGAAAGGAAAGGCGTTCAGAAAAGGCTGCATGGCGGGCTTTGCGTTCTGCCGCGCGCTCTGATCTGGAACAGTCGTGAGCCCGACCTGTGGCAAACGAAGCCGAAGCCCTTCATAGGAAAAGAAGAAGAACGTCCGGTCCTTGAGAATTGGCCCACTAAACGTACCACCGAAGTCGTTCTGACGCTCCTCTGGCTTTCGCAATTTATTTGCGTTTGCAAACCAGTCGTTGGCATCGAACACGTCATTCCGCAAGTAATCGAACGCTGTACCATGAAATTGATTCGCGCCCGAACGCGTGACGATGGAAATCTGCCCTCCTGGCGTGCGGCCAAACTCCGGCGCATAAGTAGAAGTCTGGATCCGGAACTCTTGGAGTGCATCTACTGAGACCAAGCTGTTCGTTCCACCCATAGCGCTGAAAGAACCCACTGTTCCTCCCAGCCCGTTACCCGGACTCCCTATTGCGCTTGCGCCGATTCCAATGTTTGCGCTCACTCCGTCCACAGTCCAATAATTGGAGCTGGGGCGTTGCCCGTTGATGCTGAATTGTCCCGAGTCTTCTTGGCTGCTCGGTGTCAAAACGACTCCAGGAGTAAGCTGGATCAGTGTCTGGAAGCTTCTGCCGTTCATCGGCAGGTTTTCAGCGAACTGACGATCCACAACCGTGCTCACCGTGGCGGATTCTGTGTTGAGCAACGGGACCCCGCCTTCGACCGTCACCGTCTCACGGACATCGCCAACTTGCATGTTGAAGTTCATCGAAAGTATGTCGACAACGTGAAGCGTAACGCCCGGTTTTACGATGACTTTGAAGCCTCGCTTGGAGACCGAGAACTCATAATTGCCCGGCTCGAGATTTGCAAAGTGGTAGAGCCCTTCTGAATTCGTTTGGACTATCGTTTCGATTCCAGTGTCAACATTCCTTGCTGTAACTGTCGCTTCGACGATGGCCGCCGCATTCGGATCAAGCACTAGGCCAGTTACACTTGCCAGCACGGTCTGAGCGCGAGAAGAGGTGGAAAGCGCGAGCGTGCATACGATTGAGCAGACGAAGAGACACGCCAAGTTTTTCATTTTCATGTATGAAACCACCTCGCCTTCGAGACCGCGAAGTCCCCTGTTCCTTTCCTTTTAGGTGAGGTGGGCGCACGTTTTATCAATCTTGCGGCATCTGACTGTTCAAATCTTTCGATTGAAACCGTTGAAGAAATAATTTGGTCGAATGGTTACTTGTGACGAAGGAATTGAGCAATGACTTCTGTTCGGTGACGAAGATGGGTCTCGATCCGGTCGGAAGCTCAAATTCAGGGGTGATTTGCAGTTCCCGTAAGAAATGCGGAAAGTAGGGGCTTCCCTTTCGGTTTTAGGCTTTCTTTGCGCGACTTGTCGGTTACAAAAACATAGTCGATACGAGACAGCATTTTGCTATCGTCCACTTTGAGGACCCAACGATTCTGAGTTGGATCATCCATGTAAAAGAGTCCGAGACTACGAGCGTCTTCTCTCCCTACTCCTCTTCGTCCCCAAGCTTGAAAAATTGCGCCGCGTTTCAGCCCTTTTTGCTGGTCTAGGTCGAACGCGTAAAAAATGAGGGATTTCCCTTCAGTGTAGAAGATCCTGCCGAAAGGGTGCTCAAATTCACCCTGGCTGCTGACGTCGAATACATCGATAATGTGCAGACTACGCGCGCCCAGGATTTCGGTAATGTCGTGATCCGTAGCGAGCAGCTTTTGCTGACGCTCCACGGACTTAACCTGCACAAGCGATTCTTGGGAAAGCTCCTGATTCCGTGCGGCCAGCTTTCCCATTTCGTCTTGTGTTTTCTGCAGATCGGTCGTCACGCTAGAAACCTTTTCGGCAAGCCCTGATTTCTCGGCTTCGAGGCTGACGTTCGAAGCCTGCAAGACCTCAAGGGAGGTCTGTAATAACCTGATGCGGGCTCGCAGTTCTACATTCTCGTCTGCCTCACGTTGACGAGTCGCTTCTAACTTCAGCAAAGCCTGATGCGTAGCGTCATTGTCTGCCCGTAGCTTCTGTACGCTGTCTTCCGTTGTCGTGATGGGTACTTCCGCCGCAGGTTTAGAAGGGACTGCCTGAAGTCGAGCCAGCCGGCTACGAAGCTCGTCTACTTCCCTCTTTAACCTAGCCGTGGTCGCCGCTTCGTCTTTGGAATGTCTTCGAGACAACCATGACTGGGTCAGGTCTAGAGAGACTGAAAGCAATAGTGCCGCTGCGAGAGCCGAGGTCGCCCACGAGGGCAGCCTTTGGGCTGAAAAGCTCCATGCCTTCTTTAGCTTCAACGCAACAGACCCGGGCCGGTCCTCGGTCAATGGTAGGTTGATCGTCTGCCTGACGGTCCCAAGCAATCTCTCTCTTGCTTTTAGCTGTTCTGAAGTCTCTTCTGCTGCGGGCTGAAACGTCGACGCGGCCGTGTCGGATCTTGGTGTATGAGCATAGAGTTGGGAGGCGATCTGGCGGAATTCGTCGTACGTTTCCTGGCAGACACGACACAACTGCAAGTGCTCAGTCAACTGCTCCTCTTCCTCAGGAGATGTCTGGCTGGTGGCCGACAAGGCGCAAAGGCGCTGAAAGTAATCGTGAGGGGACTTCACCTGTGTCACCGGCGCACCTTCTCTGTGTTCTTATATCCTTCAAATTCTATATAGCCGGCCAACAGATCATTTTTCATCAACTGACCGCGGAGGTTTGCGAGGCCCCTATAAAGATGATTGTAGGTATTTCCAATCGTTTCATCTAGAAGAGTTGCGATTGCTTGCACTTCCAAGCCGTCGAAGAAATGGAGCTCCATAGTTCGACGTTGTTTCTCATTTAGAGTCGCTACGACAATCTCTAAGGACTTTCCAAGATCCAGTGACCTTATCCAGCCTTCGGGCGTTACCTCAGGGTCCGGAACGAGTGAAGCTTCGTCCTCTGCACCGCCACTCTGCCACTCTCGTTTCTTGAGGAGTCGTGCTCTCTTGACACTTCGATGATATGCAAGGTAGGAAATCCACGTTTTCAAGCTGCCTCTCGTGGGATCGAAACTTCCCGCGCCCAAGTAAACATCCATGAAGGCTTCTTGAATAACATCTGCCACATCCTCTGGATTTCTTAGGATTTTTCTCGCGACACTTCGAACCGCAACGTAGTAGCGATCGAAAAGTTGTCCAAAAGCTATCTCAGATTTTTCCGAGTCTTTCGCCTTGTTTTGGATAGCGTCGATCAAATCGTTATCGCAGGGGCAGGCAGTTGTTTTTTGAGGAACAGATTCCGCTACGAAAGATGAATTCTTTAGAGAATTATCTAGAGGGATGGGAAATGCGTCGGAGCTCATTGAGGGTGAGCCTCCGTCGCTGAACTACGCGCACTGTGGCAGCTACAGGAGCTGTCGGTGGTCATGTTTACGACCAGAAAGCAAGACGACTGCAAGCCGTCAGAACCCCAGCCCCGGGACAACTGATGCCGTGGTCGTATTTCTGACCACAGACTGTACACACATTCAATCATTCTGCAAGCCCTTTATTCTATGGTGGTTACTGACCCATAAAATTTAGCTACTATAATTGCTGGGTGTGTCATATGCGCTGAAGATTTGTGAAACCCATTAATAATTCACCCCTGAGCCATAGGCGTGCGGACTGAGCTTCTTCAATGCCCCTTCAACCTGGTCATAATCCCAACCCTGAAAACCTGTTCCATGATCACCACTCACCTTCCAACTTCGGACGTCAAATGACAGAAAAGTGGAACTTGGCTTGGCGAGCCTGTATCCGGATAAGAACGAAGGCACGCGAGCTGCATTGGTTCTTCCCAATCCGGATTGCATAGAAGAACGTGAACGATACAACTTCCGTCTTGCTCTTCTGAGCACTTCACAACGACGGAGTCCCAAATTTCTGTGCGGCCATCGCGCACAATTCTTTGTCCGACATTCACGACGAGTGATTCACTGGCTACTCGGAGTTGGCCATGGTCTCGTGCGTCGCAGTTGACCTGGAACTTAAGTTGATCGTTAGGAGGCATGATTTCCCTTCTTGAGCGCAGGAGACTTGAAGCCTCAGATTTGTCTGCGTAGGCATTATCTTTCTGGTGGGCGAGGGCGGTGGCGGCGAATGCCGTATTTCAGGAGATTTTGAGTGGAGCCTGCGGTCTTGAGTTGTTCGAAGGCCCATTCCAGCATCAGCTCTCCGAGATTGCCGAGCTTTCGCTTCTCACGAGCAGCAAACTCCTCTAGCTCAGCTCGCAGAGCTTGCCGGACCCGCAGGCTGAGTTGTGCTTTCCATTCACCCATTGCCCAGCCATTGACTTACGACGCAAAACATTCAGAAGCAAAGCGTGCTTTGGCTGTAGACGAGGCGTTCGATGAGGCTTTTGAACGCTAATGCTGCCATCGCAGCGGGCATGCTCGGTTCTCGGAAGCCCGAGCGTCCACGTATGGTGAAGATCATCAAATCTTTAATGCTGCGAATCGGCGGTGTTTTGGTCCGCACTCTTCTGTTCCCATACGGTTCGTTGTCTCGTGAGGCGGCTTTGGTCGGTGCGTTCTCGCGTGGCCATCGCCTCGGTGAAGTCTGCATTCAGTGCGGCGCGGATTTCTTCGAGCCGGACCTCGTATGCTTTCATCTCCTGCTTTGGGCGGATCGAGAAGGTCTCCATGCGTTGAAGAATACGAATCAGCCGGTCCACATTCCGGTTCCACAAATAGAGTTCAGCGAAGGTGTCCACTTTCACGATTCGAGATTCCTTTCACCGACGCTCCGGTCGGGATTCAGACCATATTGCTCATCGATAGCGTTGCGTACACGTAGGGTTGGCTTGGCTGTTTGCAGATTTCTGGTCCGCTCTCGCACGATCGTCGAGGCACAGCAAAAGTTAGGTGGTCGGAAGGCTGACCACTTCGGTCAGGAATGCGACCAAGAAGAGACTTGCGCGGAATTTCTATATTGCGGAGGGGGTTCAGCGACCGGCTCAGGAGTGGGGCGAGCCGGAAACATTGGGCGTGAGGCGAGTTGCGCCCAGAATGGGAAATAGATAACTTCTCTTGCAGCCATGTTGCACCTCATACGTGCGACGTTGGTTAGGGACGCGTCGGTGTTAGTCGCACCGGTGCGTCCCGCTATGTCATTTGCCTTTCTTTATCTTTTTGTTCCTTCGACCTTGGCCTTCACGAAAGTGCTCTGCCTTGTACTTCCTGACCTTCTGAATGTCCTGCTCCGTCCACCGCCAGTGTTTACCGCCATTCATGCCTATCTGTTCTGAGGGACGAACCTTGCCAGCCGCGATCCACTTGTGCAAGGTCATCCAATGAACTCCCACTCTTTTAGCTGCGTCCTTTGTTGAGTATGTTCTACTTAGACTTAACATCTTTACCCTATGTTTTTGCATTGTCAAGCACAAAATCGCACTTCACGTGCACACATTGAAAGCCCCGAATGCGCCGCCAAGAAGAGTATCTTAGTTCTCTCGCAAATCGAAGCCACTTACTGAACGATAGTAGAGATATAATCCGGGCCGCCATGGAGATACTTACTCCCGCTCAACTTGCAGAACGTCTGCATGTCAAACCGAGCTGGGTATACGAACAGACTCGAAAGCGAACCGGTGTTCGAAATGCTGACTCGTTCCCATACATCAAAATGGGTCTCTATCTGCGTTTCGATTGGAATGATGTCTTAGCGTGGCTAGAGCGCCAGAAGCGCGGCGGTAGCAAATACCAGCGTCCTCATCGATGAAAGGGCGGTTCCGCCCGGCTCAGACGGATGTGAAACAGCCGGAAGCGCAGCGTAGTCGATCTGTACGCAGAAAGTAGGAACAGACAGAAAGAGCCGGTGGCGCGGCGTGGCCTGGCCGGTGGATTTTCATTGCAACCTTAAATTGGGCAGGGAGATGATTAGTTTCATTTCACAACAAAAATACTACAATCTTCAGCATGAAAAAGGCCGTGAAAGAAGAATGGGTTGAATTGATTGACGGCAAACGCAAAATCATCATGCCACGGCGCGAAATGGTGAATTTGGCACGGCGCATCTCCCGTGTATTTGGCACTGTGAAAGTAATTGATCCTCCTCTCGATGTAAACCTGAGACCAGGTAAAGATCTCAGGACCGAACCATTGTTTCGACACCGCTGTTTTGAGATCACAACCAAACGTCGTAAACGAAAATCTAAAGCGAAAACAATTTAACGGCCGGCCGGGTGACGCGAAAGAAAGAGCCATTAACGCGGTCACTTCGGAAATGGCCCAGCCATGACTGCACCCGGGAGTACCTGCTCCCATGGTTGCTTGCAGTAGGCGCACTTGATTTCGGCACGGGCAGCGTCGCTTGCCCCCGATGCCCCCGACATCGGCGTAATCGCAACCGAGTTTTTCTTTTTGCAGTGAGGGCAAGTCAGATCGACTAAAACGTGTGGCGCTACGGGATTAGTGGCCATTTGGAGGGGCCTTTCTCCCACGGTAGTTGCAGCTTGAGCGTTCCAGTGTTTGTGAGCAAGCGTTTGTTTGGACGTGAGCGCCCTAGGACTTACGCAAGGGTTGCCTAACGTGATATGTGAATTCGATTCTTTTCGGACGGCCACCGGGATAGTGGCTCTTCTACGTGAATTGTGAGACAATCCCGACACGAGCCGGTCAGAGACAAGCATCAGTCCTTGCCACAGGCTGGGAACCATGTCCCCCAAGGGAATTAGGCCGATTCCGCCGTTCGAGCCACGAACACCCGTCAACGCGATTCCGGGTCGGCGGAAGCTGGTGCGGAGAGATAACCGTAACGCGCGATACCTGCTTGAAGAATGGCTTGAGCGCACTCCGGAATCCAAGTGACGAAGCGAAGCAAGATGGCCTCAGTGGCCGGAGAGCAGCTTAAGGCGCTGCGTCGACGCCTTGGCATGACTACGCGTCAGGTTGAGAGGTTGAGCCAACAGGTCGCCGACACGAAGAATAATCCTGAGTTTTACATCTCGCATGCGTGGCTCACGAACATCGAAACAGGCGAGTTCACCCCGAGCATCTTCAAGCTTTACACGCTGAGCGCTATCTACCGCTACAAGTTCGCGGACCTTTTG
>Ga0137362_10003530_pt1 | contig 10473 bp, 13 predicted proteins | sample MadtaG_2_FD_104801 | JGI IMG/M metagenome (GOLD analysis project Ga0137362, IMG submission 104801) | Vadose zone soil microbial communities from Angelo Coast Range Reserve, California, USA - Mad1_100_16 metaG | ecosystem: Environmental > Terrestrial > Soil > Vadose zone | place: USA: California... | reverse complement strand
CTGGAACGTCCTCAACCTCCAACCGCCTCCGTTTGGGGGGAGGGCAGTCCGATGGCTCGTCATCATCCACCACTACAATCGGCGATGGCGGGCCACCCTCTGCCTCTGCTTGAGTGTCAGAGCCACCAGATGGTGAGGGTGTAGGGAGTAGCGCATCCATAGGCGGTGGTGCACTACGCGTAGGCAATGGCATCGTCGTAAATAGTGCGGTGCTCTGAGGTGGCTTCTTCTTTTCCGTCTGTGCACCTGCGTGGCTGGCCCCGCCGCGAGCGCGCTTTCCACGACCTCGCCCACGTGCGCGTCCCTCCGTCTTGATCCGTTCTTTCAGAAACCGCACTATATGTCCCTGAAGAATCTCGAGTGCCTTCTGTGCACCGAGAGCTTCTAACTCTTGTAGCTGTGCCGGCGTGAGGTGAGAAAATATTGTAGGGTTGAGAATCAGCTGGTTCTCGTGGAGAACGATCGGTGGCGTTGACAGATGCGGCATTACAGAGTTTGTGCCCTGCGCATCGGTGGACGAGGCTGAGGGACGTGAAGCGGGCACGGGTCCGACGACGATAGGAAGGATAACAGACGCTGGTATGGGAGGGATAGACGATGCTGAAGGAGCAGCGGAGGATGGTTCGACGCGCGAGGTGTCGCCCGTGACTTGCGGTGATGTTGAAGTCTGTATCACGTTAGCGGGAACAGGAGGTCGTAACGGTCCTGTTGAAGCCATTTGCTGTGAGGCGACGAGGTGTTCAACCTTGACTGTCGAATCAGATGCTGATGCCGATACTGGTTGAGGAACAGCTTCCTTCTTGAATACCAAGGGTGTGGATGTAAGAGGGGGCGGCAGCGGTGTGCCTTTCGGTTCACCGCGCACGCTACGTTTCAAGGGGGGTTCTAACGCACCCGCTATCTTACCCTTCCTTCCACTGACTTTAGAGTCTTTACCTCCAGTAGCGGCGCTGGTGGCAGCGCGGGCTTCTTGCTCTTCGAACATGCGCTCGCAGTCCGCCTCGACTGTCCAATAGAATCCCTTGCCACGTTCGCCAGCAGACCTTTCCACCTTCCGGAAGGCACGGTTCGAGGAGAGATTATGTCGGACTGATTTCTATATCAAGCGCGCGATAAGTCGGGATATATTCGACACGTCACGAATAGATAGGCATACCTCCCAGCCTGTTTTCTCATTAAAGCGATACCAGTCAAAGCTTTCCATCATCCACGAGATAATGTCCTGCAACGTGGCCTTTCCACCAAGCGATTTGATAGCGCGGTAACAAAGTTGTGCATATGTAAACGGGGGCTTTGGGGGCATGTCCTCAGGGGCGGGTTTCGGCCGGTGTGGGGGAGCTTCCTGTTTCTTACGTGCCTTTGCCGTGGACTTGGCTTTCGATTTTGGAAGTGCCGGGGCTATAGGAGGTGGTAGAGGCGGACCTTTACGCGGTGGGAGAGAGGCGGGACCGGGGGGAGGAGATACAGAGGGAAGCGGGGAGGGAGGCGATACAGAGGTAATGTCGACAGATAGAGATCGTTGCCGCAAGGGGAGCGTATGGGTGCTCGGGGATGGAGAATCCTCAGGAGCAGGCGGGGGTGGCAGCACGAAGTGGAACGTGCGCGAGGCTATCTGGATCTGCGAACTGCGCATGCGTCAGAAGGACAGGACACACGTGAAGATGTGAGGGGAAATACCGTTCGCTCAAGGGAACTTTGTTACCCTTAACACACCAAGCCCCATCCACCCAAGCACCGTTCCTGCCCAGCACGACAAGAACAAATCGTTCCTCTTCCTCCTCGTATTCGATGCGGGCATGGAGACGCGAAACGGCCTTAAGAGGTCCGAGGTCAACGTCCACCTGGGTCTGGTCAGATGAGGAAGCGGTTGATGTAGGGATGCAGCGACGACCGATAGTGACGGTAAGGGTTTGGAGGTAATAGGTGAAGTTGGGAAAGACGAGGCTGTAGTACGCGCTAATCTTGTCCGAGATGGGCTCTGCGTTAAACGAGGGGTCCTCAATGAGAGCGGAGACGCGCTGAGAATCCGGAGGAGATGCGGTGCGTGAAGCCATGATTGCTGAGTGGAGAGGGAAGAACGAGGTGGATTACCGTCTTTCCCGGTTCCCTCTATCACGTGCTGCCACCCGATGCCTCTCCCGACCCCCGACAACCTCGCAGACAGAGACGTCGACTCGAAAGACACAGAGCTTCGATATGCCGCATACGGTGCTCGTCTTAGGACTGCTCTTCGCGCTGGTCACCGCTATCTAGCATACGTACTACTCTTCTCACACCTCGCGCTGTTGATGCCTGATACACATTTGCTTTATCAGACCAGTGATGTCGGAGAAGCCTTCCGACCTATCGTACCTCCCTCTTTAGTGACTGCAGCCTATGGAATTTCGTGGCTCTACTTAGTGGGGTAGGATCCCCGCATTCATGCAGGCTACTATCACGTCTAAACTCTCTCCAGGGACGTAAGTTACGAATCGTACAAAGCCCACCGGCGCGGTCCCACGCCCTTTCAAGCCGCTCATTTCACGGAACCGACTCGCGTGGGTCTCGTTGCAGTGAAGCGAGCTGCGTTTCAATCGGTTGCCTCCATGTGAGTCCGGTAGCCATTACCCTGTCACTCGTAAGGTGATGAGTATCCATAAACCAAGGGCCCTTCCTGCCTTCACGATTCACACTGCCGTTAAACAGGCAAAGAAGGCTTTTGACAAGTCAAGTAATCTCCGACTACGTGCTTGGGGTCCGACTGTCACCGGTCTAGCCATTGTCCCTGCCCTTCCTTATATCTTCGATCACCCAGTAGAGGTAGCAGCCGACCGTGCTTTCGAATGGATCGAGCTTGAGCTTGCGAAATCCCGCAAGGGATCAGAGTCTAGCACCGACTAATCTGCACATTGATACACCATCTCTTATTACTGTTGTGAGGGTAGATAGCGCATGCATATGGACACATCTGGGGTGATAAAGGTGACAATAAGTTATTGAATCTCGTTTGAACTTCTCGTCGCCTCCAAGCAAATAATATGAGCGTCACAAGGACCCTCAGACCAAACGCCCTAATGCAAGTGGTATTGAGCTGATTGCGTCGGGAGGAATCACGCCAGCCTCGGTGACGACAGCGGTTATGCTGGATGGAGGTGTTAGGTCATATAATGGATTAAGAATCTCGAGATTGGGTTGGTTCTGTATGACCAAAGAACCTGGCAAACGATTTCTCGGAAAAGACGAAAATGGGTCGCCAGGGGGGGCTAGACGCGTCGTTAGTCACACGACACGAGGGGACGAACATTACAAATCACCTAGTTCATTCTTTGTGAAACTATCCAACCGAACGCCCTCCGAAAATTTGTAAGTTTCGCAGCAAACGACGACAGGTACGGAATGTTGTTTTGCCATCATGGCCACTAGTGCCGTACCCGCACGAGAGAAGACGGCCCCATTAGAGTGGATGGAATGGGCACCGACCAAAACAATCGAAACTTCAGAAATGACAGAACCCAGGGCAGGTAAAAGGAGGTAAGTGCATGGTATTGCAGCAGTTGCAAGTATGGAGAGTAGCCGCTTTCCTATGACGTGTCAATCCAAGTCAGACGTTTTGGCGTCAACAGGAATACCTTCGAGCATAGGCCGTGAGTCCACGACAATTACAGAGAACCGCGTTCCCCCAGCCCAGGCCTCTAGCAGAACCTTCTGAACAACGGATGACCTAATGGCATCGTCAAAAGTGAGTACAGGGACTAGATACTGTTGTTGTCACCTGGCATAAGTAAGTACGACGGCACCGTCGTGGATCTTCTTCATTGCGGTCTCTTGAATGACCTGATCAGCAATGATAATCCGATCTCGGATGTAGTTATCAATTTTTCCACAGAGCGCATCCTTCGCCTATAAAATAAAGGTGAGCGAGAATTAGGGTTACCGGTCATGCGAAAAGAGAGCGATGTGGTGCGCACATCCTGTTCAGGAAGATCGATATCCGACCCACTGATCTCCAGCTTGAGCTGCCGAATGGCGTTGCCCATCGTGACCGACATCGGACGTGCAGAAACAAGATGGCTAATCTGTACAGAAAGATGCGTCATGAGGTGCCGCGAAAGCGTGTTATTCGGGGGCGTTGTGTAGTCTTGTATGACCTTCCCGATATACCAATTAGTGGGACTATGCCATAGGTCCATGGCAAGAGCCTTACTTGCTTGAATACGGAGAGCGTCGCGATACTTCGCGCATTCGCGCCAGAGATCTTAAATTCCGCAAACATCAACCCGAGACGGACGATGGCCGGGTGCACATCGCCCTTAGCGACATAACCCACAGGCTTTTGGAGTGCAAAGTGAGAAAATATGCGTAGCCCACGCGAGCGTCCGGCAGCCTCCTCAGCAGCTGCTGCCGCTGCCGCTTTGGATTCCTTCGTACTTTTGTTAGGAGGGCCGCTTGAGCCAACGGCAAGAGAACTTTTTCCTTGCACAGGACTTTCAGTACCCTTACCACCTTTCTTAGGGTGTGATGATGCAGGTGCGGTTGGATGTGGCTGTTTGGCTGTGGCGCCGCCAGCTTGAGCTGCTTTTGCAGCGCGCTGACGCTCCTGTAACTCTCTTCGTTCAGCTTTGGTCATTTGTTTCTGAGATTTTTGAGCAGCTCCTGCGGGCGGTGGATCATTTTGACCGGTGCCATTCGTCTGCGAGGGTGCTCTGGAGTGTCTATGCGAGACGGAAGACATGACGAGAAGAGACCGAGTCAGAATCAGCCGTGGCTGTCATTTACCCTTTTTACTCTTGATTACGTCATCAAGGAAATGCTAGCCAGGTCGTCTCGACTCAGCGTCGTCTCTCTTCACCTTTGGACAACAAGTTCATATTTAACATGGTATGTCTGACCTTCTTCCTCATCCTCCCTGTCGTTCTTGACACGTATGTATCCCTCAAGGGTGTCCCCGCGCTGTTCAGATGGCTGAGCAAAAGATATCCTAAAATTAGTGCGTTCTCTACGTCAGCGTGCTCGTTTTGATCTCATTTCTTGCCCAGTCGGCACAGTCGTCGAGGAAGAGGAAACGAAAATTCAAGATGAGAATGGCAATGACGTGGTCGTTCCGATTAATATGGCAGGTCCTAACCCCAATGAGGTCGAGCTCGACAATCTTTACTTGGATATGAATGGCATTGTGCGTCTTTATTCACATGCTCTACCGTCCACCTTGTTGACCATGCGTAGGTTCATCCCTGCACACATCCAGAAGGCAAAGTCCGTATCCCTCCATGGATTTACATAAGTTCACTTTTACTCATGCTCGTATATAGCCTGCACCGGAGACGGAAGGTGAGATGATGCTCGAAGTTTTCAAGTACACGGAGCGTGTTGTGAACATGGTTCGGCCTCGAAAACTCTTATTTATGGCGATCGGTGAGTTCACCGTCTAGACGTCTGACTTGCAGTCATTTACCTTCTTCACCAACGAGATGGGGTTGCTCCTCGTGCGAAGATGAATCAGCAACGCTCACGTCGCTTTCGTACCGCACAGGAGGCGCATGAGAAAGAGGAAGCTCGCAAAGAGTCCGTGGCTTTATGGGAATGTGAGCTCACCGCTTGCACTATACTGTTACTACACTAACCATTGGTACCCAGCGATGGGGAAGACTATTAGCGAAGATGAGAAAAACAAGAAACCGTGGGACTCTAATGCCATCACACCAGGCACCCCATTCATGGAGTTACTCGCCAAGTCGCTACGATATTGGGTTGTCCAAAAGTTGAACAACGACCCTGGTTGGAAGCAAGTGGGTCACACATTCTAATCCTTACACCTGATTTGCTCACAGGCGCACAGCTTGAAGTAATCATCTCCGATGCCAGCGTTCCTGGTGAGGGGGAGCACAAGATTATGGATTATATTCGTCGACAAAGGGCGAATAAAGGACACGACCCTAATACTCGTCACGTCATTTATGGTCTCGTAAGTTCATCCCCTTCTTGCCATGCGTATGTCACCCACATTCTCTTTGCAGGACGCCGACCTTATCATGCTTGCACTCGCGACGCACGAGCCTCATTTTAGGGTTCTACGGGAGGATGTGTTTGCTGATTCCGGCAGCGCCACAGCATGTCGTCTTTGTGGCCAAGAAGGACACTTTGCCGCCCAATGTACTGCATTGAAGTCGGAAATACAAAAGCCCCCGCAGGAGAAGAAACCATTTATTTTCCTCGACGTCAGCGTTCTGCGCGAGTACTTGGAATCCGAACTTAACGTCACCCACGCTCCGTTTCCATTTAATCTTGAGATGGCGATTGATGACTGGGTGCTCTTAATATTCTTTGTCGGCAATGACTTTTTGCCCCATCTTCCCTCACTTGAGATTCGCGAGGGTGCGATCGATACCTTGCTCAAAATTTGGAGGGATGAGCTTCCGAGAATGGGTGGTTACGTCACCAATCATGGGCAATTAGTGTTGCATCGCGCCCAGATTATTCTTGATGGTCTTGCAAGGCGTGAAGATGACATCTTCAGGAGGCGTCGTGAATGTAAGCAATACTAGTTCATCGTCCCTGGACAGTGTTTATAGGAGCCTTCAGACGAAGAACGTCAGAACCAGAGCCAGAATGCGAAACGTCGCAGAGTGGAAGCTCAAAGTACTGGGACAGGACCTTCGCCCAGTCTAAACTTGACAGCCGATCCAAATGCTCCTCGCAAGTTGAGCAACTTTGTTATGAAGGCGGACTCCATTGGCATGGGAGATATCAAAGATGCAGATGCGATCAACAATGCGGGTACCGCGACATGGGCCCTTGGGGGCTCCAATCATGACGTTGTCGCAAATCGCGCTGCTATTCGGATGGCCAATCTGAGTGCTGCAGAGACATTGAAGGCTGAATTGGCTTCGCTCATGCCAGTAAAGTCCCGCGTCCAGCCCCCGAAACCTATCGTAGCTCCCCCACCACCCCCGGCTGCACCTGTGGACTTTAGCGTTGGGCCTGTAACCGCGGTTGAAGTGGATATAAAAGTTCCTGGACTTGGAACTAGTGGTCCTGAGACACTGCTAGCCAACCCTCATGCGGATGACACGAGTGTCAACGCAGTTGAGATGAGCAGCGCATCCACTGCTACGGAGGTTGCGTCTGCAGCGGGTGTGAAGCGGCCCTTTGAGGCCATAGCCGATAGCACAATAGATGAAACCTCTTTCGTGGCCGATGACGTAGACGCCGAGACAGCGTCTGTACAAAGGTCTCTTGCCTACAAGGTCAGCGCTGATGGAACCGTTGAGCAGGAAGATACGGTCCGGTGAGTGCCCTGCAGTGTTCAATTGACGCGCTTGCGCCTCAAACCAGTCCTAGATTGTGGGAACCCGGATATAGGGAACGTTACTACCAGCAAAAATTTGCGATCGAGTGCACAGATCAGGACTTCAAGAAAAAGTAAGATATTTATTTGTGACCATAGGCGCCACGTTCATAACGCATCTTTGCCAGAATCACAACCCATTACGTCGAGGGTTTAGCTTGGGTGCTCGCGTACTATTACCAAGGCGTACGATTACATCTTCACCTTTACTGCTTCACTGTTGTTGATATCTAATACAGACTCCTTCATGGCAATGGTATTATCCTTTCCATTTCGCTCCCTTTGCCGCCGACTTCGACGCGGTAGACAAAATGGACATGCGATTCGAGCTTGGCAAGCCTTTCCAGCCCTTCGAGCAGTTGATGGGGGTGTTCCCGGCTGCAAGGTCAGTCCTGGTAAACAGTTGCGAACGCTATTCTTACTCATAATTTGCTAGCCGGCAACACATACCAGAAGTTTTCCATTCGCTGATGACGGCTGAGGACTCGCCTATCATTGATTTCTATCCCACTTCTTTCGATATTGACATGAATGGCAAACGAATGGCATGGCAGGGTGTGGCCCTTCTGCCATTTATCGATCAGAGGCGTCTTTTAGAAGCAATGGGGGTGCACTACCCCAAGCTGACGGAGGACGAGGTTCGACGTAACACCTGGGGCAACAATGCCGTCTTCACATCAGAGGAACATTCACTGTACCCCTCTCTCGAGGCCCTATATGGGAAAAAAAAGAAACAGGAGGTGAGTTAATTATCGATCCAGTGTACCTAGTCATAGTGACGAGCTATTTTAGCCTGTTCCCGTTGACGTTGACGCTAGCAAGGGCATCAGTGGGAGCATTCTCCCAGACCCCGACTGCATACCTGGCTCTACTTACTATAGCCCTCTTATCGACGAAGGTCAGCCCGATATAAAACACGACCGATCTCTATCAGCTATCTACCTTTTCCCCAAACAACTGAGCCCACACCGTTCGATCCTTCTCCCTGGAGTTCGCCGTCCTCCTCGTATTCTTGCCTCTGAAGATTTGCGCGGGGGCGGGGGACGGCCTCACAGAGGTGGAGGCGGTGGTAGAGGTGGCTATCACAATCACGATTACGGTCACGGTGGCCATACGTCAACCTATGCGAGTCCGATGCAGCATGTTCAACCGTCATCATATAGTAATGGGCGGGGTCGCTACTCTAATGACACCTCGCACGGTCCTCCTTCATACACTTCTCGGCCACCACCACCACATCAATACAGGGAAGGGTACACACCCCGGTCGTACCCACCGCCGTCTACGTACAGCGGGAACTCTTACTCGAATAGCCGTGGGGGAATCCCACCACGGCCAATGTCTAGTTCGTACAGTAGGGGCGGATATCACCCTGGACCCCCGAGCAGAGGTGGATACGGTAGAGGCGATAGGGGAGGATATAATAATAGCGGAGGCGGTGGAGGAGGTTATGGTTATGGAAATAGCGGAGGAGGGTTTAGCAATGCTCCACCATATTCGAGCGGCGGCTACAATTCTAGCACCTACGATGGAGGATACAGCTCAGGGCGCGGAGGCCTACCGCGAGGACGCGGTCGAGGCAGAGGCTACTGAGTTGTGGTTACCCATCATGACTACATTTCCTTTTTACTTCTTTAGCATTATTTGTTTTTACCCATATTTTCTGGCTCCGTGCGTTGTGTTGCGTGATCAGATATATGAAACCGAAATCGAATTCTATGCACTACGTGCAACTTGTGTATGTCGAGTCCAACCAAGAATGATTCTTATTATGCTGGCGATACTGGCGATATCAAGAGTACAAATTTCAGTCACATGGCATTTCAGTTCCGTCTTTGTAATTCCAAAAAAGTGGAAGTGTATCTCGCCATCAGGGACCTTCGATAACTTCAGTTCTTAACCTCTCTGCTCAATAGGGAGCGCCAAGGGCTCCGTCACGGGGGGTGACACAACTGATGTAAAGCGCATACATCCTCTCGCGCTCACGGGCGCGGCGACGGGCCTTCTTCTCCTTATTCTTACGCTTCTTCTCCGCCTTGCGCTCCGCTTTCCTTCGCTTCGAGTCAGGGTACGACCCATAGTAACCAGGTCCAGCACCCGCTCCGCGTCCGTATTTGTCGTCGGAGAGGTCGTCGGAGTCGCTTGAGAGCAAGTCGCTCGAGTCGGACTCCGAGTCGAAGCCCGGGAGATTGCGATCAATCTGGCCGATGTAGGGACCGGAGCGTCGTTCGTGGCCTTTGAAGAGGGCGACTTCGACGCCGCGCGGGGCGAAGAAGGAGTTGTTCCAGAGGTCGACCAGCTCGGCTGTGACGACTGAAGGTCGCGATGAACGGCTATGGTCCGAAGTTGGCAGTTTGCTAGCCCACGCCAGCGCGAGGTCCTACGGAGACATCGTCAACTAAGTAAAACCATAATGCATAAGAATGAAACCGGGAAACCCTACCTGGATAAAACGAATCCAGTCTTCATGGTAAACATCATGCGGCACGAGCACCTTCGGCATCCTTGGCATGTTCTCATAGAAGTCATCCATGTCCTGGATCTTCATAGTGTCGAAGAAAGTGTACGACTGAGCCAGATTCGCGGGACGACTGAACCCATCGGGTGGAGGTAGCATATGCGGTTCTGGTGCGAGGGGCGCCCCACCACCGACACGCGGGGACCGCGGAGGACCGCTAGGGTATGGGAAACCAGGCTGCCCGCTGTAAGGGGGGGGAGGTGCTCCAGGGAGGGGCGACGGGGCACGGGAACGATTGAGCGGCTGGGGGTATTGAGCCGGAAGAGCAGCGCCGGGGATAGGCGATGGGGCACGGGAACGGTTTCCACCGTATGGAGGCATCGCACCGGGAATGGGCGACGGGGCGCGCTGACCATATATCCCAGCGGCTGGCCCTGCCATAGGATTGGGCGAAGGGGCCCGGGAGCGCGAGAGTATAGCCGGCTCGGGTGCACCGCGAAACGGAGAGGGAGCGCGGTAGATGTCAGGGCCATGTCCGGATGGCGGATACACGGAATTTGACGGGGGATACCCCGCTTGGGCAAGAGGGTAACCAAGATTGGTTGCACCCATGTTAGGCGATGGAGGCGCGATCGGGGCTTGATATGGCGATCCTGACGGTAAAGGGCAAGACAAGACAAGGGTAAGTAAT
>Ga0137362_10003527_pt1 | contig 10475 bp, 13 predicted proteins | sample MadtaG_2_FD_104801 | JGI IMG/M metagenome (GOLD analysis project Ga0137362, IMG submission 104801) | Vadose zone soil microbial communities from Angelo Coast Range Reserve, California, USA - Mad1_100_16 metaG | ecosystem: Environmental > Terrestrial > Soil > Vadose zone | place: USA: California... | reverse complement strand
GTTACCCACCCATCGGGTGGATGCGGAGATACCCGCTGAAGCTCCACTGCCGTCGATCGCTCCTTATGATCCACCAGCAGATATGGAGTTTGTCGACGCCGCGTCTCTGTCATCGTCAGACACCGCAATACAGCGCCCAAGTTCCCCTTCGCATCTTATACCGCAGAACGCGCCACCTTCTGATGTACTATTCCTCACGGGGAGTCCGTATACTTCTGCGCCTCCCCTACCTCCCCAGCCTTCTGCGCCTCCCTTGCCATCCTCGCCCTCTGCCTCTTACGTGCAGATACCTCGACCACCGCCCCCACCACCAGAACCGTCACCACCCCCCGAACTCACCCCTGGTCTAATCGCAAAGGCGCAGAAGCACTGTCGTTTTGCTATTTCCGCGTTGGATTATGAGGATATGCAGCAGGCGAGAAAAGAGCTCCACGCGGCACTGGCTATCCTTGGAAGGTAGACTTCGTCTGTATTACCGTTATCCTCATGTGTATGTACATTTTCCCCAAGTTGGTTATTACAAAAACAGTCATCGTAATGTATATGATTGTCCTTAAAGTCCACTTATCCAGCGATCAAGATCCCTCCAAGAATTAAATGGTAAGGTACGGAGACAACGGCCTGCGTTTCGCCGATGTATGTCCCATGCCCACGTCACGGTTGGGCCTCACCTCAACAGAGGGCCGCACTATCCCTCAGTTACACCTCCCACGAAAATGTGTACGATCGGGAAAGCCTTGTCGGATGTGTGCGAGTTCTGGAGCTAATTTCAACGGCACAACGCTCTAGTGCGAGTGTGGTTTATGGATGCCAGTTGCTAATCCTGACTCACGCGACTGAGTCATCGGCCAGCGCATCGGGCTCTTCGCGGCTCGGGAGGGGCTCATGAAACGGGATGGGCTCATGAACGGCTAAGGGGCTATCAAAAAAAACCTCCTCGCGGCCGAGGGGGGACGCCTCCAGAGAGAGACGACGTAGGTCTGGGGGCCGCGAAGTAGGGTGATGTCGCACGGGCGTGGATGATACGGTTGTCGGGTGCGAGCTTGCCGCCACCCCAGAGTTGAACATTGGTGTGTCGAGCGCATGAAATGCTGCGAGAGATTGCGAGACTTCGTCCAACTACATGCCACTCCCCACATTAGCTCAAACATAATCGGAGCGAGGATGTCGCGCTGACCTTGGACATAATTTGCCCGATCTCCTCTTTTCGCCTATCGAACCTTTGCTCGGACCGCTCAAACTCGCGCGCACGTCGCTTCTCGGCCTCGACACCACTGCCGTCCCCATCGATATTTTCGTCGTCTTCGAGCCGCTCGCCCACGGGACCCGGCGTCGTACTCCGCAAATGTGGCGTGTCCGGTTCTCCGAGTCCGATGCCCTCCATGGTGAGATGCATACGGGCCACTTCGGCCTGCAGCGAACGGATACGTGATAGGTGTGCCCAGAGATCTTCGCTGTTATTGTTATTTTTCGCGGAGGATATCGAAGAGAGTGTCCCGACCGTGACGCCTGTGAAGGGATCTTGGAGCGATTCAGGCGGAGGTGAGGTGGAGGTGGCAACGGAACCTGGCGAATCAGACGCCGCTGCGGGTAGGGTATCAATACTTTGCATGCCTAATACTGAGGTGGAGGGTGTGGCATCTGTGCGCGCTGAGGGGTCGTGGGCAGGGGCGTGGCCGAGTAGTTCGGCGAGAACAGCATCGTGAGGAGTGTTGAGCGCTGTGGTGAAGCCACCTTTCCGCGGTTGTTCTGATGTGGGCGCTGTCGCTGCTGGGGTGTCAATGACAACTGGAGGGGCTGCTGTGGGGTGGGTGGTAGGTTCCTGAGAGGCCGGTTTATCTTTCTCTTTTGGAATTGTTGGCGGTGCCACCTCCGTCCGCGGTTGTTGTTGCTCTGACGCATACGAACGTGGTGGTGGTGGTTTCGAGGGCTTGGAAGTGTAGCGAGTGAACCAGGACAACATTCAAGTTGATGAATCGGTAGACAACCGGCCATTACGAAAGTACCGATCACTTACTTCCGCTTTACACGCACGCTTTATTTATTGCTCACAACCTGAGCTAGCCCAAGAAAGCTCCCAGTGCTAAACTTGCAGCAACGTTCGTTTCCCGTCTTCACTCCACAAGTATCTCCTTGCCGTTCTACGTACGATCACAACTGGCGCGGGGCTGATGGAAGAAAGGGTCTTTATCCTTTATTCTCACTTGTTCAATGGCAGCCTCATGCAGTCCTGTGAGCGTCTGTGTCCGTATCAGGACGGTGACGGTAATACGCATGACAACTGGTGCTTCTCGACGGGAACTTGTCTGACTGTGATGCCCTCGCTCTGGCGCATGAAAATATGGATGCTTGATTGAGACCGCGGAGGGCCCGTAAACGTGGCCCTGAAAGTTTGAGCGTGCGCATCGAAATCGTCCGCGGAGGGTAACGAAGTCCTTTCACCACGTAACTTGGCAATACCGGCTGTGGCGAAGAGTTTGATACGTGTATCGCTGTCACGCACGCTCACACTCTCCTTAATGGGGCCGCATAAAGTTCAGAAGGGAGCCGGTGGTGAACAACAACCACGGTGTCGTCCTCAGAGCCATATCCCCATTAGTCATTAGTCCAGTTCCACATCCACCCGCAAGCTCCTTTGTTACGGCGACCTATCTGCATCGAAATTTATTTCCACGCTAGGCCCAGTTGATCCTGATGAGGGCGGGTACGTGTGCGTGATACTGTACTGTTGATCTCTTATGTAGCCCTGGGATTGAGGATACAGTAAGTTATGAGGAATGGATGAGGAACACCAGGCTCGCGCGGATATTACTGTATTGCCGCCAACGTAATTGCATCATGGTTCTGCCGCTAGGACGGATGAGGGTAAAGTGGAATCGACTGTCGCTATGGATAAAGTAAGTTCTATGCTTGATTTGCGCGCATACATTTTCATAACGAGCCATTGCTGCATACTGGAGAGCTGTTGGTTGAATAGACCAGGCGGGACCGTCCGTAATCATCCACTTATGAAAGAACCGAAGATTCGAGGTAAAACGTTGCACGTTCCGACGAGAATGTTGGGTTGTTGTCATGAGCGATGTGGTGTGATTTTGGCTGTCCACATTGCTGTTCTACTCTATCAGCAGGCTTCCTTCCGCCGCCGTTTCCATACTATTTCCACCCTTTTAATACCCCTTCGTCTTCTTCGTCCCACGGCCACCCCGTTGCTGTGACTTGATGCTTCATACCCCATCATAATAGCAATACCCCCTAGTATTTCTTCGCACTCGTTTCTTCACATGAGCATTCGTTCCACCCTTCCCGCGGCAGAGCCCAGGCGAAAAGAAAACCAATTTGTAAACAAGCGTGGTCACAAACACCACAATTACCCGCCAGGAAAGGCGCCCTATCCAATTTCCTATGACAGGGACCTCCTTGACAGGTAACTCTCTCTAATTTCAACTACTGTACGACTCTTTCCTGGACGTTTAAACCCTTCTCTGTCAGCGATGCTATGGACCATCATTTGTGGAGAGGCCTTTTCGACGGCCGGCCGACGATGATGGTCACACCCAATTATCCACCTAAACGGGTTCTGGACCTCGGTTGTGGGGTACGCCATCTATCATGCAATTCCGTGAAATCTCCTGAAGAGCTGTATAGGTTGGCGTGTGGACCATTGACGCAGCGCGCAAGTGGCCCAACGCGACGTTGGTTGGCTTTGATCTCGTCAATGTACAGTTCCCTCTCAATCATCTCGACCCTCACGTCACTCGGAGGATAACATGGGAACATGGCAATTTGTGACACCGTTTTCTGTGATTACGTTACTGACGGCTCACTGTCAAGGATACTAGCCTGTCTACCAGATTACCCTTTGAGGATGACACCTTCGACCTTGTACACATCAGCCATATTTCCAAAGGCGTTCCAGAACATAAAGTAAAGTTATTCCGATCCTTCATACTGTTCAACCAGCTTATGTGTCATTTTGCAGTGGAGCTCCCTCTTTGAGGTGCTTTTCTTGACCCAAAGAAATTCACTATCTACTGATGATGGCTTCAGGAAATACGCAGGGTGATGCAGCCAGACGGATTTGTGGAGGTTATTGAAGAGGGTGCGAAGTCTTATTAATATAAATTCGTTCGATACCGTTGACATGTACGCAGATATTATATTTCCCGTGCTTCCAAGATGGTTCACCGAGCCGCTCAGAGCAAACGACCCATTCAGTAGCACTCGCCATTCCAGTGACTCGTCCAGTTTTGCATTACCGTCGCAGCCTCTAACGCCAGTTGAGAAAGCTCCTCACGAGCACGTTATTTTAGAGTTCCTGTTCAAATCAGTATTCGAAAGCAGGTTCGTAAACATGAAACCGACCGGTTCGTTCTAGTCTGTTTAGGATGAAAGTCAATTCGCTGATTTCGGATGATGGTAGTTGTTGTTCTAGGTTATTTCACCCCATTCTTTTCGCGATGCCTCAGCGCGCCCTCTCTTAATTTTTCTGTTCCGTTCCTTGCTCCGCTTCCTCCACTCCCTGAGGTCACGAGTCACAGACCAACCACCCAATATCTCGGTACCCCTGAGAGAATATCCGTTATACCTGAGGTCCCGTCATATCCGAATACCCGCCCATCGTCTATTGCAATATCAAGAAATCGCTCATCGTCGTCGCTCTCCCTCCCTTCTCTGGACGATCCCCGCTCACGTTTTCCATATTCCCTTGATAAAACCTGGTCAAAGACACCGACCGTGTCTAGCTTCTCTGATCTTGAATGTACCAAAAGCCATCAACATCATACCCCACAATCCTCAGTGACACGTGTAGCCTCTTGGGTTACGTCCAGCGAGACACCGACACTTGACAATGCTCTACAAGCTCAATCGATAATGCCCGTGGAGAAGTTGGCCGAGCTGGGAGAGCGCACGCGCGCGATGAATCTTTATCGCTCCTTCGTTACTGTGCTTGGCTGCCGCGAAGCTATGTGGGAGGAATTAAAGGTGCTCCAACGCTCCAGCCGAAAGGCGCTGGTCGACTTAGGCTGGGAGAGTAAGCCGTTGGACGACAGGGAAACGCGTGCACGATTCGACGAACTCTTTGAACGGTTTGAATCGTAAGTTACTTTTTCTTCTTTCTTCTTTGTATCGTTCAGCACAATGGAACATAGGGACATGCGCGCGCGAATATCAATATGGTATTCGATGACCGAGCTCGGATACAGTCTCCCCGAGCGTGAACCACTACACAAGGCTGAACTGTTGAAAGAAGAACGAATACGAAAAGCGATACTGGATGCACGCGTGCAGGCGCGCGAGGAAGATTTTGACGTTCCGTGTCGTGTGATCCGAGTTTTTGTCGGGTTCAAAGAATCGGATGGAGTTGACGTCGATGGTTGTTGCGATAAAACATGATGTAGCCTTTAGTCTAACCGCTTTTGGAAAGAGTTGCCCAGTTTGTATCGTCACTTTTTTTATTTCCGCCACTCTCGAGATCCGTCGAGTCGAGCCGAGGCTGAGCTGAGTCCGTGTCCGTCGTCGCTCGGCCATGGTTCCGTCAAACGTGAATTCATCAAAGGCTCAGCGGCCACATGAGCCTCAAGCCTCTCAAAAAATCGGGAGAACAAGAAGACACCGTAGGCCAAAATCAAAACATCGAGAAATTTTGGCAGAGTCACCGCCTCCAGAGGCAAGCACATCAGTCAGTGCAGAACAACAAAAGTCGTGGCCGTGGGTTTTCATTACAGAACCACCTACGACCAAGCACCCTCCGATTTTTACCAAGGACGGGAGGTGCGTACTTGCACCTCTAGACGGGTTTCAATCTCTCTGACTTTGTGTACGACTCTTAGTTACTTTTTCTCTATTGTTGGTTCCAGCGTGAAGATATACTCGACTTCTACTGGGCTCGTTGTATCGACCCTCTCTGCAAAACGAGATACTGGAAGTCATACAAATGCTATTACATCTCTCATCTTGAATCCCCACAACGCGTACCAGCTTATCACCGGCTCGCTAGATGGTCATATCAAAGTTTGGGATTTGTTGGATGGGGTTCTGCTGCAGACTATTGGCGTAGGGAACCCCGTGCACCACATTGCTGCGCACGAACAGTGGAAAGATGTTTTGTTCGTTGCTGTCGCACGACCAACCAAGAGGGGCAAGGCCAACGGTACGCCGTCTTTCTTCGCAGACTTCCAGCTCTCCAACGCAATTTTCTGTCCTACAGGGGATGATAACGATATCGTTCTGCGCGTGTCCTTGAAGCCATTACCTGCCACTCTTCACCTTCCCGTTCAGGCGTCATCTGAGAGTATCGTGGTAGGCAAGACCCGCACCACGCGTGGTTTGGCCGTGTCTGCTGGTGGCTCTTGGCTTGTCGCCATCGGTGGTCACAAAGCTTATGTGGCCTCAACACTCAATCTCAAAGCCGGATTTGTCAAGTTCGTTTCTCCAGAGGCGCTTACATGTCTGGCGCTCCACCCAACGGAGGAATACTTTGCGACTGGTGACGAGAAGGGCAACATACGGTTATGGTACTGTTTGAATGACGCTATCGCGGTCTCAAGAGCGGAGGTGGAAAAGCGCGCGCCGACCTCAACCCTTCACTGGCACGCGCATGCTCTTTCTGCACTCACATTTACTCCCAATGGGGCATATCTGCTGAGTGGTGGAGAAGAATCTGTCCTGGTGATCTGGCAAATCCATTCGGGGAAGAAGGAATTCGTGCCTCGGGTAGGTGCGCCAATAGACAGCGTGGCTGTCTCACGGACACAAAATGGAGAAGAGGACTATCTGCTACGCTTAGCAGATGCAAGTTTGGTCTTCATAGGATCCGCGAAACTAAAGATCACCCGCTCGTATTCTGGCATAAAATTAGGCGAGTGTTTTCTTGGGAGGCCTCCAAACCGTGACTGATCATCTCGACGTTCAGACCCTGCAGTGTCACATAGTAGACCACCAGCATCAGCGCCGACACCTCTCACCGTACACTCGCTGTCATCTACACTCATTCTTCCTTCTTCTCATCCATCCTCATTACAAGCTTATTCGCCGTCCTCGTCAAAACTAATCTCGGAATTAGAAGTATCCCCCTCAAATCGCGTTTCGCGCAAGGATGAAAAGATGCTTGAACCTTCACGCGTCGAGCGAGCTGTTACTTCTCCTTCGGGAGAATGGCTGGCTACTATTGATTCTCGCGAAGGCGATGAGTCTTTCCATGGGGAAGTGCACCTGAAAGTGTGGCGATGGGAGAGTTCAACAGGACTATGGACCCTCAACACACGCATCGATAGACCGCATGGACCAGCAAGGGTGACATCGATCGTTTTCTCCCCCGATGACAGTTCCGGAAATCCTCTTCTTGCAACCTCAGGAGAAGATGGAAGCGTAAAGAGTTGGAGAATCCGATCTGTGGTGAACAAAAAGGCAGGCACATCAGATAGTGAGTTTTATCGTACCACAATCAATTTCATCCTAATCGATATTTTCCGTAGCGTTCTGGGTAGCTCGCTCGAGGTTAACCTTTAAGCGGGAGATACCCTGGTCAATTTCCTGGTCACCCGATGGCTCCCTCTTGGCCGTGGGATTTGGTTCATACGTTGCCATTTACGACCCTGCATTAAACGCCCTTATTCGGACCTTTGCTACTTCAGAACTTCGCGGCCCAGTACGTTCGGTCCACTTTTTGGGACATGAGGGTCGTTTTCTTGTTGTTGCTGGGCGCTCAGACGTGGTGCTCTGGGACCTCGTCACACAAAAAGGCAAGCTCTACATGTATCTCACTCTGTCATATGTTCAAAGGCACTGACTTACCTAGTTCAATGGCACCACCGGAGCGCACACCCAATCAGTGCCGTTATCTCCCACCCCAGAGATGAGAACCTTGCAGTCTTTACCTCGCAACCTCCAAGTAGTACCGTCACCGTTTTTGAATCGTCAAAAAGCATCTCGCGTAACACATACACTCTCCCTTTCACGCTACGTAACGTCGTCTGGTATCCTCAGTCATCTTCCAAAGCCAAGTCGACATCGGCGTTCCGTTTGGTCGGAATCACAGATAATTGGGATGTTGTGGTCTGCGGGGAAGACGTACATCCACTTGCAGGAGAGGGCTCGCTTGCTCGTGGGCTTCTCGCCGGCTTGCAGGAGCCGACCAAAAGGACGCTCTTTCAGGACATTTGGGGTGATTCTGCTCTTGCGGGCGCTCTGGTCCATCCTCTCGTTCAGAAGAAGGTCGTGGGTACAGCACCTCGGAATGGCAAGCAGATCGCGGACATTTTTGGTGGTCCGGCATACATGATTCCCCCGTTGGAGACGCTTTTCGAACCTATTATGACCCACTTTCTCACCCCTCGCCCGCCTGAGGACGAGACCACCCGTGTGCCCGGTTTACCAGGCGAGGACTCAGAGGACACCAACATGGACGTTGATGAACCACAGGACGATGTGCGTGTCAACGGGACACGAGCGGAGCGCGTGGTCGATGCCCGGGAAATAGACGCTTTAATACGGCTATTCCGGCTCCACGGTGTGAAAGGTAAGCGCAACCGAACTGAATTTTGACGAACTGACGTGGATAACTGGGGCTATCAGCACCGTCGCCCATTTCCCATGCCCCTCTCTCTAATGGCCATGCCCCAGAGGTCCATAGTAACTCATATAGACAAGTGAACGGTCATTCTCACGCCCCCAAGACGAAAGCTAACAGCAAGCTCCACCCGAGTCCCGCGATCTCTAATGACCATTCTCCTTCTGAGAACCCACCCCACACAGCTCTAAAATCTTCACCAGTCGCTACTGGCAAAAAACGAAAGACAATGACCGTGTCATAGTTAATGACATGGCAATGTCCGAAACGACCATCATGTTGTGTTTGTCGTAATCTTCATCAATTTAGTTATTCCCGCACGCAAGTTTTCACATCACTCATACATCCGCATTCCGTCTTCACTACGAGTCATCATCGCACATGTTATACCTTAGGATTGACAGATCGAGAGTTGATACAAATCCGTAGTTGAAAGAGAATTACAGGTGAGGTAACAAATCATATTTCCAGATCAACCGCCGCATCTCTCAACCCGAGCAGTAAAATGGCACCGTGTACAACATCCAAGGGATACTTGTCATAGAACCCCAGTAGTCCTCGAGCCTCAGAGATAGAGAAAGATGAGTGACAGACGTCAGGGCCATCTATTGGGTTGCACTCGCTATCGGTCTCCCCATCTTCATGGTAGACAGTATCAGGACTCGTGCGTCTGCGCTTGGCTGACCGCGCACAAGCCCATTCGAGTGTGCGTGGCCGCTGGACTGAAAGCCTGCTGCTCCTGGAGGGAGTACCGATATCAGGGCTGACGTCTGGGGAGGACAAAGCAGGCTGCGCAGGCGATGAGGGGATGTGCTTCCAGAGATCCTCAGGGTGAATTGACCTATCGCCTCCGAGGCGGTGCTTTCGCAGATCTGGGAACGGAGAAAAAACACAGCTAGAAGGGGACTTCTTGGTTCGAACCGATTCGAAGACAAAAACGTTCGGATCATGTGTGACAGCGGAGAGAGCCTGAGGGTGGGACTTGGGAGTTGAATCGCAGGAGCCACTAGTAGCGCGCTGTGGTCGAGATGTGGATTGACCAAGAAACGGGCAGTTGGTACATGATCTTTGGGCTACAGAGTCAGGCTGGACGGGGACAGATGCCAAATACGCAGAGGGCTTCTCAGCAGCAACAAGGGGAGACATAGTTGCTGATGCAGATGCGAGCATGTCCATAGCTGCCGTGGGCGTCATAGAGCCCTCCGAACTAAGCTGCCTCTTGGATCGTGCCAAAGTCTGGCGCTTGTTCTGGAACCATGTGGTGACCGTCTTGAGGTCCCTGTGTAAAATAAGCATCCACGATTTTGAGCGTCACCAGAGAGGATTCAAAGTCTGCTCACATGTCGAGATCCTTACAGATGGCCTCTTTCTCCTTGCGCGACGGGTGTGTGTTACGTCTGAAGAACGCGGCGAGCGTCTCGAGTTTGTCGCTCGACATACGGTGTCGTGGGCGTGGAGGCTTTCCCAGGATGATCGAACCCGCCACGCTCAGGCTTGGGCTAATGAGAGGGAGAGACTCGGAATGACTTAGACACTCGTTCTCGTTCCCGTTCTCATAAATAAACGTGGATGGCGACAATACGGGGAAGCAGCTGACGACAGGGGGACTGGCATGCGGCGCGGGGTCCGATTCAGGCAACGTAGCAGGGTCTACCGTGACTTTGGCATCGGCGGCGGTAGCGGTAGCGGTGGTTATGATGGGTTGAGGCTTAGTCTTCGGCTTCGGCTTGGGTGGGACGTTATTGGCCTCCGATGACTGTGACGCGACAGGATGAGAACTTGAAGGACCTGGTGCACTGCGGCTACGTCGAGCATTATTAGAGTTTAGAGATGGACGAACTGAACGAGTGGAGCGCGTAGGAGGACGCATCCTGGTGGGTGTTATTTACTTTGAGTGTGTGTTTGG
>Ga0137362_10003526_pt1 | contig 10475 bp, 11 predicted proteins | sample MadtaG_2_FD_104801 | JGI IMG/M metagenome (GOLD analysis project Ga0137362, IMG submission 104801) | Vadose zone soil microbial communities from Angelo Coast Range Reserve, California, USA - Mad1_100_16 metaG | ecosystem: Environmental > Terrestrial > Soil > Vadose zone | place: USA: California... | reverse complement strand
CTAACCAGCTCTTTCTTTCTCCCTCCTTCTCACTTATACTTTCCCCCATCTCATACACGGACAACATCCTTCTGGTACACCACTAGCACAACAAAGACACCTGTCCAATGGCCCCTGCTTCAAAGCCGCGTGGACGTGCCCGCCATGCTTTAATGACTTCCTACAATCACGTCAACGCAATCAAGAACATTCATCCCAACCTCCAAGAGATCATCAAGAACTGCCCTGCCCTTGATGTCATATTGGCCCACGACAACCCCCGCGGCTCTACTCACAATCGCGGTCGCGCCCGCGACAAAGAGCACGTCGCTCGCCCCCCGAACGCTTTCATGGTCTACCGCTCCTACGTGTGGTACACAAAACAGCTCGAGGATAACGACGAGAAGAATCTCAGTTGCGTCAGCCGGCAAGCTGGTCGAAGCTGGATGGTCATGGATGACCAGGCCCGCGCTCCTTTCAAGCAGGTCGCCGATATCGCCAAGCGCTTGCACGCGGAACGTCACCCGGACTATAAGTATGCTCCGTCGTCGCGCTCCCACAAGTCGCAGAAGAAACCTGCCCGACGCGTGTCTAGGGCCAAGGTCAAGGGTAGGGTCAAGGAGAGTGCCACTCACCGTAACGTACGCTTCGACGCTTGGCCACAGTCAAAGGAGACAACACCGACCCCCGCCCCCGCGAGTACTTTCCCCACCACGTCCGTCGACCCTCCCCCCGCGTCTTCCGAGTTCTCTTGCTCCTGCTCTTCATCATCGTCGCCGTCTTCTCCGTCCACCTCACCCGCCTCTATGCCGCGACAGTGGGCACTCAATCTGCCATCTCCCTCCTTGGAGCTCAGATACCCTTGTGACTGCGATCCCCCAGCTTACCCTCCGCAGCCTCGCGTCCGCCCCGTCACCTCGGGTCTCATTCCCAGCCCTTCCATGTCTGTTCTCCACCTCAATGACGCTCATACGTCATCCATTCTAGACGAGCTGCCGGATGTGAGTCCAGCTTCAATCTCTGTCACTCCGACGGAACGAAGACTAACCCATTCTCTAGAAATACAAAGAAGCCGAGTCGTACCACAACCTGCAGCCTCACGCGTTTCTCTTCAACAAAAGGATTCCGTTCGATGGTGCCGAACGCAACGCGCAGATCACCGTCCAGTCTGCCCCCGCAGAGACCATCAACTATTCCAATTATATTTCTGGTGACCCCGAGGTGAACCTCGGCTCACCGGACCTAGACCGCTCTCCGATCGGAGGGTGTTTCTCATCTGGTCCTTCCACGACGACCACCAACGACGACTTCAATTCATCGTCCGCCCTTAACTGGGTTGTCTTTGATATGCCAACCCTTGACTTCGGTCATAGCAACGCGGACGAACCTAGCATGTACGGCCCGAATGACGATTTGTTCGACGCCGTCATCACTAGTGGCGGTTATTAAAAAGTAGATTTTGGTCGTTTAACTGTCACGAACTCCAGTCGTCATTCACAAACTATCAAAGATATATGAGGTATTGTATTTGTCATTGACTGTTTCATCAATGCCACCCAGATGTAGAACCATGCTTTTCCCCTTGTTATGTTTTGTCTCTGCTTGTATATATCCATCCATCCACCATTGTTCTCTGACATCGCTCGCTCGCTTGCAATCAGCACCCTTTTCCTTTCACAGGCACATCGTCACGACTTCTGTGTATTAATGTACAGGGTATTTCCAATGCACATCATGTTCTGGTCTTTTTTGTCGTGGTCTCCTTGGGACCGCCCCTTTGACGCTTCGCCTGGGTAGTACTTGACGGCGCGTCTTCTATCGAGAGATGCCCCGCCGCAAGCTCCTCTTTAAGCCAGTCAGCACATTGTTCCTTTGTCTTCCCGGGATGGCCGAGCTGCCACTTGATTACCTCAGCAAGCACTTTGCCAGTCCACTGGCCAGGTTTCGGAGCGCTGAGGATTCGTCCGATCTCGTGGCCCTAAACGCACAACAATGAGACTCCGGCACATCATAGTATGGGGAAACGTACGTCGAGAATTGGCGTTGCGTCTACATCGCCTTGTAATCCCAGGTCGTTGACGCGTTTCGCGAAGCGATTATACTTCTCAATCACTTTGGCCGCTTCGTCGACTGCGATCAAACCTTTGTCAATGCATCGGTGGTACGTAGGAATAACCCATACCGTTGAAGTGGTTCTCGGAGGGGTCACAGTAGTCTACGAGTTCTTGAATGAGGGAGAAAAGTAACGATGTCGTCCAATGGGCGCCAATATGAGCGTTATGCACAGAGTTATGTCGGAGGAGTAAACCTTCAACGGTGCACCGCCTTAGTCGACATGAAGCAACGAAGATTAGGATTGACACAAACCTATTTCGACGCGTTCAGAAGGAGACCTGAACTCTTCATCCTCTTCGATATCCGGTGACTTGAATAACTCGGCGGCGGAGAACAGAGGAGGGATCCCATCCAAATAATGGTTCTTCGTTCCGACCTTCAAACCTTCTCGGATCACGGCTTCAATAGCTGGGTGGAGTTTCCCTTTTTTATCGATGTACGTTATACCCCTGTAAGGAGTGAGTGCGCATGCCATGTACAGTCGCGGAACGACTGAGGTGGACAAGGAAAGTCCGGATAAGATTAGCGGGTGAATTGGGTGTTGAAAAAGCGCAGTCTCGGGTTGAAGAAAGGTCTGAAGGATAGATGCGGCTGCTAAGGCAAGCGAAGGTGACGAAGGCTGCGATGAGAGGGTTGATACAAAGGCTGGCGGTATTTGGAAGACGAGAGAGTACAAGGATAACTCGTCAAGTAGACGGAGTGACATGAGAGGATTTCGGCCTGATGAGTAGCCCTTTAGCTAACTGTTTCAGGAGCTCATGTAGAGGATCGTACCTCCCATCATTTTGTCTAGCTCTTCTCCTACCCGTTCCCTAGTTATCTTTTGCAGTAAAGCAGCCTAGACTCCACAAGGGCTAGGGTGTTAGGCACGTGTCCGGCATTGCAGAAACGGAATGAGCGAGCGCACCTGAATCTCGCCATCGCGGGCTGATTCCCGTAGTTCAGAAACAAGCTCAAACCCGAACCGACTAGCAAATCGAACGCAACGGATGACTCGTAAAGGGTCATCTAAGAATGTTTGTTTTGGTGGTAAGGGTGTCCGAATGATCCCATTTTTCAAGTCATCAAGGCCCTGAGACCGATGTTCAATTGATACTTCTGCACACGGAGAATAGAACTACTTGATTGCAATGGTCTTCAACGGACCTAGTATGCACATTGTAAAATAGCGAGTTCATCGTGGTGTCCCGACGTAAGGCGTCTTGCAGCGGCGTACCGAACGTCTAGAACATTTTCAACACAGAGAAGTAGTTAAGGGGAGGATAACTTACAACATTCGTGGGTATGCGACTGTCATCCGCATACGCCTCGTCCCGTAAGTTCACAAAGTCAAGATCAAGACCCAGAACGGTGGTCTTTGCTGTTTCTAGATGTTTTGACTGCCCGGGATTACCCTTGACAACAGCCACCGATTTTACGGGCAGATTCTTGAGCTTGCTGGCGAACTCTGTAAATTTGACTGCGAATGCATGACCCGTCATATTCTCGAGCGCGATATCTATATCATGACATTCGGATCCTAAAAGCTGCAAGTGGTCAATTTTGTGACAGTCTGAGTAGAAACTCTCTCGCACCTTATCCCGCACCCATCCTCCTGCGATGCGGCACGAAGTATGCACGCCGTTCTCGGCCAGATGCTTAGTGCAGTCATCCAAAAGGTTACAGAGTCGTGACTCGACGTCTGTAAGGCGGATGTCTAGGGGATCGGGGATGTGAATCGAGTTGTGGTCGACATGGACGCGTTTGAGCGAAACAGAGCGAGACATGACGCGTATACGCGGTGTGGCCAGGGCAAAACACCGCAGCGCTCGAAGCATACGTTGTGTCACGAGACAAAGTCGGTCGGGAGTCGCTGAGTCGCAGGCCAGGCGCTGCTTTCCGTCTTACAAGTAATTTACAAGGCTCGTATAGGGCACACCACATGTGCACTGCAGGAGACACTCCACAAGTCGTCAAGTCCTGTAACAGCAAGATCATCTCTGCTCTCCTCACTTCACCTGAACATCTGCCACAATGATGGATGAAACATTGAATAATTTGCAAGCTGATCCAGCCACATGCTATGCCATACCAAATAGCCAGGCTGGCAGGACCATGGATGCAAGCCTGAGATAGGGACTTATACAACCTTATAGAACACCCTTGTTGGAGCACTTCTCAGTTCTCACCTTGCTTCTTACTCTGATCAGCATTCAAATCACATGCATAGATGCATACTGTAACACAAGCTCTAAATACCTTACAGTATGTGGTGATGTTCACAACACTCACACCCTTTTGCAAGTTCCATCAGGGCATGGACAACCACAAACTCGGGCTGCCAACACTCAGCCCAACTTCATGGTTGTTGACCAGCCCCTCATCAATCTTGCCAACAAGGTAAATTTGCTTCTGAACAACCAGAAGCTATGCCAACTCAAGCCTGCAGGCAGCAAATTTCAGAGTTCCTTGGTTGCGCAATGAGTTGTTATTAGTATATATAGGGTACTCACACTCAGAAGTACGGGACAGGACGTGAGAGAAATAGCACGTGTTGCTTGAATTTACTTGAATACCCAGATGAGGTAAAACTCTGCTTTCCTGCTACCTCCGCCGTCAGCCTCCGCCTCTCTTTGAATTGCCCCTACATCCATCCTTCTTACTAATGGGCAATATCTTCTCCTGCTGTGAATATTGTTGTACGTGCACACACCAGATCCCGTTTCGTCGCCCTAACATCCCCTATGGCGTTTTAGTCCACTCTCGCAATTCCCAATCATATGAGCCTTTGCTACTAGAGAATGAGCGAGAGGCAGTGGCTGACCTCCTCCAGTACCTTGAGAGTGCGTGTTCTCTTTCTACCAGGCGGCCAATCACATGCCTTATCCTTCTCAAAAGACCGGACGACAACCAACTTTTTCACCGGCTCTCCACTCTCCGCGCTGACCACACTCTCCTTTTCTGATAATGTCGACCTCCAGCGCAGCGCGGCGCTTGCATTTGCTGAAATTACTGAGAAAGAAGTCCGTCCTGTTGGCCGCGACACGCTTGACCCCATCCTTTTCCTTCTCTCCAGTCATGACACCGAGGTGCAGCGGGCAGCTAGCGCCGCTCTTGGGAACTTGGCCGTAAACAGTAGGTTTAAACTATGACTTTTTAATTCCTGTTCGGCTGATGGGCCGGGCTAGCTGAAAATAAGTTACTTATTGTCAAGTTGGGCGGGCTCGAACCTCTCATACGCCAAATGCTCAGTCCCAACGTAGAGGTGCAATGTAATGCCGTCGGATGTGTCACCAATCTCGCTACACATGGTATGGCTTCTGATGCTCTCGTACTACGCACGGGCAACTGAGATTCCCTCGTAGACGATAACAAGACGAAGATTGCCAAGTCCGGTGCTCTTGTCCCTCTTACTCGGCTGGCCCGATCCAAGGACATGCGGGTACAACGAAACGCGACCGGTGCGCTACTTAATATGACCCATTCAGGTCCGTTCAATATCCCGATTTCCTCCTCCCGCCCACCTAAAAGGCCATTGACGGAAATTCATGTTCTATATTCCAGACGAAAACAGACAACAATTGGTAAATGCGGGCGCCATCCCCGTCCTTGTTGGCCTACTCAATTCTACTGACACCGACGTGCAATACTATTGTACGACTGCCTTGAGTAATATCGCTGTCGATGGTACCTAGTGTCGCTTGCGTATTAGCGGAGTTTTACTGACAAACCCTAATTTGGGGCTTGTTCAGGTTCAAACCGCAAAAAGTTGGCCCAGAGCGAACCGAAGCTGGTGACGAGCTTGGTGCAGCTCATGGACAGCACAAGTTTAAAGGTACAATGTCAGGCCGCACTGGCATTGCGAAATCTTGCGAGCGACGGTGCGTATTTTCTCTTTCTGAAGTCGTAAATTTGGAGTGTTAACTCGCTAGTCAGAGAAATACCAGCTTGAGATTGTCAAGGCAGACGGTCTACATCCCCTTCTTCGCCTTTTGCAATCCACCTACCTCCCGCTCATCCTTTCCTCCGCCGCTTGTGTGCGCAACGTGTCCATTCATCCGTTGAACGAATCCCCAATCATCGAGTCGGGCTTTTTACAACCCCTTATTAATCTCCTCTCATTCAAGGATAATGAGGAGGTACAATGTCACGCCATCTCGACATTACGCAACCTCGCTGCAAGCTCGGAGAAGAATAAACTCGCAATCGTCAAGGCGGGAGCGGTGCACTCTATAAAAGAGCTTGTCCTGGATGTGCCGATGAATGTACAAAGCGAGATGACAGCATGCGTCGCAGTGCTGGCATTGAGCGATGATTTAAAGGGACAGCTATTGGAAATGGGAATCTGCGAGGTGCTCATACCACTCACGAATTCGCCAAGTTCGGAAGTTCAAGGGAACAGCGCAGCGGCCCTTGGAAATTTATCTTCGAAGGGTTAGGGTTTTATAAGCAAATTGATCTTGGTTTGCCCTGACGACCTCTCTTTGTGTATCAGATGGTCGCGCGGCTTCGGATGACTATTCTGCCTTTAACGAAGTATGGGAAAAGCCAGAAGGAGGCATGCACCAATATCTTCATCGTTTCCTGAGCAGCCCCGATGCCACATTTCAGCACATAGCTGTTTGGACCATCATGCAACTTTTGGAATCGGGCGGTTAGAAACGGTTCCTCATCTTTCTTTGAATCGCTCGGCTAATGTATCCCTTAGACCCTCAGCTGACGAGCAATATCCGCTCCTCGACTATGCTTATCCCTAATGTGCGCGAGCTAGCAGTCTCGCGCTCCGTGACGCCTACATCGTCCACTGGTGGGACGCCAGGCTCGCATCGCTCTCAGGCGCGCTCGTATCAAGAGACTGAGACGGGTGATGGCCAAGGGGAGATTCAAGAGCTGGCACGGAAGATTTTGTATATCGTGGATGGGGACGAAAAGGTGGACGAAAAGGTTCCCCCTGCAAGTTCGAGGTCTTCGCACGTGCAACCGGGGTCGTCAGTTGGGCGGGAATCGAACGCTAGCGGTATGGACCATGAGGAGCTGAGGAGGAGTGTACGGGATGCATTGGGGGGTAGCGCTCGCGGCAAGTACCACTGACCCTGACCTTTTCCGGGACGTTGATTATCTTTTTTCACACTCTGGACGGGAGATGAGTTTTTGCCCTCCGAGATGGGTCCCATCTTTTTTTTCTCATGATTATTTGATCTCCTTCACATGTGTATGACTTGTTCGTTGCGGTTTAGTCGCTAATCTCTACCACTGTTATTATGGACTATCGAGCTGGACCCCGCCGTGGCGTTGATTGTGGGGTGGTGGTTTACACGTGGAGGGTGTGGATCTGTCACGGTGAATCGGCCGACTCATTTGGTCTTTGTGGCTGTGTCAAGTCCGCGGGACGGTCTTTTTGTCCCGCGAAAGGCAAAGGCTCTCATTGTCCTCCAACTGAACATATCCCTGGGCCATTGCTGTGTCCTTTCTTCGCCAACCTAACACAACACAACAATACGTAGTACACCGCACATTGTTCACATTGTTATCGCCGGATCACACTGTGCACAATGTGTCACTCCTCGGGGACCGTGACTGCCTCGTGCCAGGAAAGCTGGACACATCCCCCGCCAATGCGATGGTTTTAAACTACCTGCCGACGCAGCTTACTTACACGCATCCACCCTCGTTTCTATCCCTTTCACTTCTTTCTCTCCTTGCCCAACAACGTCCACGGCTGTGCCCTGGTCTCCTCTTTATCCTTCCTCCGGAAATACTTTACTCTTCATCTTGTCCTCTCCTTCACAACATAGAATCTTTCCCCTCTAGACTATGCGTTTCTCACTCGACTCGGCTCTCCTCGTACTTGCCTTTGCGAATGCTCTTGTAGCACCCGTCGGCGCCAATGAACACAATGAACACAAGCGGCATGTGTTGAGGCGTGCCTCGCGCGGCTTTCACAGATCCGCTCTCCGTCACAGTGCCGGTCTGGCGCGCGACCTGCGGGTCGCGTTGAGAGGCCTCGGCACCGCAGAGACTGCCCGCGCACCCGTATTGGCTAGGAGTAACCTCGGCAAGCCATATTGCGTGTCTAACGGGAATCGACAGTCCAACGCGACCGTAAGTTCGAATGGACACCATAACCCTGTGAGCTCGGCAAACCCGTCAGCATCCCGCTCCACCACGACGAGCCCGACATCTAGCCCCGGACAATCCAAGTTCCGGCTAGCACAGTCCTATGTGAGTAACGACTTGACCCGCTGCCGGCCCGGGTGGAATGGAAGGAAATTTGACTGATCCCCTTCCGCAGTCCGGACAATCCTTTTTCCAAGGATGGGATTTCTTCACAGGCAACGACCCGACTAATGGGATGGTCCAGTTTATCGATCAGCAGACCGCGGTGCGTGTGGTCCTGCGTTGTTTGGTCCCTCGTGTGCACTCATCAATTGATGACTCACTCTTCTATAGAAGTCCAGCAATTTGATATCAATCAATAGTGCCGGAAATGCTATCATGCGTGTCGACAATACATCACAAGTTTCTGGCAACCGCAATTCCGTCCGCATTCAGACACAGTTCACCTTCACCGGTGGGCTCCTTATTATGGACAGCGTTCATATGCCGACAGGCTGTGGCACATGGCCCGCGTTCTGGACGAATGGTGCGAATTGGCCGGTTACTGGCGAGATCGACATCGTCGAGGGTGTGAACGACTATACGAATAACCAGGTCACTATCCATGCGAACACTGGTTGCCAGCTACCCACCAACAACGTCACTGCCCTCGGGATTTCAGGGTCTGTTGTCGGTGGCACAAACTGTGCTGCACTGCAAACCAACAATGAGGGTTGTGGTGTGCGAGCGAGTCAGACCAATTCGTTTGGAGCGCCATTCAACCAGAACGGTGGTGGTGTCTACACGAGTGCGTATTTGCAATTTACTCACCCTCATCATGTTTAAGGCGTCGCTAATTGATAAAACTTTACTTGGGTAGTGCTTTGGGACAACACGGGTGTCTCTGTTTGGTTCTTCTCCAGGCAGAACATCCCGTCCGATATCACCGCGCAGGTGCCCGTTCCTTCGAGTTGGGGTACACCCAGCGCATTCTTCCCTGCAAGCGGCTGCAATCCATTCCAGTTCTTCCAGAACCACGGTGCCATCTTCGACACTACATTATGCGGCGATTGGGCCGGGTCCGCATGGACGGCGACTGGTGTTCCAGGTCAAGAACAGAGCTGCGCCCAGCGAACGGGCGTCGCGACCTGCCAGCAGTTTGTGCAGCAGAATGGCGCGGCACTCTCCGAAGCATGTACGTCCTCTTTTTTCTCTGTTACTCTATCTAGTTCACTAACGCCATCGGGACAGATTGGGAAGTCAAGAGTTTGCACATCTATCAGAGCAAGTAATAGAACGTTGGCTGGACCCCTCTAATGCACTCGTTCATAACGCGTTCACACAAGTCACGGAACGCAATGGTCTCATGGCATATCAACGATCGAAAAAATATTGTCATTTATTTTAATGGTATGGAGGAACACACGTCGTATATCTTATATTTTTGTAAGATTAGTTCACTCATTCAAGGGTTATTGCATGGCGGGTACTATGTAAGATAACGTTCATGGCGTTCAAGTTATAGGGCGACTTTAGAGCTGTTCTGTTGTGTATGTTGTACGCAATACAGTTGTTGATAGGTATAACGGCCGTGTTGTGCGTGTGATGTGATTCTAATTGCCCCCGTTCTACAATGTTCTTTTCATGTGATGAGTGAGGGGTGTATTAAGGCTCGGCGGGTAGGTATTGTGAAAGGAAAGGAGTGGTATGTCTCTGTTATTCGCAGAACCTGAGCATATGTGATCGACCACGCCAGGACGCACACCACATTAATTGTATGTTCATTGCTCTGCCCTCTCCACGCCGTACACATCCAACCACTAACCACTAACCCACACCTACTACCCACTCTCTGAAATTCGCACTCGCCACTCACCGCATACGTATCCGGCTGCTGCGGAGTGAGAGGTCTTCCTACGTATGTTTCACGTACTGATAAAAAGCTACTTTTTCGTCTTTCTGCTTTCCACGAATAGCACTCTTCGTTTCACTGTGGAAACAGGAGTCGATCAGTACGTTGGAACCACATGCAGTATACACGCAGCAGATGGAGACACGTAGGGCGGTCAGGGTCGGTCAGGTGGACTCGATGGACCCGGAACCCTCCCCATCCCTAACCCCTCACGCATACATGCACACCCTCCCTCCCCTTTCCAAAAAGAGCGCGAAATAGAAAAAAGGGCGCTCCGGCGATACGTGCTCGACGGGCCCGGGGGGGGGGGGGGGTAGGGGGGGGGGGAGAGAAGGAACAACAGTGGGAGGGGATAGACAGGGAAGGGGGGGAATGAAAATGATTTGATAGGTGG
>Ga0137362_10003522_pt1 | contig 10482 bp, 8 predicted proteins | sample MadtaG_2_FD_104801 | JGI IMG/M metagenome (GOLD analysis project Ga0137362, IMG submission 104801) | Vadose zone soil microbial communities from Angelo Coast Range Reserve, California, USA - Mad1_100_16 metaG | ecosystem: Environmental > Terrestrial > Soil > Vadose zone | place: USA: California... | reverse complement strand
ATTGGGTCGAGGGTTCCGCAGTGGCCCACTTTTTTTATCTCGAGCTTCCGACGGACCAGCGCGACGACATCATGCGAGGTCATCTCTTCGGCCTTGTCGACAAGCAGGACGCCGTCAGGAGTCGGGCTGAATGACGTCACAAATTTCCTCCAGAACGTTCTTTTCAACTTCGGCGAGTGTTCCGCGCACGCGCGCGCCCGCCGCCAGTGTATGCCCTCCGCCCCCAAATTTCTGACAGATGGCACAGACATCGATTGCCTCACTTTTTGAGCGCATACTGACACGCACTTTGCCGTCGGCCAGTTCCTCGAAAAAGACGGCGACGATAACGCCGCGAATCGCGCGGAGGTGATCGATTAAACCTTCGTTGTCTTCCGGTAGAACCTGCAGTTCCGCGGCCGTTTTTAAGGTAAGGCTAAAACTTGCGACACGACCGTCACGTTCGAAACGCATAGTGCGCAGCAATTCTCGCAATAGTTCCACCCGGCGTCGTGGATAATTCTCATAGAGTTGCTGACTTAGCCGCCCAACATCTATGCCGGTGCAGACGAGTTCCGCCGCGATTTCGAAAGTGCGCGCGCTTGTTTTGGGATATTGAAAAGATCCAGTATCGGTGGAGATCGCGGCGTAGAGATTTTCGGCGATCTCTCGATTAAACGGGAAACCCTGGCTTTTAATCAGGTCAAAAATAATTTGGCCGGTGGCCGGCGCGGCTGGATCAACATAAACAAGGTCGCCATAGCCTGGATTGCTTAGATGGTGGTCGATGTTGATCCAAATTCTCGTTGAGCGAACGGCTGCAAACGCTGTTCCGAGCCGATTTTGAATTGCAGTGTCCAGCGCGATCGCAACATCGACATCTTCCCCAGTGTGGGGCGGCTTGGTTAATAAATCCGCGCGCGACAGGAAGGAATACTTCTCAAGCATTCCATCTTCATTCCACACACGAACTTTCTTCCCGAGCTGCTGAAGCGAAAGTGCAAGCGCGAGCTGGCTGCCAAGTGCGTCGCCATCGGGGCGAATGTGACTTAAGACCGCGAAACGTTCATGCTCCCGCAATATTCGGCCGATTTCATCGAGTGTGGATCGTGCCGCGCTCACTTGTGATCGCTGCGGGGCGTTTCGATCTCTTGCAGAATCTCAATGACGCGGGCGCCGCGTTCGATGGAATCATCGAGATGAAAAATCAGATGCGGCGTGTATTTTATAGTGACATGACGGGCAAGCTCAGCCTGCAAGGTTGCACGATGAGACGCGAGTTTGCTCATGACATTCTCGCCGAGATCCGATCCAAGAACGCTGACAAACACATGCGCATTCTTTAGATCAGCGCTTACATCGACGTGGTTGATGGTGACCAGCGCGCCTTCGAAACTCATTTCACGTGCAATGATTCCGCTCAGCTCTCGTTTCAAGAGCTCGTTTACGCGTAGCATACGGTGCTTCATTTTGGAGAAGTTGAGTGTTGATGGTTGAGAAAAAAGAACGAGTAATTACGAATCTCTCAGCTTTAACTACCGACTCTGAACCGTTTCTTTAGAGTTTCTGGGCGATCGCTTCGAGTTGGTAACACTCGATAATGTCGCCCACTTGATATTCGCTGAAGTCGCCGAGCTTGATGCCGCATTCAAGGCCTGAACGCACTTCTTTCACGTCATCCTGGAAACGGCGCAGCGTCGAAATCCCGCCGTCGTAAACCGGCTGTCGTTTCCGGACCACGCGGGCGCGCGCGGCGCGCGCTATCCGACCATCGGTGACGAGGCAACCAGCGACGATCCCCCTGCTCAGTTCGAAAACCTGTTTCACTTCGGCATGTCCGATCACCGTTTCACGATGTTCGGGCTCGAGCAGGCCGGCCATTGCTTCTTTGATTTGATCGAGCAGTTCGTAAATGATGCTGTAAAGCTTGACTTGTACGCCCTCCCGTCTCGCCGCGGAAACGGCCATATTCTCGACCTTCACATTAAAGCCGACGACAACTGCGTTCGATGCGCTCGCCAACAAAATGTCCGACTCAGAAATGGGCCCGACCGCTGAGTGAATGATCTCCAAGTCGATTTTTTTACTTTCGATCTGCTGCAGCGCACCGACCAGCGCCTCGAGCGAGCCTTGCGCATCACATTTCAAAACAATGCGCAAAACTTTTTTCCCGTCGGCCGCCTCAAGCAGGCTCTCAAGCGTAGCGCGCTGTGGCACAGTCAATTTATCGGCGCGCTTCGCGAGCAAACGTTCCTCACTTAGAGTTTTGGCCGAGCGTTCCGAATCCATGACGAGAAGTTCATCGCCCGCGTTTGGCAGCCCCGTGAAACCGAGCACTTTTACCGGCGTCGAGGGACCAGCTTTCTTGATCGGTTGGCCGCGATCGTCCAGGAGCGATTTCACTTTGCCACTGTAATCGCCGCAAATGAAAGGATCGCCGATCTTTAACGTTCCCATTTGCACGATAACGGTGGCAGTGGGACCACGCCCTGCTTCGATTTGCGCTTCAATCACAGTGCCGCGTGGAGTGGCACTGGGCGATGCTTTCAATTCCATCACTTCGGCTTGTAGCTTCATCATCTCGAGCAGCTGATCGATGCCCGTGCCTTTCGTTGCAGAGACGGGACAAACGATCGTTTCGCCTCCCCAATCCTCCGGCGTGAGCTCGCGTTCTTGCAATTGTTTCTTCACCTTGTCGATGTTGGCCGAGGGAAGATCGACTTTGTTAAGTGCAACCATGATTTTCACATGGGGTGCGGCCTTAGCGTGATTGATCGCCTCAATCGTTTGCGGCATGATGCCATCATCCGCTGCGATCACCAGCACGACGATGTCGGTCACGTTAGCACCACGCGCGCGCATAGCGGTGAAAGCCGCGTGGCCCGGAGTATCGATAAAGGTAATTTTCGTTCCGTTGTGACCGACGCTGTAGGCGCCGATATGCTGGGTAATCCCGCCAGCTTCACCTGCGGCCACCCGCGTCTTGCGAATCGCATCCATCAGCGAAGTCTTGCCGTGATCAACATGTCCCATGAACGTAATGATGGGACCGCGTGGCTTGAGTTCTTCTTCCTTTTCAATGACCGGCGGAGGAGGCGCGACGATAACCTCTTCAACCTTGTGAACACCGGCGCCCTTCTCACGGCGCTCTTTTTCCAAAACGAATCCGTGGCTCTCGGCGATCTTCGACGCGATATCCGGCTCGATTGTTTGGTTGATATTCGCGAAAATGTTGAATGTCATCAGCTCCGCGATGACTTGATGCGGTTTTAATCCAAGCTCGATCGCCAATTGCTTGACGATGATTGGAGGTTTGATGTGGATGACTTTTTGAGGCTCCACTTCGGCCTCCGCCGACGGCGCGACGCCAGTCACCGGCGCAATTGTACCGTCGACAGTGACACTCGGCGGTTCTGCTGGGGACGCTGACGCTGGTTGTGGCTTTGCCGGCGCTATCGCCTTTGAGGGAGCAACCGGTGTCTCCAAGGATGCTCGAATGCGTGAAATGGGGGGCAGAACCTGGTGCTTCGGTTTTACTTCACCTTCCTCAGCCTTTTTGCCGGCCCTTTTTTTGTCGATGAGCGACACGCTCTCGACTTCATGTCGCAGCGGTGGAGTCGTCTGCGGCTCGGTTTTTGCGGATGCTTGCCGAGGGCGCGTTTGCACCGGCGTGCCCGCATCGGTATGCACCGACTCGGTGCCAGTTTCTAGTTTTTTCTTCGAAACCTTTGCTTTCGGTGCGACCGGCTTGTGGGGAGCAGCAGTTTTGCGGGCGGCCGGTTTGCGCGCTGCGGTCTTGCTGCTCGTTTTCGTTGCCATTGTTGTTCGTCTAAAATTACGCTCATGGCTCGAGCGGGTTAAACCAGAGCCATATTTACTGCGCGACTTCTTGTTGATGGACCGCCTCGTGAATCTCGCGCGCTTTCGTCTCGTCCACCGTCAGTATATCCACAAAGTCCTGTACATCCGCGTCGCGTAATCCTTCCAAATTCGTGAAGCCCGATTTCACAAGGGCCAGTGCCTGTTCTTCGGTAATTGGCAGAGCACCCGCGAGTGTCTGCGCCGCTTGCGCCACTTTTTGTTCGACCGCGGTTGTGGCCGAAATGTCCTTGCCGATGTTAATTTCCCAGCCGGTGAGCCGCGACGTTAAACGCGCATTTTGCCCTTTTTTCCCGATCGCGAGCGAAAGCTGGTCTTCATCGACAGAGATCTGCACGCTCTTCTTCTCGGTATCGAACACAAGGTTCTTCACTTTGGCTGGTTTAAGCGCTTCGAGCACAAATTCCTTCGGGTCGGAACTCCAGCGGATTATATCCACCTTTTCATTGTTCAGTTCGCGGACAATATTTTTAACCCGCGAACCGCGCATTCCGACGCAAGCACCAACCGGGTCCACTTTTTCGTTCGCGCTCCAGACCGCGATTTTTGTCCGATAACCGGCTTCCCGCGCGATGCCACGAATCTCGACTGTGCCATCGGCGATTTCGCTCACTTCCAACTCAAAAAGACGGCGCACGAAATTCGGGTGGCTACGCGAAACGATAATCTCGGGGCCGCGAATGCCGTTTTCCACCGCGACCACGTAGGCGCGGAGCCGGTCGCCGACGTTGTAATCTTCGACGACCACGCGTTCGCGCTGGGGCATGATGGCTTCAAATTTCCCAAGGTCGAGAATGACATCGGAGCGATCGAAACGACGCACCGTTCCGCTGACGATTTCGCCAGCACGATCTTTGAACTCCTCGTAAATCATTTCCTTTTCGACCTGGCGAATTCGCTGCATCATCGCTTGCTTCGCAGTCTGTGCAGCAATGCGGCCAAAATTTCGCGGTGTCACTTCCACCTCGACCGTGTCACCGATACTCGCGTCCGGCTTGATTTTGCGTGCTCTCGAAAGTTCGATCTCGTCCTGTGGATTGCTGACATGATCGGCCACTAGTAAATTTGCCAGCGCTCGAATTTCGCCGGTCTTTGGGTTAATATCGATGCGCAGATCGCGCGACGCACCGACGCTCTTCTTTGAGGCCGAAAGCAGCGCGTTCGAGACTGCTTCGAGCAGGATTTCGCGTTTGATCCCGCGCTCTCGCTCAAGGTAGTCGAGCATGGCTATAAATTCTGCGTTCATAAAACATGTAGCCCGCAGACTAAAAAGAGTGGGACGACAATTCCCACTCCGATCAGCGCGCGGACTTGAAGAGCAACTTAGCTTTGTCCGCCGGATCGTCAAGCTGCGGTTCGGTTTGATTTGACCTTAAAGGGTCAACATCGAACATCCAACAATCCGATGATTTCGCAGCTTAAAAGTTTAGTGATTGTCCTGTTAGTTTGGGCGGCGATTTACCTTCCCGCTCTTGGTTCTCTCGCAATCAAGGGAGAAGAGGGACGGCGGATTTTGCCAGCAGTCCGTATGCTTGAGACCGGCAATTACGTAGTCCCGCAGGTGGGAGGCATCCCGTATTTCCGCAAGCCCCCGCTGGTGAATTGGCTCGTGGCAGCTTCGTTTAAAGCGTTTGGCGTGCGCAACGAATGGACAGCTCGGCTGCCTTCAGCGCTTTGTGTGCTCGCGGTCGCAATCGCGTTTATCACGGTCGCGCGCGCCAGCCTCGGCGCACGCGGATCGACAATCGCTGCTCTGATCTGGCTGACGAACTTTGGCATGATTGAGAAAGGGCGTCTAATCGAGATCGAAGCCCTCTATGTTTCGCTTTTCGCGATTGCCTTCATTTGCTGGATCAGTGGATGGGAACAGGGACGATCACCGTGGCTTACTTGGATTCTTCCATGGATTTTCCTTGGACTCGGTTGGCTGGCGAAAGGTCCGACGCACCTTTTCTTTTTCTACGCCATCGTGCTCGCGGTCTTATGGCGTTCGCGCGAACTGCGGAAAATCTGGAACATCCCACACTTGATTGGGCTCATAATAATGGTCTCGATCTTTGCCGCCTGGGCGATTCCGTTCGCGAAGACAGCGGGGGCTGCCCACGTCACTCACGTTTGGTCGCGACAGTTTTCCGGACGCCTCGCCGGAGAAGGGTTTAATTTTCAAAGTTGGGCGCTGAACATTCCGCGCAGTCTTGGTTACTTTTTGCCCTGGCTTTTTTTTGTGCCGTTGTTGCTCAACGCGAAGTTTTCCTCCGAGCGTAAGATCGACATCGCCGGTGGTTTGAGTTGGGGAATCGTAATTCCGTTGGTGATTGTCGAGCTTATTCCCGGATCGCTTCCACGCTACGCGATGCCGCTGCTCGCGCCGGCGGCGTGGTTGCTCGCAGAAACGCTGACGGCGGAAAATTTGACGTGGCCGCGTTGGCTGGCTGGCAGACAATTCCAGCGGAAAGATCGAGTCCGCACCGTTGCGTTTGTCGCGATTGCGACTTGTGCCTGCATTTTGCTTTATGCCTTCGCCATTGTTCCGCACCTGCAATCGCGGCAAAAGCTGAAGACGATTGCGGCGAGGATCGACGATCTCATTCCAGCGAACGAAAGTCTTTACGCGGTCGATCCAGATTATCAGCCAATCTTATTCTATGTGGAGCGAAAGCTGATCTACGTTGGGAACCTCACTGAACTTCCCGCGGACGCTCATTTTTTCCTGGTTCAGCCGGAACTGGAACCTGCCGCGCTTAGTCGTGCGTCGCCGGCGCTGCGAATCAAAGATTACCGCAACCGCGAAATCATTTTGATGCGGCGATAGGGATTGTTCCGGGGTCTTGGAACCCATCTTCCGCGAAGCTTGACGAATTGTCAGAGCGCAATTAGTTAGCATACTAACGAATTGTGTATGCCGGAACCGGACTATGAGACTTTTGGCCCCCTGCTGCATGGGACCGCCCGTGCGTGGCGATTAAAGCTGGATGAGCGGCTTAAGCCAATGGGGTTAAGCCAGGCGAAGTGGCGCACTTTGTTGCATCTCTCGCTTACTCCTGGAACGCTCACCCAAACCGAGATCGCGGCGCGACTGGGTATCGAAGAGCCGTCATTGGTCACGTTATTGCATCGGCTGGAAAGTGAGAGATGGGTCGCGCGCAGAGGTTCACCGCATGATCGCCGTTGCAAAATCGTGTATCTCGGTCGGCGCGCTCAACGCATCATCACCCGGATCAACGCGGCAGCGGACGAACTCCGGCATGAATTGCTTTCTGATATCCCAGCATCCGAGCTGCAAACCTGCATCAAGGTGTTGGCACACATTCGCGGGAAAGCGGAGAAGCACGATAAACTCCGACAAAATGAAATGCCGCCGGTCTACCCAGCTGGCAACGGCCAGAACAGGGAGCGGCGTCCGATTGCAGAGAAAAGGGCGCTCCGCCGCGCCCCAAGGAGGTCTCAATGAAGCGCGTGCGAGTTACGAACCAAACTATTCCTAAGTGGGCATACCTACTTTTTATTGTGCTCGCCGCCTTCGCCTTGTATCGGATTTTCCAGCACAAAGCGAGTGAGGCTAAAGCGGCGCAACCAGCCGTGCGACCGGTGCTTGTCGCGAAAGTGATCACGAAGGACGTGCCGCTTTATCTGGATGAAATTGGCACTTGTGCTGCGTATGAGACCGTTCAGGTCCAAGCGCAGGTGAGCGGCCAAATCATCGCCCGTAATTTTCAAGATGGCGCGGACGTCAAAAAGGGCGATTTGCTTTTTACGATTGATCCACGGCCTTACCAGGCCGCGCTAGAACAAGCGCAGGGACAGCTCGCGCAAGCGCAATCGAAATTGGTTCTCGATCAAATCACACTGAAGCGCCAGCAGGAATTGCGCGCCCGTAATGTGATTTCACCCCAGGATCTCGACGCCGCCCAAGCGACGGTGAAAAGCGATGAAGCCACGGTGAAAACTGGGGAAGGCGCAGTCGCCGCTGCGCAGGTCAACCTCGATTATTGCAACATCCGTTCGCCGATTAATGGCCGAGCAGGACTGCGACTTGTCGATGTTGGAAATGTCGTGACTGGCGGAAACGGCGGCGGCGGCGGCGCAGTGCTGCTTACGATTCAGGGGCTCGATCCGATCTACACGGACTTCACCGTTTCTGAGACGGATTTGCCGCTCGTGCGGCGTTATCTCGGCGGGCCAAATGTGAAAGTGCAAACGAATTCGCCGGACGAGAATCTTCCGCCACGCGTCGGCGATCTTTATTTCATCGATACTGCGGTTCAGCCGGGGGCGGGCACCGTGAAAGCGCGCGCCGTCACACCGAACCCCGACCACGCTCTTTGGCCATCGGAATTTGTGCGCGTGCGCTTCATTCTGGATAAGCTGAAAGATGCGGCTCTTGTACCGTCGCAAGCGGTGCAAATCAGCCAGAGTGGCCCATTTGTTTTCGTGTTAAAGCCGGACAACACGGTTGATCTGCGCCAAGTCAAACCCGGTCAGCGTCAGGAGGGCGATACGATAGTAATTGAAAGCGGTCTCAAGGCAGAAGAGACAGTCGTCGTTACTGGACAGCTGGCGCTGGCGCCGGGAACAAAGGTCGATCCAAAGCCATACAATCCTCCCGGCCCTCCCAGCGGTGGTCAGGTCGCTGCGAAAGCCTCAATGTAGAATTGCGTTCCCGATATGGCTGGAGACGAGCAACACGACGGGGCGGGGGATCATGAGCATGATTCGCCCCATTCTGCCCGGGATCGACAACAGGGGACGCGACCGGCCAAAACGGGTGCGCCGCCGCAAGATAAAGCAGGCGACAAGCTGATTCAGGTTACAGGCTCGGGATTGTCGGGGCCGTTCATTCGCCGGCCGGTGATGACGGTCCTGCTGACCTTGTCGGTTATTGTCGCTGGTATCGCGACCTACGGCAAGCTCGCGGTCAACGATCTGCCCGCGGTTGATTATCCGGTTATCCAGGTCACCTGCTCCTATCCTGGTGCGAATCCGACGACCATGGCGAACAATATCGCCACGCCGCTCGAGAAACAATTCCTGCAAATTCCAGGGCTCGACATCATCACGAGCGCAAGCACGCAGGGGAATACATCGTTCACTCTCCAGTTTGTTCTCAGCAAGAGCATCATTGACGCTGCCACAGATGTGCAGGCTGCGATCCAGCGGGCAACCGGGAAGTTGCCTCTCGATCTGCCCAGCCCACCGACGTTCACAAAAACAAATCCGAACGATCAGGCGATTTATCTGGTCGGTTTGCTTTCCGATACGCTGACCGACGGCGATCTCTACAAGTATGCGTCCACCGCCGTGGCACAACGCATCGCGATTTTGCCTGGTGTATCACAGGTGAATATCTACGGCGTTCAGAGCGCGATTCGAATAAAAGCCGATCCCGCTGGGCTCGCTTCGCGCGGATTGACAATGGACGATCTTGCTAGCGCGATCAAAGCGGGAACAGTTTACTCCGGCGCCGGACAATTCGACGGGGCGCACCGTACATTTGTTCTTCTCCCAAACGGGCAAATCGATCAGGCGGAAGGATATCGCAATCTGATTGTCGCGCGTAACAAAGATAGCTCGCCCGTTTATTTACGCGACGTGGCCGAGGTTCGCCAAAGCGTGCAGGACGAGCGACTCTCCCGCACATTTTGGATGCGCGGTTTTAATCCGCCCGGCTCCGTGGTGGTGCTGGCCGTCTCGCGCCAGGCGGGCGCAAACGCGGTTGAGGTTGCGAACTCAGTCAAAGCGCTCTTTCCCGAGATTCGCGCGAGTCTTCCGGGATCGATCACACTTGTCCCGGTATTCGACCGGTCCCAGAGCATCGTCGATTCCGTTCACGATGTGCAATTCACGCTGATGATCGCATTCATCCTGGTCGTAATGGTGATCTACATCTTCCTTGGTCGCGCCACCGATACGCTCATTCCCGCGGTCGCGCTTCCATTGTCTTTGCTGCTCACGGTCGCGGTCATGTACATGCTCAACTATTCCATCAACAATTTGACCTTGATGGCGCTGACATTAGCGATCGGATTCCTCGTCGACGACGCCATTGTGTTTCTGGAAAACGTGGTGCGTCGCGCGGAGCATGGTGAATCGATTCTGAAAGCTGCTTTCAACAGCGCTGGCGAGATTTCCGTCACCATCATGTCGATGACACTGTCGCTGGCCGCCGTTTTCATTCCTCTGGTGTTTTTGCCCGGTTTGCTTGGTCGGATTTTCCGTGAATTTTCGGTTACGATTATCGTCGCTATTCTCGCTTCGGGACTTATTTCGTTAACACTCACTCCGCTGATGTGCGCGCGCATTCTGGGCGAACGCAAAGCCGGGCATAAACGTGCACGCATGGAAAAATGGACCAGCGATTTCATCCAACGCGTGATCGCAGCGTATGGCAGGGCCCTGGACAAATTTCTCGATCGCGCCTGGCTGACCGTTCCGATCCTTCTCGGATGCATTGTCGGGCTCTGGTTTTTCTTCACTCATTTGCCGTTCACCTTACTGCCGCCTGGAGACAGCGGTTTCATCAGGGGAGTTTTCATTGCGCAGGAAGGTTCTTCACCCGCGCAAATGCGTGCCTATCAGCAGCAGGTGAATCAGAAACTCAAGGACGATCAAAACATCGGACAGTTT
>Ga0137362_10003520_pt1 | contig 10485 bp, 7 predicted proteins | sample MadtaG_2_FD_104801 | JGI IMG/M metagenome (GOLD analysis project Ga0137362, IMG submission 104801) | Vadose zone soil microbial communities from Angelo Coast Range Reserve, California, USA - Mad1_100_16 metaG | ecosystem: Environmental > Terrestrial > Soil > Vadose zone | place: USA: California... | reverse complement strand
GCAGGCCGAACTGGGTGATTTCGATTCCGGCCTTGCGGAGCTCCTGGTCGTAAATGCGGGTCACAAGTCGGGTGACGCGCCGAAGGTTCTGACACGCGCAAGGGAGAGCAAAGAGCGCGTTCGGGGGATGATCGTCGTGAATCGTCATAACAATAAGATGTATATACACGTTCTATTGATTTGAGTCAAGTCCGACTCGCAGCGTAGGCGGCGTGCGACGTCAAAGAAGGAGAGTTTGACGCCGGGTTGACAACACGGGGGGAACGGGACGGGTAATGAATCGAGGCGCCAAACCACGCCTCACAAGCTCGTGACCTTTGCACTCTGTGATGGGCGGCCTTAGACAAGGCAAATGACCGCCGAACGCAGCATTCCAAGTTCAGCCACAAGGTTTTCAACGGACTTATTTTCAGTGGGCTGTTCCGTTCCGGAAGCAATTGGCATTCTCCCGTCCGCATTCGCCAAAGAATTCATCGGCAATCCCGGCAGCCGGTCGGAGACTTCCATCAGCGCCAAAAACTCCGTGGCTACAAGCTCTGACAGAACATCCATTACCGAACCCGACCGCGTGCCACCGGCCCTCTCGCATTGCTCGTCGCTCTATTTGCCAACTTTTGGAACAACCAAATACCTGAACCGCAAGCTACCCGTGACCGTTACAGGGTCAGGGTGCGCTTCTCTCAAACCAGAATGGGGAGAAGTCTGTCCTCGAACCAGGGCGTATCGAGGGCCCGCCGCCATTTGGCGGGCGAGGCACGCCCCCGGGCCGTTTGCGGCACCCTTCCACTACACCCCGCCGAAATCATAGACCTCGGCGGGGACCTGCTCTTTTCTCGTCAGTTACCGGCGCCCTGGTCGGAACCGGGCCTACTTACCCGCGTTCGCACCTCGTCCCCCTCGACCGGCAGAGCGGTGCTCGAGCGAAGGCCTGCGGTCGCGATAAGAATATCGCCCTTTTCTGCGCTTGGGTCGACCCCAACCGTCAGGTGAACGTCCGCACTGGCACCCGCAGCCAGGCGGCCCATAGTGACCACGACCGTGCGCCCGATCCGTACCGCGCCTCCATCGGGCGATGAGACAAAATTCACTCCATCGGGAAGCCCGAAGACCGCCTGCGTGCCGTTAAGCCCGTACGACGAGGCATTTTCCACATGCAAGCGATACGTAAACTGAGCTCCCGGCGTCACGGACTCTGGCGCATTGAGTTGGATCCGGAGTCGGTCCTCAAGATTGGGCTTCGTAACCACAAACTTGTCGAGCAGTGCCGAAGGTCCGGTAGCCGGCGCCGACACGACATTCCCCGTCGCAGGGTCGACCAGCGTGTCTGGAATTGGATCGTTGACTGGATTCCCGTTAACGTCCGTCCCAAACGGCGCAGGATTTGCCGCGGTCGCCGAAGACTTCGACTGCAAGGGCTCAGAAATCTGATACAGCGTCAGTTTATTGTCCCGCACAACGATGTCCGCGAAAGAGAAAAGTTTGGCCTTGAAGCGAGCCGTAATTTTCGGCCCGCTCCCGGCGCCAGGAAACACATGCGACATCTCCGCACTCGTTAGATGTGTGTCGAGCCAGGAAGCCGGACCGTTCGGAAACGTAAAGCTGTCCAGTGGCGCCGTTCCGGTCGCCGAATCATCCTGGTCGATCCCAGTGCCGGAGCCGCGCGCCGGAGCGAAGTCGCCGTCGAAGTCGCGATTCCCGCCCGCCCCTTCGACAACATACAGAACGCCATCAGGCACGGTCTGTGTAACGCCATCGAACGAAGTGTCGATCGACACAGCAGCAGGTCCAGCCGGCGTTGGCCCAGCGGCAACATGGGCGTTCGCGCGCACGGGGAAAGTGCGCTGATAGTTGTGCTCATGCCCGTTGAAAACCATATTCACGCCATGGTCCTCAAGGAACTTGGCCACCGCACGCATTTGGTTGTTCCTGACGGTGGCATTTCCGGAAGAAAACGCGGGCTGGTGAAACACGACGAATTTCCACGGCTGCGCGCTGGAGTCGAGATCATGAATCAACCAATCCTGAAGCACGGAGGGATACGCGGGAAACGTGAGCTGCGGAGCCGCGTCCACCGCTGGCCCATCGAGAACCCCATTAAACAGATGTGGGTTGGCATCCAAGAAAACGAAATGAGCACTGCCGTAGTCGAACGAGTAGTTACTCTCATGATCGATTTGCTGCTTCGCTCCCTTGCCCGAATCCACCAGCGTGGACGCCTTGTAAGCCGCAATCGCCGTCGGCGAACTGTAAGAATTGCCTTGGAAGCTGAAGAACATCCCGTTCGGCGTCATCGCATCGCCATTGTAAGTAAATTGCGGATCGACACTGGTCGGGCCATTCAGCGGAAAATAGTAATTGTTGAAGTAGGCCAGCGCATCCCCGCCATCGACGTTACCGGTGAATCGGCCCGCGACGTCGCTGCCCAACAGGTTGGCGCTTACTCCGTTCCCGCCAATGTCATGATTACCCACCACAATGTAGAACGGAATCGATCGGATAAATGGCGCGCCCGTTTCGTTCGAATCGATATCGCTGTTCCACACCGGAAACCAAAAATCGCGATAGCTGCCTTCCGCGCCATTGTTATAGACGTTGTCGCCGGTGTTCAGCGCCAGATCGGCTTTCGGCAGCTCAGGCGCGCCAGGCACCGAGAGATTCTGCACGTTGTACATCAAATGCGTGATGCGCGCTTCGTAGTCGGCGTCCCGCGCCGGAGACCCGGCAGGAACCGGAACAGTCGGGAAAAATCCCTCATCGCCCTGTACGATGAACGAAAAGTTGTCTCCGCGTTTGCGCGTATGAAATGACGCCGCAAAGCCGCCCGCCGGCATCCCCGGACCGCTCACTCGATAAAAATAAGTCGTGTTGTATTCCAGATCCACGAGTACCGCGGAATAATTGGAATGCGCGCCGGAAGCCGTGGCCTGCACAAGCGAAGCTAAAGTTGGATCCACGGAAAGATAATTGTCGACCACGCGCGCTTGTGGCGTCACCGCGCGGCCATACGAAACGCTGGTGCCAAACTCCACCAAATACGCCGAAGCTTTCGGCCACGCTTCATTTGTTTGCCACGCAACCACAATTTGATCTTTCGCGCCGAACGGCCCGTTGTCACCCGGCTGAATGTACGGCTTGTACGTAACGGTCTGCGAGAAAGCTGCTGGCGAGATCAACGCAGCAGTTGCCAGGAACGCCGCCGCAAAAAACGGAACTCTGTGTAGCTTCCGAAACATGGAAAACTCCTTTTAAACTCACCGCCAAGCGAAAATGGTCGCAACTAAGAAGACGCCGCCACAAATGCGCCACACGCCTCAAGTTCGCGGGGGAGCATCGTCGCAATCCAACGTTACAGTTGCGTCGCGCCTTCTTTAATTTCGTATGTGATGAGTGTTAACGGACAATTTTTGCGGACTGTGCGGCGGGATTGAGTTTACTCGGCAAAGGAGAGTTTGCTCACCGCGAAGATTTTACTCGAGCGCGGCTGAGGATGCTGCACAACTTCGTTTTTGCGTCGCTCGACGAAAGGATAACGTAGACGGGACAGCCGTCGCGGCAGGGAAAATGGCGCTATTTTCAGTGCGCACAGAATTTTGGCGAAGCACAGGGGTTTGAATGTATTCGAGAGGGATGCGACAGGGACCTTGTTTGATCACAAGAGAAAAGGCTCGCTCCAAGGAGCGAGCCTTTTGCAGGTTGGTTTAAGAACTCTACGTTCACTTTGCTAGTCTTCGAGCGGTTGGCCGGTTGCAGGGTCCAGGATCAAACGGCCTGCTCTTGGTCCATGGTTGAAGTCGAAGAGATTATCCAAGGTTCCCGCGATGGCGTCCGTGGAACCACCTCCGAGACGCCCGAGGTCCCAGTTGTCCTCAATGAATCGCAGGATAGAAGACTGGTCGGTGATGGTGTCGTCGATGAAATTTTGTTTTGCCCAGGGGGAAACTAGGAGGAGCGGCAAACGAGGGCCGAAACCGCAGCGGCCGTTCTGCGTGCCGCCGCTGATGTCGTTGGCCTTTGGCGAACCGCAATTGCCGGGGCCGAGCAACTGGTCATCGGAAACGTTGGACTGATTCACGATGGTTCCGAACTGGTGATCGTACCAGCCGTCGGAATCGTCCCACGCGATGATGACCGCTGTTTCGTTCCACACGTTGCTCTTCATGAGCGCGTTGATAATGTTGACGACAAACGTCTGTTCGTCCAGGGGATCGGAATAGCCGGCATGCCCATCCTGATAGGCTCCCGCCTTCAAGTAGCTTACGGCGGGGAGGCGGTCTTCGTTCAGAGCAGTGAAGAAATCCTGCAAGTCGTATTGATGGTTGGCTTGATCGGATTGGCCAATCATGGCCGGGCTGCTTGGGCGAAGGTGATGGATGTTCGTGGTTTGCGGATAGTACATGAAAGGCTCGTGGTGCGGAATGTAATCTCCAGCATTGACGACTGCATCGTCTCCAGCCAGGCCGGTGTGATGCTGGCCGCATACGGCCCGACCACTTGCGTCCACGCCGGTCGCAGCGAATCCGCCTTGGAACCAACCCCAGGTGATGCCTTTCGGGTTGAGCAAATCGGCGATGTTCTTGCCGGACACGGTGATCTGGTTCACAGTTTGAAACTTGGGATTTGAAGCGACGCAATCATCGAGCAACGGTCGCGGATCGCCGATCACTGCCCCCGTTGTCGCGCCGTTCGCGATGTTGCCGCTTGCGGTCGACGGCTTGCCATTGGGGCGCAGCGGTGCCAGCGTTGCAGGGAAGGTGTTCCCAGCGATCAGGTTCAGCGCGCCTGGAGTGGACGGTCCAAATGTGGTGCCCCAGGAGTTGTCGCTCATCGAAAAATTTTGCGCGTAGTTCCACATGGCCGTAACCGTGTTGCCGTCGTAGTAGCCCATGGTGCTTGCCGGCCCCAGTACCGCGTCATTGCAGCTCAGCCTTTCGACGAACTTATCCATTAGCCCGCCATCTGCTGCTGCTTGTTCGTCGCCGTAGTTGTGATCTTCGTCGCAGGTAACCGGCACGTTTGGCGGAATTCGAAAGGGATTGGCTTTGTTCGGATTGTTGGTGATGAGGCCGGAAGAAAGGAGCGTGTTGGATTCCGGGGTTCCTTCCTTGGCGTGGAAAGGAGTTTCTCCGGGCAAGTTGAAGGCATGGGGGTAAGTTCCAAAGTAGTGATCGAACGACACATTCTCCTGAAATATCACGACAACGTGCTTGATCGGAGTCTTTGTGGGGAAATCATGAGGGCCGGCATAAGCCGGTGTCACAGGCAACAGAGCCGTGGCAAATGCAGCGAGCGCTGCCACCGGTTTTGCGAAACAATGACGCATATCGTTTTATCTCCTTGGGAGTACATCGTAGTGGCGTGGGCGCACGCCTCCCGAGCCGGGACACCTGAAGGCACACTGATCACACCCACACGGTTTTCTAGGCCAGTTCTATTAGCGGCAAATGAATGGAACGTCAAAAGGTAGTCGCAAGTGGTTCCATGACGTATAGAATCGTCGCTGCCGGCGAAGAATTTTATGCGTTGCAATGCGCTGTATACCACAGGTATGTCAGTGAAGGAGTCGGACCGGTACTGCCTTCAGTTTGGGGATAAGGGGTCGTTCAACGACGGGGCCGGAAGCAAAGCGCTCTGGCTATCCAATGCTTGTTATTTCGAAAGAGTCCTCATCTTTTCAGGCGACAGCGCGCCCCTGACCTAAAATCGGTATGTCCCATCTCCGCGCGCTCGCGACTCCCACTCCGGCAATCGCTTTTAAGTGAGATTTATTGAGCCAGAGGCACGGGGGTTCAATGGGGTACATAGGACTTGACAGAATATAGTTAAATCACTATATTGACCTAGATGACCGAAGAGACGCCTTTCAAGCCGGTGGTCTGGATGGGGTCGGGCCGCAAGGATTTGAAGAGATTTCCTGATTCTGTCCAGCATCAAGTGGGCTATGCGATTATGTCGCGCAACGCGGCGGCAAGCATCGCGATGCCAAAGTGCTGACCGGTTTTGGTGGGGCAGGGGTGCTTGAAGTCGTTGAGGATTTTCGCGCGATACATTCCGAGCGGTGTACACGCTGAAATACTCGGATAGTGTCTATGTGCTGCATGCGTTTCAAAAGAAGTCGAAAAGCGGGCGTGAAACGCCGCGCCGAGACATGGAACTCATCGAGCAGCGCCTGCGCGAGGCCGAACGAATAGCCAAAGGGAGAAAGTCATGAGCAAGAAATCTCACGAGATTGGAAGCGGGAACGTATTCAAGGACCTTGGAATTCCGAATGCCGAGGAGCATTTGGTTAAGGCCCAGCTCGTCTTCAAGATTGATACGATCATGAAGGATCGCGGTCTGAAGCAGGCCGAGGCCGCCGACCTTCTGGGTGTTAAACAGCCTGATGTCTCGAAGATGCTACGGGGTGATTTCAGGCAATTTTCAGTTGAACGGCTGCTGCGTTTCCTAGTGGCCCTCAATCAGGATGTGGAGATCGTAGTGAAACGGCACCGGGGCCGAAGCGATACGGCAGCACTCCATGTTTCTTGAGCTGGCTATTGCCCCTTAGGCAATTTCCACAGTACTGTCCCCGCATTTCATCCCGAAGTACCAACGAAGCGATCGACACAGATAGACGGTCGCTATGGTCCCGGACTAGGGCTATAATCTGTCCGTTCATAACAGACCAACCCACCAAGCGTTACGTACCTTGCTGTGAAGAAGGAAACGCCGATCGTGATTCTCTCGGATAACGAAACAACAGTCGTCCAAACACCAGTGCGAAATAGATTGCGCCCGCCTTCACCACCTGCAAGAAATTGAGGAATTATCCGAAACTGACTGATTTGCCTGCTCCTTCCTTACCAGTACCGCTCCTCCTCTGGCGGTCCATATGCGGACGGCGTTGTGCTCACCATGCCCAACGGAGAAAAAGTCGAAGTCGAAACCGCAAATTCCGTGCCGGAATTCCTGAAGCATCCTCGAAACTGAAAAAATCGGAGAACCGATCATAGATGTTTAGGAATCTACGCTTGTCCACCATAGGGTGCGCGATTCTTGCGATTTTGGTTGCATCTGTGGAAGCACAACAACAACCTGTTGCACATCATGGTCGAGTTCGCGTTCATTTCATTGCAGCTGAAGAAATCGACTGGGACTATGCGCCGCTGGGTCGTGATGCATCGACACGGCGCTGCGGACTCTGGGGCCGGCACCATCGAAAAAGAATCAGGGACTGCTCGGGGATATTGAGCAGGTTTCAGAATCGCTCAAACGTTATCCGTGGACGACCCTGGCAGCGCTAAAAGGAGACCCGCAAGTTCTGCGTAAACTGGAAGAGACGGAGAAGCTTCTGAAGGACCTGAAAAAAGCACTGTCAAGATAGATTCCGCGATTTCCCTTCACGTTGGGCGTCACTCTTTCGTTCGGGACACAGGCCATGAGAACCTGCATTTACTGCCGAGCTGACAGTGTTGGCAAATTTTCCAAGGAACACGTTGTGCCTAAGGCCTTTGGAAGATTCCGTGAAAATCTCACGTTAGATTGCGTCTGCGGAGCGTGCAACGATTTCTTCAACAAGGAACTCGAATTATTTCTGACGCGAGATAGCGCGGAAGCGATGTTGCGCGTACGGTACGGCCTCAAGACCAAGAGCGGGCGTTGCAAGCTCGGCAAAAGCAGACTTGTCGTCAGGGTGATATCCCCCGGGGACTGGTATGGTGCACGGCTTTCGCTGGAGAGAGATGAAGCCGGAACCAAGGCCAAGGCTGAACCGTTACCCCAAGTCGCTATCCGGAAGTTTGGAGAGTCGGACTGGGAGTGGTTTCTTGAGGAGGAATTGGATCAGACGCGGGATTGGGAGCGTTATCGCACCGAGGCAGAGACGAAGATTGTGGGCAAGCCGGATGCTGTGGTTCAGAGACTCGCCGACAAGCTGATCCAAATGGGGATTGTTATTAAGAAGCGCGGAGAATTCGAGAAACACGGCGGTCAGGTCCAGGTCTTTGCCGAGGGGATTTTGGACGACATCATCTTTCGTGGCGTCGCAAAAATACCATTCAATTTTCTTGCTCATCAAAGGGGCCCGGACTTTGCTCTTCGCTCCGATTTTGATGCTGCCCGCGACTACATTCGATTGAGTGTCCCGCCATCGCGGCCGGCGGTGATTGTGACGACGATGCCCATCTTGCTGGGGGACGATGCATTCTATCGGCAGACCAATGGTCACCTGATCGTTCTTGATTGGGACAGGATGAATCAGGGAATCGTTTGTCTCGTCTCGCTTTTCAACCATCTGACGTACCACGTGAACCTTTGCTGGGGCTACTCAGGTCTTTGGCACCCATTGACCGGTGGGCGCCACTTCGACTTAGAGACGCTCACCATCAACGAAGTCCGGGGAGTTAGGTTCTGAGGTTTTTCCGCACGGAAATGAGCAGCTAAATTACGATCATACTGTGGCGCGAGGAGCCGCATGAAACTAATCGAGTCCGATCCGATACTGGCCGAAATCTGCCGGTTGGTCGAAGGTCGTCTTCAGCATGTCGGGTGTCTCGCGACTATCGAAATCCCCGCTGTTCTCTTGGAGCATTTCACGAATCTAGGCCATCCAGTCACTCCTAAGGATCCCACTGCCTACAACCGGTCAGAGCATAAGATTTTTGTGAACGCTGAGGTGTTTCCTTCGTTTTCGGTCGAGGCTGGTCAATTCGCTCTCGCACATGAAATAGGCCACCACGCTCATTACGTGGGAATTGCCGCTTCGCTTCCAGAATTCAGGAGCGTGCACCCCTGCCTCATCGCTGACTGGCTAGCGGTGAAGTGGGGTTTTGCCGAAGAAATGCGGATGGAACGACTGGCGGATCGAGGCCCAGAGTTTTGCGAAAAATTATCCACGATTTCGAGCGAAGAGGAACTTCATCAGTGGGCGACAGACTGGGAACCGCGATTCCGGAACGCGAGACGGCGCGGTCAGAACATAGCACCTCCGAAGCTTCGGTTCTAGGACATAGGTCATGGTGAGTGCGTCTAGGCCATATGCAGCTTCGCGGTCGCACGGTGCAGAGCCGTGTTTCAGTACAACGGTGCGCGCGATTCGTGATTCCTTGCGCGAGGCGGTCCAAGTGTGCTCCACAAGTTTTCGGATCATCGGCTCCATCTCGGTCAGCAAGACATCCCGTTCAAAGGTGTCCTCGGCGGATATGGATTGTGTTGGCCTGTCAGCAACTACTTCGCTCCTGTCGATGCCCCGAGCCAACTCGTAGAGACGCACACCGTAGCGGCCTTCAGGGGGTCGCTAAATCTATCTGTCGCAAATCCGCGATCGTTTGTATGTCGAAGCCTTCAGTTTTTCCTCCGTCACCTTTCCAACTCCTGGTAGACGACCGACTGGCAGTGGCAACAAAAATGAATTTACTTCTTCCGGCTGTATGACGAAGAGCCCATCCGGTTTTTTCCAGGACGAGGCGCTCCCCATCCCGCCACGCGCATTCCGACGCGCATCGTGGTTATGCAGAAGTTACCGGTCGGCGCAAAGCATACCTTCAAACCTAGCTGATACCGTACGCTCCGTCAGCGCGACCCTCGAATTCGTCCTCGCGCCAATGCTCGGACTCATTGACGAACCCGCAGCAGGTGCCTAGGATGGCCGGGCGAAATGAGTTTGAGATGCGCTTAGGAGGCGGTGACGAATGCGAGTATCAAGGTGCTTGAGCTGGGGCATGAGAGCTCTAACCGTGGTGGTTGCCAGTAGTTCGCTCGGTCTAGCGGCAGCGGCAAATCCGCAGGGACTCGTGAGCAGTGACCTGTCGCGGTTAAGGTCGGTCGGCGGAGTGGCTGCATCGCCCGATGGGAAACGCGTCGCGTACACCGTCGTCATGCGGGACCGGCCCGGGCGTCCGTACGGTCAACTGTGGATCCTGGATTTGTCCACCCAGAAATCCGTGCGTGTCGGAGGAGACAAGGACGGCGGCGGAAGCGGAGTCTGGTCGCCGGACGGCAAGTGGATCGCCTTTTCGGGACATCAGGGAGACAAGAGTGGATTGTTTGTCGTGCGGCCGGACGGATCGGAGGTGACGTTTCTGGCCGACGTGCATGGAACAAACAGTCCCCTTCCGGGCACAGGCAACGAGATTTCCTGGTCCCCAGACAGCAAGCAGATTGCATTTGTCTCCTCGACGCCAGATCCGCGAGCGGCCGAAGCTAGCGGCGATCCGATGGTGATTACTCGCTATCTCTACAAGCCCGACGCCGGCGAGGGCATGACTCGCTTCAACGACAATCAGCGGCTCCATATTTTTGTCGTCGACGCGGCGACAAAACAGGTGCAGCAACTGACGCAGGGCGAATTCGACGAGCATTCCGTCGACTGGTCGCCGGATGGCAAGAAGATTTTGTTCGGCTCGAATCGCGAACCGAATCAGGATGAATTCTTCAACTACGATCTGTTCACCCTGAATGTTGCGGACGGAAGCATTCAGCGCCTTACCGCCACGGAATACAACGAGTACG
>Ga0137362_10003518_pt1 | contig 10488 bp, 5 predicted proteins | sample MadtaG_2_FD_104801 | JGI IMG/M metagenome (GOLD analysis project Ga0137362, IMG submission 104801) | Vadose zone soil microbial communities from Angelo Coast Range Reserve, California, USA - Mad1_100_16 metaG | ecosystem: Environmental > Terrestrial > Soil > Vadose zone | place: USA: California... | reverse complement strand
CTGCCCGAAGCGGATAAATTGCGATCCGGTTTGCAGCACCATGACCGCGCCGATAAAGAACCCCGACAATAGGATGATGGGCAGCGAACCGGCGCCGATAAAATCCATCTGTTCGAGAGTGTCTTGAACGTAGTGCGGACTGGTGAAGATGTTGGCCAGTGCTTGCCCGGAGAGCAACGCGTAGTCCTGGACGGCGGCCACCGCTCGTTTGGCCGCATCCCCCAATACCTCAGCCACGGAGGCGGCTTCTTCCTGTTTTGCCTGTCGGCCGGTGACCTGAAGAGGAGTGTCTGCCACGAGTACCTGTTCGTGTCGGCTTTCCGCGACGGACTTCTCGGCACAACTACAACAACGAAAGCCTAACCGTGCGGCACGGACACGTCAAGTCAGCGATCGGCCTTCTCAGCAACTCCACATCGGCGTCGAGCCGCCACGGGGAAAGACCATCCTGCCTTCGTTTCGAGTGATTTCAACGAGTTGCGGCAAGCTTTGATCGCAAGCAGGGAAACCCATGACACCTCTGGAGCTGGCAACCGCCGCTTTTTCCCGGGCCACCGCCTCACAGGACGTTTTGACGACGGCCCACCACCTGTCCGCTTCCGCCACAGTATTGTCCCGGAATCGCGCATTCATTTTCGTCGCAACGCCCGCAAAATACAAGTAACTCATATGATTTCAGTAAGATATCGAACCCCGACGGACCGGAGCCTTCTTTGCACCTGAGCATTGCGGGGCTGCTAAACCAGATTTGTCATGCTCAGAGCATTGAACTAGGATGCCCGCAAGCTCAACTGTCCCAGTCACCACAACGTTCAGGATGCTTCTTTAGGGAGGTCAACGGATGGCAAGTTTCTGGCAAGATCTGCGCTATGCGTTTCGCGGGTTTGGCAAGTCGCCCTGGTTCGCCTCCCTCGCTGTCGTTACTCTTGCGCTCGGCATCGCCGTAAACACATCCATCTTCAGCATCATTAACGGCTTCCTCATGCGACCGATTGCAGTGCCTCATCCGGAGCAGCTCACCGTCCTCAGTTTGCAACAAGCCGGCGACAAATCACTGCAAAGCTTTTCTTACCCCGATTATTTGGATCTTCGTGACCAATCCACTTCCTTCAGCGACATCATTGCATACCGCCTCACGCTGGCCGGCCTCACCGCAGATAATCGGGGCGACCATTGCATCGCCACTCGCGTTACCGGTAACTATTTTTCGGTGCTCGGCGTCCAGCCGGCGCTCGGCCGCCTGATCCTCCCCACGGAAGGACAAACTCCCCGAGCCGATCCCATCCTGGTCCTCGGCTATTCGTATTGGCAGAAGAGATTCGCGGGCAACAAAAACGTAATTGGGAAACAGGTTAAAGCCAACGGCCATCCGCTGACCATCGTCGGCGTGGCTCCCAAGGAATTTCACGGCACGTATTCCATCGTGGATTCCGACCTATACGTCCCGCTCAGCGCAAGCATTGGCACGAAAGACGAAAAGCAAGTCGAGAACACCTGGACGCACCGCTCCGAACGCTCGCTCTCGCTCATGGCCAGGCTCAAGCCTGGAACGAACTTGAAGAATGCTCAGACTTCCCTCAATGTTGTCGTCCAGCGCCTCGCCGAGCAGCATCCTGATACCGATAAAGGTATCGCCATCCGTGCCTTTCCCGAACAACTTGCTCGTCCCGAACCCGATCCCGACAATACGCTCCCTTCCGTCGCGGTTGCCTTTATGGCTCTGGCCGCTCTCGTTCTCCTCGTGGCTTGCTTCAACGTCACCAACGTTTTGCTGGTGCGCGCCACCGCGCGCCAGCGCGAGATGGCCATTCGCGCCGCCCTCGGTGCGGGCCGGGTGCGCCTCGCTCGCCAATATTTGACGGAAAGTTTGCTGCTTGCTTTTCTCGGCGCAGGTGGCGGCATGCTACTCGGCTATTGGGCCATGCGCTTCCTCAGCTCCATTCCCCTGGGCACGGACTTGCCCCTTCAGTTGAAGTTCCTGCCCGACGTGCGGGTCTATTTCTTTGCGCTCGGGGCGGCGCTTATCGCTGGGGCGATCGTCGGTGTTTTCCCTGCGCTGCGCGTCGCGCGCCATGACGTCAGTTCGGTGCTGCACGATGGTGGCCGTGGCTCTTCCGGCGGACTTCGCCGCCAATTCCTTCGCGGCTCGCTGGTAGTTGCCCAGGTAGCAGGCTCGCTGGTGCTGCTCATTGTCGCCGGCCTTTTCATTCGAAGCCTCGGCAAGGCGCAAAATATTTATCTAGGTTTCGAATCAAGCCACGTTCTCGATTTTTCCCTCGACGTTCAACAAATCGGTTATCAGGAATCTCAAGGCCGGGCCCTTTATCGCGAACTGGAGTCACGTCTCCGTGCTCTCCCGGGCGTCGTCTCCGTCGCCCAGGCCTTCTCCGTTCCTATGGGTGTCATGAGTAGCTTCGACTCCTTAAACATCGAACGTCATCCTGTTGAACCGGGTCAGCAACCTCCCAGCGTGCAGTGCAACATGGTTACGGCCGGATATTTTGATACCCTGCACATTCCCGTGCGTCACGGGCGAGCGTTTACCGAGAGCGACGAGGAGAAGACGCTCGCTGTCGCGGTCATCAACCAAACCATGGCCAAGAAATTCTGGCCCGATGAGGAACCCCTCGGTAAACGCTTCAGCACCAAAGGCCCTTCCGGACCCTTCATCGAAGTCGTCGGCGTTGTTCAGGACGGCAAGTACAAAGGGGTCGTCGAAGTTCCGCAGCCGCACTTCTATCTACCTCTAAGTCAGGCTTACGTACCGCTCCGCACTTTCCACATCCGCACTTCGGTTCCCCCGGAAAGCCTCTCGACGCAGGTGCAGTCGCAAGTCCGCGAACTCGCTCCCAGCTTGGCCATCTCTGAAATGCAAACTCTGGATCAAGCGCTCCAAGGATTAAATGGATTCTTGTTCTTCCGCCTCGGCGCGCAATTAACCGGCACGATGGGCCTGCTGGGTCTCATCCTCGCCGTCGTGGGGGTCTACAGCGTCGCTTCTTATGCCGCGGTGCAGCGCACTCGTGAGATTGGCATTCGCATGGCCATCGGAGCCACGCCGGGCGACATTCTAAAAATGGTCCTGCGCCAGGGTCTCGGCACCGTCGGCATCGGCTTGCTCGCCGGCTTGGCTGCCGCGTTCGCGGGGACACGCCTTCTGGCGGATCTGTTCTACGGCGTCACCCCAAACGACCCGGTGACCTACGCGGCCGTCGCCGCGCTTCTGCTCGCGGTGGTCTTGCTGGCCTGCTGGATACCGGCCAGGCGCGCCACGCGCGTCAGCCCGGTCATCGCGCTGCGCTTTGAATAGCCACCCGGTCGCGCACTTTTATTCCTCAGGACATAGGCGCAACCCTTTCCTTCAATGATTTCGTTGCGGCTATTTTCGTGGTTGGCTGGTGATTTGAGACAGCCATCATTCCTAAACCCTTAGCTTCAGCAACCCTCTGACATTTCTTTCATGGTTCGTGCGGGTTCGAAGAACCATGATTTATTCGTACCGAAGCGCGACGATAGGATCTACACGCATCGCGCGGCGCGCCGGAAGATAACAAGCAAACAGAGCCACACCCGAAAGCAGAATGGCCACGCTTAGGAATGTGATTGGATCGGTTGTCCGCACTCCATAAATCAGTGTGGTGATGAGCCGCGTCAATCCAAAGGCAGCAGCAAGTCCGATGGCCACACCCATCAGCGTAATTTCTAATCCTTGTCCCAACACCATTCGCAAGACGTCGCGGTTGGACGCGCCGAGCGCCACACGAACTCCAATCTCGTGGGTGCGCTGGCCAGTCAGATAGGCGACCACACCATAAATGCCAACCGCGGAAAGAACGAGAGCGAGTGCAGAAAATATGCCGAGCAGAAACATGGTCATCCGTTGCGTGGAGATTGAGCGGGCCACGATTTCTTCCATCGGCCGGACATCGTAGAGAACCGCGCTGCTCGTCACTTTCTCGGCGCCCTGTCGAATGGCGCTAGCGATGTCTCCGGTAGTGCTAGCGGTGCGGGCGACATATTGTCCGCCGTTCGCGAGTAACGGCCAGAATCTGTCGGGCACCTGCCAAACCGGCAGATAGAGTTGGGCCTGCAAATTCTGATGTTCCCGCGAACCCAAACCCCAATGTTCGACGTGACCGACAACGCCGACGATCTCCGGCTGAGTATCGAACAGTCCGAGATTGAGATGTTTTCCGATGGGATCCTGATTCGGAAAATACTTGTGCGCGAAACTGGCATCAATTAGCGCCACTGCGGGTCCGTGCTCGTTGTCCTGGCCCGTAAATGTGCGACCGCGCTCGACGGGAATGCGCATAGCCTGGTGGTAGCCCGAATTGACAAGATAAAAGAGCGCGAAAGGCATGTCGTTATCATTTGCCGGCTTGGGTTGGCCTTCGAGCCAGAAAGGAATTTCGGAATCTCCGGTCATGGGCAGCGACCCGCCCATCAGGGAGACCGTTTCTACACCGTGAATGCTCTCCAATTGCCGCAAGGTCTCGCGGTACATTGTTCGCAGCTGGTCGGGCGTCAAAGCCGCGTTGGAAGTCGACGAGATACTGAACGTGAGGACATTGCGCGGATCGAAGCCAGGATTGATGTTGCCCAGCGCTGAGACCGTGCGAATCATCAGTCCTGCGCCGATTAGAAGGACCACCGCCATAGCCATCTCGACGACGATGAAAACGCTTTGGGTGCGATGACGCGCGCCGCTCGACCCGCGGCCGCCTTCCTTCAAGGTCTCGTGAGTATCGGGCCGCAGCGTCTTGAGCGCAGGAAGCAACCCAAACACAATGCCGGTCAAGACGGAGATGCCCAGCGTATAGAAGAGCACGTGGCCGTCGAGCGCGATCCCCTCCGAGCGCGGCAAGCTGCCTGCCAAAGCGGCAACCAGCACGCGCACGCCCAACTTGGCCAAGACGAGTCCGATACAACCGCCGGCAATGCCGAGCAGGATGCTCTCCGTAAGCAACTGGCGAATCACTCGCGCGGGATTGGCTCCCAGTGCGGCGCGAATCGCAAATTCGCGGGCCCGGCCCGTCGAACGCGCGAGAAGCAAATTGGCAACGTTGGCGCACGCGATCAAGAGCACAAAGCTGACCGCGCCGAGCAGCACGAGCAGAATTCCCTTCACGTTGCCGACGACGTCGGTCTTGAGAGGAATCAAGGAGATGCCCGAGCCTTTGTTCGCTTCGGGATAAGCTATGGCCAAGTTCTCGGCGATGCGGCTCATTTCGGCGCGGGCTTGATCGAGGTTGACGCCCACTTTCAGCCTGCCGATCGAGTTCATGCCCATGCTGATGCGCCGGTCGCGAAACGTGGGATCGTTCCACTGACCGATGGGCACGAAAATATCCGTGTTGCTCAGCCCTGTGATGTGACCGGGGGCGACACCAATAATCGTGTAGGCTTTGCCGTTCAGCGTGATGTTCTTCCCCAAAACGTCGTGCGCGGAGCCAAATTTGCGATTCCAAAGCCCGTCGCTGAGGATGGCCACGGGACCGGCGCCAGCTTTGTCTTCCTCGGGGCGAAATGCGCGTCCGAGAAGCGGCTGCATGCCGAGGGCGGTGAAAAACTCCGCCGAAATCATGTGCGTGTGAACGCGCTCCGGTTCGCCGGCGCCGGTCATGTTGAAATCGTCGGACCGGAAGGCACACAAGGAAGCGAAGGAGTGGCTGTCTTTTTGCCAGTCGAGAAAGTTGGGATAGGAGATGGAACCTTCCTGGAAGGTCGGAGACTTGGTGTAGACGGCGACCAGTTCGTCAGGGCTCGGGAACGGCAGTGGATTGAGGAGCACGCCGTTGACGACAGAGAACAAGGCGGTGTTGGCTCCGATTCCCAGAGCGAGCGTCAGGACGGCGATCGCGGTGAAACCGGGATTTTTCGCCAGTACACGCAATCCATAACGGACGTCTTGCCAGAAGCTCATCATTGGACACCCCTCTCAGGTACACAAGCGTGGCTGCAGGGCTTCTGGAAGTAGAAACGAGGTCGGTCTGACTTTTGTTTCGTGAAAGTGGGAACGGAATGGTTTGCACGATACAAGTGGAGGAGGGCAGGCGGGACAGCTGTCAGCCCATTGCCGACAGCGACATACAACGCGACAGCGTCGTTATGGATCCTGCAACTCCACCTTGTTGCTCCGGTAGGGCTGAAAGCCGCTGCCCACGTCCACCCCGAACACTTCTATGTCGAGCTTTTCGCCGTCCACCCGGACAATGACGAAATGATAGGGGTTCAGTCCGCGTTCGACACTGGGCTTAACTAGATGTTGGAGCGTGACTTTACTTGCCTCATTGGCTTTCAGGTAGTCGTGAAGATTGGGTTCCCCTGAATAGGCATAGATCGGCGCTCCGCCACCGCCTGAAACGACCAGGTCCATGCGGTGGGGCCCGCTGGAATCGGTATAGCGTTCTACCCAGTGCTCGAAAAGATGCTCGTGCCCGGAGAATACCGCGCGGACATGGTGCGCGTTGAAGAGCGGCATGTAGCGCGCCCGCAGATCCACAGTGGGCTGTTCCAGGTTGGCCCCGCCATGCGGACCTGAGAACGGGGCTTGGTGACAAAAGACGATCACGTTGACGTAGCGAGCTCGATCAAGCCCTTCGAGCTGGCTCGCCACCCACTGGTACTGTTTGTCGTCTCCTGCAGTATTGGCATCCAGACCTACCACGAACGTGTTCCCATACCCAAACGAGTATGTGGTATGCCCCGGCATGCGACGCGGCGATCCTTCCGGAGGTATTAGTGCTGATATGGCATCCAGATAGTTTCGTAGGCCCGCCGGAGAGTCGGTCGCTTCATGATTTCCCGGTACAAGAAAGTACGGCACGCCACCTTCCGTGGTCAGGCGACTGATCACCGGCACAAAGCTGATATTCCACTGTTTAGTATCCTGGCCGTTCACCACGGCATCGCCCGACTGCAGAACGAAACGCACGGGGTACTTTGTGGTTTGGAGCCTCTTGACCTGGGCGATCATCGAATCCACGACGAGCGAGTGTTCGTACTGAATGGCGACCCCATCGCGGCGACCGCGAGTGTCGCCGTACGCGATGAACGAAAATTGCGCGACATCGCGAGATTGCGCCTCGGGCGGCAGCGGTGTGACCGGCGGCGGTATTGGTTTGACGTGCTCTTGGTCCTGGGGCGCTCCCGAGAGAGAGCCAGTCATCGCCAGGAAAGCCACCAACGAACCAGCCGAGAAAAGGATAACTGGGCGCAGCGCTAGGGTGATTCGCTTCACTATCGGCACAGAGCCTCCGAATCCGATTTCTTTCACGAGCGGGGAGTTTACTTCGGTCGGGGCAGTTTGAGCTAGTGGCCAGAACGCGCGAATCGGAGATGTAGGGTAGGCTGACCAACGGGGAGCCAGCTGGACTGATACGGCCTACCGCTCGTCTGAACGACGCCGCGCTACTCAATTCGCAGTGCGTTCATGGGCGAAATGGAAGCGGCGCGGTTCGCGGGAATGATCGCCGCAAAAAAGGAGCAGAACGCCAGCGCCCCCGCGGCCACACTCAGCGCGAGCGGGTCCCAGGAGGAAACGCCGTACAGCTGGGCGGAGATTAATCGCCCGGCGCCAACTGCCAGGGGTAAACCCAGGATCAATCCAAGCAACACTCGCTTGAAGGCCCCGCGCAGCACGAGTTGAATCACTTTCGGGCGGCCAGCCCCAAGAGCCATGCGAACGCCGATTTCATTGGTTCGCTGGGCAACGCTATAGGCCGTGACACCGTACAGCCCCACAGCCGCCAGCACGAGAGCCACAATCCCGAACAAGCCGGCCAGGCTGGCTACGGCGCGCTCCTGATCGAAGGAAAGATCAATCTGCTGCTGCATGGTCCTGATGCTGTTGATCGTCAAGTTGGGATCCAAGTCCGCCAGCATCCTGGTGAGCAGCGCTTCGAGCGCGCCGGGAGACATCTTGGTTACCAGCATAATTCCACCGATAAAGTGCGAGCGCAGCTCGATTTTCTTCATCAACTCGTCGGGGTAGACGACGTTTTGGGCCAGCGGGACGTAGAACATCGGACGCGCCGGCCGATTCAAGCCCCAGCCGGCAAACTTGGCATCGCGCACGACGCCGACGATCCGGAATGTCCCGGCATACTCGGGCAAATCGAGGCCGAAGTGCTGATCCAGCGGATCTTCGCCGCTTTTGAAAAAACGCTTTACGAAAGCCTCATTGACGATGGCCACCGGCGCCGTGGTTTCGTTGTCCGCTGAGGTAAACACTCGCCCGCGCAAAATCGGCATGCCAAAATTCTGAAGATAGTTGACGCTCACGCGGTCCCACGACGCGCCTGCTTCCTCGTTGAGCTTGGCCGCAGGATGCCCGGCTACCATGATGAGTTCCCCCCAGTTGTCGGTGAGCGGGTTATAAAGCGCCAGCCCGGAGCCCTGCACCCCGGGCACACCATTGAGTTCTTCTTCAAACTGGCGGTAGAGCGCCGCCAGCTTGGGCTGCGTGTAGCTGGCTGGAGGATTATTCATATCCACCACAACACGCCCTTCGACCTGATACCCGAAATCCTGATGTTCGAGCTTGTTTAGGCTGCGCGCCAACATGGTCGCACCGGCGACGAGGACAACCGACAAGGTGGCCTGGACAACCAGCAGGGCTTTGCGGACGAAGGAAGAACGATCTGTGGTGCCGCGGCCCGCGCCGCGGAGTGCTTCCGCGGGGTCGGTACACGTGGCAATCCACGCGGGAACCGCTCCGAAAATGATTCCTGTCACCAGCGCCAATCCGAAGGCAAACGCCAATACCATGAGCGACGGTGTGGTGCTGATGGGAAGAAAATGCGAGCTGTGAAAGGCCAGGGAAAGCAGCAGCCGCACCGCTCCCATGGCCACCAGAAGCCCTACAATGCCACCGCCGACGGCGAGCAGCACGCTTTCCGTGAGCGCTTGCGCAACGATTTGCCAGGGTGTTGCGCCCACCGCCAATCGCACTGCAGTTTGCGCACGGCGCGCTACCCCGCGAGCCAGCAGCAGGTTTGCTACATTGGCACACGCGATCAGCAGCACGAGACCGCACACGGAGAGCAGGATCTGCAGGCTGCGGCCGTACTCCTCTTTCATCACCGCCACGCCTGCTCCTGCGGGTATCACCTCGAGAACCTGCTTGGGAAGCATGCGGATGACATCCGGCATGAAGTTGGCAGGATACCCGGAATCGTTCTGCAGCCATTGGCGTAGCAGACCGGTGAGGCGCGGAGCCATTCCGTCAATCGAAGCTCCCGGGCGCAATCGACCGATCATGCGCAGCCAGGCAGACACAGGCTGACGCAGCAGACTACCTTCGGCATTGATCAGGGGTTCTTGTTGGAGGGGGACCCAGATATCGGGAGGATCGCTTTCCAGCGTTTCGCCGAAAAACCCGGCAGGTGCGACACCGATTACGGTCAACGGGTGGCCTTCGGCGACGAATGTTGAACCCACTACTGAAGTATCGGATGCATATGCGGTTTGCCATACACGGTGGCTGAGCACCGCGACTGGAGGGGCAGCAGGTTTGTCGTCATCCGTCGTAAACACGCGTCCGCCGAAGGCCCGCACTCCAAGGGTTGAGAAATAACTGCCGGTGACGTACTCCGCGCGCAGAGGTCTGGCAGCCGATTCGACGCCCTGACGCCGCACGCTCAGTCGCCGGCGCCCCGCCTGGAAAGCGGTCACTTCCTCGAACTCCGGAGTTTCGGCCTTCAGCCGCTCGTACAAGGGAAAGGAAAACATTCCCCAGCGGTCCTGAGGACCCCCTTCCACGCAGCATTCGTCGCCTTCGCCGACTCGGTAGAGCCTACCGGGATCGGAAACCGGCAACGAGCGGAGCATCACCGCATGGATCAAGCTAAATATTGCGGTGGTCCCGCCGATTCCCAATGCCAGGGTCAGTACCGCCGCAACGGTAAAAACAGGCGACAGCCAGAACTGTCGCAGGGCGTACCGAAAATTGCCTGGCAGGTTTTGCATTGAACACCTCTTCATACCCTACGCAGTTCAGCCCCGGCAGGTTCCCAAATCCAGCAGACTCGTGAACGTCGCCCCATTCCGCCTGGTGCTGTTCTATTGACGCTTCAAGGAGTCGATCGTCACCGAGCTGCAATGGCTAGGGGCAATCCGAGGCGCGCTATCGATCAGGTAAGCGGGTTCTGGCGGGTGCTCGCTGCACGGCGGGCTAGGATCCGCCGATACCGTCCGAGAGCATTGCCGGCGACGTTCATCTCCAACGGCTCCGGCGGACGGTCTCGTGGTTAAGAACCCGGACGAACGCAGGCGTGCCTGGGCAGCGATTTCGCAAAGCCCAGCTGTGAGGCGATCCCAAGCCCTTTAACTGCATGGTTTTCGGGATCCGGCAACTTCCCCTGTCATTATTGCAAATCTCAAAAGACCGTTGACTTCCTCATATCTGACACTGTATAGTAGTGTCAGTCACTAGGAGTAGTATCCTATCGATATGCCCACTGATTCTGACCCCGACCTCCGTTT
>Ga0137362_10003517_pt1 | contig 10488 bp, 8 predicted proteins | sample MadtaG_2_FD_104801 | JGI IMG/M metagenome (GOLD analysis project Ga0137362, IMG submission 104801) | Vadose zone soil microbial communities from Angelo Coast Range Reserve, California, USA - Mad1_100_16 metaG | ecosystem: Environmental > Terrestrial > Soil > Vadose zone | place: USA: California... | reverse complement strand
GCCCAGCCGCCGCCAGCACCAGACCACGAAGGGCATTACGTCATCACGCGACAGCCATAACCATTCTTTAACTCCACGCAGTGATTCGCGCCACTGTTTGAAGGTCAGCTTGCCTTGCCAGGCATATTGAAGCGCGGAGATAAAATCTTCCTCCATCATCCACTTTCGCCCGGCGGGGATGGTGATAGGCGGGAGTGATTGATGAGTCAGGTCGAGATAAGCAACGCGCGCGATATCCATGCCGTCCGCGGCGACGAACAGGCGAAATACTCCACTGAGTCGCGGATTTACATCGAGAACTTTGTAAAGGCCGTCACGGGCGTCATAGCGATAGCCGATCCCCACCAGGCCCTGGTAGCCGACGGCTTTAAGAAAACGCCTGGTGGTAGCCTCGACGGTTTCGTTAGGCTCGCACTCGGCGAGTGACGCAACTCCTGCATGGGGCGGCCACTGGCGCAGCTTTTTTCCGGTAAACGTTGCGAGGCAGTCAGAGTCATGATTGAAATAACCGTTGCACATCCAGACGGAGCCATCTCCACCGGGGATGTATTCCTGGAGAATGAGATTAGGAGGACCGCCAGCGGCGGCTTCATCGATGCGCGCGAACAATCGTTTTGCATCACCGATAATTTCTTTGATCGTGCCGAAGGGCAGCAGGGGATTGGCGCCTTTCAGCATGACGGGGAAGCGGGCGTCCTTCAGGAATTTTTCCACATCCTGCCGGGACTGCGGGAAGCTGGTTTCCGGAGCGGGAATACCATTAGCTTTGGCCGTGAGGGCCATTTCGCTTTTGTTGGTCAGTCGACATAATAGTTCGGGCGTGACCTTGGGGAAAATGAAATTTTCTTCGAGCGCGGCAGAATTTTTTGCTACGAACACGGCAGTTCTGTCGGTGGCGGCGAGAAGTATCGGGCGTCCGCCAACGGTGCAAGCGACATCCCGCAAAAATTGCAAGGATTCCTCTAGAGGCGCGGATAAGTCCAAGGGAAAAACCTTTTTCCAATATCGAGAAAATGAGATGGGCCATAGGCCTTTGTCGCCGACCATGTATATGGGAACGCCCAGGCGGCCCAGACTTCTGGCGACTCCCAATGCCCCGTAAGCTCGGGAGACTCCCTGAGTTGGGACAACGCACGAGAAGACGATTACCGGAACGGATGTATTCATGGCCAAGGACGGGCTGGCACAAAGCGCTGAGCGGGACGGCGTGCTGGCGGAACTTGGCTCACCTGGGCAGCCATCGTAATGCCCCATTGGAGATAAAAAGCGAGAAGTTCATCCAAATTTTTAAGTCCGTAATTTTGTGGAATGCGTAATTCATGCGCATCTTCGCCGGCTAATTTTCCATTCACGAGGTATCGCTTGCCGAGTTTGTTCTGTGACCAGTCAATCACGGCATCCAGCGTTGGAGTGGCCACATCGGCCATTTGTCCAATGGATTTTGCTATTGCCAAACCGTACGGCACGTCTTCGCTGACGTAGCGATACTGAAAGTCCGGAACAAACTCGCCCGGGGCGACTTCTACCATGGGCGCTCTCCTGGCTTGAATGGGACCGGTACGGAGGCACGAGGTCACGCTGCTAAGATCGGCTGTCTGCGTTGGATAGGACATGCACAACCATTCATAGATGGGAAGAGTAGCAGACATATCCAACTTCCCATTGCTGGCGGCAGCGATCTTCTGGGCCACGGCGACCACATCATCGGAGAGACTTTGCACGATCTTGCCAGTGTAATCGCTCAGGTCTTTATAGAATAACGGGATCTCGTCCTCGCGGTATCGCTTGCCGGACCATTTCGAAAACCACCCATAGGTGATGCCCGGATGAATAATCTGTCCAGGATTGCCGAGCGTGAGGTTTAGAAAATTCGGTGACGCAATTATTTCCGTACCCAGCAGCGCGGAAAGCAGTGGAGCTAACGAAGCGGCGTGCGAGCCCGGCAAGGTTGCCACGAAAACTTTTGCTTTGAGCGCGCCAATGTTGGCCAATTTCCCCGGTTGCTGCACTCGTGTGGACCACGGCAATGTTTGCAGACCAAAAATTTGGCGTTCTCCACCCGGGCGAATGCCTGGGATGATGCGCATCACATCAAATTCAAACCCGCTGCGGGCGGGTAGCGCTCCAATGACGGCGGTAGTCTTCAGATGAGGAGCTATCTTTTCAAGCCACGTGACGTGGGCAAAAGCGGGCACTACGAGAACAACCAAATCCGCGACAGGGATTATTTCTTGCGGGTCGGAAGAAATCGTCGTTACCTTATCGGCCAATCCAGTGATCACACCGGTCGAGCGCAGACCGCCAGCGGAAAAAACTCCGCGACGCAGGCTCTCGGCCTTTTCCTCGGAGCCTCGCAACCACACAATATCTCCGTCGAAATTCTGCGAGGCCACCACAGCTACCGCGTGCGCGGCATTCCCGCCTCCACAAATGGCAAGGACACTTTTACCTCGGTGGGTGAAGCCGCGGGAGCGGATGTGTGAGGACGAGAACACAGGGGGCGCGATTATAGCGAGCCCTGCAAAAAATAGGAACTAGAATTTTCGCTGAAACCTGACCCGGTGTCAGGTGCGGCCTCGCAACGTCAAGAGAATTTTTCGCACATGGGGAGATGAGCGTAAGTTAAAAAGTTGAATGTGAAACCGCCGATTCCTCCGACCATCCTTCCCGCCGTTCTTGGCGCGATTTGGGCTGGGTAACGCCGGTTCGTCCCTGAGGTAACTGGGCGATATCCAGGTCGATGATGATCGACGGTAAGACCTAGAGATAACTAAACTTATAAAAGAGACCGCGCCGCAAGCGTCGCTGGTTGAGCTGCGGCTACCAGCGGAAAAGCCGCAACCAACACAATAAGGACCTGTGAGCAGATCGGTCTAAGGAATTGCATAGTTTTTATCTAATATCGACTGGGAAAAAGCATAGTTGAATTAACTTGGCGAGCGAGGTTACAGCGGCGTAGCAGAAGCTCAGTTTTGTAGGCCAAAGCTCGCTCGAATGTAGGACAATTACTTACTTTGCAGTTAGTTGCAAAAAAATAAGCGTTGACGATTAGGCGAGTGGAGGGTACCAGTCTTTTGGGCGTTGGGGAGGCGATCGCGCCGGCGACCCAAATATACTATCAACACTGGCGTAGTGACTGCTGAGTAAAGGATAATGGATCAATCTGACAAGGGTCTCAACGATAGGGTAAAAGCGATGGCGATGGAGACCTTTCGGGTGCTCGAAGTGATCTTGTGCTGGGTAGTGGCTCTACCGATTCTATTAATTGTCTTCTTTGGCTTCATCCTGTGGGAGAAGATCGAGAAAATGAGACTGGCACAATCGAGACACCCTTCTGGAACCGACCTCCCGTCGCGTTCGTCGAGACTTACCGAAAGCCGAGCGAGCAGCTCGAATCTGAGACAAATACACAGCGATCTAAGGCACGACTATATCCGACACAGACCGGCTGCTCGTAAGAACATTTAGATTGGTTTTGCTGGTTTCAGAGGCATTGTTCCCAATGGTGGTGGGCCTAACGATCAAGCAATCAACATGATTTCCATGCCATTGGGATTTTCTTAGCATGGCGCTCCGCGGCCACAATAGTCTGCGCCTTTGGGGTCTTATAACAGATTGGAAATGCAGGATTAGCAGGCCCTACTCTTTCTTAGAGAAATGAGTCGGAGCGCGCGTCTTGGCGCCAGCCGGTTTCAGCAAAAGCGCGCATTTTCTTTACAAGACATGAGCGAAATGAGTGCGTACTGAAGTTTATGTCAGCTACCGTTAAGACCAATTCACTGCAGGTCTAAAATGACTACATCTCCGACTTAGCTGGAGTAAGTATTTCACATAACACGATCGCCATTCTATTGTGTTGTGTGAGCAGAATCACGCCGTCCTTGAACAGACGTTTAGACAGAAGTGGCGCTCCAGGTTCGCGTAGTTGGTGCTTCGGCGGACCTAAATACAACTACGCAAGGAACCGAGTATGACCGTCGAAACGGTGAACCGTGATTTAGTGGTTCGTGCGTGATCACGAGGCAAAGTGATGACAATCCGGGATGAAGCGGTCAACGCGATGTTGCTCAATAAATTGTTAAGCGAGCATCGCAAATTTCCAGAACAGAACCGCAAACTGCATGAACAGGAGCCAGGCGGTCCAAATGAGGCGAATAGGATGTGAGCGTCGACTGCCTTAGAATTCGGGCAGAACCCGAATATGTTGTGCCCGAACCGATCTACGAAGTACAAAGGACGAGAAGCCCGGCCGGTCGCGTCGCTGTTACGGGAAGCTCGGCGAAACATAGATGCGGAGACCACGCTGCGCCGTTCAATTCATTAAACGAACGTGAACATCCGTAAAATCCGGCACCGAATAAAAGGGCTGTTGCTTGTCAGTCGCGGCGCCGAGCGCGCGTTGGAACGTTCGCTGCCGCATTGATCATTTGTTTCCTCCTCCGCGATTGTCGATCGTCTTCGACAAAATCAGAACGCAATACCACCGAGCCAGGATGCAGATTAACTATCTCGTGCATATCGTAATCGCAACACTAGAATGAGTGAGGAAATTGCGCCGCAGGTCAGCAGTTCATACAGAGCTGACCAGGCATTCTGCGTCGCGAACAGCTCGGAGAGATTCTCGTGGCGCACCCCAAAAAACAGAATCAGCGGAGAACTAAATTCTCTCCGCCACGGCCACAACAACGGCATGCCGTAACCGCTGCCAGTCCAGCCCAAACTGCTGCCCGTGCAGAGATCGATTAGAAGATGTGAAGAGTAGGCAGTGAAGTAGAGCAGAGCACTCCGCCAAAATCCCCGAACCATCTGCCATATCGAGCCTAGGCCCGCCGATACAATGACTGCGGCGGCCAGACTGTGCGAAGCGCCACGGTGCACTTCATTTGCCTTCAATGCTAGTCCAGCGAAAAAATCCGCGTCCGGAAGATTAGCGAGCACGATGAGCACCGCTAATTGCAAAAGATATGATGCTCGGGCACGGTCTAAATCACGTTTGCTGTTTTGACCGGCTCTCGCCAGGAAGATCCAGAATCCAGCGAACGTATGTGCGACTGGTGAAGCCATGCTCAAATCGTGTTCACGGATTGGGCGCAGGCGAAGCAGTGGAGCACCTCGATCGTAAGCTATGTCCAGCATCGGGCAAGAGTTCTCGGTACATTCACTGCACTTCAAACATATCAACCGCCAGCCGAAACTCGTCACGGCGATTGGAAAACCGTTTCATGTCTGTGATCGTGGCCTGGCGGTCACGTCTCTCGCAATCCTGCTGCTACACCTCTGCGAACTTGGCACCCTGAGTCATTGATCGCGATCCGTTGCTGGTGGCATCCCCCCTCTCGAAGTGATCTGGTAGACCGCAGCGGCGACGTATCGCGCGGAAAATTAGCCATAAAACTATGTTATCACAGACGATCTCTTAGTCTTACTGTTGATCATCATAGGCCTGGCTATCAGCCAGTTACCTCAGGGACTAACCGGCGTTACCCAGGCCCAAATCGCGCCAAGAACGGCGGGAGGGATGGTCGGAAGAATCGGCGGTTTCACATTCAACTTCTTAACTTACGCTCATCTCCGCATGCGCGGAAAATTCTCTTGACGTTGCGAGGCCGCACCTGACACCGGGTCAGGTTTCAGCGAAAATTCTAGTTCCTATTTTTTGCAGGGCTCGCTATAATCGCGCCCCCTGTGTTCTCCTCCTCACAAATCCGCTCCCGCGGCTGCAACCCGTTGACCAATGATTGACCCCTCAAGACTAATACCCCACCCGGGGTCTTCAAAAGTCGCGCCCGCTCGAGGCTCGCGCGGACCTGGCCAAGATTTTCCGTACCTTGAACAGAAAAAAGATCCTCTTTGCCCAAGGGATGAAGGCCTGCCGCAAAAATGTGCAAGCCTGACGGTCATTTTACCGGCCTTCAATGAGGAACAGAATATTGGAACGCTAATAGAACTTGCCCGACGAGTTCTGCCGGACTTAGCGGAAACGTGGGAAGTTATCATTGTCGATGACGGCAGCCACGATGCGACTGGCGCAATCTGTGACGAGCTGGCTGCCGTACACCCCCAGGTGCACACGATTCATCATTCGACTAACCGCGGCTACGGGGCTGCCTTGAAAAGCGGAATCATCGCGGCCAAACATGATTTGATTTTCTTCACGGATTCGGATGGTCAGTTCGATTTAAAAGAACTTCGGCAACTGATCCGATGGTCAGGCGAATACCAGATTGTGGCAGGCTATCGCAAGAAGCGCCGGGATCCCCCTCACCGATTGATTAACGCTCTGGCATGGCACGTCTTGGTAAGGATAGTGTTGGGCGTAAAGGTGCGCGACATCGATTGCGCGTTTAAGCTTTTTCGTCGTGAAGTGTTCAATCGCGTGCAGATCAGATCGGTCGGCGCGATGGTGAACACTGAAGTACTAGCGCAGGCGATGAGACTCGGCATGCGAATACATGAAGTCGAAGTAACTCATTTTCCGCGCCAACATGGCAAGCCTTCCGGCGCGAACGTACGCGTTATTCTAAAAGCATTCCGGGAACTCATCCGACTGGGACGCCATCTTCGCCGCGTTCCACAAGGACAAACCGGACTCGTTTCAACCGTGGAGCGCTTATAGGCCCGGCCGTGCAACCCATCACCCGAGAGCAGGCCGCTCATTTGCGTTTGTGGAGCGTGCGGTCACATTTCGAATCCTCCGTGGTTGGCGCAGGCTGTCAGAGACAATTGCGCTCTGGAATGACCCAGGATCTTGCCCTGTATATATGCTGGGCAAGGAACCAACCGAGAACTAGTGCCGATAATGCTGAAGCAATTCTTTTTTAATCACTCTGTCGCCAAAACACCTGCTTACAAGCCGGCGATGCCGGCCTCGCGAAGACGTGTCATGCTGATCGGCCTGGATTGCGCCGCGCCTGAGTTGGTCTTCGATCGTTGGCTCGACGACTTGCCAAACCTGAAGTCACTTCACGCAAGCGGAGTGCACGGACTCCTGCGCTCGTGTGATCCACCCATTACCGTACCCGCCTGGTCGGTCATGATGTCATCGAAAAGCCCTGGGCTGCTTGGAGTATACGGGTTCCGAAACCGAGCCGACTACTCCTACGATAAGTATGCGATCGCGAATTCGCTCGCCATTAAAGAAGATCGGTTGTGGGACATTCTTTCGCGCAGCGGCAAGCGTTCGATTATTATTGGCGTGCCAGGGACGTATCCACCTCGTCCGCTTAAAGGAGCACTAGTAGGCGACTTCCTGACGCCAGATACGAACTGCAATTACACCTACCCAGCCGAGCTGAAACAGGAAATCGAGCAGGTAGTTGGAGAATACATCCTCGACGTCAGGGACTTTCGTTCTGGCAACAAGCCAAAGATTCTCGCCGATATATACGAGATGACTCGCAAGCGTTTCCAGCTCGCAAGACATCTCCTCGCCACCCAAGATTGGGACTATTTCATGATGGTGGAGATGGGTGTCGATCGTATCCATCACGCTTTTTGGGACGACATGGATCCGGCCCATCGCTTCTACGTCGCAGGTAATCAATTCGAAAACGCAATTCGCGAGTACTATCGAGAAGTAGACCGGGAAATTGGTGAGCTGCTAGCCTTTGCGGACGCCGAAACAGCCGTGCTGGTGGTCTCCGATCACGGTGCCAAACGCATGGACGGTGGCATTTGCGTGAACGAATGGCTCCTTGCCAACGGCTATCTCGCCTTGGGTGAAAAACCGGATCGGCCCGTGCCTCTGAGCAAAGTCAAAGTTGATTGGTCGCGAACTAAAGCATGGGGAGACGGCGGCTATTACGCTAGGGTTTTCCTAAATGTCGCGGGACGCGAACCCCAGGGCACGGTCGCGCGGGCAGATTACGAGAAGGTGCGTGACGACCTTGTTGCCGGGCTCAGCGCCATTCCGGATGAGAACGGGCACGAAATTGGGACGAAAGTTTTCCGGCCCGAGGAATTATACAAGAAAGTGCGCGGTGTTGCACCGGACCTCATCGTCTATTTTGGAGACCTCTACTGGCGTTCGGTAGGTACAATTGGTGGCGCGAAAATTCATACCTTTGAAAACGACACAGGTCCTGACGGTGCCAACCACGCGCACAATGGTATTTTCATTTTAAAAGACAACGCAAATATTCGTGCGGCGGCCCGAGTCGATGGGCTACAAATCACTGACATCGCTCCGACTGTCCTGAACCTTTTCGGCCTGCCGATACCAAATGACATGGAAGGCAGAGCAGTTAGCTGTCTCATTCGTGAGTTTCACCCAGCGGGATAGGCATCGGTCAGCGCTTGCGCCTGTGCTCGTGAGGGCCAGCGATTAGCCTTGCTTTGCTTAATAAAGTTTTATATGGAGTATGGTAATTCTGAACCATTCAACCCATGGTTATCACGATGTGACGCAGCCTGCACCACATAGAACCGACGGAAGGAAACGCTATTCGGTCGCGATGGTAGCCGCATGTCCATTCCCCGCCAACCACGGGTCGGCTGCCAGTATTCGTGAAATGTCCGACACCCTCGCTGATATGGGTCACGACGTGCACATCGTCACTTACGCCATCGGACAGGCCGACATCAAAGTACGCCTCGCCAAACTTCATCGCACCGGCCCGTTTCGGCCGGAAATCGACGCCAAAGTAGGTCCGTCCTCAGAAAAGTTTGTTTCGGATTTCCACTTGCTGCGCCTGCTCGTGCGGGTAATTAGGCGCGAGCGCATCGACATCATTCATGCGCATAACTACGAGGGCGCCCTCATCGGCATAATCACCAAATGGATCACTGGTCGCCCACTGCTCTACAACGGCGTTAACCTCATGTCGGATGAGCTGGCCACCTATCGATTCATTCGCCCGCTCTGGCTGGCGCGCGCCCTTGCCCGTGCCCTTGACTGGTTCGTTCCTATTTTCCCCGATCACATCACCGCCGTGTCAGCGGAGCTAAAGCAATGGCTTGTTGATCATGGCAAGCGGGAAGAAAAGATAGATTTCGTTCCCGCTGGGATTCACCCCGAAATGTTTGAACACGCGGAGCCGGAAAGGTTTCAGGCGCAGCTGAATGTGAACAATCGCCCAGTGATCATGTACACGGGGGTGCTGAGTGCTTTTCAGCGCGTTGATTACCTGCTTCGCGCTTTCTCTGCGGTTTTGTGTGATCGGCCCGATGCGCTGCTAATCATCTTGAGTCCACTCATTTGTCTCCCGGACGAAGAGGATCTCAGAAAACTAGCCGACGAACTTTGCATTGGTCACGCCGTTCGCTGGGTCGCACCGCATCTGCTCGAAGATTTGCCCAGCTATCTCGCTTTAGCTGATGTCACAGTGCTGCCCCGGCCCGATTGCCCGGGCCATCCGATTAAACTTTTGAACTATATGTTAGCCGGTAAACCGACGGTCTGTTTTGCCGGCGCGGCCAAAGGCGTACGCCATCTCCATGATGCTTTCGTTGTCGAAGACCACGATTGGCAGGCGCTTGGCGAGGGAATTGTCACGCTGCTGCGCGATCGAGCGTTGGCTGCTCGCCTCGGGGCAAACGCCCGCGAGACTGTTCTGACGGAGTTCGACTGGCGGCAAATTTGTCCAAAGATCGAGCGCATTTATGATCAGCTCCTCGGAGTCACCGACGAGCCAGACTCGACCGAAGCCGAGCCGGCACTGAGCGCACGTTCCTAGTCACGCCATGGCGTCGCCCGTCGCACATACCTTTGCCGGTTTCTGGACATTTCTGCTGTTTGCCGAGCGAACAAAGATCCGGCTGCGCGATGAGTGGCGCAGATATGCAGGACATCTCTGCCTTCTGGTTTTTGTAGCTAATCTTGCCGACCTTGATTTCATTCCCGAGCTGTTTTTCCATAGGGATTACCACCGCGGCTTCTCGCACAGCCTGCTAGCCGCAATCTTAGCCTCGTTGGCTCTGACCTGGATCTGGAAAATCGCGGGCACTTTTTGGTCGAGCTTTCTCATCTACTTCGTTGCTTACGGGTCGCATCTCGTTATTGATTTCTTCACAGGTATGCACTTAGGCTGGAATCATAGTAGTTTTGGCATTCCGCTCTTCTGGCCCTTGTCCACGCGCGATGTCGCTTCAGCCCTAGTTCTGGTTTATGGGGTAACTCATGGCAGCAGCATGTCAGCCCTATTTAGCTTGGCTAACGTGCGCGCAGTTTGTTATGATCTTTTCTTCTTCGGAATTATCACAGGAGGTCTTGTCCTATGTCGGGCGCGATACGTGCTGAACAACTGAAATCTGAGCGAGCCGAGCAAACGATGCCGCCACCAGCCGGAGTATCAGACCGCCAATCGTCAATGAGACGACTCATTGCCGTCTCGGTCTTTGTCGTAGTTAGCGCAGCGCTGGCCGTGCTCGTCATTGTCACGATCCGACATATGATTGCCACCGATCCGATCAAAGCACGGCGCCTGCACGCATCGATTCCGGTGGAAACCGTTCCGGTGCGCAGGCAGGTGCTGGACGAAGTAATCGGCG
>Ga0137362_10003513_pt1 | contig 10494 bp, 7 predicted proteins | sample MadtaG_2_FD_104801 | JGI IMG/M metagenome (GOLD analysis project Ga0137362, IMG submission 104801) | Vadose zone soil microbial communities from Angelo Coast Range Reserve, California, USA - Mad1_100_16 metaG | ecosystem: Environmental > Terrestrial > Soil > Vadose zone | place: USA: California... | reverse complement strand
TGAATCACGTCCGCCAATTGGCCGACTCGACTGGCGACCACCGGCAGCCCGGCGGCCAAGTACTCAAACACCTTCAAAGGCGAAAAATAAAAACCCGCCATCTCAGGATAAGGCGCGACCCCAACACTTATGGATGACAGTAAGCCGGGAACCGCCTCGGGCTCAACCGATCCGGTGAAATGGACCAGGTGTTGCAAGCCGTGCCTGGATATTTCGCCTTCGATACGAGACCGCTCGGGTCCATCGCCCACGATGAGCAACCGAGAGAGAGGTGCCACGCGGAACAAGATATCGAAGGCTTCCACCAGAATGTCCAAGCCGTGCCAGGGTTTCAGGGAGCCTACGAAGCCAACCGTGAAGGTTCCCGGAGATGCAGGATGAGAGGGCGGAAGACCGGGGCGAAAGCGACTGGGATTGACGCCGTTGGGAATTACGTGGATTCGACCCCTGGCCTCGGGGTACGTATTTAAGTAAGCCGCAACCTCGTCACTCACGGCAACGAGGCCGGAGGCGGCCGCAAAGGCACGCTCGGCCACGTGCTTGGCCCCGGAGCGATCCACCAGCTGCCGGTATCGCACTTGTTCTTCGATCAACGGCGCGTTCACTTCCAGAAGTCTAGGAACGCCGGCCTCTTGAGCGTATTCCATGCCGGCATAACTCCAGAGGGAATATCGTTCATAGACCAAATCGAAAGGTTCTTCATATTCCAAGGCGGCCCGCAAATGTCGATTGGCTCCCAGGGCGGCCTGCTCGCGACTGGCGGCTCCACCCAGAGCGCGCACCGGAATTTCATGGACGCGAATGGAATTCAGGTCGGCCGGCGCGGAGTCCTCGATGCGGCTGGCAAAAAGATCGACCTCAGCGCCCAAGCCCACTAAGGCCCGGAGGACCTCCTGGACATGGATCGAGCAGCCCTTTCGGCCAAAAACCGGCACGCCCAGATCCGCGCAAACATAGGCCACGCCCATTAGCCAACCTCCTGAAGAATGGCAGCATTTTCTCGGTTGGGAACGCCGAAAAGACCCCGACGGACAGCCGTTGTCTTGTGGATATCAAACTCCTCCTCGATCAATTGGCGGCCGGCTGATGCCAGCCGGCATCGTAAGGCCGAGTCGCCCAGCAACCTTTCCAGAGCCGCCGCCAGTGCCGGTGGATCGTGTTTCGGCGCCTGAAGCCCGGTTTCCTCGTCCCGCACGACTTCTGGAATGCCCGCAATGTCCGTCGAGATCACTGGTGTGCCCAGGGCCAAGGCTTCCTGGATAACATTGGGCAAGCCGTCGCGGTCACCGTCCCGGGCAATCACGCAGGGAGCCGCCAAGACCGCGGCATTCTGGATCTCCCGCCGGACTTCGCTTTGGCAAACGGGGCCGACCAGCTCGACGGACCCGATCAACCCCAGGCGCTCAATTTGAGCCGCCAGCTCCGCCCGCAGGATGCCGGCGCCAATGATCCTGCAACGAAAAGACCGGCCGCGCTCCGCCAAAAGCGCGCACGCCTCGATCAAATCGCCGAACCCTTTCTTCTCGATGAGCCGGCCAACGGCCACAATCACCGGCGCTCGATCGCGGGGCGCGCGATAAGGAAATTCTTCCAAATCCAGGCCGTTGTAAATACTCCGGACCTTGTCTGCCAAGGGGCCAAAGGTCTCGCGGAGATAATCGAGATGCATGTCGCTAATGGTGACCACCGCGGCGGCGTCGCGCAATTTCCGCCGGAGGTCGTCGGATTCAACGTTCTGATGAAAGATGTCTTTGGCGCGTGCTGTGAAGCTATATGGGACGCCGGTGAACCGGGATGCCAGCCGGGCCACCGTGGTGGCGTCGCTAGCAAACGGGGCGTGCAAATGGTGGAATGGTTTCATGCGCAGTTGGCGGGCCAACTGCAAGGCCTGGTAGACGTCCCGGGCTTCCTCGTCCCTCATTTCGTCCAAGGCGCTCCAGAGGTCCGGCATCGAAGCACTGGCTTCGACGAGAGCCTTCCAAAGGTGCGCCGCCGTCAAGGTCGCGCCCGCCAGCGGCTCGGGAAGCAGGCCTTCCGCGGGCATGTACAAATAATTCACTCGCCCCTGGACTCGGGCGATCAAGTCTTGAAAATGGCCGTCGTCCGGAGGCCGCAGCGAGAAGATTTCAATCGCCACCCCGGCCCTCTCGTGGGCGAGTATCTCGCGGACGATGAAAGTCTCTGAGTAGCGCGGATAGCGCTTGACCACATAACCAATCCGGTAAGGCTCAGCGAGCGCCATGATGGGATATCCTTTCTGAAGATTTGACGACCTTGGCGGTCCGGTTCCGCACGCCGCCCTCATGGGGCTGGAACCGGCGAGGTTTTGGTGAGGCCGATAAAACTTCCCGCATGAGGGGAGGTAGGTTGGCCACGCCGTTCATGGCAATCCGGCCACGAAGGGGTGGGGGATATCGCGGCTCGCGCAGCAGCCATTGTGTGAGAAGCTGCGGATTCAGGGCATCCGGGTGTGTTACATCCAGAAAACCGAGGGCTTGCAGTCGCTGAGCGCGAATCCATTGTTCGAGCCGAGGCTTGACCCGGGGCACGATGAGCGCCGGCTTGCCTGAGTTCAGAATCTCACAAACCGTGTTATATCCACCCATGGCTACGACGCGCTCCGCTCGGCTTAAGAGCAGGTCCGCGTCGGTGACAAAGCCCACCACGCGCAATTGGGGATTTTCCAAAGCCCGCTGGCGAAGACGCGCCTGCGCCTCCGCCGGCATGAACGGCCCAGTCAAGATCACTCCGGTTGTTCCCAAAGGGAATTTCGCCCGGGCGAAAGTTTCGGCCAAAAGTGCGCCGTCCTGACCTCCTCCCACCAGACAAAGAACGAGCCGCTCAACGCCTTCCAGGCATGCAGTCCTGGTGGCCCCATTGATCTCGGCGACATGAGTCCGCTCCGGTTGATGAAGATAACCCGTGAAGCGGACTTTGGCGGCCACGTCCGAAGAGAAAGCGTATTCGCTCGCCGGGTCAAAAACCGAAGCGTCCCCATAAATCCAAATCGCATCATAGTAACGGCGGATGGCCACCTCGTTATCCGCCTCGATCCACTCGCGGCTTACAGATTGCGGGTCGTCCAATATGTCTCGCAAGCCGAGCACGCAGCGGCTCAGCCCGTCTTTGCGAAGGTACTCCAGCGCAGGTCCCAGCTCTCCTAGGGCGCCCTGCGGCACCTTATCAACGATGAGCAAGTCGGGCGCGAAGGCTTCCAGTGCCGCTCGGATCGACTTCCCCCGCAGACTGATCAGCTCACTCAACGAAATATCCAGGTGCCGCGATTGATACTGTCCCTTGTCATCTTTGAATAGGGAAGGCAGCGTTAAGCAATCGACTCCCGGAGGCAGTCCGAAGGCGCCGACCTCGCGGGCGCCGGCAACTAACAAAATGGAGACGGGCTGGGGTCCGTGGACCAGAGCCTGGGCGATCAATAGATTCCGGCGCATATGACCAATGCCCATGGTGTCATGGGAATAGAGGGCGACTCGCCGATGGCCGTTGGGCGATCCATGTTTCCGTTTTCGTTCCTGGAGATGGCCGCCGGGATTTGTGAATTCATCCACCATAAACATCTCTTTTGCCTCCGCTCCTTGGAAGGTCCTTGATGGTGTGTACCAGCGAACGGGCTGCAAAACGTCTCTTTAGAAGTCGTCGCCTGAAACGGGCTGTCCGTCGCTCTTGTCCCCGAGAAGGATGAAGAGATTTTTGTCGATGTCATAGGAGATGGGTCGCACCGACCCGTCGGCAAACACCGCGTTGAATCGACCCGGATGCGAGGAGCCGAACAAACCTCCTCCATCTCCCATGGGCGCGCTGTAATCACGGGCAGGGGGTCGGCTGGTCTTCCGGACCGTGTCGAGGTTAAAGCCGACCGTGTAGCCTTGATTGTCGTCCGTCTGCTTGGTGCCCAAAAAGGCCAGGTTCAATCGCTTTTCGCCGACCATAAGGGTGTTGGATGTACCGTCGGTAATATCGGCCATGCGGTTGGGCTTGAATTGCCGAATGACCCCGGTCCCTTCCTTATTGCTGGCGGCGTAATCGCAGAGGGCATGGTCAATGGGTCCCCCAGTCAGTGGTGGCTGGTAGTTGTCTTTGTAAGTGACGATTTGGGGAGATCGCCGGGAGGGGCAAAAGAAAACCGGGTTCGGTGAGCCGATGGCGATGGCCGCCCGTTGAACATCCGTCTGACCCGATCCGCCTCGCCAAACGTTGTCGCCTTCAAGGTAGGGGAGAATCTGGAAGGCCCAGCCCGCCTGCTGCTGCGGTCCGACGGCCGGAGTGCCGTTCAAATAGGTTGGCGGCGAATACGGAAACCAGCCGCCAGTTGGGAAATAGCGAAGGGTGTCGTGATGGTTGTGGAAAGCCAAGCCGATTTGACGCAGGCGATTTTGGCAGCTCATCCGGTTGGCTGCCTCGCGCACCTTCTGCACGGCCGGCAGCAGCAGACCTATCAGTATGCCAATGATGGCGATGACTACCAGCAGCTCAATCAGCGTAAACGCCCGGCGGTGGTGTGCCGCAACACGAGAATGCGATCTCATGATGAATCCTCCAGTTGATTGACCACAAGGGCGCGGTTTCTGATAGACCGAAAGGGCGCGGCTTCCAAGGGAACCCGGAGGGCAATGCTACCGGGTCAAAGATGGAGAGAATCTGGCTCTCGTGGAGTGAGACGGGAATTTTCCACAGGAGCATTGGTACCGTGGGACAATCTTATGCGCCAAAAGAAATTCCGCAAGGGTCAAATCGAGGAAATTCTAGTGATGGCGTTGGGCGGCCGGCGCCAAGGATTTTCCCACAGAAAGCTTCGTCAAATAGCAAAGATTATCCCGGCCTGATCAATGAACCCCAGGTACGCCCCCACTTCGATGTGACGGGAGACCTACTTCATAAGTATGGGCAAGGGCGCGAGTCTGTTAAGCGCCAAGGATACCTTAAGAATCGGCTGCGAGTCAAATACTCTTAGAAATTTCTGCCGGCCGCCGCCATCATGCACCCCAGTCGTTGTCCCGAGCGAAGTCAAGAAACAACCAATAATTCCCGCTGAATTTGCGATTTTCAATTTTGGCCAATCTCTTTATAATCCCTGTTTTTCCGGGGACGGCATGCTTAAGCGCTTGGAATTGGTGGGGTTCAAGAGCTTCGCCGACAAGACGCCTTTCGATTTCACGGCCGGGATCACCGGCATCGTGGGCCCGAACGGCAGCGGCAAGAGCAACATCGTCGACGCCGTGCGCTGGATTCTGGGCGAGCAGAGCGCCAAGAGTCTGCGCGGCGGCGAGATGGCCGACGTCATCTTCAACGGCTCGACGTCGCGGAAGAGCCTGGGCATGGCGGAGGTCACCATGACCTTCGACAACAGCCGCCGCGTGCTCACCACCGATGCCGCGGAAGTGCAGATCACCCGCCGCGTCTATCGCAGCGGCGAAGGCGAATATCTCATCAATCAGCAACCGAGCCGACTCAAGGACATCAAGAATCTCTTTCTCGGCACGGGGGCCGGCAGCGACGCCTATTGCATCATCGAGCAAGGCCGAGTCGATGTGCTCCTGCAAGCCTCGACCAAAGAACGCCGGACGATTTTTGAAGAAGCTGCCGGCATTAGCCGATTCAAGGCCAAGAAAATCGAAGCCCTGCGCAAGCTCGAGCATGTCGATCAAAACCTGGAGCGACTCAAGGACATCATCGAGGAAGTGGAGAAACAACTCCGCAGCGTCAAGCTGCAAGCGTCCAAGGCGAAGCGCTATCAGGAGTACAGCGACCGGCTCAAGGAGCTGCGGGTCGCTTTGGGGCTGGAAGAATATCGGCAGATGACGGAGCGGCTCGAAGAAGAAAAGACGGTGCTGGAAAAACTGCGCGTCGGCCTGGAACAGCGGACGGCTCAGGTGCAAGGCTGGGAAAACGAGATGCGGGGCCTGGAGGAGACGCTGGCCGGTCTGGAAGAGATGGTGCACCAACAAGAATCGGCCCTGGCTCATGCGAAAGAAGAGATCGCGGCATCGGAGGCGACGCTCGGGCATGAGCGGACCCTGTCGAACGATCTGGAAACGGACTTGGCCGCGACGCGGGGTCGCCTGACGGAGTTGACGGCGCGGGTGGCGGCGCTCTCGGAAAAGGCCGGGCTAGCAGCCGTGGAGCTCCGGCAAGTCGAAACTCAGGGCGAGGAGCAGCGGCGTCGGGTCGAGTCCTTGGAGACGCTTCTCGAAGAAGCGGTCCGGCGGCTGACGGATTTGCAAACCCAAGTTCAAGCCGACCAGGCGGAGCACTTGGAACAGATGCGGCGGGCGGCTCGGCTGCATAACGACGCCGTCAGCTCAAAGGCCCACTTGGACAACCTGGACCGGGAGCGCGAACGGCTACAACACAAGACCGAGCAAGCGTCGGCGCACCTGGTTTCTCTGCAAGCGGAGCTGGGGCAATTGATGCAAGCGGATGAAGCGCTACAAACGCGGCTGAGCGACGCGCGCCGCCGTCTCGTCGCGCAAAATCAGGAGCGCGACCGACTCAGTCAACTCCGCGACGCAGCCAATCAGCAGATCGCGGATCTTCGCGCCCAGCGCAGCGGTCTCGCCAGCCGCATCGAAGTGCTGGACGGCCTGGAACGCAGTCATGAGGGTCTGGGCGTCGGGGTGCGGGAAGTGTTGTCGCTGATCATGGGGCCGGAAAGACAAGAACAATCAGCCACAGAGATCACAGAGGGCACGGAGAAAGAGAAGGGCTCTGTGATCTCGGTGAAATCTGTGGCTCAGTTGCCGGCAACAGTCGCGCTGGAGCTTCGCCAGAACGTCCAGGGCATGGTGGCGGATTTCTTGACGGTGCGGCGGGAATATGCGGCGCTCATTGATTTGGCATTGGGGGAAAAGGCTCAGCGATTCTTGGTGCGCGATCGGGAAAAACTAGTCGAGTCGTTGACGGCGTTAGGGCAGTCCTTCTCCGGCCGCGTGAGCTTCCTTACCTTGGAAGCCAGAAGCTCACCGGCGGTCGCGTCCAGCAACCATTATGACATGGACAGCCGTCCGGGGTTCGTGGCTCGCGCGGATCAGGTCGCGACTTGTGAGCGAGCCGAAATGGCGGATTTACCGCGACAGCTCTTGGGCCAGACGATCATTGTTCGGGACTTGGCGGCAGCTCGATCCCTGGCCATGCAAGCGCCAGAATGTCGGTTTGTGACTCTGCAAGGCGAGGTGCTGGAAGCCGACGGCACGCTCACGGTCGGCGTCCATCACGCGGAAACCGGGATTCTATCGCGCAAGAGCGAGCTGCGGGAGCTGCGCGAGAAAACCGTCGAGCTGGACCGACAAATTGAAGAGGCCGAGACCGAGCTGGCGAGCATTCGAGACAAGATGAGCAATCTGGAATCCCAGACCACCCGCTTGCAGGAGGAAATTCAGGTTTTGACGGAGCAAGAGGCCGATTCGAGAACGCGCCTCGGCCAGCATCGCCAGCGGCATGAGGGACTGACCGAGGAAGTGACATTGAGTCGCTCCGAGATCGGGGCTCTGGAGCATGACATTTCCAAGATGGATCAAACATGGCGTCAAGCCAAGACCCAGGCCGATGAAGCGGATCAACGGGTCCAGGCGCTGCAAGCCCGCCTCGAAGGCGCCGAGCGCGAGATCCGTCAGAGCGATTCGGCTCGGCAAGAACAACAACAATCGCTGACGGCCGCCAAAGTGGCGCTGGCCCAGATCGAAGAACGTCTGTCGGCCTTGCGCTCTCGACAACACCAGCTCGAAACCGACTTGAACCAGCGACAGCAAGAAACATTAGAGGGCAAAGAGCGGCTCGCCGGCGTTCGAAATCGGTTACAAGAGAGCCAACAGACGATGCTGCGAGCCTCCGCCGATTTGGCCCAGTGGTATTTGAAAAAGGAATCGGCCGAGCGCCGCGTGGCCGAATTGACCCGCGAGCGTGAAATCAAACGCCAGGAACGGCATCAGCTCACGGAGCGATCGCAAACCGCCCGCTCCGAGTGGCAAGCCCAACAAGAACAAGCCCACGCTCGCGAACTGGTCGTCAACGATATGAAACACAATCGCGATTCGCTTGCCGACCGGTTGCGTGAGGATTATCAGATCGAGCTGACGGAGCTGTATCAGCAGGGAGTGGCCAGTGGCCAGTGGCCAGTGGCTAGTGAAGCAGTCCTCGAAACTTCTGTCGATCGTTCCAATAACGGGGCCACTCACCCCTCGCCACTCACCACTCACCTCGACCCGTTAGTCGTCAATGAGGAGATTGCCGAGCTTCGTCGGAAGTTGGCTCGGCTGGGCAACGTCAATTTGGAATCGCTGCAGGAATTGAGTGAACTGGAAGGTCGAGCTGCTCATTTGCAAACGCAGTCCGATGACCTGACCGCCGCCAAAAAATCGCTGGAAGAAATCATCCAAACGATCAACCAGGATAGCCGGCGGCTGTTCACCGAGACCTTCGAATCGATTCGCACGCATTTTCAGGAGTTGTTTCGCAAACTCTTCGGCGGCGGCATGGCCGATATCCTCTTGGAAGACGAGGCCGATGTTTTGGAAAGCGGCATCGAGATCATCGCCCGGCCGCCGGGAAAAGAACTGCGAAGCATCTCATTGATGAGCGGTGGTGAGAAGACTCTGACGGCCGTCGCCCTCTTGCTGGCCATTTTTCGCAGCAAACCGAGTCCGTTCTGCATCCTCGACGAGGTGGACGCGGCTCTGGACGAGGCCAATATCGGCCGATTCACCGCCGTCTTGCGCGAATTCCTCGATCGCTCGCAATTCATCCTCATCACGCATTCGAAGAAGACCATGGCCGCCGCCGATGTTCTCTATGGCATCACCATGCAGGAGTCCGGCGTTTCCAAGCGCGTTTCCGTCCGCTTCGAGGACTGGCCCGAAGACGGGCAGGCCTCCGCCGCGAGCGCGGCGCCGGCACTAGCTCAAAGCAATGGGCAAGAGTGAGATCTCATTGGGTGGACCAACAATTCACATCACCATGGCCACCACTTTTTCCTTGCGGTTTGGATAGTGGCTTCCAGGTGAGCGCCATCGATGGTCGTTACCAGTTCATTATCGGTGAGAGCGCGCAAACCCAGGAGAGGAAGATGAGTTCTGCTGAGGTCTTCATCGGGCCGGATGATAATGCCCTCATCCAGATTGAGACGGAAGGGAGTCCGGTCCGTGCGCATCACGTGTCGGCCCTTCCAATTCGAATGCAACCAGACATCGGCCTCATGTGTTTTCAACCGCTTGCCCTCAAGGCGCGTGGCGCCCAAAACTCTCAGGAATTCGGGTTGAATACCGGCCCAGCGAATCACCTGGCTTTGGCTAATAAGGAAATTATGATTGTTGCCGACATCAAGGATCGCCGGGAAAGCGGGTGTCGCTGGATTCCACTCCCGAAGATTTGAAGGCGACAAGCTTACCCAGATGATGATCTGATAAGGCTTAACGGTGACTAATTCCTGGCGGACGATCAGAGTCGAGTGCTTTTTCGAATAAGGCAGGCGATCGAGAATCTTCACGATAGATGCTTAATCTCAATCGAATTGACGTCCATCCGGAGATTCAATTTCCTCGGGCTCCGGGATATGTTCACGGATAATGCCCACGTACCATTCTTCAGGCCCAATCCCCCGTCGCTCGATTTCTAGAACCAGCTCAGTTTTCGTGCGGGCAATGCCCACCCGCTGGTCGAGATGGTAACCCGCCCACCAGCGGTCGAGTTTACGATTGGCCAACAACTCCGGCAGGTCACGCAAAAAAGCATCCTTCGAACGTTGGATGCCGGGGGGAACCTGGGTGTCCGATTCAAGCACGGTTTTCAACTCGTCGGCCAACTCTTGATCGCCAGGATCGTAAATTGGCACGCGTTCCTTAGCCAGGAGATCCAAGAAATCGCGCCGAGACAACCCCAGCAATTGAGCGGCCTTTCCCGACGACACATGACCTTGTCGAAACCGCTTCAACACCAAAAGAACAGGCACCTCACGCACGATATAATCGTCGCTAATGCCGGCTTCCCGAAAAGCTTCCGGAATTTCGACTTCCACTTTGAACGTGCTCATTGGCTTGCCTTTCAATTGCTATTATACCATCTTGGCTCTTGCAATCACTCCTTGGGGAAGGTCATAATGCTTGTGACTTACCGAGGATTCAATCCCATGAGGATACTCCCATGACACTCTCCATGCGTCGGCGGGATTTCTTGAAGATCGGCGGCACGGCGGCGGCATTGGCCGGTTTAGGAACGGCAGGCTCATTGGCCGCCGATCCGCCCGACAAAAAACGTCCGATCAAGAAAGCGATCATGTACGCAACCATCGGCTACCCCGGCTTGGTCATGGATAAATTGAAAGCGGTCAAGGCGGCCGGCTTCGAAGGCGTCGAGCCGATGAGCCATATGAAGCAAGACGAGGTGCTCAAAGCGCTCGAAGAGACTGGGCTCAAGGCGGCCAGCGTCTGCTGCAACACCCACTGGGCCAAGCCGCTCTCTCATCCGGACGCCAACGTCCGCCGCGAG
>Ga0137362_10003509_pt1 | contig 10499 bp, 8 predicted proteins | sample MadtaG_2_FD_104801 | JGI IMG/M metagenome (GOLD analysis project Ga0137362, IMG submission 104801) | Vadose zone soil microbial communities from Angelo Coast Range Reserve, California, USA - Mad1_100_16 metaG | ecosystem: Environmental > Terrestrial > Soil > Vadose zone | place: USA: California... | reverse complement strand
TCGGCGAAAGCGGCTGCGGCAAGAGCACGCTTGGCCGCGCGCTCCTGCGCCTGACCCCCGCCTCGGGCGGCAGCGTGCGCTTCGCCGGGCAGGACATCCTGTCCCTCAAGGAGAGGGCGTTGCTCGGCTTTCGCCGCCGGGCCCAAATGGTGTTTCAGGATCCCTATGCCTCCCTCAATCCGCGCCTGACCGTCGCCGAGACCCTCGCCGAGGTTTTCCGGGTTCATCGCCTTTGCCCGGCGGGCGAGGTCGCCGAGCGTGTGCGCGTCTTGATGGCGCGGGTCGGCCTGCCCGCGGAATTTTCCGGCCGGCGCGGCGCCGGGCTCTCCGGCGGGCAATGCCAGCGGGTCGGCATCGCCCGCGCGCTCGCCATGGGGGCGGAGTTCATTGTCGCCGACGAGCCGGTTTCCGCCCTCGACGTTTCGATCCAGGCCCAGATCCTGAATCTCTTCAACCGCCTGCAGCGCGAGATGGGGCTGACCTGTCTCTTCATCTCCCATGACCTTGGGGTCGTGCGCTATCTCTGCCGGCGGGTCGCGGTCATGTATCTCGGGCGCATTGTCGAGATCGGCCCGACGGAGGAGATGTTCCGGAACCCGAAGCATCCCTATACGAGGGCCCTCATCGAGGCCATCCCACCCATGACGCCCGACGCCAAGGTCGCGGCCCTCGGGCTTCCCGGCGAGCCGCCCAGCCCGCTCGACCTGCCGGCGGGCTGCCCCTTCCATCCCCGCTGCGCGCGGGCGATGGCCCACTGCCGCAGCGGCGAGCCGCCGGCGCGGCGCCGGACCGGCGACACCGATGTTTGGTGCCATCTCTATCCGCCGAATCCGGCGCCGTGAGACCCCATTGCAATTCGCGCAGCGGGACCTCAGACTGCGATACCAATGGGCCCGAAGGCCGGCGCTGCTGCCGGCAAAACGGGCCCGGGACACGCCGGCAATGCGGCGACATCCGAAGATCAGGGAGCGAAATCCATGCGCGCATTCGAACGATTCCGTGGAGCGTTCATCCTCGCCGTCGCCGTCCTGCTGCTGATGGCCGGCGGGCCGGCCGCGTTTGCCGGCGGCGTGCTGAGGATCGCCCATGAGCAGGATGTCACGACCTTCGATCCGATCCTTACCATCCAGAACGCGGATATCTGGGTGCTGGACAACATGAACGCCCAGCTCGTCCGCGTGGTCTATGACGGCACCGGGCTGGAGCCCGATCTGGCGGAAAGCTGGAAGGTATCCGACGACGCGTTGACCTATACCTTCAAACTGCGCGCGGGACTGAAGTTCTCCGACGGCACCCCGCTGACCGCCAAGGACGTGAAGTTCAGCCTTGAGCGCCTGCGGGACCAGAAGGACTCGGTCATGGGCAGCATGTACAAGGTGACCAAGACCGTCGACGCGCCCGACGAGCGCACCGTCGTCATCACCTTGAGCGAGCCCTCGGCACCGTTCCTGTCCACCCTCGCCATGTTCGCGGCCTCGATCGTGCCGGAGCAGGCCGTCAAGGCGAAGGGTGCCGACTTCGGCAACCAACCCGTCGGCGCCGGCGCCTTCAGGCTCAAGGAGTGGCGGCGCGGCGATCGCGTGGTACTCGAGCGCAATCCGAACTACTGGCAGAACGACCGGGTCAAGCTGGACGGCGTCGAATGGCTCTATATCGCCAATGACAACACCCGCGTCTTGAAGCTCCAAGCGGGCGAGGTCGACGCCATCCTTTTCGTTCCCTTCAACCTGATCGACACCCTGGCCAAGAACCCCAACATCGACATGCATCTCGATCCCTCGAGCCGAGAGGATCACATGTTGATCAACCATACCCATAAGCCCTTGGATCAGCTGAAGATCCGGCAGGCGATCTGCATGGCGGTGGACCGCCAGGCCGTCGTCGGAACCGTGCTGTTCGGCCATGGCAAGCCGGCGAATTCCTTCATCCCCGCCGGTGCGTCGTTTTACAACGAGGCCAACAAGGTTTGCCCGCACGACCCCGAGGCCGCCAAGAAGCTGCTGGCCGATGCGGGGGTCAAGGATCTGAGCCTCAAGCTGCTGATCGCCGCCGGCGACAGCATCAACGACCAGACCTCGGTCTTGTTGAAGGATCAGTTCGACAAGGTCGGCATCGCGCTGAACATCGAGAAACAGGAGCAGGGCCAGGAGTGGAATTCGACCGTGGCCGGCGACTACGACCTGTCCCTCAACTATTGGACAAATGACATCATCGATCCGGACGAAAAGGCGACCTTCTCGGTCTATGGCGACAAGGACAACCGGTCCTATTACACCGGCTACAAGAACCCGAAGGTGACAGCGCTGGTGGACCAGGGCCGCAAGGAGATGGTCGCCGAGAAGCGCAAGGAAATCTACTTCGCCATGCAGCAGCAGGCGGCCGACGACGTGAACTGGGTCGATCTCTATTACAGCCCGTTCCGCAATGCCTCGCGCAAGAACGTGCAGAAGTTCTACCAGAACCCGACCGGCCGCTTCATGCTGGAGGATACCTCGATCCAGTAGGCTGGCGGCATCAGCCGGAAGAGGGAGTATCAAAGCCGCTAGGGGCGTATATCGTCGGTTCAGCTGGACCGACCGTTGAGAAGGGCGTTCGCCCCGTAATCGAAGACACGCTTGTGTTTCATCGGGAGGAGCAAATGACCACAGCCTGGCAGATAAAAGGGCGCGAGCTTGCCAACTGCAACTGCGCGTATGGCTGCCCGTGCCAGTTCAATGCGCTGCCCACGCATGGCGATTGCCGGGCGGTCGTGGGGTATCAGATCGACCAGGGCCATTATGGAGATGTCCGTTTGGATGGTCTTCGCGCCGCTCTGATCGTGAGCTGGCCGGGTGCCGTTCATCAAGGCAATGGCACAATGCAGGTCATTGTCGACGAGCGCGCCGACCCCCGGCAACGCGAAGCGCTGCGGAAAATCATTCACGGCGAGGACACCAAGGAAATGGCCACGATGTGGTGGGTGTACAGCGCCATGGCGCCGAACAAGCTGGAGACGCTGTACATGCCAATTGATTTCAAGGTGGACGTGGAGAAGCGCACAGGCCGCATGAGCATCCCAGGGGTTGCCGAAATGTCGGCTGAGCCGATCCGCAATCCGGTGACGGGTGCGGAGCATCGAGCCCGCATCGATCTCCCGCACGGCTTCGAATACAGGATCGCGGAAATGGGGAGTGCCTCTTCGAGCGTGAAGGGCCAGATCGCCATGGAGCTCAAGAACAGCTACGGGCAGTTCGCCGAACTTCACTTGAGCGACACCGGCATCGTTCGCTAGGGGCGGCGTCCGGGAGCCAACGGCGACTTTGTGCTCGCGCAGCCACTTGGAAGTAAAGGATAGACACCGGCTCGCTCGAGTCCGTTTTGCAACGGGAGCCCAGAATTCAGATTATACGAAGCGGAAGTACAGGAAGCGGAACAGATCGGCCCAGAACTGCGGAAAAAGATCATAGACAGCGGAGGCTTAAGCCTCATCAGGTTGATAAATGCCATTCCGATTGAGGCCCTGGCCCGGCTAAAAAAGCTTGTCCAGGAATAGTCGATTAGGGTTGAGGAATCCTGCGTAATTTGAATTGATGCATGCCCGCTACTCTTCCTCGGTATCTTCGTCTTCTTCATCGTCGCCCAGCGCGGCACTTATCATGTCAGCAGCTTCCCACAAATTCGACCGGGCGATTGACGATAAGATTTGCGCGGAAAGCAGAAATATTTCGCATGCTGCTCTGGCTTCCTCGGATCGCCTTGAATCTTTTAGCTGAGGTAGGCCGGAGTCGAGTGTCGAACGAATTACGGCGAGTTGCTCGGTAGCGAGTGTAACTTTCGTAAGCGCTTGCGTAGCGGCCTTTCGAAGCGCCTCGTAAATTTCAGGTTCGAAGGGCTCGTCCTCAGCAGTATCATCAGATTTTGACATTTGCTTCCCTTTGGCGGTGCCCATCCAGAATGCCACTTGATCCTGTGCAACGCCACTGTGTAACATTCGGCCCGAGACGTAACCGGAAACCCCTATTTATCAGGGCTTTTTGAGTACCCGTCGCTAGTCCGGCCAGGGGCACCAATTGGGATTCTCGACGAGCGCGCCGTCCGTCAAATCAAGCAACCTGAGCCGTGAGCATGTTGTTTCCGCATGAAAGGCTCCGGGCGGCGGCGGTTCGAATCTTCTGCGCCGCCGGCAGCACGGTAGAAGAGGCGGCGGTTGTGGCCGACCATCTCATCGAAGCGAATTTTCGCGGCCACGATAGCCACGGAGTCGGCATGATCCCGACATACCTGGAAAGCCTGGCCGCGGGTACGTTGAAACCCAATCGCCAGGGTCGGGTGGTGCGGGAAGACGATGCCTTCATCGTCTACGACGGCGAGCGGGGCTATGGTCAAGTTGTGGCGCGGGCGGCAACCGACCTTGGCATCGCTCGCGCCCTCAAATCGGGAATTGCCGTGGTTGCGCTGCGCAATGCCCACCACATCGGCCGGGTGGGCAGCTATGGCGAACAATGCGCATCGGCCGGATTAGCCTCCATACATTTCGTCAATGTCATCGGCAACACGCCACGCGTTGCACCCCATCGCGGGACTGACGCACGCCTCTCCACAAATCCACTTTGCATCGCGCTTCCCGCCGCTGAGCCCGACCGCCCTATGATCCTCGACATGGCAACCAGCAAGGTGGCGCTGGGCAAGGTCAGGGTGGCGCGCAACGAAGGGCATCCGCTGGAACCGGGCCTGATCATCGACAGCCAGGGACGGCCCACCAGCGATCCGCAGGCAATGTTTGAGACGCCGGCGGGTGCGCTGCTGCCCCTTGCCGAGCACAAGGGCTTTGCCCTCGCCTTCGCCTGTGAACTGCTTGTCGGTGCGATCGCAGGAGGTGGAACGTTGAAACAGGCGAATCAAGAGAAGCGCACGGTCACGAACGGGATGCTGGCCTTCATTTTCGATCCGCTGCGTTTGACGGATTACGAATGGCTCAACGCCGAGATCCGGGAAATCACGGCCTATGTCACCGCTTCACCGCCTCGCGACCCTGAAGAGCCCGTCCTTATCCCCGGCGATCCGGAACGTCTAATGCGCAAATGGCGATTGGCGGAGGGCATTCCGGTGGATGCCATTACCTGCGCCGAGATCGTCAAGAGCGCCGCGACGCTGGGGCTCCACCTGCCCGAATTCACCGGCTAATGCGGATCCGGCCAGGGGCACCAGATCAATCAATGACGTGCGAAAACGGGGGCAGGGACAAAACCGGATTTGTCCAACTCGAAATGTTGATCTGGTTCACAGCGCTATCCCCCCGGCACGGACTCAGGGCCGATACACCTCAACGATTTGCATCATGCCGAGCTCTTCGTGGTTCATCATATGGCAGTGCATCACGAAGCGGCCGGTAAAGTCGAGAAAGCGGGAGCGGAAGGTCACGCTGCCATTCTTTGGCACCACCACCGTGTCGTGCCAATCCCGCTCGGCGAGAGGCTCGCCATTGACCGCCACCATCTGGAAGGGATTGGTGTGGACGTGAAAGATATGATCGTTGTCGTGCTCGTTGACGACGATCCACTCTTCAACGGCGCCGAGCGGAATGCGCTGATCGACGCGATCCGGGTCGAAGCGGCGGCCGCAGATGAAATAGGCGAACTCCTCGTAGTTGGCGGCGGGGGGAAACTCCGGCTCCTCGACCGATAGCGTGATGCGGCGCCGGTTGGTGACCTCCCCATCGCCGATGGTGGCGAGCGGTGGTCGCCCAAGCGCGGCCGGGAGCCGCATCGGAAGTGGTTCGCCTTCGACGACGACGCGGGCCAGCGGCCCGGCGGGCGAGGGGTAACCCTGGTCATTGGCGACCGCCCGAAGCGCGTAGCTTCCGACTGCCCCCGCCTGCACCAGCACATCGGCGCGCTGGCCCGGTGCCATCAGCAGACTGTCGCCGCGATCGATCTGCGGTTTTCGGATTCCGTCATAGGCGATGACCTGCAACCCGTGCGCCTCGAGGGCGAGACGAAGGTTGTCCTCATGCCCAGCGTGGACGATCCGCCAGCGTTGAACCTCGCCGGGCCGCATGCGGATCACCGGCTCGCGCTGGCCGTTGACCGAGAGAAAGCGGGGCACGGCTTCCGGCCAGACCGTGTCATAGTTTTCGATCGCGCCGCGATAGTCGAACAGCACCTCGTTGAGGATGAGCAGGCGCTCGCCGGCCGCCGCAATCTCAGGGACGTCGTCGAAATCGCCCTCGACGATCAGGGCGCCGGCCATGCCGCTCGTCATCTGAACATCGGCGCTGCCGTGGTGATGGGGGTGATACCAATAGGTCCCCCGCGGGTGATCGGCCGGGATGGCGATCTCGATGTCGTAGCCCCGTCCGGGCTCCATCGATCGGAAAATATTGTCCGAGATGCCGCCCGGGCTGACATGCAGGCCATGGGAGTGGAAATTGGTCGTGTTGAAATGGTGCGGCAAGGCCATGTCGAGCGGCACCGGATCGGGGTTGGGCGGCAGGTCGTTCGTGAGCCGGATGCGCAGGACATCGCCGGGCCGCAGGCGCAAGGTCGGGCCGGGAAGGTTTCCCTCATAGGTCCGCAGGGACAGCCGATAGCCGCCCATGTCCTTGTAGGCGTAGGCTACGCGCAGGCTCGTTCGCAGCTCTCCGTTCGCAGAGCGGCGGACCTCCGGCTCGACGAGCGCGGCACCCTTGTCGAAGGGCGCCCGCGGAACACCGCGGCCGTTCATGTCCATCGAGGCGCCGCCGGCCGTGCCGCTCGGCGTGATCGCCAGACCCAGAATGCCGGGAGCGAGAAGCGCGCCGAGGGTTGCCCCATTCAGGAGGAAACGACGGCGCGACAGCGGCCGCGGCTGAACCGAAGGCGCGTCAATCGGCTTCATCTAGAGTCTCCCCCGCTTTGATTCCGGCCACGAAAGCTGCCGTTTGTTGCCTCGAGCAGCCTGTGGGCGTCCCTGTCTTGATTCATTTCTTGGAGTTTGATCGGGATTCCCCGGATGACTACCGATCTGGCGTGGATACTCGGATTTTTCCGGCTGTCCTGCAAGGCAGACATGAGGAGATCAGCTGGTGGTCAAGCGCCCGGAAACAGCCAGCAAGCCCGGGAAAAAGAATTAATCAGACTCGAAATATGTTGCCCACAAGGGCGTGCTGGTTCGAGTCCGGCCAGGGGCACCAATCACTGAACGCAGGAAATGGTGAGAGCCGCCGTGAAATAGATATCGGAAACCAATCTATCCGATTTGTGGCTGGTCATATCTGTCTGCGTCTTGAGAGTGCCACATTGTGGCGATTTCACGACCGGACAGGCGTTATTCAAAACGAAGTTATCGAAGGCGGACCAAGGAACCCAGACATGCGTTTCAACATTCTGTTTTCTAGTCGTTGTTGAGACGCCAGGAGGTGAGAAATGGACAGGACGAAAACCTTTGTGAAAGCCATCAAAAGGATTGGCCTGTTATCCGGCGTGGGCCTGATTGCGATCTCGGCATCGGCTTTCCCCGGCACGACCGCCTCGGCCGCGGCGCCTGCTGCCAACCAGCAGGTCGCGGAGGGGCGGCAGCAGCAGCAAAACTCCCCGCCGCGATGGCAGCAGCAACAGCGGCCTGACAAGAACCATCAGGGCGGCCAAGGCCAGAGCCGGCAACAGTGGAGCCAGCACAACGGCCAAGGGCAGCCCCGTCAACAGTGGACTCAGCAGAACGGCAAGTCCCAGGGCCAGCAGCAATGGACCCAGCAGAATGGCAAATCCCAGGGTCAGCAGCAGTGGGGCCAGAACGGCCAGACGCATAGCCAGCAGCAGTGGAGTCAGCAGAACGGCCAGCCCCGCTATCAAGGTGGCAATGGCCAGGGCCAGCAGCAGTGGAGCCAGCAGGGTGGCCAACAGCACTGGCAGCAGAACTCGCAGGGGCACCGCTACAATTGGGCCTCCTATACGCCTGGCCACCGTCCGGCGCAGTGGGACCAGTACCACCGGAACTTCGATCCGCGTGCCTATGAGACCGCCCGCTATGCCCAGCGGCGCTATCACTGGGCGCCCTATAGACAGCCGTATGGCTGGTACTACCGGCAGTGGTCCTATGGCCAGTACCTGCCGATCGCGTTCTGGGCGCGCGACTACTGGCTGGACACTTACTGGAACTTCGGCCTGATCGATCCGCCTTACGGATATGTGTGGGTCCGATACGGCCCTGACGCCTTGCTCGTCGACGTCGCCACCGGCCAAATTCTTAGCGTCGAATACGGCGTCTTCTACTCGTAAGCCGTACCGAGCGGCGGGAGCGGCTGCAGCCGGCGGCGCCGGCGACCCGCCCTGATCGGCAATGAAGTGGAGAAAGGGGAGATGGCAATGCCGTCTCCCCTTTTTCGACATATGCGGGCGTTAGGCTAATCTCGATAACGGCTGTGGCCCGCATCGATCGATCTTCGAAGGGGGCGGAACCCGGCTACAGGATCCGCGCCGACGAATAATTTGCCGAGCCTGTCGGATCGCCGATCGCCCATTCGTCCTAGGGTCTGAAACGACCGAACCAGGGAGACGAGAAATGACCGCCGCCGCCGAATCTGCCCCGACCACCGATCGCGATCTGGTGCTGGCCCGCATCATCGACGCGCCGCCCGAGAAGCTGTTCAGAGCCTGGACCGAACCCGAACTCCTGAAACAGTGGTTTGCGCCGCTGCCCTACACCACGCCCGTGGCGGAGCTCGACGTCCGGCCGGGCGGGGCAATTCTGGTGGTCATGCGCGGGCCCGACGGCATCGACATGCCGAACCGGGGCGTCTATCTCGAGGTGGTGAAGAACAAGCGGCTGGTCTCTACCGACGCCTATACCAGGGCCTGGGAGCCCTCGCCAAAGCCCTTCATGACCCTGATCCTGACCTTCGAACGGCAGGGCACCAAAACCAAATACACCGCCCGCGTGCGCCACTGGACGGTCGCCGACCGCGAAGCGCACGAAAAAATGGGCTTCCACGAAGGCTGGGGCATCTGCGCCGACCAGCTCGCCGCCCTCGTTGCCAAACTTTGACGCTCGAAAGGAGGATTCGATGCAAGCCATCACCAAGACCGGGCCCGGCGAATGCCGGATCGTGACCGTTGAGCGTCAGTTTACAGCGGTGGTCAAGGCGATGGTGCCGATGGCCAACATTCCCGACACGCAGCGCTCGTCGCGGGCCAAGATCAAGGCCGCACTTCCCTCGCTGGGCGTAGGGCCTGTCGGCCGCAGCTGCACTCTCTGGCGCCCGCCGGTGGATGGCCGGCTCGACATGGAACTGGGCATGATCGTCTCGCGCCCCTTCGCTTCGATGAAATCCGCCCCGGACCGGCGGGCCGCGCGCGCGAGATCCTCGTTCAGCAGCGTCATCAGCTTCTTCGTATCCTTCTGCTTGACGAAGGGAAGTGCGCCGGCGCTGTCGGCGGTCAGCTGTGCATAGTTCAGGACCTGCGGCAGGAAGATCACCCGTACGCCAACCCGCCGGCCGATGATGGCGATCAGTTCGATGTTGTCCTGGTAGATTCGCGAGAGGCGAGGATCCGGCTGGTCGCTTACCTCGCGCGTGACGTCGGCCGCGGGCGGAGGCGGGGCGAAGAGAGAGCCGGCGAGGGCGAAGAAAATGCTGTAGGTCCCGAGAAAGCTGCGCGGGCGCGCGGGCTGCAGGAAGTCCGCTATATGAGGCAATTCCATGTCGGAATAGTCGTTGCGCAGGTTCTTGACATGGGAATTGCGCAGATCGTTCCAGCCTTCGTAATAGATGGCACATGCCGGCGGCCGGTCGCGGAAGACGAACAGGCTCTGGATCATGTTCTCCAGCGAGCTGTAGGCGGGCACGCCATAGTTCTCCACCGCGAAATTCTCGCCCAGCAGGGCCGAGAGCCGGCTGGACCAGGTGTCGGGATCCCTGTTTCCCGAGTCATAGGCGGTCGAGCCGCCGAAGACGAAGATGTATCGCGGCTCAGCCACCTTGCCCTCGTTGATCGTGGTGCGGCGGTGCTCGGCATCGTGGGATATGCCGAAACCGAAATTGCCCGGCCGGGGCACGGCGATCAGCAGGGGATGGGCTTCGAACCGCTCAAACAGTACGCGCGGGACCGGCTCGTAGAGATGGCGATGAAGGGAGAATTAGAGCGCGTGGGACGCCGTCTCGAGGAAAACGAGGAGAAGAACGTAAAACGGCAGCATGGGAAATTTCTTCTGAAAGGTCGCCGCCAGGGCGAGAAGAGCAATGCCCAGCCATAGGAGGTAATAGGCGAGCGCGGTCTTCTGCTGGCTGCCGGCGTAGATATCCTGTCCATGCGCCGCCTCGATCTTGCGCAGATAGATGACATAGGAGATGACGCAGATGACGGCGAGCGTCGCCGCCGAGACGATCGAGAGGATGCGCATCAAGCGGCGGAAATGGGCGAGACCCCTCTGGGACAGGTCCGATGCCGGTTCGGGTGTACTGGACATCTGACTCCGTCCCCAGCCGCCGTCTTCAGGTTGTCAGGCCATAGACAGCGCGTTCGGTCACGACGAAATCGATCCGG
>Ga0137362_10003507_pt1 | contig 10503 bp, 17 predicted proteins | sample MadtaG_2_FD_104801 | JGI IMG/M metagenome (GOLD analysis project Ga0137362, IMG submission 104801) | Vadose zone soil microbial communities from Angelo Coast Range Reserve, California, USA - Mad1_100_16 metaG | ecosystem: Environmental > Terrestrial > Soil > Vadose zone | place: USA: California... | reverse complement strand
AACCTCGCCCTCGGCGCCGCCGTCCAGATAGTCAAAAACGGCTTTCGGCACTCTGCGACGCGCCAGAGGCCGGAGATCCTCGATGCAAACAACCCGGGGGGATGCGACTTTGCGGGACGCTCTAGAACTCATTTCAAGAGTCGCTCGATGCGGCCCGAGAATCTGGGAAAACAGGCGCCGTGTCAACCCTTTCGGCTAGTTGGAGGATGAAGTGCCGGGCATGCTGCATCTGCTCCCGCAACGTCCAGGAGAGTCGGTCGACGCTCGCTCGCTTCAGCGTTGCTGCCCGTCCGGTGGTCCTTGCTTCCGCTCGGCCCCTCGCCTCCAGACACGACGGACAGGTTCAAGGAATCCAGACTTGTCGGAGTCATCAGTAACCCACTCGCGTGGGGACTTGCACCAGAGGGTCGTGGTCGCCGGCGTGGATCCTAGACGCCTGTCCTTCGCCAAAACCTCATCCACTTCGGTCGTGGATGGTTCATGCTCGGGCAGGGCAAGGAGAGGTCCGGGCTCGCTTGACGCACGTCCGTGCTCAGCGGACAGGCTCCAAGCGCTGGAGACTGGTAGGAGGCAGGAGTGTCGGCATCCTCCGGCTGTCGGGCTTGCCCGGTGAGACGAGATTCTCAGCAGAGGACGGACGGCGAGAAAGAAGAGAGGAGCGGAGGGCGCGCGTTGGTGGCGGTGAAGACTAACCGGTGTTGGACTACGCCGCCCGGCGGACGTAGCGATGATGCAGGCGACCGACTTCGGGAATCGAGATGATCGTGCCGAGCCCCGGCGGCTCGGTTGGCCGTCCGTCGGGTGCGTCCTTGTCGATCAGCTCTGCATAGTCGCGGTCGGGTCACCGTTCGCTTGTAGACGGCGAGCCGGTGGCGCAAGGCAAAGTTCTCGAGGGCGAGCTGGCGGTGGCCGCCGAACAGGAAGGGGTGGAGTCGAAGCAGGTGGACTTGACAGCCCGGCGCAGCCTCGCCGCGCCGATCGCTTGCTGTTTCGCTACGCCGAAAACCGTTGACGCCGATTGACGCGAAACCGCTCTGTGGGGCCGTCCTAGGCCGTCTGAGGCAAGGCCATACCTGCGAAATCCGCGAAATTTCGTGAGGTGGAGAGGTAGAATCCCTTACCCTCCACCAATAAATCCTTTTTCATAATTAATATAGAATTATAGGTGTTGGCGCCCAAAGCCGGAGTAGTACCCGGTCACGACACCGACGGGATTCTCTCCGAGCTCCTCGGCATGTCGGCCGATGCGCTCGCGGCGAATGGCGCAATCGCTTGATCTTGCCCGACTCCCCCGCCGTAAAGATGTAAAGCTTTCCATCCCGCGCCGCAAACCAGACAGGCGTCCTCACCTCGACCCCGCTTCGACGGAAGGTCGTGAGGCTTATATAGCGATGCCGATCGAACTGAGCGATGTCGTCCACGCGCAGATTCTACGATCGAAAAGGACGGCCGCTACGGTGAGTCATGTTCCAATCTACAACGCCGAGAACTCCAAGGCGCTGGAACCTCTGCACGGCGTGCGAACAACCTTTAAACGCTGATGCGTCATCGCTGACCTCCCAGCGGAGGGACGACACCGAGCTGCTGCATCAGGTCGAGCAGCGTCGCGACGCCCCAGTGCTCGGTGATCTTGCCGTCGACGACCCGCATGGCGTCGACGGTGTAGAAACTGACCTTCTTCCCGGTGGCCGGGATACCGAGGAACTCTCCCTGGTGGGTGCCGTAATAGGTCTTGTAGGTGGTCACGAGGTCGCCGGCGGCCACCTGCCAGTGGATCTCGGGGCGGAAGTCGGGGAACGCGGCACGCAGGCCCTTGTACAGCACCCGCACCCCGTCCTTGTCGGGTGTCGTGCCCGGCTGCGGCGTGTGGTCGACAAAATCATCGGCGAACAGTTCCTCGTACAGGTTCCAGTTGCCTTTGCCTTGTACTTCCTCGGTGTTCCGGCGAACTACGGCGATCGCCGCGTCGCCCACTGTTGAGTTGCTCATTTTCCTGTCCCCTTTGAGCTAAACGCACCAACCATTCCGCGGCATGTGTTAGCGATGGAGTAGTTCACTCGTGAGATCTAGCATCCCGTCCATCGAACTGGAGCCGTGATAGCGCTGACGACTCGCCGCGTGCGTCAACGGGAAGGCAGCAGGCCGACCTGTTTCATGAACGTAGCTGCGTCCCAATAATCAGACTCGCGGCGGATCTTACCGGCCTCCAGTTCGAGGATGCTCGAGCCCCGCACCCACGAAAAGCGCTTGCCAGTGGCCGGCATCCCTTGGAGGTCGCCTTTGTGAGTGCCTGACATGACCCACTCGATAACAGCCCAGTGGCTGGCGGCAAACCGGCTTGTCAATCCATATTTGAAGTCAGGGACTGCCGCAAAGGCGCCCTTCACGAAGCTGCGAAGTTCCTCTTTGCCGCGAGCGACCACGCCGAAGGTAACGTCTTCGAAAACACAGTCGTCGACAAAAAGGGTAAGAACCCGTTCAGGATCGTTTGATGAATTTTTGGATGACCAGGCCATCGCCCAATCGTCGAGCATTCGTTCTAATTCAGAGGTCGCCATGACGCTCTCCTTATTGAAGGTCTTCGTTGTTGCCTCGAGCAAAGGTATTGGCGTAGCGGACCTTAATTGTTGTCCATCAGTGACGCGTGGCGTACGACTGGCGGGCGCTCTGTCTGGTCGCAGCTAGAAGATGCTCCGCACCACCCCGCCGTCCGCCCGCACCGCCGCTCCGTTGATCACCCGAGCGTGATCGCTCGCCACGAAGGCGACCACCGCGCCGACTTCCCCCGGAGTCTCGAACCGCTTGAGGAGCGAAGTGGGCCGGGTCCCCGCGAAGAAGTGCTGCTCGACTTCCTCCTTCGTCGTCCCCTGCTGCCGGGCCAGGTCCTCCACGAAGGTCCCGACGCCTTCCGACGCGGTCGGGCCGACTAGCACCGAGTTCACCGTCACGCCGGTGCCGGCCAGCGCCTCGGCCAGCCCGCGCGAGATGGCAACCTGCGCGGTCTTCGTCATGCCGTAGTGAATCATCTCGGCGGGAATCTGCTGCGCCGACTCGCTTGAGATGAAGATCACGCGCCCCCACTTCCTCGCGGTCATCCCCGGCACGTACCGCCGCGCCAGCCGGACGCCGCTCAGCACGTTGACCTCGAAAAATCTCATCCAGTCCGCGTCCGGGATCTCCCCGAACGGCTTCGCCTCGAAGATGCCTAGGTTGTTCACGAGCACGTCCGCCTCGGGCACCTCGCGCACGAATGCCTCCACGCCGCTCGCTGTCCCCAGGTCCGCCGCCACCCCCCGTACCTGTGCGCCTTCCACGGTTTGCCGGATCTGCTCGATCGCGGCCGTCACGCGCGCCTGCGTCCGCCCGTTCACGACGACCGACGCGCCCTCCGCGACCAGCGCGGTCGCGATCGCCAGCCCGATTCCCGCGGTGGAGCCCGTCACGACCGCGGTCCTCGCGTGGACTCCCAGATTCATCTCCCGGCTCGCCCGGCCCCGGTCTCCGTCGCGAGGTCGTGGTCATGCCCCGGGCCCCAAGTTCCCGGGATTCCTTCGCTCTCCACCGCAAAGACCTTGCGCCAGAAGAGGATGGCGATCGCCCATGAGAGTATCTCGTAGGCATCGGGTGTCGTCATTCTCGACCTCCTTCATCCTTTTCTTGGGATGCGGGGGCGCGCCGATGGGTTTCATTGAATGCTCGCTTACCCGGGATCGTCCAACAGCTAGAAAGTGAGAGACGTCATGAGGAGACTTTCATCGATCGCTCTCGTCGGGCTCGCGTTCGTTCTTGCCGCCGCATCACCCAGCTATGCCGCCGCGGGGCACGGCGGACATGGATTCTCTGGACATTCCGTCGGCGGGCACTTCGAAGGCCATCATGGATTCGAAGGGCATCACGGCTTCGACGGTCGCCGTGATTTCGACCGAAGGGGTCATGGCGGAGTATTCATCGGCGTGCCGTTCTACTTCGCACCGGCGTACCCGGACTTTTATACGTACTCCCCTCCGCCATCGACCTACTGGTACTACTGCCCGAGCTATGGGGCGTACTACCCAACGGTGCCGAGCTGTCCGGAGGCATGGGTCCCGGTGCCCGGGTAGTTAGAGGTCGAGGTCGATCAGGCACGGTCGCTGACCGGCGCCCTCGCCGGAAGCCGTCGCGGCGACCGCGACTGAGACCACGAGCGCTCCCCGGAAAACCCGCGAGAAACGTCTGCTGCAACGCACCGACGTCCGGGGCGGTGGGCCCGCCGGCCCGCGGGCCGTCGAGTGCGCTGCCGGGCGCGGTGCCGCCCAGACCTGCGAACACGGCTCCCGCGAACGCGATGTGGAGGCTCTGCTGACCGGGACTACTTCTCGGGCGGCAGCCCGGCCACGTCCCAGCCGCCGCCGAGCGCTTTCACCAGTAGCACGCTGCCGTCGATGCGGCGCCGGAGGATGTCGATCTCGGTGCGCTGATTCGCGAGCGTCACGGTCTGCGCCGTGATTACTTGAAGATAGTTGTCGACTCCTCCCCGGTAGCGGTTGGTGAAGAGCTGCAGCGACAGCTGCGCAGACTCCACGGTGCGCCGTTGCTGCTGGGCCTCCTGCTCGAGGATACGTAGAGCCGCCAGGTTGTCTTCGACCTGCTGGAAGGCGGTCAGCGTCGTCTGGCGATAGGCGGCCACCGTCGCGTCGTAGCTGGCGCGCGCCGCGTCCGAGGTGGCGCGCCGGCGGAGTAGTCCCCCGTCTGGCTCGGACTCGACCGATCAGTCGCGCTTGAACCAGTGGTCCCCGCCCTGCATCAAGGTGGTCGTGGATCCGGACGGGGTCAGGTACGTCGATCCGGCGTTCGTGGTCATGGTGCCTGCCTTTCGTTGACAGGTGGTCGGGCACCGGCAGGGAAGTTGATGATGTCGCCGTTCGGAGTTCGACCGACCAGCGGCGGCGTGTACACCTCGTGGTCGGAGAGCCTGCGCTCCCAGTGCCCGGGCACGAAGACAGGACTGTCGGTCCCCGGGACTTGAACGGAGCGATCCGGTACCCATGTCGCCTCGGGCGCCGGCACCGTCGGTGACGGCACTTGCGGCATCGGGCGCGTCGTCGTGTCGTGGAGGCGGTCGAAGATCGCGCCCCCCGGCGTCGTGCCGCCCGGCGGTGGCTTCATCTGGCTCGACGCGACCTGAGGCACGGCGACATTCAAGATCACCGCGACGCCCAGAAGCACCCTTCCCAACCGCATGACCGCGCTCCCTTCCGAGTCTGAGATCTCATAGCGTTTCAGTAACGATCGAGGACCAGCGCGTGCAGCAGACCTCGAAGATCTGCCACACGCGTCGAATCCTGCCCCAAACGTTAGGGCGCCTGTCCAATGGCTTCGTCGCTCCTCAAGTCCGCATACGCGACGCCCGCCAGCGGAGCGAGAACGGCGATGAGCATCGGCGCGAGGAAAACGGCTCGCTTCGTCTGTTCTCCCTCGCTTCTGTCACCCCTTACGATGACGGAGACGTGCCAGCGGGATGCAGAGACGCGCGATGAGAAGATCTTCATTTTCTTGCTGTGGAAGCTAGGCGCGGCCCGATTTCTTCGCTGTCGGTGTCGGTTGAGCTCACCGCAGCGGTGAGCTGGCCTGCGCTAATGGCTGTTCCTGATCAGAGGACTTAGGGGGTGATCACTCCGCAGACGATCCGCGCGCCTGAATTTCCGGCCGGATCGGTCTTCTCGTCGTCCGGGTCGGCATGGATGACGAGCGAAGCGCCTCCTGGCTGGAGGAGCGAGGCCCGGCCTGCCGTCAGGGTCACGCCGGCAGCCGTCACGTCGATGGAACCTGTCCCGTCGGCTCCCACTGTGAGATTCGGGAGGTCTCCAGCGTGGGCGCCGTCGGGGTTCATGTGACCGTGCTTTTTGCCGTAGGGATTGAGGTGGGCACCTGCGGAAGTGAAGGCCGGCGGCTCGCACTTGCCGACGGCGTGGATGTGGAAGCCGTGCTCGCCCGGCTTGAGACCGTTCACCCGCATGGCAATCTTCACGCCGCCGGAAACCTCGTTGAGTGTCGCGGCCCCGACGACTTTGCCCTGGGCGTCCTTGAGAATGGCTCGGGCCGACTGGGCCTGGGCGACAGCCGGCAGGCCGACGACGAGCATCGCAAGCACTAGCCCGAGCGGTCGCGTCATCGGCCGTGCCTTCCAGCGAGATCGCATCTGGTTACTCCTTCCGGCTCAGCCCGTTCAACGGGCTCGCGCGAAGTTGGCCTCTGATGACTTTCCTCAATCGTTGTGACGGCCGTGTGGGGCGCGCAGGTGGCGTATGCGCCCTCTTTTCCGCAAAAATGCGAATGGCGGCTGAGCATCGAGTAAGCGTCCGGCGGCCGCGCGGGCGACCCTCGCGCACCGGAAGGAGCGCAACCTCGGAACGGGGAGCAGCATCCTAAGGTCGTGAGAAGCGAAATCCGTGATGAGCGCGAAGCGCTTGGCGGCGCTGTGATCGAAGATCCGATCTGCGGGATTTGCAGGGAGCCGATGGAGCCTATTCCTCCGGTGGGCTGGATCTGCTGCATCTGCCTGCACGCCGGCTCCCGTACCTAGGGTCCAATTCCGATTCGTCGGGTTGCCTCTGGGGTAGGCTCCGCTTATGTCGCCACCTGCCGTGACGCTCTCGCGTCGAGCAGGCTCTGCAGCAGGATCCTGCTCGCGCCGCCGATCACGCGATCCACGACGTCGCCGTCCCGGACCAGGAGAATTGTCGGCGTCGCCCGGACGTTGTACCGGGCGGCGGCGCCTCCTCAACGGCCCAGGTCGTCGGCGTCACCGCGACTCCTCTGCGGCGAGCCCGAGGCGAGTCCATGCTCTCGCCAGCTACCGGTGGAGGATGTCGTGCAGGCCGCGCGACTGAACGCCCTGGGTTACGTCTGGATCGAGGTCGGGACGACGTGATGGGTCTCCTTCGTTCTCTCGGATCCGGTGATCTGTCTGCTTGCGGGCCTCGATCTCCGCAGCAGCTTGGGCGGCGTCTTTCTCCACGTCGGAGGCAGGAGGGAGAACGGCGGGAGCCCGCCGCTTGTGCTCGAGGTCGAGCGACCCAACTGTCTCCTGTGCGAAGACGGCGGGCGTCGAGAGGGTGAAGGCCCCAACGAGAAGCAGGGCCCGCGCAAAAGCGGGTCTGATCATGAGGACCATCACCTCAAACCCCAGAAGAACGGGTCGTAGTCGTCATAGTACGGCCACGGCGCGTAGGCCCACCGAGCGTCGTGAAGCTCCTGCGCGGACTTCGTAGCGGACTCCAGACTCGTGGCGATGAAGTGGCGCGACTGCGGCGACAGGGGGTGCTCCGTGCGCATCAGCTGGAGCGCGTCGTCGACTTGGCCGGCCACTCGAGCGCTGTGAGTCAGACCTCGGAACGCGCGGAGATGCTCCGCGGCAGAAGCTTCGTCACCTTGCTCGAGATAACTGAGCCCGAGGTAGAGCTGGGCATCCGCTCGCTTCGGGTCCCGGCTCACCGCCTGGCTGAGATGCGCCACCGCCTCGTCGTAGACCCTCTGGCCGTAGCGTGCGATCCCTAACCCCACGAGCGCATCCGTCCGTTCCGGGTGGTCCTTGAGGGCCGTCCCGAAGTTGCTTGCCGCCTCCGCGTAGCGGCCGTCCCGCAATGCGGTCTGCCCCAATCCAACCGTCGTGGCGCATCCGCTGATCGCGAGGGCGAGCGCGGCGAGCAGCACCGGGTAACACCGGCGCACAGTCATCGTGAGCCGGTTCTCGTCCCTTCTGTCAACCATGTCCATCATCCCTCCCTGATAGCGGCGAAAAGACGTTCACCTGTTTGACGATCATCGGCACGTTCGGGTTGCGGATCTGCTCCTTCGTTGTCGCCTGAATCCAGAGCCGTGCAGCCGACACTCTCAAGGAGAAGGCGTCTCGCCGGGCTCCACCTTCGTCCAGTGGCAAAAATGGCAGGCGACCATGCCCGTCTCCTGGCCGCTGGCGATGACTCCCGATCGAACGAGGTGGCGCACGTTGACGCTATGGCCCGGGATCAAAGCACGTAGACAGCGTTCCGTCGAAGCAGACGCACTCGACCGGTCGACCAGCTGGGCCCTTGACGATCACGACTTGACTGATGCAGTCCGGCCACGGCCGCACCCGATGGGCGATCAGCACGGCGAGAAGAATAGTCATCACGAACAGAAGGGTCAGAATACCGCCGGCGAGCTTCATCTCTATCCCTTTGGAGTGCGGGGAACCCTTCATTGATTCGCACGATTGCGAACCAACAGGGCGAGGGCGTTGAGTGTTACATCCCCGCGCTTGGCCTGGCGATCACGCGGGTGTCGACGGCGTCGGCGCCTGGTCGGTCGACGCGCTGATCGCTCGCGAGCGACGGCTCTCTGTACGGTGGTGAATTTCGCGCTGGAACGATCTTGAGCAGCACGTAGATCATGAAGCCCGCCGCAAGCCCCGCGAGCAGACTCTCCGCCCGAGAGGTCTGCGCGACGATGAGCTCTAGGGTCCGGCCGAAGAGATATCCCAGCGACATCCATGTCCCGGCCCACAGGACCACGCCTGCGATGTCGAGGGTCAAGAACCGAGCCAGGGGGACCTTGACCAGCCCTGCCAGTGCGGGCGCCAGCGCGGTGAGCCCAGGGACGAACTTCGCGATGAGGAGCACACGACTCCCGTACCGCTCGAAGAGGGTCTCGGTGCGGCGGACGCACGAGGCCGGTTCCAGGGACAGCCGACACATGAAGCGCAACGCCCGGATGCCCCGGACGGCGCCGAGCCTGCGCCAGAGCAAGTCCATCGGCACCGCCGCCGCACAAGCGATGGCCAGCGCGGCGACGATGCTCATGCGCCCGTCGGCCGCCAGGGCGCCGATGCCCAGCAGTACCGGTACGGCCGGAACCGGCAACGGGACTTGCTCGGCCACCACGAACGCCGCGAGGATGACGTATCCCCGACTCGCGAGGAGGGCGAAAAGAGTATGCATGCCCTGTACCTTCTCGATGCGCCGAAACCGCACTCAGGGTTTCAGGCGGCGTCGAATGAGATGCAACCACGGCGGGGCGCGCGCCGTCCTAATGGCCAGGAGGCCCTGTGACCCACCAGCTCGTTCTGGCAGCGGCTCTCATCGTCGTCACGATGGTCATTCTCGACTGGCTCGAGTCGAGACGATCCCGAATTGGCCGCGCGTACCGACAGCGTCGCGAACCGCTGAGCTCGAGCTCCGCAAGGCACCTTCCGGAGCCAATTCCAGCGCGACTTCACCGCAGAGGCCTGGAGTCGAGCTACAGCACGGCCGCGAAGAGGGGAACGGTATGAAGAGCCTACTGGCCGCAATCATCGGCCTTGCCAGCGCGCTGTTCGCGGATCCTGCAGCTGCGTACGTGGTCGAGATCACGACGTCGATCCCCGTCGCGAGCGCCGTAGACGATGCGCAGTTCAGAGACGCGCTCCACTCGGCGGTCGACGACGTGCTCAACCACGCGATCGCATTCACCCCGACCGTGGTGACCCTGCAGAACGCGCGAGTCGTCGGCGATCGCATCTACATCCTGCTGCTGATCGCGGATGACGAGGGCGAAGAGATGATGAAGAGGCTCTCGGCCGAAGAGCCCGCAGCGAACGACTCGCCACGGGAGTCGGTGCCTTCGAGCCACGGGTATAAGTACTGACCGGTCAGTCCGTCTGAATCTGCACGGGAGCGCCGAGTCGGGCGGCGGTTACCAGGGGTGATCATCAGATAGCGGCGTTGCACATCACCCGCGCCCCGCACGATCTGTCGGATCGGGCCCAACGCGTTGACGATCGCGGATCCCGCCGCGTTGGCGGTGAATGTCGCCAACGGCTCCAGTACGCCGCCGCCATCCGAAGCTAGAGGTACTGCCCGGTGGCGACGACCCGCTCGATATCCTGCCGCTTCTGCTTGGGCTCACCGGTGAGCGGCTTGACGTAGACGATCCGCTCGCCTTTCTTGCCGGCGATCTTCGCCCAATCGTCCGGATTAGTCGTGTTGGGCAGGTCCTCGTTCTCCTTGAATTCCTCCCGCACCGCGCTGAGCAGGTCATCGACCTTGATGCCCTTCTCCCCGGTCTGAATGTAGCGCTTGAGCGCCAGCTTCTTGGCCCGCCGCACCACCGACTCGATCATCGCCCCCGAGGAGAAGTCCTTGAAGTAGAGGACCTCCTTGTCACCATTGGCGTAGGTGACCTCCAGGAAGCGATTCGCTTCGTTGAGGCTGTACATTTCCTCCACGGTGACCGCGATCATCCGGTCCACCGCCGCCTGGGCCTCGCCGCTGCTCCGGCGGATCTCCGAGTCGTGGATCGGCAGCTCGGTGGTCATGTACTTGTTGAAGATGTCCACCGCCGAGCTCGCATCGGGCCGCTCGATCTTGATCTTCACGTCGAGCCGGCCCGGTCGCAGGATGGCTGGATCGATCAGATCCTGGCGGTTGGAGGCGCCGATGACGATGACGTTCCGCAGCCCTTCCACGCCGTCGAGCTCGGTGAGGAGCTGGGGCACGATCGTCGTTT
>Ga0137362_10003502_pt1 | contig 10507 bp, 8 predicted proteins | sample MadtaG_2_FD_104801 | JGI IMG/M metagenome (GOLD analysis project Ga0137362, IMG submission 104801) | Vadose zone soil microbial communities from Angelo Coast Range Reserve, California, USA - Mad1_100_16 metaG | ecosystem: Environmental > Terrestrial > Soil > Vadose zone | place: USA: California... | reverse complement strand
GCCCGGTGTGTATAACACGGGGTTTGATAATTTGTCGGACGATTTCAACGCTCCGTTTGTTGCGGGCGGCACATACATCTTCAGCCCGAATTTACAGCTGGTTCTCGGCGTGAGTGTCGATATTGAGCGCAAGTATCCGGTCCTTCCCGCCATCGGCATTCGCTGGAAAATGGCCCCCCAGTGGGTACTCAATGCGGTCCTGCCAACCCCACGTCTTGAGTTCGAGATGAAAAGTGGCCTGACGCTGTATGCGGGGGCGAATTTGAAGCAAGCTAATTATCGCGTTGACGATAACTTCGGCGACAACACGGGAAACGCGCGACTCAATCACGCCGTGCTCACCTATACCGAAGTGCGAACCGGCGCGGGAATCGACTGGAAAATCTCTCCTGTTGTGACGTTGACCGGCGAGGTCGGATACCAGCCGTATAGGGAATTCGATTTTTATCGCACCGACGTGACCTATCACCAGGACGGCGGCGCTCCGTACGGAACGATTTCACTGCACGGTACGTTCTAGTTCTCTTGTCTCGTTCGTCCCATCAGTCCCATACGACTCATGTGACGTATGCGCGTTTAGCGCAGATTCTTATCCAGCGCGCCGATCCGACGTGTCTCCGGCCAGCGCCACGCAACGCCCAGCACCACCAGGATCGTTCCAATGCCGCCCGCGACGACGGAAACGACCGGACCAAACAGCGCTGCAGTTAACCCAGATTCCAGCGCGCCGAATTCATTCGATGTGCCGATGAAAATATTGTTCACCGACGAAACGCGTCCGCGCATTTCATCCGGCGTGACCAGTTGGACGATGGACCCGCGGATGATCACGCTCACACTATCGAACGCGCCGACGAGAAATAACAAGCCAAGCGATAACCAAAATGTTTTGGATAATCCGAAAAGAATAGTTGCAATGCCAAATCCTGTGACACACCACATCAAAGTTTTGCCGGTCTGTTTCATCGGGGGCAAATGCGCTACAACCATCGCCATCGCGAAAGCGCCGATCGCCGGCGCGGCCCGCAGCCACCCGAGACCAACAGGGCCAACGTGCAGGATTTGATCGGCAAAGATCGGCATCAATGCGGTGGCGCCGCCGAGCAGGACCGCGAACAGATCCAGCGTGATCGTTGCGAGAATCACCTTTCTGCGAAACACGAACCGGACTCCGGCGATGAGACTCTTCCAGGTGCTCTCCTGTGTCTGCTCCCGCTTTTGGGTGCTGCGGCGGATTGAAAAAACCAGAAGAAAAAAGAGAGACGCGCAGAGCGCGTCGAGCAGATACACAAACGGGAATCCAACATACGCGACCAACAATCCGCTGAGGGCTGGTCCGGCAACACATCCAATTTGAAAAACGCTGTTGTTCCAGGTGACTGCATTGGCGAACGCATCGCGCGAAACCAGCGTTGGAAAAAATGAACTACGCGCCGCCCAATTAAATGTGCGGGCGACCGCTCCGATGAAAAGAAGCAGATAAATCAACGGGACTGACGCGTCATCGAAATGAAAGATAGGGTGATGGCGCTCGAAAACCGCGGCGACAGCAGCCAGCGCGTGATTGCCTGCCCGCAGAGGTGCGATCTGAGGAATCGCGAGATGTTTCCAAGAAACGAGAGCGAGCGCCAGGGACGTAATCGCGCTAAAGATCTGCGAGACAAGGATGATGTGTTTTCGACTGACTCGATCCGCCAGATGGCCGGCGGGCAGCGACAACGCGACCACTGGCACTGCAATGACCAATCCAACCAAACCAAGCGCAGTAGCAGAATGCGTGCGCGCGTAAAGCTCCCATTCAACGGCCACGGCCAGCATCAAACGGCCCGTGATCGAGAGCAGATTACCAGCCGTAAACAGGGCGAAGCCGCCGAAACGAAAAGCCGCATAAGGATCATGCGGCCGGCGCTTCAATTCGACGGGCGGCGTTACCACCGGTCGTTCGCCTTCGGGCGATTCGTAAGATCTGGGATCGATTGATCGCGGCATGTTCGAGCGCGTTCGTCCGAACACGCGCACGAGATTGTAGAGTGAGCAGCAGTCGTCGCAACTTTAGCACTGCTGCTCTACCAAAACCGGTTCTGTCATTCCGACCGAAGTGGAGAACCGAGCCGCCGGGGAAGCGGCGAGATAGACGGAAAGGCCAGAGGCTGAGCGAACGGGAAGTGAGCGAATCAAATCTCTAACCTTAAAAAAAGAATACTGGGACGTTTCGACGGAGCCTGTCCTAAGCGAAGTACGAAGGACTCGACATGACAAAGTGCGGGCTTGCTTTTCGCAGGCCTTTTTGTTTGGATCGCTCGATCGTAGAGCTTTAGTGCGGCCGGGAACTGTCGAAGCCAGCCGTAAGTCATTGCCGCGTAGCTGAGTAACTCCACATTACGTGGGTCCAGGCCGAGGGCTTGCTCGAAGTAGGTATTCTGCACCGCGACATCAAGCCGGGGAACATTCTGCTCGACCCCAATGGGGAACCGCATCTGACCGACTTTGATCTTGCCCGATTAGTGGAAGCTGAGAGCACCTAGCTCGTGCTGTGATGGGAGAGAAGGACTTGGCCCTAAAGGAAGCGGAGCGGGCAATCGTGATTCTGCGTCAAGATCCGGTCAACGGACCTTCCATGGAAGAGACCCTGGCGTTCATTCAGACGATGTTCGGCGAGCGCGGCCGTCCGATCTCAACTCTCACCCAGCTATTACACCAACCCTTTGATAGCATGCTGGAACCATTGCTCGCTACCCCGGCTCTTCTTAGGCTCGATCCGATTTGGGATCCGTTGCGCGGCGATGCCGCTTTCCAAAAGCTCTGCGAAGAAAAGCAGGAATAATTTCACAACGGATCACACGGATATTTCGGACTGCGCCGCTACCGCGCCGCTTTTCTTCTGCCCACGAAACACGCCAATTGACACGAAAGCCGTACGGGAATCGCTTCGACGCGCGAGTTTCCTTACAACCGCATGTGCTGGTTCCACGCTCTGCGAATTACTTCCTTGTCTCGCGAGCTTAACTTTCCGAGCTTTCGTCCGAGGATTGTTTTCTCAGCGGTGACCAATCGATCGAGGCGGGCGACAGAAGGTTTGGCCAGTCCAGCTTCCCTCCAATCGGAAATGACCGCGTCTAGCGGCCCAGATGGCGTTGCCGATGTGATCCGACAAATCAGCACGTCCTGTTGCAAATCGAATAAGATCAGGACAGGACGCGGCTTGCTGAATGCGCCGGAAGTAAATGGGAACCGGCAGATGAAGATTTCGCCAAACACACTGGTCGCATCTAATAGGTGTCGTAAACGGCATCTTCCGGTGAATCCTCACGCACAAACTGTTCATAAGCACCTGCTCGCCACAGAGCGTCTTCGGGATCATCCGGCGTAAGAACGATAATCCGCGCCTGCCCCGACTTGGGAAGTTTGTCGGCGATCTCTTGCGGGATCGTGACCACGGGCTGCTTGCCGAGTTCTGTTGTAAACTCTATCGCACGCATGGCACAAACGTAGTCTGTCAAGTGGACCAGTCAACGCGCGGTAAAGCGAATGAGCCTCAGAAAGTTATTCGTGTGAATTCGTGTTCATTCGTGGTTTGAGGTCCCAGTTCTTATCCGTCTTATCCACGTAATCCGCGGTTGTTTCCATATTTCCGCGTAACCTCGTGCCGGATTTCCTGCAGTACACCTGTGAACGGCCAGAAATGAGTTCATCAATGATGAGGAATCACGGAAGGCCAAAACAATGAAAGGAAATTAAACAACCCATTGAAAACAAAAATCATCAGCAAAATCCTTCTTAGCCTCGGCTTGGCGTTCGTGTTCGCGGCGAGCGCGAATGCGCAAAACAGTCCCCCCGTTGCGATCGGCGATTTCTACGTTGGCTGCTCTAAGCGAACCAGCCCCGGGCGTGCTCGTGAATGACAGCGACCCCGATATCGGCAATACGCTGACGGCTGCCTTGGTGACAGGGCCATCGCACTCACGGTCATTCCAGCTCAATTCAAACGGCTCGTTCTCGTATGTGCCTGTGGCCACCTACAACGGCCCCGACACCTTCACTTACCACGCGTACGACGGCACCCTGTATTCGGACCCTGTCGCCGTCAATATCACGGTGCGGCAGCCTTGTTCGGAAGGGGGGTCTATCACCGGCGGCGGCAGGTTCTTCCAGAACAGTAGGAAGTGCACGTTTGGATTCGAGGCGAGAGTGCGCGGCAACGGAGTGCAAGGCAACCTGGAGTTCCAGGATCAGAACATGGGCTTCAACGTGAAGGGCGGTACCATGGCTTCGGTCTACGCGCCGACCCTGATCGACGGGTACTTCAGCGGCGCGTGCAGAGTGAATAACGTGACGGGCTACAGCTACTTCGTTCAGGTGCACGACCGTGGACAGCCCGGCAGTAACGACGACTTCTCAGTTTGGATCTACGATTCTAACAACGTGCAGGTTTACACCTCTGGCGGGCTGCTCTCAGGCGGGAACATCCTGATTCACGACGCAGCCGACGCCGTCAGCCCCAGAGAGTGGTTCTGTGACAACGACGGGGATGGCTACAGGGTGTCCGGAGGTGTGTCGTGCGCGGCCCCCTTCTCGCACTGTTCCGACAACCCTGGGCTCGTAGCCGACTGCGACGACAATAACCCGAACGTAACAGCCGGCGGCGCGCACTGGTGGTGTGACAACGACGAGGATGGCTACTACGCGGACTACGGTTTCTCTTGCACAGCCCCGTTCGGGAATTGTACCACTATCGACTTCTCTGGTGGGGGCCTCGACTACTGCGACTTCAATGCCACCTCGCCGTGCGAGTGCTCATAACCACCGCGTGCCCGTGAAGAGAGATCACCCCTCACCTCAATCCTCTCCCCTTCAGCAAGGGGAGAGGCGGGACAAGCCCGACGCCATTCAAACCCATAACCAGCGAACACTACCGCGCCGGGGGAGTCGGATCACATTTGTCTTGTCATGGCGGGCGAAAAAGGGCCAGGATGCGTCCGCGGCAACAGAGCGAAATCGCCAAAGCGGAACGTGGCGTATAGATCATGCGCTCGAGGCCCTCATTCGATTGGCAACGGGACGGCTGGGCGTTGCTGGTCCGGCAATCGAAATGAGCTTGAATCGATTGGATCGGGCATTCAGGCGCGTAGAGGCGAACGCGCACCAGATTCTAGGCTTTTCGCCCGGCAGGGCTCGCTGCAAGAAATTATCAAAAACCTGCGGATTTTTCTTCCATTCCCTAAACCGGATAGGGTAGAGTCGGCGGCCTCAGGTAAAAATGGATAACATCATCGAGGCGAGAGAACTGCAAATCGAGCGCAAGCATTTCTACGTGGAACTCCGGGAGAACGACCGCGGGAAATTCTTGCGCATCACCGAGGAAGCTCACGGACGCCGCAACAGCATCATCGTGCCTAGCACCGGTGTTGATGATTTTACGGCGACGATTGCTGAAGTTCTTACGAACGGAAGCGAGCCGGCTTAATCGCTGAACTGCTGATTCTCTTTCTGTAGAGGCAGCCGTGTCGGCTGCAACGCTCGTACATGCAGGCGGCACGCCCGCCGCTACAGCCGATCTTGTTTCCGTTTATTCGCTCTGTGCGTTGACACCGCGACGCCCGAAACTACCTTGGCGCTTTCCTGCATTTGACGCTCTTCCGAGCTCCTGAATCATGGTCAGAAAAAGAAAATCCAGCTCACGAAAAGCAATTCGGCGTACGAGGACAAGATCGACATCGAAGGCGCGCACCCGAGGTCGCGGAAAAACAACGAGAACGTCGCGCTACGTTTATTACTTCGGGGATGGCCACGCGGATGGATCAGGCGCTATGAAACCGCTGCTGGGCGGCAAAGGCGCAAACCTCCATGAAATGACGCGCATAGGTCTGCCTGTGCCGCCCGGATTTACACTCACGACGGAAGTGTGCAGTTATTTTTACGATCATAACCGCACTTACCCGGCGGAACTAAAAGCGCAGGTCGCGGCGGCGCTGGCGAAAGTCGAGAAATCCGCGGGCAAAAAGCTCGGCGATAAAGAGCGGCCGTTGCTCGTCTCGGTGCGCTCGGGCGCGCGCGATTCCATGCCGGGCATGATGGACACGATTCTGAACCTCGGGATGAACGACGAAGTGGTGGAGATCGTCGCAAAGAAAACGAACAACGCGCGGTTCGCGTGGGATTCGTATCGGCGTTTTCTTCAGATGTACGGCGACGTCGTGATGGGCGTTCAGAAACGGCCGGGCGAAGACCATGAACCGTTCGAGACTGTAATCGAACACTTGAAAGACGAACGCTACGGCAAGCATGACTTCCCTGACGTGCGATTAACGGTTGCCGATCTGAAGGAGCTTGTGAGCCGTTTCAAGGCGTTGATCGAGGAGCGCGCCGGAAAATCGTTCCCGCAAGATTCAAACAAACAGCTTTGGGGCGCAATCGGCGCGGTTTTCGGCTCGTGGATGAATGATCGCGCGATCGTTTATCGGAGGAGATACGGAATCCCGCACGATTGGGGAACTGCCGTGAATGTTCAGACGATGGTGTTCGGGAATATGGGTGAGACGAGCGCAACAGGCGTTGCATTTACTCGCGATCCAGCGACCGGCGAAAAGGTCTTTTACGGCGAATATTTGATCAACGCCCAGGGTGAAGACGTCGTTGCCGGTGTCCGCACGCCGCATCCCATTGCCGATCTGGCAAAGGAAATGCCTGCCGCTCACAAGGAGCTGATGAAGGTCCGCAGCATCCTTGAGAAGCACTTCAAGGACATGCAGGACCTTGAATTCACAGTGGAGGAAAGCCGTCTTTACATTCTGCAAACGCGCAACGGCAAGCGCACCGGCCACGCCGCGGTGCGTATCGCGGTCGATATGGTCGATGAAAAATTGATCACGAAGAAAGACGCGGTCCGGCGTGTCCCGGCAGATTCGCTCGCACACCTTCTGGCGCCGATTTTTGATCGGCAATCGGTGCGCGCGGCAAAGAAAATCGGAAGTGGTTTGCCAGCCGGACCGGGCGCGGCGTGTGGCCGCGTTGTCTTCAGCGCGGAGGAAGCTGTGGCACGTGTGGAAAGAGGTGAGAAAGTTGTTCTGGCCCGCATTGAAACTTCGCCGGAAGACTTGCGCGGCATGATCGCGGCCGAAGGAATTCTCACCGCGCGCGGCGGTGTCTCTTCGCATGCGGCGCTCGTGGCCCGGCAAATGGGAAAAGTGTGCGTGTGCGGCGCGAGCGGAATCCAGATCGATTATCAACGCAGCACGCTCAGCGCGAATGGCACGACGTTGAACCGAGGAGATTATATCTCAATTGATGGAACGGCAGGTGAAGTGTTCGCCGGCGAAGTCGCCACCGCGCCGTCGGAGATCGTGCAAGTGCTCGTGGACCGGTCGCTCGACCCGAAGAAGAGCGTGACCTATCAAGAGTACGCAAAGCTGATGAAGTGGGCGGATGAATTCCGCGCGCTCGGGGTACGTGCAAATGCCGACACGCCCGAGCAGGTGACAAACGCAGTCGCATTCGGGGCCGAAGGCGTCGGGCTCTGTCGCACGGAGCATATGTTCTTCGAAGGCGATCGGATTGACGCAATGCGCGAGATGATTCTCGCCGGAACGAAAGACGAGCGAGCGCGAGCGCTGGCCAAACTGCTTCCTTACCAGCGGGGCGATTTCATCGGGATCTTTACGGCGCTAAAAGGTTTGCCTGCGACGATCCGTTTTCTCGATCCGCCGCTCCATGAGTTTCTGCCTGCTGATCACACGCAGCAGAACGAACTGGCAAACAAACTTGGCGTGTCTGCGGACCAAATCGCGCGGCGCGTGCACGAACTTCACGAGTTCAATCCGATGCTCGGCCATCGCGGTTGCCGGCTCGGGATCACGTTTCCGGAAATTTCCGAAATGCAGGCGCGCGCAATTTTTGAAGCTGCGGCCGAAGTCCAGGCAAAGGGAATCAAGGTGCACCCCGAAATCATGATTCCGCTGGTGGGATTTTCGCGCGAATTGAAGCTTCAAATCGATATCGTTCGCCGCGTCGCCGAAGAAGTCGCGAAGGAAAAGCGAACCAAATTCAAATACCTGGTCGGCACGATGATCGAAATCCCGCGCGCGGCGCTCGTGGCCGACCAGATCGCGCGCGATGCCGAGTTCTTCAGTTTTGGCACGAACGATCTTACGCAAACGACGCTCGGAATGAGTCGGGACGATTCCGGCAGTTTTCTTCCCGCTTACGCTGAACTGGATATTATCGATGCAAATCCATTCGCATCGATCGATCAGAAAGGTGTTGGGCGCTTAATGGAAATGACCCGCGACCTCGGCCGCAAGACGCGTCCTGAAATCAAGCTGGGAATTTGTGGCGAACACGGCGGCGAACCTGCGAGTGTAAAATTCTGCCACCGCCTCGGCCTGAATTACGTCAGTTGCAGCCCGTTCCGAATTCCCATCGCGCGATTAGCGGCAGCGCAAGCAGCGCTGGAGTGATTGTTTCCCTGCGGGTTTGTTTGGATGCCCGAGCTTCTCCGCAGCAAAGGCGATTGAGGGTGGAAACGCCCGGGGGTAGCACCGTAGGTGCGACATGTTTATAGCGCCCTAAGAAGCCTGTATGATAAGCTCCGCTAGGAGCGTCATGTAAAGCTCTCGGACATGGCCAACACCTACACGCAAATCTATTTGCATGCTGTCTTCGCGGTCTCTGGCCGCGCTTGTGTGATTGCCGAGGCCCGTCGCGAGGAGCTGCAAAAGTACATCACCGGAATTGTCACACGAAGAGGCCAGAAACTGATTGCGATTTATTGTATGCCCGATCAGACCCATATGCTCGTTGGTTTGACACCAAACATCGCACCGTCAGAATTGATCGGCGATATCAAGACAGATCAACTAATCACATCAACGAGCGGAGATGGATCGGGTGTCATTTTTCCTGGCAGGAAGGCTACGGGGCGTTTTCCGTGTCCCATTCGCATCTGGATCCGCGTCGTTAAATATATTCGTAATCAGCCCACGCATCATCGCCGAAAGTCTTTCCAACAGGAATACGTTGAGTTTTTAGAACGGCATCACGTTCCGTACGACCAGCGTTACATTTTCAAGCCGATCAGAGTAGATCCGGAATGTTGAACATGCCGCTCCTACGGAGCTTCGTCGTGTGTTCACGTAATGACACTATAAACGTTGCGCTCCTAAAGGAGCTTGACTGTGCCGCAGGCGGCCTAGAGATGAAATAGCCGGGCGACTGGACTTGCAGCGCTTGCGTCAAATTTTCGATTCCATACCGTCAACCCATGCAAACGCGCGAGGAAATCATTGATGTCGATTCGTTCGCGCGCCGCCATATCGGCCCGAGCGAAGAGGAAGTTCGCGCGATGTTGCGCGAGGTCGGTTTTGAAAATCTCGATGCCCTGATCGACGCCGTCGTTCCGAAAAATATTCGCCTCGATCGGGAACTGAACTTGCCGAGTCCGAAATCAGAGATCGAAGCACTCGCCGAGCTCCGCGCGATCTCCAAGAAAAACAAGATCGCACGCTCATTTATCGGCACAGGCTATTCTGACTGCACTACGCCGCCGGTTATCCAGCGAAATATTCTGGAGAACCCGGGGTGGTACACTGCCTACACACCGTACCAAGCGGAAATCGCGCAGGGCCGGCTCGAGGCGTTACTCAATTTCCAGCAGATGATCATGGATCTGACCGCGCTCGATATTGCGAACGCATCGCTGCTGGACGAAGCCACGGCCGCCGCCGAGGCAATGTCGCTTTGTCATGCGGTCGCTCCAAACCGCAAGACGTTCTTCGTCGCCGATAATTGTCATCCGCAGACGATTGCGGTTGTTCAGACGCGCGCGAAACCGCTCGGAATCGAGATCAAGATCGGCGATTACGCCCGCTGCAAATTCGACGACATGGTTTTTGGCGCACTCGTCCAGTATCCAGCTACCGATGGCGCAATTTACGATTACGCCGATTTCGTCAGGCGAGCCCACGACGCGGGTGCGCTCGTTGTCGTCGCGGCAGATATTCTCGCCCTCACATTACTGAAGCCACCGGGCGAATTTGGCGCCGACGTTGCCGTCGGGAATACACAGCGTTTCGGAGTTCCGCTTGGGTTTGGCGGGCCGCACGCGGCATACTTCGCCACGCGCGACCAATTTAAGCGTCACATGCCGGGGCGGCTCGTGGGCGTCTCGCACGATGCCGAAGGCCGCCAGGCGTATCGCCTTGCGTTGCAAACGCGCGAGCAGCACATCCGGCGCGACAAAGCGACCAGCAACATTTGTACAGCGCAGGTTCTTCTCGCTGTCATTGCCTCGATGTACGCGGTGTATCACGGTCCCAAAGGACTGCGCGCGATCGCCGAGCGCATTCATCGCCTGACGGGTCAACTTGCAGATGGTCTGCGTGCTCTTGGCTGCACCATCACCCACAACAATTTCTTCGACACGGTTCGCGTCGAGGTAGAATCCAGCGAAGTCATTCTGGAGCACGCGGCAAGAACGCGGTGCAACCTGCGCGCGCTTGGCTCGCGCGCGGTC
>Ga0137362_10003493_pt1 | contig 10520 bp, 11 predicted proteins | sample MadtaG_2_FD_104801 | JGI IMG/M metagenome (GOLD analysis project Ga0137362, IMG submission 104801) | Vadose zone soil microbial communities from Angelo Coast Range Reserve, California, USA - Mad1_100_16 metaG | ecosystem: Environmental > Terrestrial > Soil > Vadose zone | place: USA: California... | reverse complement strand
TATCCGCTCATTCAAGAGTAACTGTGGGCCTCTATTCTCAATTCATCTTCCCATGTCTTTGCGAGTTGGCCCTGAACACCGAGCCGGTGGCCAAACATCGCCAAGAGCTTCTCTCTCAAGCCGAAGGGAATATTCTGGAAATCGGCTTCGGTACAGGCTTGAACCTCCCGCACTATCCGGACCGAGTTCGCCGGCTGACCGTCGTTGATCCGAATCGCGGCATGCACCGGCTGGCCCAAAAGCGAATCAAACAACGCGGGTTCGAGATCGATCATCGCCTACTCAGTAGCGAACAGCTTCCATTCGAAAGCGGAGTGTTCGATTGCGTTGTCAGCACGTTCACCTTATGCAGCATCGAGGATGTGAATCGGGCAATAGGAGAAGTCTACCGTGTCCTTAAGCCGGGCGGGAAATTTCTGTTTTTGGAACACGGTCTTAGCCCGGAGTCGGGAGTGCAGCGCTGGCAACGCCGCCTCAATTGGCTGCAAAAACGCATTGGCGACGGCTGCCGGCTGGACCGAAACATCAAGGAGCTGGTGACGGCCCAGGCGTTTTCGTCGGTGGCGATGGACGAGTGTTACTTAGAAAGGGCGCCGAGGACGCATGGGTATCTTTACAAGGGCGTGGCTGTTCGATAGCTCGAGCCGGATCGCTTGAAATTGAAACCCGCCTTAGCTCGCTTTGAGATTGGGCAAATCTTGGACGCGCGCTCCCATCGCCGCAAGTAATTTGACCACGGTCGCAAAGGAGGGTTCTACCTTTCCCGTTTCGACCTTGGCCAAGCTTACCCGTCCCAAACCGGCAGCTTTTGCCACTGCTTCTTGGGTAAGTCCACGACTTTTCTGAACCGCGGCTAAGTGAAGACCAATCCCTGCCGCCCACGTCGAAGCCAAACCGACAATGTAAGCCCGATACTCCGAGTCGGCTATCATACGGATTACGTCGCCAGGAATCTCTTCCAAAGTGTCTTATTGAGTGGGAACCAGGAGACCTCCTCGCGTCTCCGGTTCCACTCGAAGTTTGGGCCACACCGGGGTTTCTGACCGACCTTGCCAAAGGGCCAGGCAAGGCAGTTGGAAAGCGTCGCCATTGAGAAAGCGCACCCGGACGGTGGCGGATGCCGGCTGGAAGAGAGCCTGGTCGAGAAGGAGAAAACTTCCGCGGCGCCACTTCTGTTTCGCGTTCGTCATGATTTCAACTTACTCCTAGGAGTTCAACCGGTTTCGGACAAGGCGGGGGACGCGACCCCTCCTTTAAGCCAATGTAGCTTATAGGCTTCAACATCCGAAGGGGAGCGGGAAAAGTGGTCAAGCGACTCGGGCGCTCCGTCTCTCAACTTTGGGGTTGTGTGGAGCGACGAACACGATACGCTCGCGCTCATAGTGTCGGCCATTATTCATGACAGCTTCAACCGAGAACCGAACCCGTTCCGGGCATCCGGCGGATGGTCAGCCAGGCACTGCGCACTTGCGAGGGTGCAAGCCCCGCTTTTCGCCGCTGGTCATCGAATTTGGCAACTGCCAGCGTCGTCGCCAGATCCGATGGGGAACCCGAGCAAGTGACATGGTTTTCTTGCAATACGTCGACTCTTATGTCGTCGGGGCTTTCGACCAGGAAACCGAATAGCCAGTACCCGTCAAAATCGGAGTATCGGCTTATGTAGGTGCCCAAGAAGTTTCCAAGGACTGCCTTGATGACTCTTCGAGAGGCCATGGCCTGGCTCGGAACAATAAATCTTAAGCGAACAACTCCGGCACGGGCTTGCCGCCGTCGATGAGTTTGATAGGTCGGCCGAGGCTGCTCATGTTTTCCTTGCGCGGATTGATCTTGAGCGACTGGTAGAAAGAGCAGAAGAGGTCCGGAACGCTCACGGGGCGTTCCTTGACAGTCATGGCGTCGGGGCTGGTCGTGCCAATGACTTTGCCGCCCTTGATGCCCCCGCCGGCCAGGGCCACGTTGAAGGCTAGCGGGAAGTGATCGCGCCCGGTGCGCGGGTTGATCTTGGGCGTGCGGCCGAACTCGCCCATCCAGATCACCAAAGTCTTGTCCAGCATGCCGCGCTCTTTCAAATCGGTGATCAGACCGGCGAAGGCGGGGTCGGCTGAATCGCTTAGCTTCTTGACGCGGTCGAAATTGTCCTGGTGCGTATCCCAGCCGTTGAGCTCCACCTCGACAAAGGTGACACCCGATTCGACCAAACGGCGGGCCAAGAGGCAGCCCTGACCGAAAGGCGTTCGGCCATAGCGGTCGCGCAGCTCTGTTTTTTCCTGCGCGATGTCGAACGCTTTGAGCCGTGGACTCAAGACCATTTGGGATGCGCTGCCGTAAAGTCCCTGATGTTCCTCGACGCGCGTCTTGCCACCGGAGTCGGCAAAATCTCGCTCCAGGTCTTTAAGCAGATCCAATCTCCGGCCGAACCGCTGCTGGTTTATCCCTTTCGGCAGCTCCACGTTGGTGGGCATCTGTTCCGGATTGCCCACGACGAACGGGGCCACGCTCATTCCCAAGAATCCCGAACTAATCGTCGTGAGTTTATTGCCGATCGAGACAAAGTGCGGCAAATCGAAATCGCTCGGCCCAATCTCCGAGGCCACGATGGAGCCGATGCTTGGATACTTGACTGTTCCCGACGGAATGTATCCGGTGTGCAGTTGATAGGTGGCCCGAGCATGCTCGCCTTCGCGATTGGTCATCGAGCGGATGAGCGTGATGTCCTTCATCGACTCGGCGACTTTGGTCCAGCCTTCGGCAATCTGAATGCCGCTGACGGCGGTCGAGATGGCCTTGGTCGGCCCGCCATGCTCCGTGCTGGGTTTTGGATCAAAGGTTTCAAGCTGGCTCGGCCCGCCGCGCATGAAAAGCAGAATGCAAGCCATACCGCGCTTTCGCAGCTCGTCGGCATGCAGGGCCACGGCGTCCTTCCAGCCCAAGAGGCCGGCGCCTGCGGCGCCAATGGCCACATTCCGCAAAAACGTCCGCCGGTTCAACACTCCGTCAGCATTCGCCCGAATGTGCATCAAGGATTGCAACATGGTAATAGTCCTTAGTTCTTAGTCCTTAGTTCTTAGTCCTTAGTCCTTAGTCAGTAGTCTTTGTCGGTTGTCAGTAGTGTCAGCCAAGCCCTGTTTTCTCTTTGCTACTGACTACGGACTACTGACTATCTCTTTGTTTGAAACTCCGTCGAATTTAACAATGCCCAAAGAATATCTTCAAACGCCTCGGCGCGGTTGTTGGTTTTTTCGAGGTATTGGCGGCATTTGTCCATCTCGTGATCGGTGGGTTTTCGGGCCAAGGTTCGGAGGTAGACCATCCGCAAAGCATCATCGTTATTGAGATAAGCCGTCAGAATGCGGGCGAGGAGATTAGTGCCCTGCACCTTGATGCGTTGATGGATGGTTTGATTGTTCATCATCAGAAGCGCTTGCGTGACGCTACCTTCGACCTCGTCGGGCTTGAGTGACGGATCGAAATCAAACTCGGTTTTGAATTGCCCTTCGAAGCCGGCCCGGAAAGGCCGCGGCTTGCCGCTGATCATGTCGGGCATGCGCGGTCCCAGGCTGCCCAGGACGCTCACGAGCGAATCCCATAAAGCGTCAGCCCGCAGCCGGGTTGGATAAGCGGCCGCGAAGTGCAAGTGCTGGTCGGTCGATTCCCCCAGCCGAATCTGCCGCTGGTAGGTCTCACTGTTCATGACGTCTCGGAACAGGCCTTTGATGTCGTAGTTGCTCGCTCGGAAGGAGCCGGTCAGCCGGGTGAGGACGCTGGCGAAGACCGCTTCTTTCTTGGGACCCATGTCATCGACGGGCTGATAGAACGATTGGCCCATCAACTCACCCCAGATGCGGTTGACGTAGGCGCCGGCGAACCAGTAATTGTTCTTGTTGACGATGTCGTCGGCGAGCGATTTGCGACGCGCTTCATCGCCAAGATTTCTACCGGGCGAATGGCCGTTTAGAAATTGGGGATGCGTAATGAATCCCTTCTTGGGATCTTCTTTACTGGGCATTTCATGTTCGCCCTGGGGAGCGGAGACGAGCTCGACGCCTTGCATCCCCGGCGTGCGCAAAGGCCGTTCGCGTAGCCGGGCGAAATAGCCGGCCAACTCGTGAAATTGAACTCGCTTCCATTGATCGCTGGGATGATCGTGGCACTGGGCGCACTGAATCTGGATGCCCATGAAGATGCGCGAAGTCTCGGCGGCTTGCTCAACGGGGGCATCGTTGCCGCGGTGGGCAGCGAGGAAAAAGGCGGCGCCGTTCTTGCCCGGCTCATCAAAACGCAGCTCGCCGCTGGCCGTGATCATGGCCCGAGCAATGTCGCCCCAGCTCGAATTCTTTTGCAGCTCTTCGGTCATCCATTTTTCAAACGTAGCGCTTAAGAACTTGAAACGCGCCTCCGGCAGTCGGGCGGTCACCACGTCGCGCCAATAACGCGCCCAATGTTGGGCGAATTCCTCGCTTGTCAATAGCTTGTCGATGAGCTTGGCTCGCTTGTTGGTAGCGGTGTCGGCTGCAAATTCGGCGACATCGGCGGGAAGCGGCAACTGTCCGGTCAAGTCCAGCGTCACGCGACGGATGAATTGCTCGTCGGTGGTCACGCGGGCCGGCTCGACTTTATCCTGTTCCAGCTCCTTGGCGATCAGCCGATCGATCTCGCCGGGTTCGAGAGCCTTCAAAGGGGCGCGTTGCCAATCTTCCGTCGTCAAAAGGGCCGATTTCGGCGGTGGCGGAGCCACTGGCTTCGGCGGCGCCTGCTTGGCCGGATTGATCTTGTTCGGCTTCTTTTGATTTTGAGCATTCTTTTGATTCGCATTTTGGGCTGGAGCGATACCGCTATCCGTCAAGACCCAGATGGCGGCAAGCCCAACGGCGAGAAAAGTCCGAATTAGCGATTTTCGTTTGTTCATCGGTGACTCCAGTTCAATTCGCTCAGGCATCTAAAGTCAAGCTTAAGTCGCCGGACTGACCCGGACAAGGACTCATGGCAGGGACCTAGGCATAAAACCCCATCCATCGAAAGAAGTTCCGCCGGACGAGGAGAATGATTTCGCCCTATCTCTAGAGATGTTTTTCCGTTTGGATTCCTAGCGCTCCGGCAGGAAGAAAGAGCCGCGCACAGAGCGAGCTCGAGCGGAGTCAGCGGAATTTTGCCTAATGGGTACGCTTACTTCGCTCGAAGACTCGCTCTGCGCGGCTTTTATAGCTGTTTTATTGTTGGCTGGCATAAAACAGGTCAATGGTTAAGTCATCCGGGCGCATGGAGACGACATGGCCGTCGCAGAAGAGAACATTGAATACCGTGATATGGCGGGGCGGATAATGCGTCAGAGCGGCGGTGTCGGAGAAGGGCGTCCACGGGCCGCGGGGCGCTTTCACCTTGGAATTGGCGCAGCCCGGCGTCTTGGCGTGGTCCCAGATCAACATCACGTTCGATGTGCCGTTGGTAATATCCGTGAGCCGTTTGCCGCTCGGGCCTCCGGTGACATAGTTCATGCCGTAACTGACTTGATAGGTGAGGCCCAAAGTCGGGCTGCTGGGGACCTCGTCGATGCCATCGGGGCACTTGTAGGTGTTCAGATTCCCTTCCAAGAAAAGCCAAGTCAGAGCTCGCGTGGGGTTATAGTCAGGAAGCGGATTGTCGGTCGGGGCCACGCGATTATCATAAGGCGCCCACCACACTTCATTCGGCCCCGTCACCGTGGTCGGGGACGTGAGCTGATCGCAATAGAGGTCCGTTCCGTTCTTCCAAGGAGCGGGGCAGAGCCGATAGCGCGGCAGCTTGCGTAGAGAATCGTGGTAAAGATGGCAGGCGATGCCGATCTGATGCAGATTATTTTCACACGAGACCCGCCGGGCAGCCGCCCGCGCCTTCTGCACCGCCGGCAGCAACAACGCGATCAACACGCCGATGATGGCGATCACCACCAGCAGCTCGATGAGAGTAAAGGCTCGCCGGGGATCACCTGCCCGTGCCCTTGCTCCGCTTGGGGATGGGCAGGGCGCAAGTGCATAGGATGCGCTACAATTCAGAGATAGAGGGGTCATACCGTAATATGATACTGACCCTATCAAAAGCGGGCCTATAGAGAGCCGCGCACGCAGCGAGTCTTCGAGCGCAGTAAGCGGCAAAGCTGGCGAGACATCACCGCTTACTGCGCTCGAAGACTCGCTGCGTGCGCAGCTCTTGAAGAGCTTGTTCTTAACCTGACGCGCCCTCGATCCGTTCCAAGGCCTTAGTCGCATAACTTCGCACCTTGGCATCCTTATCCTTAAGTGTCTTTTGGAGAGCGGGGATTGCTTCTTGAGCTTCAGGACCGATCTTGAAGAGGGCGAGAGCCGCCGCCCCTCGCACTTGGGCTTCGCGGTCGTCGAGAGCCCTTATTAAAGCAGGAACAGTGGCGGGGTTATCCGTTCCCACGTTTCCCAACGATTCGACCGCCTTGATTCGAATCCGGGTATCCGGATCATGCAAGGCTTTCAACCAATACTCGAAAGATTTTCCGTGGACGGTGGCCGGGATCCGCGAGCCGCAGCCCATCAAAAAGAGCAAGGGGATGACGAGGAGGAGCGCTCCGCTTCGCGTCGCGGCTAAAAGAAAGATCATAATTGCCTTAATCGATCGAATCAAAAATCCAGGGCGTCGACGGAATCGCCGCCGGCCCGCGTGCCCAACGCCCAGAAGGCACGGCGTTCCACGCCATCGGACGTAATACTCTTGATGAAATGGACCGAGCCGTCCGCGAAAAGAAGATTGACGCCGCCTGGATGATTGCTGGAAAAATCGTCCAGGCCGCCGTCGGCGTCCGTGGTGATGTTGATCCAGTTGTTGTGGGCGAGGATGAGACTCTGAGCTGGTCCCGTCGCGTTGGGCCAGACGTTGGCGGTACCCGATCGGCAGACGGCGCCATTGGGCGCGCCGGCCCAGATGCCATTCGTTTGCGACCAGGCCCGGTCGCCCAGCAAGACGGTTTGGCTGGTTCCGTCCGTAATGTCGGCGATGCGTGTTTTGCTGTTGCGATAGAAAACGCCGCCGCCTTTTGGCCCATCAACTTCCGAAGCATCCTGGCCGACTGTGGCGGCGTAGCTCGATGGGGCCGCCGTGCAGAGCGCCGTCATGGTCGCGTCGCTCACGGCAAACTCCGGCGGCGGGGACGGGTCGGACGGACACAGAAGAATAGACAGCGGCGTTTGAATGGCAGACGATTGCTCCACGGGCCGACGAAAATCGATCTGCCGATATAAGTTCTCCTGCTCGATGTAGGGAAGCATGAAGGCACCCCAGCCCCAGCCCGGCGTCGTGTCTGGATATGGCACACTGGCCACATAACCGGGAGGAAACGATCGGAGCGTGTCGTGATATTGATGACAGGCGATTCCCATCTGTCTCAAGTTGTTTTGGCATTTCGTCCGATTGGCTGACTCTCTCACCTTTTGCACGGCCGGCAACAACAAGCCAAGCAAAATAGAAATGATGGCAATGACTACCAAAAGCTCGATTAACGTGAACGCCTTTCGAGACATGGATCATTTCTCCCTTGGACCTGGCTTCAAACCGCCAGGACATGTGACGAAGCAATCCCTGTGCCTTGGGTCAAATCTTAAGTCTCGCGCGGGAAATGCTATCAAGCACTAGACCATCATAACTTAATGCTGGGCAATACTTTAGGCGCTAAAGGATCGAACAAATGGCGACAAGTGATAGTCTGTCTTGTCCCAATCACCAGTCGATATGCAAACCGATTGGCCAGGGCATATCCAAAGGTGGTGAGATTATGGCCTGTTGAAAAGTTGAACCGAAGTGCCTTTATCCTAGAATGTCCCCGAGGTAACAGGGCTATGGTCGCGGCCGCTTGGAAAACGATGGGGAACATTTCCGCCGGCAAGATTGTTGTCGGACTGACCGCACTATCCTTTTTCATGAGCGGCATCGGCATGCCTTTGCCCGCCCCGCGTTTTAAAGACAAGAGCGTCGCCTTCCCCTGTCAGGATCACGCCTGTGGCTGCGGCTCGGCGGAGCAGTGCTGGCAACATTGTTGCTGCTTCACGGTTCAAGAACGGTGGGCCTGGGCTTGGGATCATTCGATCGCACCACCGGCCTATGCGGAACAGCTCCCCGGACAAGAGGCAGATTCGGGAAATGAAGCGCACGTTCAATGTTGCCATCATCAGGCATCCCATCGATCTCCTTCTGGATTTCAGGCTATCAAGGTTTGCGGTTTTTCCGCTCTTCATTGTCGCGGTCTGGCGACATTATGGACCGGTGCGGCTGCCGCTGTCCCACCATCACTGGTGAGCTTGTGGAGTCCAAGTTTGCTTCCCATCGGTTGGATTTATCCTTCCGATTTTTCCACGCAAACCATTCTCATCAATCCTCTCGATCCCCCTCCCCGTTGATTGCAGCTATGACCGATTGATCCCGATTCCTCCGCCGTTCAGCGGAAGTGGAATCGTACGCTTCGCATGCGGCGATGGGGGGGATGGCGTCTCTTGAGTCTTGGGGTGCCTCCCTCCTCTGCATCGCTTCCACGCCCTTCGAAGACTCAGGGAGTGCCACCCCGAAATCAATCGTTTTCATTGCAATGAACATCAAAGGAGGCGCACCATGAACTCACGACGAGGATTTACGCTCATTGAATTACTGGTTGTCATCGCCATCATCGGCGTTTTGATTGCCTTGCTCTTGCCGGCGGTGCAGAAAGTGCGCGAGGCGGCTAATCGCCTGCAGTGCAAAAATAATCTGAAGCAGATCGGCATTGCCATGCACAGCTACCACGACCGCATGAAGAGCTTTCCCATCGGCTATTTCTCCAACCTGAACGGTCCAGCGGGTCGAGATAGCAGCGGGAACTGCACGTACAACGAGACCGGTCCGGGGTGGGGTTGGGCGGCCTATTTGCTCGACGATCTGGAACAAAGCAACCTCAAGCGACAGATCCGTTTCGATCTCAAAATTAGCGACCCGCTGAACGCTTCCTCCCGGGAAATCGGGTTGCCCGTATTCATCTGCCCCTCGGAGGTCGAATCTGGTCCTATCACCGTCGTGGATGCCAATGGGAATCCGATCTGCGACGTGGGCCGGAGCAGCTACACCGCCATGAACGGCGTGCTCGGCGTCACGAGCGATGCCTTCGACAATAACGGCGTCTTTCTGCGCAATCGCCGCGTTCGCATGGCCGACATCACCGACGGGCTCAGCAACACACTCCTGGTGGGCGAGCGCGCGAGCAATATGTCGAGAGCCTCTTGGACCGGCGCGGTAACCGGCGGCGTCGTCCCGGCGCAACGCTATCCCGACCCGGCCGATCAACTGGCGAACGCCGAGGCGCCCGCCGCTCTCATTCTCGCTCACGGCAGTCGAGATCACATTCCCAATGATCAGCTCGTTTTCGACGCCGATGCCGTGAGTAGCTACCACACCGCCGGAGTGAATTTCCTTTTCGGCGACGGCTCCGTGCACAACATCAGCAACGCCATCGACGGTTCCGTCTATGAAGGCTTGCTCACTCGTGCCGGAGGCGAGCCGGTCAGCGGGGATGATTACTGAAAGCCTTCGGTCGGATGCGTCTTTGATACAATGGGCATGGATTCCAACTGGAAAACTTCCGAAGTCTTGGAGACTTCGGAAGTTTTCGGACACCGTCCCAATGTCCATGCGAACGCAATTGCGGATAGTCGCTGGGGCCCTGCGTGGCCGGAAATTGACTTGTGACGTAAATCCGCAAGTTCGCCCCGCGCCGCAAATGGTGCGCGAGGCGCTATTTAGCATTCTCGGCAACGCGGTTCCCGGTCGGCCTTTCTTCGATCTCTTTGCCGGCACCGGGGCGGTCGGATTGGAAGCGCTCAGTCGTGGCGCCCGTCATGCCTTTTTCGTCGAACGCGATGTTCGCGTGGCCGACCAGATTCAGAAACACTTGCTCGCCTTCCACGTCGCCGAGCGGGCCAGCGTCGTCCGCGGCGACGTGTATCATTGGGCCCAGCGCTGGCAAGCTCCGCTTGAACCTGTAACTCTTTTCCTCGGTCCCCCCTTTGCGGACTTTGAACGGCGCCTGGAGGCGCTTTTGACCCTGGTGGCCGACTTGCAAACCAAGGTCGCGGCTGATTCGGTCCTGGCGTTGCAGTCCGAGACGCCGTTCACCGCCGATGCTTTGGCCGATGGCTCCCAGTGGGACGTCCGCAAGTACGGGAGGAATCAATTGATGATTTGGGTAAAAGAGTCCATAGTTAGTAGTCAGTAGTGCTTAGTGCTTAGTCCTTGGTCCTTAGCCAAGAGTACTCAGTTTTTTGATAGTGTCCGCGAAGACTTGACGTACCCTCCACCTAAGCACTAAGCACTGAGCACTAAGCACTGAGCACTAAGGACTACGGACTCCGACCAAGAAAATGACCGAGCGCGATTTTGCCGTCGATGTGGTGGGTCGACTGCGCGGGGCCGGGTTCCAGGCCCTGTGGGCGGGGGGGTGCGTGCGCGATCAAATTTTTGGCCTTACCCCGAAGGATTATGATGTGGCCACGGACTCCCGG